>Ga0116226_10003621_pt1 | contig 13614 bp, 8 predicted proteins | sample S1TSphfallax_FD_89692 | JGI IMG/M metagenome (GOLD analysis project Ga0116226, IMG submission 89692) | Host-associated microbial communities from peat moss isolated from Minnesota, USA - S1T2_Fa - Sphagnum fallax MG | ecosystem: Host-associated > Plants > Peat moss > Unclassified | place: USA...
ATTGGGCTTGTGGCCCTGACCAAAATCGCCTTTATCGGCTGGGATGTCGGGATCGAGTCGCTGGATTTTACCGGCATCAGCGGTCATGCGACGCTGGCTATGAGTGTGTTGCCGCTGGTCGGCTGGTTGCTTGGCGGCCGGCAATCGCGCTTGGCGAGGAGCGGACTGACGCTCGTTTTCGTTTTGGTCGCCATGCTGATCGGCGTGTCGCGTGTCAGCCTCGGCTATCATTCGCCGTCGGAAGTCGTGGCGGGGATCGTGACGGGAGGCTTGGTGTCGGGTGGATTTTTCGTGATCACGCGACGCAGCCGGCGCTCTGAACCCGGCTATCGCTGGGTCCCGGCACTATTGATTCTGGTGCTGCTGATTTCGGGCCACGGAGATCGGGCACCATCTGAACATCTCCTAACAGCGATTGCCCTCTCCGTATCCGGTCATTCCCAACCCTATCAACGATGGCAACCGATCAATCTGCCCCGCGCAGCATCAGACCAGGTGGTTGGCATCCGCTGAGGGTTCCGCAGCGATTTGGCCGCGCACTTGGGCCGCGCGAATGGTTGTCGCGAGCCGTTCAACCGATACCGGCTTTAGCAAGAACGCGTCAGCGCCCGCCTCTAACGCTTGCGCCTCGTCCACGGTATTGCCAAACCCGGTACACAAAATGAACCGGACGTCAGGGTCGATCAGCTTCATCCGCTCCAACAGTGCTAGTCCCTTCATGCGCGGCATCGCCTGATCACTGATCACGACCGGCCACTTGTCGGGATCCGCGGCGAAGGTTTCGAGCGCGACGATCGGGTCGCTGATTGCGACAACCTCATAGCCCAGCCGTCCAAGCCCGATGGTCAGCATGTCGCGTACATCCCGCTCATCATCGACCAGCATGATGCGCCCCTCGCCGGCCGCCGTGGCTTGTATGGGCGAGAGATCCCTGTCGGCCGAGTTCGCCGGCGCCAGTGGCAGATAAATCGCAAAGATCGCGCCGTGCTGGGGACGGCTGGTGACCACGCAGGCGCCACCATAAGCCGTCACGATGCCGTGGACGACGGCAAGCCCAAGCCCCGTTCCCTTACCAGTCTCGCGCGTCGTAAAGAAGGGCTCGAAAATCTGCCCCATGATCGCAGGCTCAATGCCGCGACCTGTATCGGCGACTTCAAGCTTCGCATAGGATTCACCCGTTCTCAGATGACCGAAACTGATCCGCGGCGGCGGATCTGCGACGCCCCGCGGCTCATCAATCGCGCGCCCTTCCAACCACGCGATATCGGGGTCATCCTCCCGGACCAGCCCCAGCGAGACTTTGATTGTGCCGGGCTCCGACGCCAGCGCGTGATTGGCATTGATGCAGAGATTGAGCAAAATCTGCGTGACCTGCCCGGCATTCACCTCTGCAATCAACGGCTGACCGGTCGTGTCGATCTCAAGCCGCGTCGAGGCCGGGAGTGACGCGCGCAGCAGCGAATAGACCTCCGTGACGATACCGGCGAGATCGACCCGCTGCCGCTCTGTCCCGGTTTGCCGCGCAAAAGCGAGGATTTGCCCGACCAGATCACGGGCCCGTTCCCCGGCATTGAGAATGCGCTGGGCAAACTCATGTTGCGGCGTTCCCTCCGGCAGATCCTCGACCAGGAAATGGGCAAACCCCATAATCCCGGCCAGGATGTTATTGAAATCATGCGCAATGCCGCCCGCAAGCCGGCCTACCGCCTCAAGACGCTGGGATTGCAGTAATTCATCTTCCAGCCGCTGCGCCTCGGTCACATCGCGGGAGTTGATGATGATGCCGTTGATGCCAGGCACCTCGAGCGCGTTGCGGGCCGTCCAGGCAATATGCCGCCAACGCCCATCCTGGTGTCGCACCCGGGTTCGTCCGGATAAGCGCCGCTCCGGCGCGGCGCGGATATCCGCCAGCGCTGCATTGAGAGCCGGCACATCATCGGGATGGATCCGATCGAATATCGGCCTGCCATAGACGAAGATATCCTCGATCCCATAGACATGCGTCGCTGAACTGCTGCGATATATTACGGTGCCGTTGCGATCGACGATCTGCATCGTATCATTCGCGTATTCGACCAACGCCCGAAACCGTTCCTCGCTCTGCTGATAAGCCTTTGATACGGCATGCGTACGCTCGACATAGCGAATAAGCGCGGCCGCAGCAAAGACGGTGAGCGGAATCGTGGTTGCCCACACTGGCACTATATTGCGGAGCACCGGCCAGATCGCGGCCGCCGGCAGCATCACAGGAGCCAGCGCAGCCGAGGCCGCACAATAGGCCAACGCTGTAAGCCCAAGGCTGCGCGGGCCCATCTTCCCGCCCCGCGACGCGACAATGGCAACGCCGATCAGACTTGTGCCAAAGGCCAACCCGGCATTGATGAGATTGGGTGTCAGCCGGACAAGTCCATCACGCAGTATCCAACTTGAGAGCGCGATCAGCGCCGTCAAGCCGCCACTCACCGGCCCAGCCAGCCCGGTCGCGAGGAAAATCGTGGTATCTTGCAGGGTGAGTTTGCCGCCCGTCTCAATGGCGACAGGGGTAAGCATGCTGACGAGACCCGTCGCACCAAAGATTGCGCCGGACAGGATAATTTTGCCGGCCCGTCCGGCCCGGCTACCAAAATGTTCCAGAACCTGACAGTAGACCAACGCGCCCAGCAGGACCAATGCCGCGTTGCGGAACAGGTCGAACGCCAGCGCGACAGAGGGACCCAGCGTCATAATGAGCATTGCCACATCCGTAGGATGAATTCCCTGCTGGGAAGGACGCTGGATATCGTCCGAGATCTGATTTGGTCAGAAACCATAGCAAACTTGCTACAACGATTAATTCAATTCACGCGCATAATCGGCTGGAAGCGTCAGTTAGTTGCCTAAGACGACGTAACGTTTCCGTCATATCGCTTATGCAGCCACCCCAGGAACCAACCAGACAACATTCTGGCCGTCAGCGAGATCCGCCGCAGCAAGATCGCGTGCCATGGCCTCGTCTGCAGCAATAAGCTGCGTTGCGTCCCGTCGCGCATGCTCCAGAACGATCGCCGGCATCGACGGGTGATAGAGCACCAGATTGGCGCGTTGGATTTGCTTAAAGGCGCGGAGCGTCAACGCATCGGGATCATCAACGGGTACACCAATGATCGTAAACCCACCCTCTGCGAGCGGTTCCAAAAGCAATTGCTCGATATCCGGCTCCTCGCCTGCGGCAATCCTCTCAACCCAGGGTCCGCCTAGGAGGCCGTCCCAGAAGCGTCGCCGCACGGCTTCGTCCGGAAGCACGGTGCGAACCCGGTCACGCCAGCGTGCTGACAGATCGGCAAGCCGACCGATCCCCGGATGGAGCAACAGCTCGAGACGCGCCCGGATCAAGCGGGCTAGCACCGGGGCGGCGCCGCCGGTCGAAATCGCCGCCACGACCCGACCGCGATCGACGATCGCCGGCATGATGAAGCTGCACAAAGCCGGCTCGTCGACGACATTCACCGGAATCCGACGCGCCCGAGCCGCCGCCGCGACCGCTTCATTGACCTCGGGGTCGTCCGTCGCGGCGACGACGAGCTCAGGGTCGTCAAGATCATGGGGCTCGAACTGCCGCGCACAATGTTCGATCTCGCCGGAGAGAACGACCGGCGTTAGTGCGGCAGAAAGACGAGGCGCCACAATCCGAACCCGGGCACCGGACCGCCGCAAGAGCGCAACTTTGCGCGCCGCAACCGCGCCGCCGCCGACCACCAGCACCGGCCGATCGTTCACTTTCAGAAAGATCGGCAGGAAATCCATACGGCTTATTCGGCCGCTTCGGCGGTCGGCACCAAAGCTGCGAGACGCTCGACGCCCCATCGATGACAGAAATTGCCGAACGCCTCGTGGCCCTCGCGATTGCGCGCCCACAGCGCAATGACTGGCTCCAGCGTCTTGCCGATCGCATCGATCCTGACCCGTTCGAACACACGGCTGTTGAGCCGCGTCCCCTCGAAATCGCCGCCCAGGAAAATCGCATAGGTATCGGGCGTCCGCCCGACGAGCCCAATATCGCCGACATACGGTCTGGCGCAGCCATTCGGACAGCCGGTAATGCGCAGCGAGATCCGCTCACCCGCCAAATGATGCCGGGCCAGCACGCTTTCGATATCGGCGACAATATCGTCAAGCACACGCTCCGCCTCATTGAGCGCAAGGCCGCAGGTCGGCAGTGCCGGACAAGCCATCGCCCAGCGCCGGATCGGCGTCCAGGCGCCCGGCAGCTCGACGCCTTCCTCGATCAGAATGGCCTCGACGCGCGCCCGATTAGTGTCTGCAACGTCGGCGAAATAGATATCCTGGTTTGGCGACAGCACCGGCCGCACACCGATTTCGCCAATCACGCGCCGGAATGCGGTCGCGAGCCGGATTGAGCCCTTGTCCTCGATCCGGCCGGCTTTGACCGGCAATCCCAGGAACCATTTGCCATCGCCCTGCTTGTGCCAGCCTTGATGATCCCTAACGTGGAAGCGCCCGAGCGGCTGCGACGGCGCAAGCGATTTCCCAAGCCGGCGTTCGAGATCGGCCTTGACCCAGTCGAGTCCCTTGGCATCGACGACATATTTCAGCCGTGCATGCCGCCGGTCAGCGCGATCGCCATTATCCCGCTGGAGTGCGATCACCGCGCGGACCGTATCGAGCAATTCGTCAGGCGGGATGAAAATCAGCGGCGATGCGATCCGGGCATAGGTATGCGGCTTGTTGTGCGTCAGCCCCAGACCACCGCCGACGGCGAAATTATAGCCGACCAGCGTGTCCCCATCAAACACCGGCAGGATCGCAAGATCGTTGGCAGCCAGGATATCGATATCATTATCCTCGGCCGTGCCGATGCCGATCTTGAACTTCCGCGGTAGATAGGTCGGGCCATAGAGCGGATCGACCTCCGGCTCAAGCGCGGGTGCGGCCACAATGTCCTCATCGCCCACCCAGATCTCATGATACGCCCGCGTTTGCGGCTCCAATGCAGCAGCCAGCATATCGGCATCCGCAACCATGCGCCGGTGCCGTGCATCCTCATAGGGCGCCGCCGACACCATGATCGTGCGCACCACGTCACCGCAGGCACAGAAGCTGGTCAGCAGGGCCTGATTGATGCCGTTCATCGTCGCCCAGAGATCGCCCTTGGCGATGCCGTGGAACTGGATCGACTGGCGGGTCGTGATCCGCATCTTTCCGCCGCCAAAACGCTGCGCCAGCGCGTCCAGCGCCAGATATTGCGCGCCTGACATGCGGCCGCCCGGCGTCTTGATGCGGATCATAAATTCAAATCGCTTGCCTTCGCCGCGTTGCTTCAACGCGGTGGCACTGTCCCGATCATACCCTTGATAGACACCGTGGAATTTGAGCAGTTGATGGTCGGTTTCGGGCATTTGAGCGGCATCCGAGGCCAGCGATTGCGCGATCGTACCGCGCAAATGATGACTGGCCACCTTCATGCCCTCGACCTTGGACAGCTTCACTTCGGCCATCTGACTTGTATCCTGCTCAAATCTGCTATGTTGGCCGTTTGTATAATCCAACGCATGGAATGGGATCCATGTTGTTCCGGTGAGGCGCCTATGCCGGCACTGGCCTAAATGACGAAATCGACCATGCCATCACATTTGCTGGATAGCCCGACCAGGCGGCTTTCACGGCAAAGGTCGCTGAGGCTGATATGGTCGAATTGTTCCAGCATTTGAAGATGCACCCGGGCCACCATCGGCAAGACCACGAGTCGCATCGATGGCGAGGACGGATCATCGAATTCTGTGGGCTTATCGAGCTCCAGGACCGAACGCGCGATAGCCCCGACCGTAATCGCGCCGCGCTCGTCGCCCAGACAATAGCCGCCATTTGGACCCCGCACACTTTTCAAGAGGTGAGCGCGAGACAGTTTCTGGAGAATGGATTCCAGCCTGCGCGTATCGAGACCTTGGCGCTGTCCCAGCTCGGCTGCCGATACCGGGCCCGAGGCTCCATTGAACGCAACATCGAGCATGATGTCGATCGCAAGCAGAAACCGACGCGGGAGCCATGCGGCCAATCCGACCAGTCCGGTATTTGCCGTCTCACGTCCTTCGGTCGATATTAGCGAAGTTGCGGTCAAGGCTTGCCTCCATCCCTAAAAACAGCATCATAATGCGCATTAGGGTAGTTCGGTTAAAGTCTCGTCACGCGAGACATCGGCAGCGAGGTATCTTCGTGACTTTTCAGTTTCCCATCATCGCCGATTCAGCGGATGCATCCGTCAAGCATTATGACCAGAATTTGGCGATTTTGGTGCCTTGCCTCGATAGTCTTTACGCTAATGCCGTGGAGGCGATCATCGATGGGTCCGCCAATGCGACCCCGCATATCCTCGTTATCGGCGCAGGCTCCGGTTTATTGGCAGCACAAATTCGGGCGGCCCTGCCGGGCGCGTCCTTGCACATAGTAGATGCGTCGGATGCCTTGCTGGAGGTCGCACGGACACGTTTTCCCAACGAAGATGCGGTCAGCTTCGAGATCGGCGATATTGGCGTCCACGATTTAGCCGGTCCTTGGGACGCCGTGGTGTCATCGCTCTGCATACATTCTCTTGTAGATCCTGAGAAAAAAACTCTGTTCAGGCGGATCCACGCCGCGCTGCGGCCTGGCGGCATGTTCATCCTGATCGACCAGGTGCTGGGTCCGAGTCTGATCGCAGAAGCCCGCACCCATCGGATCTGGCAGAACCAGGCGCGGGCGCTCGGCATTTCGGAAGCCGATCTCAGCGCCGCGAAGAACTATATGAAAATAGGCCTCTGCGCACCGGTCGAGGCTCAGCTACGCTGGCTCGACGAAGTCGGGTTCATCGAGGTGGATTGCAGCTTCAAATCATGGCGATTTGCCGTGCTGATTGCCCGGCAGGCATTTGCCGCCAAGGTGCATCCATAAAGCGCGATCGGTCTTACGACACCATTAGCGATGTCGCGTTGAATGTCTCGAACCAATCTTTGACGGCGACCAATCCGCGCTCGGTTGCCGGTTCGATTTCTTCGGTCAATTGCCAGATTTCTCGATCCGCACCGGTTCGGCATGCCAATTCCAGGCGCCGCGCCAAATCATGGACCTGTACTGCGCCGAAATTGCCCGATGTACTCGCAAGGTCATGCGCCGCCTGCTGGACGAGCGTCGCATCATGGCGTCCGACGCCCTCGCGGAAGCTCTTCAGGATATCTGCCGTCGATTCGACATAGCTTTCAAACAACCTCCGCAGCGCGTCAGGTGGCACGGCGCGCGCCAACCCCAAGAGCGGCACCTCATCAAAAAATGCGGTTGATGTATCGCTCGCCGGCTGAACCGGAAGAGAGGCTTCTTCGGCATCGCTCAGGCCCTGTGATCCTGATTGATGCAGCCACGTACCAACGGTATCGAGCAATTGCTCTCGCTTGAAAGGCTTCGACAGGTAATCGTCCATCCCAAGCCCAATGTAGCGCTCCCGCGCACCCGTCATCGCGTTGGCCGTGAGGGCGATCACCGGAACGGTGGATTTAGTCGGCCCCATCTCTCGGATACGCCGGGTCGCTTCGACACCGTCCATGATCGGCATCTGAACATCCATGAGCACGAGGTCGTAATCCGCTGCGGCCACCGCAGCCACCGCCTCGCGCCCGTCGGCAGCGGTATCCACCAGATAACCCGCACGCGCCAGCAACGTCACGGCAATCTGACGATTAACCGGATTGTCTTCAGCCACGAGAATCCGTGTTGGATTTGCGTCTGATCCGGTATCCGCGGGGGCAGGGGTCTCGCTGCGGCCTGACGGTGTAGCGACCGCACCGCGCAGCACAGGCGGCAACCCGAAGATCCGATTCAGCGTTTCGCGCAAATCATGATGCCGAAACGGTTTCAAAAGCACCTCGTCAAACAACGCGGGTCGCTCGTCGCGGAGGGAGGCGGCAACATTCATGGAGGAAGCGAGCAGAATTTTGACATCGCTGAAGCGATGATCCGCACGAATCCGTCGCGCGATGGTCTCCCCGGCCAGCCCTGGCATCATCTGATCTAGAACGAGGAGCCGGTAGCTCTCGCCGCGATGCCAGACCCGCTCCAATTCGGCAAGCCCGTCAAAGGCGTCGGAGACAGACGTAACCTGCATGCCCAGTGCTGCGAATTTGCGCTGCATCAGTTCCCGGCTGGTCTCGACATCATCGACAACGAGAACCCGCAAGCCGAACAGCTCGATGCCCTCCGACATCAACATCGGCGAACTGCCGAGCGGCTCGTTGAATTGCGCCGTAAACCAGAACCGGCTGCCCTTGCCGAGTTCGCTATCGACGCCAATTTCGCCACCCATCAGCTCGACAAGTTGACGCGAGATCGAAAGGCCAAGGCCGGTCCCACCGAACCGGCGGGTAATCGATGTGTCCGCCTGGGTGAATTTGCTGAACAGCACCGACTTGACGTCATCGGCAATGCCGATACCGGAATCGATTACCTCAACTCGAACGAGACAACCATTGGCATCCGTCGCTACCGGCTTCACGTAAATCTGAATGCTGCCAAATTCGGTGAATTTTATCGCATTACCGAGCAGGTTCAGCAGGATTTGGCGGAAGCGTGTGGGGTCACCGTTATAGGCTCGACGCGCCGCCGGATCGACCGAGACGGACACGGATAGCTGTTTTTCCCACGCATGGGCTGCCATCAATTCGATCGTCGTGTCAACCGTATCACCGAGATCGAAATCGATATTCTCCAGTTCGACGCGGCCCGCCTCCAGTTTCGAAATATCGAGAATATCATTCAAAATCGCCAGTAACGATTCGGCCGAATCACGCACCGTTTCGGCAAGTTGTCGCTGGTCAGCGGTGAGTTCGGTGTCCAGCAGCAGCCCGTTCATACCGATGATCCCATTCATCGGCGTGCGGATTTCATGGCTCATATTGGCCAGGAAATCAGATTTAGCCCGGTTGCCTGCTTCAGCATTGATCCGCGCCTCCTCTGCTTCGAGCTGCGCCTGGCGGAGGCTTTGTTGCTGGCGTTCGCGCTCGGTATTATCAATGAAGGCGGTAACAAAGCCACCATCGGGCAGCGGAATATGGCGCCCGTCCAGAATCCGGCCTTCAGCCGTGATGCGCTGGAAATCCAGCGCTAGAGGCGATCGCTGCAGCTCGACAAAGTCGACGACGAATTTATCGAGTTCAGCATCGCTACACTGAGGCTGCTGGACGCGACCGAAATACCGGGCAAATTCGGCAATCGGTTGGCCCACATGAAAAGCCGCAGGGTCGACGCCCAGCATGCTGGGAAACAGGCGATTGAAGGCTCTGATCTTGAGATCCGGCGTCAACAGAGCGACACCCACCGGCACATTCTCGATCAAAATCGAGAATAGAGCATTCTGGTGATCGAGCGCGGCCGCCTGTTCTTCCAGCCGCACACGCGCAGCCTCGAGCTCATCGTGACGCTGTTCCTGATCCGTAATATCGATCACGGCATCGATGAAATTCCCGTCGGGCAGCGGAATATGCGACGCCTGAAGCACCCGCCCGCTGGGAGCGGACCGCTTGGTCCGGATCATGCTGCGCATTGACATTTGCGCGAGCAGCTCATTCTGAAACGCTTGATGGCCCGCGCTATCCGCCGAGGGCAGAACCAGCCTGGCATAAGCCAAGGCAAACCCCGTCACGTTCGCGCCGAGTTTGCACAAATCGGGCGGCAAACCGGTCAAATAGGCATATTGGGTGTTGAATGCCTTGATCGTCAGGTCGGACGATAAGAGACAGATCCCGACCGGAACATTATGGATCAGCATCTCGAACACATCGTTTCGGCGGTCGATCTCGGCCGCCTGATACCGCGCATGCAGATCCTGCTGGCGTAACGCGACCGCTGCAGCCTGCACACGGTGCGCCGAGCGCGTGAGCGATATGAAGATAGCGACGATACCGAACACAGCGGCGACCGCAATCACTGCCAAGCCTTTACTGAGCTCGCCGGGTTCGATAGTTCCGGTTTCAACAATCCAGCTCAGTACCGACACGGCAAATACAACAAATGCCAGCAGGCAGCCGCCGGCAATCATCAGCGGGACCTGCCAAATATCCCGCTGCGCTGCCGTTGAGCCCTCGGAAATCTGTTCGATCGCCATCACCGCGGTCCAACCCACCTCTCAGGAAGCGACGGCTTGAGGTCATTCGACCCCAAATCCATCGCGCCCTCAATTTTATACACCAAGAGACTGATTTGCCGATCAAATCGAACCGTTTTGATCAGGATCCAAATCTCGGTGCACAGTCCACACGCTCACTACGACGGGAGTCTCTATAAAAACTCATTAAAATTTCTTGGCACCCCAGTACGACACACCCTCACAAATTGGCCGCACGGCGGTTACCGGAATCTTAGCGGAATTCGACAGCGTAGAGTAGAAATGAATGATAGAGCGATATTCCGTCCAGTGGGGCGCGATAATAGCGACACGGTTTCAAGCCACTGCCAAACTGCAAGGCCCGGCAAGCCAATCACAAAATCCGGCAGCCGTTTTGCGATCGACAAGGCGAGCGATGTCGAGGCCGGCAACCCAAAGAGCGAGCCGAGCAGCAGGAAACCACCCTCCTGAACACCCAGCGCACCGGGTACGGTGAACGCCGCGCTGCGGACGGCCTGTCCCAGACTTTCGATGACCAGACATTCCGACCAGCTCGGCTGGGCCCGCATGCCCGACAGCCCGATCCAGATTTCCAGAATACCGGTCGTCCAGGCGACGAAATGGATCGCAGCGGCAAGCATGATACGACGGTGCCCCGCATACAGGCGATAGAGCGAGGGCTGCAGATCAATCCTTCCCCCTGTCGCCAGCGACGGAAATATCCGCCCCGCCGAGGCAAGGCCGCGATCGACCAGGGCGAAGAGCCCCAGCCTCTGCGCCAGAAAGAACCCGCCAAGTGCGGGTACCGCTGCAATGAGGACGCCGCCGATATCACGGATCGCCGGGACATCGCCAAAGCCCCACCACAGCGCGCCAAGCCCGATCAACGCAAACGCACCCTGCGTTGCCGCCTGGAGCAATAGATCGACCATGATGCTGGCCCCGGCAAGTCCGGGCGCCACGCCGCACCGTGCCAACCACCGACCGCCGATCATGTCGCCCCCGACCTGGGCTACCGGCAGCAGCGCATTGATCGATTCCCGGATGATGCGCAAGCCAATATAGAGCCAGGAGGACAGTCGCACCTCTCCGGCCAGGACCGTGCTCCAGGCCAACCCGGCAAGCGACAGGGCCATAAGCCGGATCAAGACCAGCAGGACCAGTCCCCATCCGACCATCGCAACGCCGCTGAAGATCGCGCCAACCCCATTTGACAGCAGCAGGGCGAAGAACACCGCGACTCCGGCGACAATCAGCCCTGCCATGACTATTCGGATCGACATGCGCGCCTCCGCTGCTACGCATGATGACCGAATTACGCGACGACACCAGACTCTATTTCCAATCCGATCTAACCCGGCGTGCGCTGTGCCGAGAGTTTGAAGTCAGGCCGCAGCATGGATCGCGCGGGCTTCGGCGCGACATAATTGGGGTTCAGTCCCGGCAGTGTATAAGCCTCGAGGCTCGTGATACCACCATAGATCCATTAGGGTATAGGCGGCGAAACCGGACCCGGTCACTGTCACCTCGCTGCTCTCGTGCCCGGAGGACACCGCCGAGGTGACTCTGGGCGTCACCGTGGATCCAGTCGAACTGGTGCCGGTAGAGCCGGCATTGGTGACCGTGATCTTTCCTGACCCGGTCGGCGGCACGGTAGCGGTGATGCGCGTGGCCGATGTCACGGTGAATAACGCCGTCGTGCCATCGATCTTCACCGATGACGTGCCGGTAAACCCAGTACCGGTGATGACAATCTTGGTGCCCATTGGGCCCGTAGCCGGCTGGATCCACGTGATCGTCGGTGGCGCAGCACTCGCCACGCCTGACGTCACAATGAGCCATGCCACACTCAGTAGTGTACACAATCTGTATTCCAATTTTACCCCCCCCTATAACGCGGATATTGTGCCGTGATTTCTGGCAAGTAGTTGTGGGTCGCCGTCACGCCGGACCCAAGCCGGTTCTTCTAATGGAAGTACGGATCGCCAAAACTGCGGCACTGCCTTGGGGACGGCATGATGGTGGTGGAGCATGGTCGGGCGCGCTACAGTGCCTTTATGACTATCGCTCCCTATGGCGCCTGGGTGTCACCCTTAACATCGGACGCGTTGACCGGGCGCTCGATCGGTCTTTCTGCGCTGCGAGTCGATGGACACGCGCTCTACTGGCTGGAATCGCGCCCGTCAGAGGCAGGCCGCTCGACCCTCATGCGCTGGACGGCCGAGGCCGAGTTGGCGGAGCTGACACCAGCACCGTTCGATGTCGGTACTCGGGTCCATGAATATGGTGGCGGCGCCTATAGTGTCGCGCAGGGTCGCATCATATTTTCGGATAAGCGTGACGGTGCCGTTTGGCTGATCGAACCCGGTGCCGAACCGCGCCAGATCGCGGCGGTGGGCGATTGTCGCTACGCAGACTTTAACTGGGATTCAGGCCGGCGCCGCGTGCTGGCGATCCGAGAGGATCATCGGGGCTGCGCGCCGAACGCGCCTGCTGCCGCGATTGTGGCGCTGGCGCTCGACCCGCCGGACCCATCGCGCAATGACGGCATCGTGCTGCATCAGGGTCCTGACTTTCTGGCGGCCCCGAGGCTCGACCTAACTGGAAACAACCTCGCCTGGATCGAATGGGACCATCCCGATATGCCCTGGGATGCGACGCGCCTTGTCGTCGCGGACATGGACCCGGCAGGCGGCATTGCAGCTTCTCTGCAAATCGCCGGGGAGCACCGTGCGTCGATCCTTCAACCGGAATGGCAGACCGACAATACCCTCATCTTCAGTTCCGATCATTCAGGCTGGTGGCGGCTCTATCGCTGGCGTCGTGAGTCGGGCGAGACCGCTATCCTGTCGCCGGATGGCGTGGAGATTGGCGGTCCGGCGTGGAATTTGGCGGCGATTCACTTCGTTTGGCTCGCCGAAAGCAGGATTCTGTGTGGCGCCGTGATAGGCGGGCGACGCCTTGCCGCCATCATTAATGATGGATCTTTGGAACTGTTGCCGCTAGACGCGGTTGCGCAGAGTCCGGTCCCATTTGAGGGTGGCCTTGCCGCGATCATCACACCGCGCGATGCGCCGCCTGGGATTGTCTGGACACGCGATGACAGGACCCTCTCAGTGCTGCGATCGTCCGGGCCGGCCATTCTGCCGCGGGAGGATGTCGCCAAGGGCGAGGCGATCCAGTTTCCGACCGGTGATGGCGTCACCGCTCATGCTTTCTTCTATCCGCCGACCAATCCGAATTTCGTCGCGCCCGCCGACACAAAACCGCCCTTGATCGTGCTGAGTCATGGGGGGCCGACCGCAATGACCAGCGACGCCCTATCGCTGGCTGTCCAATGGTGGACAAGCCGAGGGCTTGCCGTTGTGGATGTGAATTATCGCGGTTCAAGCGGCTATGGCCGCGCCTATCGCGAAAGTCTGAACGGCGACTGGGGTGTCGCCGACGTCGATGATTGCATCGCGGCGGCACGCCATTTGGCCACCACCGGC
>Ga0116226_10003622_pt1 | contig 13611 bp, 12 predicted proteins | sample S1TSphfallax_FD_89692 | JGI IMG/M metagenome (GOLD analysis project Ga0116226, IMG submission 89692) | Host-associated microbial communities from peat moss isolated from Minnesota, USA - S1T2_Fa - Sphagnum fallax MG | ecosystem: Host-associated > Plants > Peat moss > Unclassified | place: USA...
ATAATAGCGGCGGCCAGGATAGCCCTCGGCATATTTGTTGGTCAGCACCGAGCCTTGCGCCTCGAGCACCGCCCGGCTGACCAGATTTTCCGACGCGATCAGTTCCAGTCGGGTCTCCTGGCGAACCAACTCGGCATCGATCGCAGCAGCCAGTTCCGGGTCGGTCTCCGCCAATGAATCGGTGAAAAAGCCGGCGAAGGGCGGCCTTTGGGAGATAACATTCATGGTCGGCGTTCCTTGAGACTAAGAAAGAGCGGAATTTATCCTGCGTTGGCAAATTGCGCCAGGGTCTCGATGACCAAGGCCGAGATTTCCGGCCGCGCCACCACCAAGTCCGGCAGATAGGGATCTTCGTGGTTGTAGGTCAAGGGGCTGCCATCGAGCCGCGCTGCGAATAGACCGGCGGCGACGGCGATGGCGACCGGCGCCGCCGAGTCCCATTCATGTTGTCCGCCCGAATGAACATAGGCGACCGCCTCTCCGCGCAGCAGCGCCATGACCTTGGCGCCTGCCGATCCCATCGGCAGCAGATCGGCGCCAAGCCGGCGGGCGACAAAGTCGGCTTCGGGCGGCGGACGGGTGCGGCTGACCAGGATCCGGTTGGGCGCCTCGGGTGGCAGGGTCGGCGCCGGTCGCGACCCGTAGGTCACACCAAGGGCCGGCAGGGCGACGGCGCCGATCCTGGCAATTCCATCGATCGCCAGCGCCACATGGACGGCGAAATCGTTGCGGCCTTCGGAGAATTCGCGGGTGCCGTCAAGCGGATCGACGATCCAGACGCGGCTTTTTTTGAGACGCGCCGGATCGCGCGCACCCTCCTCGGACAGAAACCCGTCCTCGGGACGATGTGTCCTCAGCACCGCCCTGATGAAGTCATCGGCCAGACGATCGCCCGCCGCGCCGAGCGCCTTGCCCTCGAGGAGGCGCGACTCGCGCAAGATTCTGAGCAATCGGGCGGTATCGGACACGATCCGCTCGGCCAGACGCGCATCCTCGTTCAAAGACTGGGCGCCCATTGCCTAGACATTCCAATCGGGTGCGCGACCCATCACGTCGGTCACAATCCGTTCGGCCGCTTCGACGGGCGAAAGACGCGCCGTATCGATGTGGATCTCGGGATTTTCCGGCGGCTCATAGGGGCTGTCGATCCCGGTAAAATTCTTCAATTGGCCGGCGCGGGCTTTTTTATAGAGGCCTTTGACATCCCGCGACTCGGTCACGGCAAGCGAGGTATCGATGAAAATTTCGAAAAACTCATCGGGTTCAAACAGCGCGCGCGCCATGGCTCGCTCGGCGCGGAAGGGCGAGATGAAGGAAACCAGCACGATCAGCCCGGCCTCGGTCATCAGCTTGGCGACTTCGGCGACGCGGCGGATATTTTCGACCCGATCGCCATCGGAGAAGCCGAGATCGCGATTCAGGCCGTGGCGGACATTATCGCCATCAAGCAGATAGGTGTGCCGCCCTTCGGCCTGCAGCCTCTTCTCAACGAGGTTGGCGATGGTCGATTTGCCGGCCCCGGACAGGCCGGTGAACCAGAGAATCACCGGCTTCTGACCTTTGGCGGCGGCACGGCTGCGCTTGCTGACATCGAGCGCCTGCCAGTGAATATTGTGTGCCCGGCGGAGAGCGAATTCTATCATTCCTGCTGCCACGGTCCCATTGGTCACGCGGTCGATCAGGATGAAGCCGCCCAGAGTGCGATTGTCCGCATAGGCCATGAAGGCAATCGGCTGGTCGAGGGACAGATTGACCTGGGCGATCTCGTTCAGCTGCAGGGTCTTGGCCGCTTGATGTTCTAAACTACTGATGTTCAAACGATATTTTATTTCTGTCACACTCGCCGAGACCAGCTTGGCGCCAATTTGCAGCCAATAGGGTCGGCCGGGCAGTAGGGGCGCCGTGGCCAGCCAGACCATATGGGCACGGAATTGATCGGCCACTTCGGGTGGGGCGGCGGCGGCGGCCAACATGTCGCCACGGCTGACGTCATGGTCTTCGGTCAAGGTCACGGTCACCGATTGACCCGCCCTCGCCTCCGCGAGATCGCCGTCATAGGTGACGATCCGGTCGATGGTCGCGGTGCGGCCAGACGGAAGCAAGCGGACCTCATCGCCGGGCCTGACCCGACCCGCCGCGATCTGACCGCAAAAGCCGCGAAACTGCGGGTCGGGTCGATTGACCCACTGCACCGGCAGACGAAAATCCTGCCCCAGCGCCGGGTCCTCGTCGAGAGCGACGCTTTCCAGATGGTCGAGCAAGGTTGGTCCCTGGTACCAGGGAAGATGCGCGCTGGCCGCGATGACATTGTCGCCGGTCAGGCCGGACAGAGGGATGGCATCGAACGCCGCAAGACCGATGGCCGTGGCGAATTCCCGGTAGGACTCGACGATCGACCGGAAACTTGTCTCGGACCAGCCGACCAGATCCATCTTGTTGACCGCCAGCACCACCTGCTTGATTCCCATCAGAGTCACCAGACTGCTGTGACGGCGGGTCTGGTTCAGGATGCCTTTGCGCGCATCGACCAGGATCACCGCAAGGTCGGCGGTCGAGGCGCCGGTCACCATATTGCGGGTATATTGTTCGTGACCCGGCGTATCGGCGACGATGAATTTGCGGCGCTCGGTGGCGAAGAAGCGATAGGCGACATCGATGGTGATCCCCTGCTCGCGCTCGGCCGCCAGCCCGTCGACCAGCAAGGCAAAGTCGAGAGCGTCTCCTTGCGTGCCGAGCGTCTTGGAATCCCTGGCCAGGCTGGCCAATTGATCATCGAAGACCATCTTGGAATCATAGAGCAATCGTCCAATCAGGGTTGACTTTCCATCGTCGACCGATCCGCAGGTAATGAACCGCAACAGGCTTTTGTGCAGATGGCGGTCAAGAAATGTCTCGATATCTTGCTCGATCAGCGCCTGATCCGACCAAACCGCCATCAGAAATAGCCCTCCCGCTTCTTTTTTTCCATCGACGCCGATTGATCATGATCGATCAGCCGGCCTTGTCGTTCGGAGGTGGTGGTCAGCATCATCTCGCGGATCACCGCCGTCACGGTTTCGGCCTCGCTCGGCACCGCGCCGCTCAGGGGGTAGCAGCCCAATGTCCGAAAGCGCACCCTTCTCAGGACCGGCGTCTCGCCGGGACGGAGCCGCATACGGGCGTCATCGACCATGATCAGACCGCCATCCCGCTCGACCACCGGCCGTTCCGCGGCGAAATAGAGCGGCACCACCGGGATTTTCTCCAGATAAATATACTGCCAGACGTCAAGTTCGGTCCAATTGGAGAGTGGAAAGACCCGGATCGTCTCCCCCCGATGTATTTTGCTGTTATAGAGCGACCATAATTCCGGCCGCTGATTCTTGGGATCCCATTGATGATTGGCGTCACGGAAAGAAAAGATCCGCTCTTTAGCGCGGCTCTTTTCCTCGTCGCGCCGGGCGCCGCCGAAAGCGGCATCGAAACCACCCTGATCGAGCGCCTGTTTAAGCCCCTGGGTCTTCATGATGTCGGTATGCACCGCCGAACCATGGTCAAAGGGATTGATGCCCGCACGTATCCCGTCTTGATTGATGTGGACGATCATCTCCAACCCGGGTTCCGCGGCCACCTGGTCGCGCATCGCATACATGTCGCGGAATTTCCAGGTGGTATCGACATGCAGCAGCGGAAAAGGCAGCGCACCGGGAAAAAAGGCCTTGCGGGCCAGACGCAGCATGACCGCCGAGTCCTTGCCGATCGAATAGAGCATCACCGGACGGTCGCAGGCGGCAACAACTTCCCGAAGAATATGAATGCTCTCCGCCTCTAGGCGTTGCAGATGCGTTAGACGGACGGAAGATAATTCAGATGCAGACATGAAAAGATTTATTCTCTCGTCAAAGTAAAATATCCGATAATAGAGGGTAGGTTTTATCTCATTCGGTTATGTCAACAGAGACATTTGCCCCAAGCAGAAGTTTTGTCTATTGTTTTCAGCAAATAGGAACCGCGCGGAGACGCCAGGTGAGTTATCAAGCGGATGATCCGATCTCCTTGTCGGTATTGCTGGCCGAGGACAACACTGTCAATCAGCGCGTCGCCACCGCGCTCCTCGGAAAAATCGGTCATCAGGTCACGATCTGCAATAACGGACGGGAAGTCGTTCATGCGGTATCGATCGGTGATTATGACGTGATCCTGATGGATATCCAGATGCCGGTCCTGGACGGGCTGGCGGCAACCGCAGAAATCCGCGCCATGGCCGACCCGGCAAAGGCGCGCATCCCGATTTTCGCTATTTCCGCCAATGTCGGCGATACGGATATCGAGCATTATCGCTCTCTCGGCTTCGACGAAGTGTTGAGCAAGCCGCTGCGGCCGGACCAGTTGCATGCCCTGTTGGAGCAATACAGTTCCCCGGGCCGCTCCCTGGGCAGTTCCCTGGGCAGTTCCCCGGCCGCCCCTGCTGAGCCGGAACAATTGCTCGACGAAATCCAGATCAAGGCGCTGAAGGACGCCCTGACGCCCCATAAATTATCGGAACTGTTCGCCATGGCGCGCGAGTCCCTATTGGCGTCCAATGACGCGCTGCAGGGTGGCTGGAGACAAGGCGATCGCGCCCAGATCAAGGCGGCGTCCCACCGAATGGCTGGTGTCGCCCGTAATTTCGGCTGCCTCGCCCTCGGGCTTTGCGCTGCCCGTATCGAGGAAGAGGTGCTGCGCGGTGGCGACGGACGGTCACAGGAACCCAGCATCACCAGATTGCTCGAAGCATCGCTCGACGCGCTGCCATAGAGGTGAAATCGGGAACGAGCCCGCGCTATTCCCGGCAATTTCGGCTTAACTATTCAGCGGCTTCTTCGCCATGCAGCAGGTGAATGCCGCACTCGGTCTTGGCAGCGCCCGCCCAGCGACCGGAGCGCGGCCCCTCGCCAGCCAGTGCGACGCGAGAACAGGGCCAGCAGCCGACCGAGCGAAATCCCTTGGCGGCTAAGGGATGAGGCGGCAGTCCGCGACTGGCAAAGGCCTGTTGCAGGCGCTCCTCGCTCCAATTGGCCAGTGGACTGATCTTGAAAATCCCCTGATCGCCCGGCTCGATCGTCTGGAGTGCAAGGCGGTCATCACCGTGAAACTTTTTGCGGCCGTCAATCAGCGCGTCGAACCCTGCGACCGCGCCCTGCAGGGGCGCCACCTTCCGCAGGTGGCAGCAGCGGTCGGGATCTTTCAGCCACAGGTCGCGGGCGACGGCCAGATCCTCGGATGTCGGATGCAGATGGCGGATATCGGTCAGCCCAAGATGCTGCACAAGAGCGGCACGGTAAGCATGGGTTTCGTCGAACAACGCGCCGGTGTCGAGGAAGATGACCGGCAGATTGGCGTCGATTTGGGCCACGATATCGAGCAACACGGCTGACTCGACACCGAAAGAGCTGATCACCCCAAGGCGACCGGGAAACTCCATCCGCATCGCCGCCAGCAGCCCAGCGCCGTCGCGCTGACCATGGCGCCGACGCAACTCGGCCAAACGGCTGTCCTCTGGGTTCGTGAGTGCGTCCCCACCCTTGGCGTCCCCCCTCTTGGCGTCTTTTGAGGCGCCGCTTTGGGCATTCATTCAGCCGCGTCCGCCGTGGCCTCAATCGGGGTGAGCTCGGCGCGCACATGATCGAGAGCGAGCGCCGTCGCCTCGCGGAGCGATGTGACCAACTGATCGTCACGCCGGGATGCTTCCAGCAATGACACCGTATCCTGAAAAAGGGTCGCCAATTTTTCCGACAGGGCCATTGCTGCAACCGCCTGGAAGATGGTCGGGGCGCTTTCTTCACCGGTGGTGCCCTGATCCCGACTGTGCAGCAGCCGTCGCCCGGCGAGCATCAAAGCCTGCTCGGCGGCGGTCACCGCTTCGGCCGAACGGCCGAGCGCCAGCCAGCGATCGACCTGGATCAGCGCGTCATCGGCGAAATTGGCGAGAATATCGTCGGATGCGAATGGCGCGGCGCACTCGCCACGCAAGGTCGGTGCGCCTTTGAAGCTTTCCTGGTCGCCCCAATCGAGATAGGTCCGTTGGTTGGACTCGAACGCCAGCGGACCGAGCAGCGCCTCGATGCCGGGTTTACCGAGCCTTTCCGCCCAGCCGCGCACTGTTTCACCGGGCTGCTTGTCAGCCGCATAGGCTTGCCGCAGCAGGCGGAGCGCCAAGGGCGCCAGACCGGCTGGAATGATCGGCCCGGTCATGCCGGCCATTTCCGAGGCGGCGCCGAGACGGGCTTCGCCACCCAGATGGATCTGGTAATGCGGCGCCTGTTTGCCATCAATTTTCTTGGCCACGCCGTGCAGTCCGAAATCGCCGATATGATGCTGTCCGCAACTGTTCTGGCAGCCGGAAATCCTGACCGAGACGCCGCGTGCCGAGCCATCCTGCTCGGCCTCGGCCAGCACGGTGCGCGCCAGACCGGGCGAATTGGTGATACCGATGCGGCAGGTGGTTGTGCCGGGGCAGGAAACCACGTCGGTGCTCTCGGCCGCGCTCACCGGCACATCGATGTCGAGCGCCTTAAGTCCGCGCAGCACTGCCTCCAGCTGATCGGCCGCGACATCGGGCACAACCAAATTCTGGTCTCGCGTCACCCTTACCTCATTGATGCCGATCATCGAGGCCATCGCCGCCAAGGCGTCCAACTGGTCGGACGAAAGATTGCCAAGCACGGGATTGCCGATCACCGAGAAGCGCCCGTCATGCTGAGCAACCACGCCCAGCGGCGTGCGCTCGATGGCGGTCTCAGCGGGTTCGCGCCAGGCGAGCTTTTCCCAGGGGCGTTGCGGCAGTGCCAATAGATGGTCGAACTCTTCGCGGAACAGGGCGATAAATTTTTCGTCGCCGAATCGCTTGACGACAAATTTGATGCGCGCCGCATTGCGATTGACGCGATCCGAATAGCGCTGATGGATGCGGGCCAGGGTCTCCATTACCGTCGGCAGTTGCTCCTCGGTAACGAAATCAAGCACTTCCGTTGCCGCCCTGGGCTGACTGCCCAGTCCGCCGCCGACAAAGACGCGGAAACCCGGCTGCCCGCCCTTCAGGGTGGCAACGAAGCCAAGATCATGAAAGGTGACGCCGGCGCAATCGGTGGCGCACCCCGAGACGGCGACCTTCACCTTGCGCGGCATATTCTGCACCAGAGGCTGGCGGATCCAACTGGTGGCCAATTGCTGGGCGACTATGCCGGCATCCGTATGTTCACGCGGGCAGTGGCCGGACAGGGCGCAGGCGCTGATATTACGGAAGGTATTGCCGCAGGCTTCGCGCGTGGTCATGCCATGAAGATAGAGGAACTCCAGCGCTTCGGCGCTTTTTGCGAGCGGCACGAAATAGGTCTGGATGTCCTGACGGGTGGTGATATGCACATCGCCCTGGCAGAAACGGCGGTTGAACTCGGCCAGGGTGGTCAGCCATTCGATCGGCAGGATACCGCCCGGGATTTTGATCCGCACCATCTGCACACCCGCCTGCTTCTGGCCATAAACGCCAAAACGGGTGCGAAAACCTGTCCATTTATCCTCGTCCCAGTCGCCATTCAGGCGATGCTGCAAGCCGCCTTTATACTCATCGAGATCGGACAGGCTGACCAGGGGCTCCGACCCGCGGGTCGGCATTACGGCGATATTCACGTTCAGAACCTTTCGATATACACAAAAATACACGTAGTATATTTTTGCCACACATTAAATAGTTCATATTCTACTGCACGTCAATGAAAAGCGCGGATTTTTCAAGCGTTTATTCTACTTCTTAGATAGATTAATGAGTTGTCAGATATCATGCTCCAACATCCGCTCAGGGTCGTTGAAGCTCGTGCCCTGCCAGGAATCGCGCAGAAAGAAGCGCGCCTGTCGTGGCCAGAGCAGGAGGGTCTGCCCGACCTCGATAGCCAATTCAGCGTGGCGCTGGCGAGAAATCTCGGCCTCGACGGTCTGCCCGTCGAGCAATAGCTCAACCCGCACCAGGGGACCCAGAATGCTGACATGGCGAACTTCGGCCGGTGCGCCGGAGCCGGAGCCGGGCCGCGACAGAAAAAGGTCGTGCGGCCGCACAAAGGCGATGCCGGCGGCGTCCTGCACACCGGAATAAGCCGAAGCCGGCAGGGTGAGACTGCCGATTTCGGCCAACCCATCGCGGATCCGGCATTCGAGCGCGTTCACATTGCCAAGAAACTGATAGACGAAAGGGGTCGCCGGACTGTCATAGATTTCGGTTGGCGTGCCCACCTGCTCGATACGGCCCTGATTCATCACCACCACCCGGTCCGCGACATCCAGCGCCTCCTCTTGATCGTGGGTCACGAATACGCCGGTGATCTTCAATTCGTCATGCAAATTGCGCAGCCAACGGCGGAGCTCCTTGCGGACGCGGGCATCGAGCGCGCCGAAAGGTTCATCGAGCAGCAAAAGCCGTGGCTGGATCGCGAGCGCGCGCGCAAGAGCCACTCTTTGGCGCTGGCCACCCGATAATTGGGAGGGGTAGCGAGCGGCCAGACCACCCAATTGCACCATAGTCAACAGGTAATGCACCCGATCGGCGATGTCGGCGCGGGAAATCCGGTCGCGACCGCGCCGCACACTCAGCCCGAAAGCGACATTGTCAAACACCGTCATATGACGGAACAGGGCGTAATGCTGAAACACAAAGCCAACCTTGCGATCGCGCGCCCCCACGGTGGTGGCATCCCCGCCATCGAACAGGACCTGGCCGGAATCGGCGAATTCGAGGCCCGCGAGGATCCTTAGCAATGACGTCTTGCCCGAGCCGGAGGGTCCCAGCAGCGCGACCAGTTCGCCTTCGGCGATCTGCAGCGAGACATCGTTCAGGGCTTGAAAGCCGCTGAAGGATTTATGCACATTGCGGATGTCGATCATTCACTCATCTCTCAGGCCCGGCCCTCGGCGGCCAATTCCCTGGCGTAACGCCACTCGAAGACGCTCCGCACCGCCAGCGTCACCAGCGCCAGCAAAGCCAACACCGAGGCGACGGCGAAAGCAGCGACGAAATTATAGTCGTCATAGAGAATCTCGACCTGCAGCGGCATGGTGGTGGTACGGCCTCGAATATGCCCCGAGACGACCGAGACGGCGCCAAATTCGCCCATCGCCCGCGCGTTGCAGAGCAAAACGCCGTAAAGCAGACCCCATTTTACATTGGGAAGGGTGACCCGGCGGAAGATCTGCCAGCCGCTTGCCCCCAGCACCACCGCCGCTTCCTCATCCTCGGTCCCCTGCTGTTCCATCAGCGGAATCAACTCGCGTGCGATGAAGGGAAAGGTAACGAACAAAGTGGCGAGAACAATTCCGGGCAAGGCAAAAATAATATGAATATCGTGGGCCTGTAAAATCGGTCCGAGCCATCCATGCAGGCCGAATACCAGCACATAGATCAGGCCGGCAATCACCGGCGAGACCGAAAAGGGCAAATCGATCAGGGTGGTCAGCAGGCTCTTGCCGCGAAAATCGAATTTGGCGACGCACCAGGCGATCGAGACACCGATCACCAGATCGAGCGGCACCGTGATCATGGCGACGATCACAGTGAGACGGATGGAAAATTGCGTCTCAGGATCGGCGAGAGCGGCGACATAGGCATCGACGCCGCGCGCCAGCGCCTCCCCGAACACCACCAGCAAGGGCGCCACCAAAAACAGGCCAAGCACCGACAAGGCGAGGATGATCAGGGCGAGGCGGACCGGTGTGGAGTCGCGCAAGGGACTGGTCCGCATCGCCTCACCCACCACTCAGGCGGATTTGCCGCCATTTCTGCGCGCTGTTGATGATCAGCAGCAAAGCAAAGGACACCAGCAGCATCACCGTGGCGATCGCCGCCGCGCCGGTATAGTCATATTGCTCGAGCTTGGTGACGATCAGCAGAGGCGCGATCTCGGAGACAAAGGGCATATTGCCGGCAATGAAGATCACCGAACCATATTCGCCAAGACCCCGGGCGAAGGCCAGAGCGAAGCCGGTGACCAATGCCGGCAGGATGGCTGGCAGAATGATGCGGTGAAACACCTGCCAGGGATTGGCGCCCAGGCTCAAAGCGGCCTCCTCATGTTCCGGCGCGAGGTCCTGCAGCACTGGCTGGACCGTGCGGACAACAAAAGGGAGGCCGATGAAAATCATCGCGACGATGACGCCGAGCGGCGTGAAAGCCACTGTCACGCCGAACCGCAGCAGAAATTCTCCGAACAGGCCGTTCGGCGCATAGAGCGCCGTCAGGGCAATTCCGGCCACCGCGGTCGGCAGGGCGAAAGGCAGATCGACCAGCGCGTCGATCAGCCGCCGAAAGGGAAAATCATACCGTACCAGGACCCACGCCACGACCAGGCCGGCCGCAGAATTGATCGCGGCGGCAATCAGGGCGCCGCCGAAGCTCAGCCGGTAGGCGGCGAGGACCCGCGGGCTGAAGGCAGCGGCCAGGAACTGATGCCAGTCGAGACCGCTGGCCCGCAAAAACAGCGCCACAATCGGCAGCAGCACGATCAGGCTCAAGGCAAATAATGTCACCCCGAGTGTGGGCAGGAAACCGGGAATGACGGGCGATTTGGTCATGGACATGCCCTACCTTACGGCACCCATCACCTGATCGAACAGCGCGCCGTCGGCGAAATGCACGTGCTGCATCTTTTGCCATCCACCCAGATCGGCGATGGTTGTCATCGGCATAGCCGGAAACCGATCCCTATAGCGGTCGGCGACGGCCGGGTCGCTCGGACGATAATAATGCTGCGCCGCCAGTTCCTGCGCCTCGGGAGAGTAGAGAATTTGCAGATAGGCTTCCGCCTCTTTTCGGCTGTGATGGCGGTCGACCACTTTGTCAATCACCGCGACCGGCGGTTCGGCCAGGATCGACAGGCTCGGCAGAACAATCTCGAACTGGCCCTTACCCAATTGTTCAACCGCCAGAAAAGCCTCGTTTTCCCAGGCGACCAACACATCGCCCAGACCGCGCTGGACAAAACTGGTGGTGGCGCCGCGGGCACCCGAATCGAGCACCGGCACATTCTTGAAGAGCGCGGTCAGGAAGCCCTTGATCTTTGCCGGATCATGATTGAAATGCGCGTCGGCATAGGCCCAGGCGGCGAGATAATTCCAGCGTGCGCCTCCCGAGGTCTTGGGGTTGGGGGTGATCACACGGACGCCAGGCCGCGCCAGATCGTCCCAGTCCTTGATCTGTTTCGGGTTACCCTTCCGCACCAGGAAGACGATGGTCGAAACATAGGGCGAACTATTGTTTGGCAGCCTGCTTTGCCAGTCGGCGGGCAGAAGTCCGGCCTGCTGGGCGATGGCGTCGATGTCATAGGCGAGCGCGAGCGTCACCACATCGGCCTCAAGCCCGTCGATCACCGAGCGGGCCTGCTTGCCCGACCCGCCATGGCTTTGATCGATGTGCAGAGCCTCGCCGGTCTGGGCCTTCCACAACCTCGCGAACAGCAGATTATAGTCCTGATAGAATTCGCGGGTGGGATCGTAGGAGACATTCAGCAAGTCCGTAGCGGAACCCGCCCCGACCCCGACAGTGAGGAAGATCAGAAGGATCAGAAACGGGCGGAGTGACCAGACGACCATCGAAGCCTCTAAATACATATTTTCAATGTTATTTTCGGCTATATAGTCCCATGCCACTGTTGTTATGGTCAAGCCGCTGCAGGAAAGCCAGCTCTTGACGGCACCGGGAAATTCCCGCTTGGTTCGGCCTTATGACAGCTCTTGATCTCACCTCGCAAATCATCGGCACCGGTCCGCCGGTCATCATACTGCATGGCCTCTTCGGCTCGCAGCGCAATTGGGGCGGGATTGCCCGCGCCTGGTCCACCGCCTTCACGATTCATGGACTGGATCTGCGCAATCATGGGGACAGCCCGTGGGCATCGACCATGACCTATGACGAGATGGCGGCCGACGTCATTCAGTATATCGAGAGCCAGGAACTGGGAAGTGTGACGATCGTCGGGCACTCGATGGGCGGAAAGGTCGCCATGCGGGTGGCGATGCTGCGCCCAGAGCTGGTGCGCCGTCTCATCGTCGTCGATATCGCGCCGGTAGCCTATTATAACGAGACCTATTCGGTCTTCATCAACGCTATGCTGGCGCTCGATCTCAACCTCATCACCCGCCGCAGCGAGGCCGACAAGGCGCTCGCGCCGGTGATCAGCATCGACAGCCTGCGGGCTTTTCTGCTGCAGAATCTGGTATCGGAGGACGGACATTTTCGCTGGCGCATCAATCTGTCCGATATCGGCCGCAATATGGCCGCCCTCGTCGGCTTTCCGGCCGGAGGAAACGCTTATCGCGGGGCGACATTTTTTCTCGCCGGAGAGAAGTCCAATTATATCCGTCCGCGCGACAAGGACGTCATCATGACCTTGTTCCCCGCGGCGCAGCTGCTGGAGATCGCCGACTGCGGTCATTGGCCCCATGCCGAACATCCGGACCGTTTTCTGGCCATGGTCAGGCCACTGCTTTTGTCGTGAGGTTCCCGCCATGAGCGATAGCGAAATATCAAAGTCAAGCGATAGCGAGATTTATAAGTCAAGCGATAGCGAAATATCGGCTACTCGCCCATCTTCCCGCCCATTGACTGCGCTGGTGGGCGCCCTGATCGGCAGCCTGCTGACCCTGGCGGCTCTGGCGGGTCTGGCGGTCACCGAGCGGCCAAGGCTGCAAGCCTGGCTGGTCGGCGATGAGTTATCCCGTCTGGCCAACCGCCAGGCGGAGTTGCAGGCCCGCCTTGATCAGCCGGCTCCGATCGCGGTCTTGCCGGACGATCTCGGTCAGCACCTCGCCAGGATCGACGCCGATCTGATACAATTACATCGTTCCATCCCCCCCGAGGGTTTGTTAGTGCAGCTGAGCGCCCGAACCGAGGCCGCCGAGCGAAGCATTCGAGAAGTCACCGAGTCACAGGCGACGGCGCAAGCCTTGCTGCTCATCGTCGGACAATTGCGGGCCGCGGTTGATCGCGGCGATTCCTACGAGCTGGAATTGGCGGCTTTGCGCCGGTTGCTCCCGGCCGAAGATGCGTCGATGATCGCGCCGCTCGCCGCCACCGCCGCACAGGGCATTCCGCGTCATGACCAGTTGCGCCAGGCCTGGCCGGCGGTCACCGAGCACCTGCTCGATCAGGAAAATGCCGCCGTCGGTCCCGGGCTGTGGCCGGTCGTATGGCGCCACCTGCAAAAGCTGATCGCGATCAGGCGCATGGATGGCAAGGGCAATGATGCCGAGGCCGTGCTGGCGCGCGCCGAGGCGGCTCTCGACAAGGATGACTGGGACCAGATGGTTGCCGAGCTGCGAGGCCTGCCCGGACCTTTCGCCGCGACCGCGGCCCCCTGGCTGGAGCAGGCCAATGCAAGGGTGGCCGCCGATCATGCCCTGGCGAAAGTGACCGCCTGGGCGGCATCGCGTATCTCGGGACATTGACTGATCTACCAATTGATACCGTCGGCGGCGCGGACAGCTTGGCTAGAGCCTGATGCTAATAGATTGAATCGCTTTGCGATTAAATCTATTAGCTGAATCAGCCTCTAATTCAATGGTTTAGAGGGCGATTCAGACATTAGATTGACGCGGATTCGCGTCAATCTA
>Ga0116226_10003623_pt1 | contig 13610 bp, 12 predicted proteins | sample S1TSphfallax_FD_89692 | JGI IMG/M metagenome (GOLD analysis project Ga0116226, IMG submission 89692) | Host-associated microbial communities from peat moss isolated from Minnesota, USA - S1T2_Fa - Sphagnum fallax MG | ecosystem: Host-associated > Plants > Peat moss > Unclassified | place: USA...
TGTTGGACGTTCAGAGGGTTCATGTTTCCAACAATCAAGCATCGTTTGATAAACTTCGGTTGTGGCATAAGGAGGTCTTGGTAATCGTTGATGATTGGGAGCATCGATGGCATTGACAATCTAATAAATAAATAAAAATAAAAGACAAACTTCTTTTTCTTCTTCTTTTATTGCGTTAGATTTCCATTGGGATATAGATATATTCTTTCGTCATCTCTTATTCTATTTCATTCCTGCGCTATCCATAACTATTTATTAATATTAATTACTATTACAAAGAACTTCTTTTGGGTTTTTCAACGATATTATAAAATGAAAAGATTTATTGATTAATGATTCATTTGAAATGTCAAAAACTCATCGACGTGATATGTCATTATTAAGATGAATTCTTCTAACCGATTGATACCCTTTAAAATGCTAAAAAGAACTAACCGATATATCCGGTATTTTTTTTTCGTTCTTTAAGATTAAATAAATAAAAACAAATGAAATATTACTTCAGCACTTGTCATTCCTTGCCATGGCATTTGTCCATAAGTAAAACATTCCCACATACAAACACCAAATGAAAAAACATCTGAAGCTGTTGTAAAACGTAGAAAATTTATTGCTTCTGGACTCATCCATGCTATTGGTAAACGTAATGTATCTTTCCATGATGTTTTATAATAATTTGTTTCCGAACAACAAAGACGAGAAAGACCAAAATCAGATAATTTAACCTTGAAAAAAAAAATTTCATGCATAAAAAATATTTATTTCCAAATTTCAACTTACAAGTGATTTATTAAAAACAAGAATATTTCTACTAGCTAAATCTCTATGTATTAAAAATTTTTTTTCTAAATAACTCATTGCTGATGTTATTTGTCTTAAAAATTCAAGTAAAATTTCGATTGTAAATTCACATTTAGCATTTTTCGATAATAAACATTCATATAAAGATCGAGAATGTGCATATTCTGTTACCTAAAGAACGAAAAAATCAAATTTTTTTATTTATTAAAAATTCTTACAAGCATAAATAAACCATCGGTTTGTATAACAATACCAAAAAATTGAATGATATGGGTATGTTCAATATCTTGTAGGACACATATTTCTTTTAATATATCATCAAGACCAAAATCTTGATCAAGTTTATGTAAACGTTTAACAGCAACAGTTAACTAAATATTGAAAATTAGTTTTGAAAATATGATTTGATATTTAGTCTTACTAATTCATTTTGTTTGGTTCTCCAAAAAGCTTTAAAAACTAGAAAATAATTAAACAAAAAAAATAATTTTTTTTATTTCAAAGAAAATTTCAACATTACCAGTGCCAAATTCTCCTTCACCAATTTGTTCGATTAATTGAATATTTTGTTGTGAAATAATATTTTTTTGTTGTTGATATTTACCCATCGTTATCTGTTGATTCAATGATGTTATTGAAGAATCCTGTCGGTCATAATTATTATTCAATTCAATTGCACTTCGCGTTAGATTTGATGTTGAACGAAGTGTTAGTTTCTAATAAATATATATATATATGTATATCAAAGAATAGTCTATGTTGATTAAAGAAAATGATGATGAACTTTGTGTAAATGTACAAGTGACCACCTGTTTTCCATTGTAACTGACCGCTACTACTGCTGTTGCCTGAGATAATCGAAGAGTAATTCTTCTTTTTTTTTTTCTTCACTATGAACGGTCACTGAAGAAAGTAATGCGATGCCGGTCAGAGAAAAAGACAAGAACAAGATAACGACATGAACGAGAAAGAGAAGAAGAAAGGGAGGGAAAAATGATTGTAGCTAAATACATCTCAATTTCCATTCGAACATCAATTAGTCGATGCGTATAATTTGCTTTTGCCACAAGGACTTACTCGAACTAAAAGCTTGCCCCATGTACTTGTTAACATTGTATTATTACTTAGGGCCGTATTAGATGATGAAGGCATGTGTCGTTTTATTTTACGAAATTGCGGCTTAGACATGCCTAATGAAAGTAGATCAGATTCGTTGACATACCGTAAATCACCAATACTGTACACCTGTAAAGTAAAAACAAAAGTGACAATCATACTTAAGAAGTAAAGAAAAGAAATGACAAATAGACAAAAAGTAAAGGAGCTTGTTTGCATTTCAGTAGACTAGTCATCATCAAGAATACTAATAAACGCGCGAGTGTAAGTATACATGTATCGTGCTTGCGCAATTTTGCGGTCAATTCTCGTTACATCACAAAACTGTAGTATGCACGCGCGTGTGTGTGGCAGCTAGTCTTCTTCTTAGTTAGTCTAACTTCTTATGTATGTGTGTGTGTGTGTGTGTGTGTAAGTATTTGAGAACAGAATACATACACGCATAAACTCAAATAAAAAAAGAAAGAAAAGAAGACAGCTCAATTTTCAAGACTAGCAAGGTCAAAGCTTTATATGTGTATTGACTATAGATGAAAAGGGAAGTCTCCAATTTAGTCTTTATCGATTAATAACCGACATAATGTGAATGGGACATGTGCAAGTGAATTATCTCTTTCTTCAAATAAATTCTTACTATACACAACGTGATATATATGTCGAGCTTCTAATTGAGCACAAGGGAAAAAACACATACGAAAGAAAGAGTCGATTAGCCTTCGAATGAACTTGACAACTATTCACTGAACCAGTCAATAAATCTAATAAAATACGTGATATATATGTATATGTATGTGGAATTTATTAATGAATAGGTACCTTACGAACAGCACGAATATCTTTTTTCTCATCTTGGCATTTCATCCAATTGGGCATGACATCAAAAAGAATATGTGCCATAATTTCCTTTACATTTCATTTAGATTCTTTTTTTTTTGACAAAAAAAATGTAAAGAACTATTATTGATTAATTTTAATCGTCTCTCATTTTCTCTTTTCATTCTCTTTTCTTTTTTAGTCTATCTCTTACCTTGAGCTTTTCGACAATCACTGAGTAATATTCTTCGAGTTCTATTTGTTCAAGGAATCGACGTAGGCGAAAAAGATGATCATGCTTAATCGCCGTTTCTATTGTGCCGGTCATTAACATCTATAAGACAAGAAAAATAGAGAAGAATAGTTTGTATGTAAACAATAAGCAATGAGTAGCCGACTCAACAATGGCAAGAAAAGAAATGATAGGCAGACATATTGCCAGTTCATCCCATAAAGAAAAAAGGAAGAAGGACGCAAGTTAAAGGAGATCGTTGACCCCGACAACACTCGCATGTAAAAGGAGTAGATATATATTCTTGTGCATATGTGTGCGTGCTCATCATACTACAGGGCCAAATTGACTTTACTTGGTGTTGATTACTCTATACATCACCATTATACATACACATACACATATCCGAAGACCTTATGTCGGCGACATGACGCGTCATATATATATATATAGAAGGAGAAACATCATGTCGCGACATATCACCAATTCATAAAAAACATATCACTTCTACCTAATCTTAGTACAAATTTGAAAAAAAAACGAAAAAAGAAAGAGAAAAGGTCAACAACAATTGTTATTGTTCAGTTAGTCTCATCGTTCAACGAACCGTGTGATGTTAGAGAATTGAACCAACGAACGAACATGTTACGCTTCAAGCTATATAGACAAGGCGAGACATAAACAATAATATTACTCTACATATGTCCATATTCATAGACCTATTCAAAGGTATAATCGAAAAAAATAGAATGAATATTATTGATATTCAAAGATGAAACAATATCTATTAATGATCAACTGTCACTAAATGACAACCTAAGAGAATACCAATCTTTATCATCTTAATAATATTATAGCCAAGGATACTATTAACAATAAAAGTGATAATATGACGACAACAGCTGTCGCTAAAAAAACTTTCAATTCATTTTTGACATTTGAATATGAAAAAGAACATCCTGATAAATCTGAATATTCTATTGATAAGAACTCTTGAACTAATGAGCGAATGATTCTAAGTGATTAGAAGATGTTTGCTTTAAAAGAAATTAGAAACCATATGGTTATTTTTATCAAACTTAGAAATCATATTTCTAGGTCATTTTTTATTATATCTCTTTCTCTCTCTCTCTCTAACTATAAATAACTAATGGACGTGAAAATTCTAAGTTGATTAATAGTGTGCAGATCTATCTCGTAGCCTCTCTGTGAATAATTGCTATAAAAAGCTTTTGTACAATTGATCCGATGAGAAAGAGGGGGACATAGACAACACATGCTTGGTGTGACATGCATTTCTTTATATCAACATCAAACACGCACGTAAGAATGATTGACACAATGAATGTTTATCATGTTTCTTAATTTTAGATATTCTCATCATGTACATTTACATATAAAAGAAGAAAAAAGTAATCAGCACGTAAAATAATTTGTTCAAATAATACATTGATACGAGTATAAATGTCTATGAATATAAATTAATTTTTTTTTTGTTTTATAAATCAAAGGAAATTTGATAAAGAAATGTTTTCATAAGGTTTCAAAACAAGCAAAAGATATGTTGTCAGATTCTAATATTAAAATTTATTTACGAGTGTCAAAATAATAAAAGAAAGAAAATTAATCTTATCAAATCTGAAATATATAACTCGTCATTTTCAAAGAAGGACCAGGATCAGAAAAAGCTTTCTATTCTGAATTTTTTTTGATACTATTTCATGTGTAATCATAATGTGCGTGATAATAGAGGGTTACTTTTGTCATTTCCGAGCCAATCATGTTCAATTTTGACGATTAGATTGATGATGAATCTAATTTAAGCGACATTGTCATTTTTAATTTAAAATAACAATCAAAAATTTGTTAAACTTTAGTAATCATATATATATTCTTGTTTCAAATAGAGAGTGGTAGAGTTCATTATCTTCAGAATGACAAATCATAGGACATACAGTATCAAAATAATGATGATAATCTCTTGAAATGGTTTTTATTTGATCAAACCTTATTCAATACTTACGTCTTTTAGTCTTCATATTAAATTAACGTTGATACGTAAGAAATACTTTATGCTAGAATTCGATCAAGATAATGTGAGTTGATATGAAGTCAACCGTCAACTATGATGATATGCGAGTTACTACTTATCATTAATATCTGTGTCATATCGCCTGTAGCTAAAAATCGGTCATTACTTTGGATGTGCCTTTGAGTAATATTATCATATTGACAGATTTGTTTGAAAATTCGAATCGTTTCTTGCGGATAAAAATTAAGAAGAATGATATATAAAGTTTACATGGTTCTCATAAGATAAATGTCATGTCGGAGACTTGAAACGAATCTTACTCTCAATGATGGTACAATTATTATGATATTATCACTCGCACCGAGTGGAGTAGTGAATTTCATTTAAGAACCAACTTGAACAACTAATTTTAAAAATAATTGAATTCCAAAACGACCAATTTTACCCTCACCCCTTTCTTTTGATTGACTGATTCCATGAAATGAATCATATTTTGAACTGTTTTTTTATTATATATTCATGTTCTGTTTTTTTCTAACGGTTTGACAGAACGGCTTTATTAAATTCAGAGACTTATATTAATAAGAAAAAAAAAAGTTTTCTTATGCATTATATTCATAAATGTATAGTGAATATTTTGTGAAAATATGTCAAAAAAAATTTTATTGTTAATAAAAAGCGCCTAAACCCTTACAACGTTCTTAATACAAGGTCAAATCTAATAAAGTATATTTCTTCAAGCATTTTAATATGTCACGTATGAATCAAGTCGAGTGTTTATAATATCATTGGTCTCTGTTTGTCTTGTTACACGTAATGTATGAAGTTAAATTAAAATCATACAAATAAAAACCTTAGTTTCCTTCTTTTTTTTTCTTTTACTCGCTTTATTACACTGACTTAAAACAAAAATTAAATTGTTCTATTTTCTAATGTATTTGAAGCCTTACATCATTAATTAAATTTCGGAAGGAGTGAGAGATTTAGTTTGAAAAAGCTATATCATTGATAAAATCTCTATGGATTAATATGAAATGAATTTTTTCAATAAGTTTCACAAATTCTATCTTAATCAAGATCATTTATTTAGTTTATAAGAAAAATATGATACTAGATGTGGAACATAAATTATCAATTATAATGATGATAAACAAAAATATAGTTTATTCATTTCCACTTGATTTTTATTTAAATCGCTTCCACAGAGCTGAATATCCGCGTAACTCAACTGTAAACATATGTTGATTACCAATAAGGATACGATATTGTCCTGGATGAAGCCATTTCGAACCATCTCGAGCAACTGTCAAGAGTGTTTCAATATTAAATGGAAAAAAGACTTGTTTTGTTTCATTTACACTTAAGTGTACACGTTCAAAGCCAAATAATTGTTTGATTGGTGGTGTTTGACCATCTCGAAGTACTTGTGGAGGTGTCACATAAGCTAAAACAACATCATCACCATCTATCATACCTGTATTTGTTACATTGACTCGAAAGAATTGCATAAGAAAATTGTGTCTAGCAGAATTAGTTTTCATCAATGATTGAATTGAATATGATACACTTTTGCTATCATTATACCATGCATACGAAAAAGTAGTGTATGAAAGACCAAATCCAAATTCGAAAACTGGTTGACCAGTATAAAACTTATATGTTCGACCGGGATTTGTACTTGATGGTCTCATACTCATATCAAACATGCTCACCTGATCAACATATGAAGCAGGATAGAAAGTAATTGGTAAACGTCCACCTGGATTATATTGACCGAAAACTACATTAGCTATTGCTAATCCACCAGATTGTCCTGGATAGCCAGCCCAGATGAGACTAGCATATTGAGGTGAATCACGAATAAATGATAAATCAAGACTACTGCCTGACATAATAACAACATGAAGTGGTGAACGAACAACTTTCACCAATTGTTGTAAGAGCGATACTTGAATAACAGGTAATACAATTGATGTTCTGTCATGACCTTCTCCATCAACGGATTGATTGTGACCACCAAAGAAAAATACAATATCAGCTGATCGAGCTAACTCGATAGCTGCGGCAAAACCACTCTCATCCTCATCTGCGATACCACAACCATATTCATGTTGAATATCGATTGAATAACCTTGAAATAAGAATATCAGTTCGAAATTCATTCTTATAATTAGATAATTTACCTTGGACGGTTGAGTTGAATGCCGTGAAAGGATCAATAAGATAAGGAGCGTTTCCACAATAATTGGCTTGCATTAATCTTGTTGCATTAGCTGTTGGTCCAATTAAGGCAATTGTTTTATTTGTTAATTGATTCATATTTAATGGTAATGAATTATTTAAATTTTTTAATAACACTATACTTTGTTGTGCACTTTCTAATGCGAGTTGTCTTGATGCATTTGTATCAACAGCAGATTTCGGTATTTGTCGATAGGGTTGCGATTCAGGTGGATCAAAATAACCAAGACGGACAAGAATATTAAAATTTCGTGTAACTGCTTGATCAACATCTGCTTCAACAATTGTTCCTCTATCTAATGCTTGTTGTGTATAGTTAAAATAGAATGAACCACAGTCAAGATCTGTACCAGCATGTAAAGCAGCAGCAACTGTGTCTTCCGCTTTGTGAGTATAGTTATGCCATTCAATTGTATTAATAGCACCGCAATCACTTACAACTAAACCATCAAATTGATATTCTTCACTAAAATAAACCGATAAAAAAAACCAATCAAAACGATTTGTTATTATTTTTCTTTTACCGTGCAATAGTTTGCAGAAAGAATTTATTTGCACAGGCTGGAACACTATTTATTGCATTAAAACTACACATTATACTTGCTCCACGTGCATCACGTATACATTTTTCAAATGCTGGCAAATGGGTTTCAACAATATCTTGATCACTAACAATGGCATTAAAATGAAAACGATCTGTACCATTCCATTTTTCTAAGTCGTATGCCACAAAATGTTTACAGTTAGCAACAGCTTTTATATATCGCTCATCATCACTACCTTGTAAACCAGTGACATATGCAAAGGCATATTGTGATCCAAGAAATGGATCTTCTCCAACAGTTTCTTCACCACGACCCCATCGCGGGTCACGAACTAGATTGATGTTAGGTGTAAAAAAATTTAGACCAGCACGACCATCATTATTGAATGCACGTGCTTCAGTAGAAATAACACTACCTATACGATTGAAAAGAGATATGTTGAACGTAGCACCAAGATTAATTATCATTGGGAAACTAGTTGCTGCAGGTAAATCACCACCAAAATGAACACCAGGAGAACCGGCTAGGCCATGTAAAGCTTCGTTCGACCATTGATATCCAGGTAAACCTAGACGTGGAATCGCCGGACTTGATACTGCCATTTGTGAAATTTTTTCTGAAATATTCATACGACTAATCAAGTCCGCAGCTCGTTGACGAGATGCAAGTGACGAATTACAGATAGGAAATGTTGCAAGTGGACCGGCTTTGCAATCAGGATAACTAGCATTCTGTCCATTGACATACGTGGTAATTGTCAATAAAAATACCAAAAAAACATACATGATATTAGCTATTGTGAAAATTGCAGTTGCTCTTCTCTTGACGATTTACTTGTAAAAGGTGTTATTTATAAGGAGCATATGTGAAGAAAGAGTTAAAGGTTTGTGCAAACATTGATATAAGTGTCTAGGTACATGACATGTTACTTTGTGTGCATAATAGATAAAAGTTAAAATTACTACTTTTGCAAGGTAACAGATAAAATAATTTCGTACTTTTTCAGTGTTGAATAATATGAAAGAATCTGCTACGACCGGTTTCGTTCTTGCTTAAGCGTCTTATGTGTTGCATGTCTGTTCAACGAAGCTGTGCGGAATGAATCGTTATGATTCAGCCTTTTATGAATAAATTTGTTATATTTTGTAGTAAGGTTGATTATGATTTGTGCTGTATGGAATCGATGGACTATCAATAATCTGTTAGATTGATTCATGCAATAGTTTTATTGTTTGGTGTCGCAACATAAATGATGAAAAATGAATAAAAGCAGTGAAATTGATTGTGTATATTATTGAAGAAGTTAACATGCGTTCTTGTTTGATGGAGGTGAAATTTTATTTCCTATGGAAAAGAATTTGAAAGAATTCAAAAATTTTAATTAATTTAAATATAAAAACAGGAAATTTAAAATTTTTGCGTTTGAAATCCTTGCATATTGCAAGGAGTAAACAGCGGAACTTTGTACTTGAAATAATTTTGTACTATTTTAAAGTACTTCAATATATTTTAAAATTCCCAATTCAAATCAATAGAGAAACAGTGCACTGTGTACTTGAAGGTAGTTCGGACTACTTAAGAGTACTCTGAGTTATTTTAAAGTAATTTTCTGTAACTTTAAAGTACTTCACAGGAATTTTAAAGTGTTTTGAGATGATTTTAAAGTACTTGGACAGAATCCAGAGCACTTCAAGAGAACTAAAAGTACTTTTCTGTAATTTTAAAGTACTTTGACGAAATTTCAAATTACTTCTGAGTATACTTTGAGCTACTTCTGAATATTTAAAGCTAGTTTTAACTACTTTGGACTACTTCAAAGTACTTTAAACCACTTTCGTACTTTGATTTACTTTTCTATTTGAAGTCCACTGGTTCCTCCTTGGAATATTCGCTTACATAAGTTTTAAGAAAACATATGTATTCGGTTTGATATTTCGCTAGCTAAAGTTTTGTAGAATTCGTTAGTAATCATGGTGGTAATATTTCGAATTGGTGATCTTTTATAGCAGAATAATGAACAATGATAAAATTTCTACAAAAACTTCCCTTCGACTTCGAATATGGTTCTTCCTAGTTGTGTTGAAATCAATTATCGTTGTTCGTACTTTATAAGGACGACTTGAAGATGTTTTATTAGATCAATGAAAGATATTCAAATGATACATGGACAAACGTGCCAGATCATGGGGAACAAGAATATATAATTGGATTTAATTTTTGTTCATGTAATAGTGAAAAAGCGCGGATCACAAAATTGGGTTAATTTTCCAATTTTTTCGTTTTTTATATAACTCATCAAGCTCTACAAAATAAGATAACTTTTAATCAATTTAAAGACACTTGTGTTTTTTTTAGAAGAAACTTCATGGAATAGGCCGGACAATAATTTGAATTTCGACTTTCAATATTACAAGAATGAAATATTTTCAATTTTGATTTAGAAACTTGTTACTTTGTGTTGGAATGGTAAACAAGTGTTTAATTAGCATTCTTAGTATGACAATGTTAAGTATCACCATAGTATTCTAGCAATTATTTTTATATTTAGAAATAAAAATAAAGATGGTAGTACTATTATTGTTTATTGTGTAATTAGTTGGGAATATATATCAGAGATGGAAGACACTTAGTGAATAGGACGTCATGTCATAAATCGATATGGATCGGTGATATCGGAAGGCTTATTAATAAAAAATGATAATAGCAAGAATAATGATGATCAACTACCAATTTGTTGCTTATATTTTATCTGTTCTACGTATACAATGGTATTAAAACCATGAGATCCATTATAGAACAGAAAATAATGTCGCCATATATCTAACTTTTCCTCAGCTACAATCAATAAATTTTTTATGTCCAATGAACTCTACAAAAATGAGAAGCTACTACTTCATGAATGTTTTCTTTGCGAACTCATCATTTTCAATGAAAATCTATGATTTTTGAGAAAGAAAATAAAAACAAGAAGGTTCCTGAAAAAACAAAAGCCTATTAACTGATGCCTTAAATTGGTATACTTTTGAATTTTTGGTTGAGTTGAACAAAGAAACTCATAGTTTTAAGAGAATCTTAAACTGTTAAGTTATAGAATGTAATGAATTCGCAAAATCAGAAGTATTAATTGGCCTGGTTTGGTCTGCAGCCCAGGCCAGGCCGAAAAAAAGTGGCCTGTTTACTGAAAAAAGGTGTCAGACGGAACCTTTTTTATGCTAAAAAAGTTTCGTCTGACACCTTTTTTTTCAGTGCTGGCAGCTCTGTTAGATACGAGGAATTTCGTCTTGTTAGTTGATATTTTGGCAACCAAATTGATTTATATGATAAAATCTTGTACTTTTTTCTTGGTATTTATATGCTTCATTTACAAACATCGCGTCTTTGACACCCAGATAATTGTCCTAGAATATCTGATAGATTTATTCGAGATAAAAAGGTTGATCAGAATAAATCCTTATAAAACTTTATGATACATGTCTTTTATCTTTTGCATTGTTCCATTGGTATATCTCAACGAGGAGTTTTTTATTATATGATCTGTTATTTTCACAATATAAGACAAACTTCAAATTGAACAAAAAGCCTTTTAATAAAGAGTTCCCAATATCGTTTGATAAAGAAGGTAATTAATGGATAAACGAAAATAGTCGAATCAAATAAAACTATTTTATTTTATTTTTGGTTCTGTTCGAGCGATACGAAATGTACTATCCATTTGTTTTCCATTAATAGCCAATAAATATTATCATGAAAAAGAAAAACAACAATTACTAGTACTTTGTTTACTTAAAACAATAAGAATCTCTTTATATTTAAAGGAATATTATTAATTCATTGAGATTATCATTAATATCTATTTGCCTTTATCAATATCAAATCGATATATGCATATCTTTTTTTCTTCTGTTTTTATTTTCTTAAAAAAATAATTGATTAATTTGTTGAAAATCTATCTTCAGTCATATATATATATTGAGATTAAAATTCATTTTAGGTTTTATTTCTAAAGAAGAAATTATCTTTCAAATCGATTTTTTTAAAATTCAGATTATTACTTTGTTGCATAAAAGTAATTAAAAACATTTTGTTAAAGAATAATAAAATAGAATTCGTTTTTATTAGACATGGATCAACAACAAACATCATCATCCCTTCCACATACAACATCTTCATCATCATCACTTCGATATACAACATCTTCATCATCATCACTTCGATATACAACACCTTCATCATCTCGTACTAAAGTAACCGAAACATCATCTGTTCTTTTCATCACACAAAGACTTGTTGATATGACTATTGAGCAAGGAAAATTGTTAAAACTTCTTGTTAAATCATCACAATCATCAAACGAAGTTGTTTGGTATAAAAATGATGGTTTTAACAATACATCTAATGAAACAAAGAAGTTGAATAACAACAACAGATATCATTTGATAACACAAAACAAAATTCATATTCTTATTATATCAAATGTAACACTTGATGATGCAGGTGAATTATATGTCGAATAGAAAATGATGTAACACATGCACGAATACAAGTGATACGTGCAGATTTAAATATTATTCGACAATTGCTACCAACATCAATTAATATATTCACATTATATAATGTTAAAGAATTTGAAGATGAGTTAAACTTTATCGAATCATTACCTGATCACATATATTCAAATGAAAATGAACAATTATTATTATTATGTGAAACAAATCGAAAGCCGAAAAAAGTTCAGTGGTTTAAAGACGATTTGAATACATCATCAGAACGTAATAATTCTTTGATAATTTATGACATTGATGAAATATCTATATTAATTATTAATAATGTTATTGAATCTTGTTCAGGACGATATACATGCTATGTTGAAGATTCCATTAAAACTGTATGTAATGTAGAAATAGAAGATACTATTTTACCCTTTATTGATAAATCATTAACTTGGGGACAACATATCAATGAGCCAATTGAAATAATTTATTTCAAATTAAATAAAGCAAATATCTTATTAAAGTTTTAGCAAAATAAAAATAATATTGTTCCTGAATATTCAAAACAATATGTATCATTATTAAATGTAAAAAAGAAAATTTTAAATAAATATTTCATATCATTAAAATCACTAATCGACGATCTTGTCTCACTTCTTTCCAGATTCTTGCTTTTCTTGGCTATCAGTCAAGATTCTTTTGCCATTCCTTCTATGCAAGATTCTTGCCTGAAAAAACAGATCTTGACCTTCTTGTGATATTCTTGTAGACAGAATCTTGTCTGACAGGGCAAGAAATTCATCGCCAGGCAAGATTCTTGTGTTCTTGTATTCTTGACTGATTCTTTTTTTCTTGCAATTCTTGCATGGCTCTTGTTTTCTTGAATTCTTGCCTGAATCTTTTTCTTGAGGCTCCTGAGTCATTCTTGTGTTACAAATGAGGCTTGTTTTAACATCAATATGATTCTCTCTTTGCATTGCTATTATATTTTTATTAGCAGTTTCAAATAAATACACAAAAAAGTAAACGACAAGCAGGCCCGTAGCCAGGAATTTTCTATATGCTGGATTTCAGCTTCAGAGCATAGGATTCAGATGAAACTTATGGAGGATGATATTGAACCCAAATGATAAGTTTTTATGAAAAAATTTTTGCGATCTGAGCTTGCGAAAAAAAATGTTTTTTTTTCTGAGCCCCCAAAATATTTTTTCCTTTTAGTAGTATTCCATTTTTTAGAGTTTAATCGTAATATACATCGAATTTTATCTAAAGACATGCATCCGTTCAGAAGTTATAACGTTTTGAATTTTTGCAACATGTTATAAAAATTTTCAGAAAAA
>Ga0116226_10003626_pt1 | contig 13599 bp, 3 predicted proteins | sample S1TSphfallax_FD_89692 | JGI IMG/M metagenome (GOLD analysis project Ga0116226, IMG submission 89692) | Host-associated microbial communities from peat moss isolated from Minnesota, USA - S1T2_Fa - Sphagnum fallax MG | ecosystem: Host-associated > Plants > Peat moss > Unclassified | place: USA...
AAGCGCTGCTCGCCGAGGCAGTAGCGCAGCAGCCGGCAAAACAGAGTCTTGCCGCTTCCGTGACCTATGGCGCGTACGCCGCCAGCGGTGGCGTCATCGAACCCATCTGGCGACCACACGACGTTGAGGCCCGGCCGAAGCTTGATGTCGCGGATCTTCGGACCGCCCGGCGCTTCCCAAATCGCTATGCGCCGCACCCACAGCCGCGGTCCTTCTAGTCCCGCTGGCAAGGTCAGGCTGAGCTTCGGGGCGGAGAACATTTCATGCTGCGACGGCATCGGTAATCCAGCCCCGGACCTCGTCTGGCATCGAGGTCACAGTTTGATCAAGATTGAGCTGGCGCAGAGCCTCCAGCACAAACCCCGCCCGACCGTCGGGCCAGCCCGCCGTGTCGAACGCATCGAGGCCTGGTCCCGACGCCCACGTTCCTGCGGACAGGTCTTCGATCAGCCGGCCGTTGCCGCGGTGGTTAGAGACCGCGACGCCCCAGCCCTGATTGGTACGCGCCGCGAAGCCGACCACATTGCCCGAGCGCGGCTGGGCCTCTTGCCCAACCAGTCGTCGCCACTCCAGCGCTTGCGTACCCGGAAGCAGTGAAGTCAGAAGGTGTGGCTCAAGCGTCATCACAGCGGCGAGGCGGATGACTCGGCTCGGCGTCGGACCGTCTATAACTTTAAGGATTGCGGTCAGGGCGGCACCAGAGTCGTTAGGCTGCTGCGCTTGACGTGCCCAGATGCCGTCGGAGAGAGCGGCGGCTCTCTGCGCGAATGACTTAATTGCTGATGGGTGACACAGTTTGGGGTCGCCAGGCAGCGGCGAAAGCGGCGTCACATAGGCAGTACCCTGCTCTTTCGCTTTCGCCATCGCTTCATAAGCGGCCATCACCAGGCGTTTGGTGCGAAACTCGCCGTGATCGCGCTCCTCATATTTTTGAAGAACCGTGAATGAATCCAGAATCCATTCCGATTGATCACGATCAAGTTGGTATAGGTGCATAACAGCGGCGTCGATTTCGGCCTGAAGTATCTCCCGCCGCAGTGGCGTCCACACGTACGGCGGATTTTTAATTCCCAAACTTTCCGCCAAACCCGATATTTCCCAGCTTGTATAGTAAAGCTCAAGGGCGCGACAATTCAGCCAATCCATGACTGTTTCGTCCAACCAGCTTTCCGACCTGCGGACTAATTCTGGCGCAAGCATGGGTAACTGCTCGACTACGAAGAAGGTCATTCTGCTGGATTTCTGCCGCACTGCATAATCGACCACTAGAGAGGATAGTATGGTCGCTAGGGCGAGCCCTTCTTGGGGAGGGGATGCAGACACTAATATTGGTGAAGTGTGGCCCAACGCGACCCGCGGAACAATGGTGCCGATTAATGTTCTTTCGGATGGTCCGACATCTCGCCAAGTGTAGAACCAATCGCTTCGGTCCGCGTCGTCGAGTGCTTGGTGTGTCAAGCTTGCATCAACCCAGTATCGAGGTTGAATCCTATATTCTGGATCAGCGTGTTGACCCTCGCTTACGCGAGGTAGCACGCCCTTATTCGCTTGTTTTTCAGTTTGACCTTCGTATGTTCCGTACCGACTATCAAAATGCCAGTACATCTTCCCTTCGTAGAGGGGGTATATCTCTCGGCCGTCAGTCAGTACCGCTAAAGAGCCTTTACGCTCCTGGATTAAATGAGCGATCTCTTCGTGGTCAATGAAAAGATGCGAGTCTGTCGCCATATTGAATAGGGTCTTGACGCGGATATTCCAAGTGTTTCGCAGGATCTCGTCGCCGTTTTTCTCAATAAGAATTGGCGCCGCAGTGTGAATGGCCGCAGTTACCTCGGCATCTTTCGCCCAGCGGAAAGCAGGCAAGTTTAAGGTGTTTGGATTTATGGCGCTAATCTCATCGACCGTCAGAGAGTATCGCTTTTTGGGGTCCTCGATCTCTCCCGGCTGTCGTATATGAGCGGTAAACCAAGGTTTGTTGATTTTTGTATCATGGCCGGCAATCGTGAGGAGGCCAAATTTAGTCTCGTTATGAACGTCCCTAAATATTTTGTCCTCATTCTCAAATCCAAAGAACGAAACCAACGATCTGGTAGACAACAATTGCCGCAAAAATTCTCTGTACGTAAATCCAACCACTAGCCCGTTCGGGATGATCAAGCCAGCACGGCCCGACGGCCGCACGACCCGCCATGCAAGGTCGGCAAAAATAGCATAAGTATTGATTTTTCCTGGGCTTCCGAGAGGAAATCTACCGCTTTCCTTGTAGAAATTTACCTCGGTCGCAGCAGAGCGCAATGCGTTAAGCCATTTAGCGTATGCTTCGGGCTGGCTCTCCTTTAGAGCGTCGATCAATTTTTTTCGCTGTGCCGTATTTCTTGCGGTCGCGATCTCTGGGTGAGATACCGCAAAAATCTCCTGTTCTTGCACTTCGACCCGTTCCCAGGGTGGGTTGCCTAGCACCACGTCAAACCCGCCGCGCTGCATGACGTTAGGGAACTCGAGTGGCCAGTGGAAGGCGCGACTGGCCCGAGCGGCATCGATGCAAGCCGCAAACAACGCCTGAAACGGCTGCACTCCACGCAGCCATTCCCAGAGCGTGCCCGACGTCGGCACTGATTCAGCGCCACGCCGCGGGAGCCCGTGCGGTCCAGAGTGCGCTCCCCCTTTTTCCTTCGGCAACAGGAAAGCGGCAATGTAGAGATCGCAGGCCGCTTCAAGGTGCCATGCAGAGGCGCCTTCCGCCGTCACCGCACGAAGTCGGGCTGCCTTGGCCTCGATCTGCTCGACCGTTTCCTCGGGCATGGCGCGCAGCGCCTCGAAATCTCGCAGCAGGTCGCGGGCGCGATTGAAGCCGAAGCCCTCGGCAACCCGGCTTTTCTCCGCCTGCTCGCGCTTGTTCTTTTGCGCGTAGTATCTCGCAACTTCTTTGTCGTCGCCGGTCAGCGGCTTATAGGCCGCATCGGGAACGCCTGCGTCTAGCACCTTTAGGTCGAACACGCCGAGCAGTGCATCCCCGCAGCGGATTTGCGCGTCGAAGAAGCCGAGCGGCAGGCCAGGGTCCACTGTCTCGATCCACAGCGCGACCTTGGTCAACTCTACAGCCATCGGGTTGCGATCCACGCCGTGGATGCAGTTGCGCGCCACATCGCGCAGCGCGTGCCGAAAATCAGCGAGCGACGGGGTGCCTTCGGCGCGGATCCGCGCGACTCGCGTGGCGATACGGCGCGCCGCGGCCAAGAGGAAATGGCCCGAGCCACATGCGGGGTCGATGACGGTGAGCTTCAACAGCGAGGCGACAGGATCGACGGACTCTGCCTCGGTCTTTTCGAGCACGGGATCGAGCGCGGTATCGAGCAGCGCCTGAACCAGACTGTCCGGCGTGTAATAGGAGCCGGTCGTCTTGCGCTGGTTGCCCTTCTGCTCGGCCGATTCTGAAGCGAAGACCAAAGTCCTCCCGTCTTCGCCCAGTTGCGGTTGCAACTCCAGGAGCGATTCATAGACCGAGCCCAGTTCCTCGGTTTCCATCGCGCGCCAGTTCACGGGCGCCACGCCGCTTTTTCCCGGCAGCCAGGAGAGGCGGTAAAGGGCCTCCATGAAGGCACGGTTGCGCAGTCGTGCGGTTTCCAGATGCGGCAGCATCCCGGCGGCGAACAAACCGCCCAGCGCCGGCAGGCCAAGCGTCGGTTGACCTTGGGCCAGAGCGCGGAAGACGATCTTGACCCCTTCGTAACGGTCATAATGCTTGTCCCACGACGCCGCGCGGACGCTCTGCACACGCAATGCCGCAAGGCTGTAGCCCTCGGCATAGAGCTTGCGCGCCTCGGGACTCACCGCATCGGGATGAAGCAGGTTCCTGTCCTCAGCCACCATCGTGAAGATCAGGCGATAGATCAGGCGCAGCAGTTCGTTGAACCATTCCGTCAGGTTGACGTCGCCAGAGTGCAGCCGAGCGGCGAGGTCGGGGTTCGCTTCCAGAAAGCCTGAGCCGAGCACCTTCAGCGCGACTTCGACCTGCGCGGCGAGCCGGTCGCGTGCTGTCTCGCCCTCGCGCGTGCCGGCCTCCCGCCAGCGTTCCAGTGCGCAATCGGTGACGGGCGCGCCGGCGGCGCCGAACCGCGTGCGGTGCATAAGTGACCAAAGGACGGCAAAGGAAGCTGCGTCCTCATTGGTGAAAATTTGGGCCAAGTCGGCTTCGACATAAGCCGGGCGTGTCAGCGAGGCATTGTCGCGCATCAGCCGGATCACGCTTCCGTTCGTGACCAGGCCCCAAAGGACCTGTTCGCTGTCGTTGAGATAATCCTGCAACGCGAGGGTGGGTGACCGCGAGCGGTCGATCGAAAGTGTCGGGCTACGCCGATCAAGCTTTTCGTCGGAAGGCGGGACGACGACGATGGGAACGCGGCCACCAGCAAGGAAGGAGATCATGCCGTCGGCCGACGCGAGATCATCGAAGCCGAATGTTTCGGCGAGGAATCCGCGCACGAACCGTCGCGTCGCCTCGACCGACGGGTTCTGCAGCTTTGCAAAGGCGTCGTAATGAGACTGACCCACCCGGAACGCGGTCGAGATCTCCTCGCGAATCGTCAGCCCCTTTCGAACGCGGTAGTGCTCTTCGGTCTGTTCCGGGGCTTGCCTGCGGTCGACACTGGCGACCATGGCGGGAGCTATAAGGTTGCCCTCAAGGGTGAGCGAGGGCCAGGCGGACATATCGGTGATTGGTTTGCGCGCCATGGCTCAGACCTCACCCGGCATCAGCGCGAACAGGCCAATGACGTCCGGTGGCAGAACCGCTTCCACCGTGACCCGCGATGCGGTGCCGGATGCGGCGCGGAGCCTCGCATGGTCCGCCATAAGTTCTTCCGCGCGCGAGTGTACGAAGTCGGCGATCGGTCCCTTGAGCAAGCTGGGCAATTCCTCCTTCGTCCCCACGATGAACCTGTCGCGCGCAGCGGGCGCCAAATCACCAGTGGCGGGCGCGTTCAGCAACTCTCGGGCGGCTTCGCCGGCCGCGACGACCTGGCCGCCCTGGATCGCGACGAGGGCGGCTTCCTCCGCCAGCAGCAAGCGTTCCTTGCGTGCATGGACGGTCAGCTTGAACCGGATGCGGAGCAACGCAACACGAGTCACTTGCCGCACCGCCACCGTCGGCCAGGCGCCCACTCGACCAATGCCGAGTCCTGCAAGCGCCTCCGGGTCAAGCGACGCCTCGACCAGCGCTTCGGCAAGTGTGGCTGTCAGGGGGTGCGTCCGGGTCAGCAGCGCCGTGCCTGACGGCGCCGGCTCGGCTGTTGCGAGCCGCACCGATCCGTTCAACGCATGTTCGGCCAAACGCCCACGCAGTCCAGCTTCAAGCGCATCGACGTGGGCAAGAAGAACGGTCTTCCGCGCTTCGAGCGGCACCCCGAAACGCGCCATCGCCCGTTCAACGAACTGCCTCGCATCTGCCGGAGACCCGAGCAGCGTCCGCACCTTCTGCCACTCAGGAGCGATCTCCTGCGGTCTCATGGCATTTTGCGCAAACCGCGCGCGGGACTTCTTTTCGTTCTCCTCTGCGTCCCGCCAACTCGCCTCCATCGCCCGCGTCCCATCGTTGAGCCGAAGATCGAGTGAAAGCTGCTGGTGCGTTCCACGCCGAAGCATCATCGACGCCATCAGCGCGTCCGTGACCGGACCACGCTCGTCCGGCAGCGGAACGGTCACACCCGTCGTTTTGCGGATCTTGTTCGCCTTACGGAGGATGACGTCGAGCACAGCGCCGTCGATCGCGCTGTCAGGCGAGAACATCATGATCGAACGGACAAGCTCCGCCGGCTGGCCGAACCGATCGACCCGTCCCTCGCGCTGTTGGTGCCGAGTCGGGTTCCACGACAAATCGTAGTGGACCACTGCATCGAAGAGCTGCTGAAGGTTGATCCCTTCCGAAAGGCAGTCGGTGGCAACGAGGATGCGCGGAACCTGCTTTTCTTCGTCAGCGGGAGTCATATTGGCCACGCGATCACGCCGCTCATCGGGCGTAAGAACACCCGTGACGGCTTCGATCATCAGCTTCGGAAAAGCCTTGCGCAGCCCGTTTCGGACATGCTCGGCCGTTGCCAGGTAGCGACAGAACACAACCGGATTTGCGCCTTTCTTTATGAGAGGCGTCAGGGCATCCACCAGAGCGGTTAGCTTCGGATCAGCTTCGTCGGCCAGGTGCTCGGCGCGCGTCACCAGCGAACGGAGTTCAGGATCGATCTGAAAGGCCGTGCCAGGCTCGAGATCTACCGCGTCCTCCTCGTCTCCGTCCTCGTCGAAAATTTGTGGTTCAAGTCGATCGCTTTCGTTTGAAACCCGGTTCCTCAGAGCGCTCAAAGCCGCAGCCGGTGAAGAGCCGACACAACGCATCAGCGCCAGCGTTCCCCAAAACGCCAAGCGTCGCTCCCTTTGCCCGGATCCCGCTCGGGAGACGATCCCGAGGCAGTAATCCAGCGCCGCCTCCTGGAATTCGAGATGCGCCTTCGAAAGGCGATAAGGAAACTCCGTCGTATCGTGCTTCGGGAAGGCGCGATCTTCATCCCAATCCCCTGAGGTGAGATCGATCCGGCGGCGCTGCACGTAGTGCCGCGCCAGACGTTCCCGATATCGTGCGTCATCGAAGTTCGCCGCGGCGAATGATGGCTCGATCAGAGAGAGAAGGCGCGAAAAGGCTTCCTCGTCCCCGGAATGCGGGGTTGCCGTGAGAAGGATCATCCGGCGGTCCGGATTCAGAGCCAGCCCGGACAGAAGCTCGAACCGCTGTTGCCGACCCTTGTGGGTGCCGACGCAGGCATGGGCTTCATCGACGATCACGAAATCCGGGCAAGTCCGTGCAAAGCCTTCCCGGCGTTTCTCCGCCTTGATGTAGTCCAGACTGACAACGGTGAAGGGATAGGCATCGAATAGGCTTTGCGTGAGTGGCAGGCCACGCTCCAATCGACTTGCGGTGCCGGAGGTGACCGCGACGGCTTCGATCCCAAATCGATCCTTCAGCTCTCCAAGCCATTGTTCGACGAGATGCGGCGGGCAGAGCACCGAGAACGCATCCACCTCACCCCGGTCCATAAGTTCGCGCAGAATCAAGCCTGCTTCGATCGTCTTGCCGATACCGACGTCATCGGCGATCAACAGGCGCGGTACGGGCAACCGAAGGGCCATCAGCAAGGGTACGAGCTGGTAGGTTCGTGGCTCGAAGGCGAGTTGCGCGGCCGAGCGGAAGGGGCCGGCACCCCGGCGTAGGGTCAGGCGCATCGCATCGGCGAGCAACGCCGCCTTCGACTGAACGGTTGCGGCCGCGTCGGCAGGCAGGTCAAAGCGAGCTGGTTCAACCGGCAGAAGTTCAAGCGCCGGGTCGAGGATAACCGTGTCGCTCTCGCCGCCAGAGAGAGGTCGGAGAGCCAAAATGCCGTCTTGTGGGGACGGCAGCGCGACCCATTCGCGCCCACGGGCGCGAACCAGATCTCCGGGGGCAAAACGCATCGTCATCAAGCCGTTTCCCCAAACATCGACACCAGCGCATCGGGGACGCCCGCGGCAACTTCTCGCAACTCGAACAGCGTCCAGCCTTTAGCTTCCGCCTCCTCTCGCGCCGCGTTGCCGATAGGCGCGACGCTGGCCGCGACAAAGTGGCTACGCCAGGCGAAAATCATCTCCTGTCCAGAGAAGCTGGCGGTGGAGACATCAGGCGCCGGTATCCCCGCAACCTTGAAGGCGCTCGCCCAAGAACCGCCATCTGACGCCACGTCTGGCGCCACAGCGAGCACCACCTGCCCACGCGCCAGGTCGATGAGCATCTGTTTCGCTTCATCGCTCGTCCGATCGATTAGTTCGTGATCGGGCTGATTGAAGTAGGACAGCAGGCAGCGATAGCAGCCGCGGACGCAGGCATCCCCGTCGTGATTATGAAGCAGTGTGGAATCGCCCTTTGCGATCGCTTCGTCGACGTTTTCGAAGTGCATGAGCCGCAGCGCTTCTCTGGAGATTTTGCCAAGGGCCTGCGGGTCCTCGACCAGCCGGCTTAGCACCCCGGCCCCGCCCTCCGTGGCTTCGTAGGCAAGGACGGCGCGCCGATTGTCGCGAGCGGGCAGCGGTTCGCCAAGAATCTCGCCCTCTTCTAATTGGAAGACGACCTCAATTCCCCGCATGATTGCATGCTGCACCGTCGCGATCGTATCCGGCGCATAGGCCAAGGGATCGCTGAAACGGAAGAGAAGCGCATTCTTGTGATCGCGGACGATGGGGACGATCCGCACCGGTCTAACGACATCAGGCGGCACATCGACATCAGGATCTTCGTCGTTCGATTTCGCCCAGTAACCGCTACGCGGATCGATATAGAAACCGAAGACGGTCTGATTGGCGCGCCGTTTGAGCCCTTTGTTGATCCGACTGATCTCGGCGCTGTTGGCATATTGCAGCTTGAGGATCGAGGCGTCGTCGCAACGGAAGTCGGCCTCTATGACCTGAATCCGGCCGTCTCGCTTCGGCCAGGAAAAAACGGTCTGAATATCAAAGCCCTGCCGGACGCGCTCTTCGTCATTTGCCGTGATGCGCTCTACCGGCGCGGCCTCAACATTGTCGATCCTCAGCGTCCTTTGCACCGGCACCTCGCCTGCCATCGGTGTGTTGCAAGCGTGGCAGCGTTCGACCTCGCCGTCGTGACAGGCGCCACAGTTCGAGCAGATGAAAATATCTCTCGTGGCGAGCTCGGCGCCATCTCCCGTACGGACTTCCGGCGGAAGCTTCGCCTTCATGACCCGGTACGCCCGGCCTTCGTGATAGATCAGACTACGCGGCCCGAATTCCGAGATCGCCAGGAAGCGGGCGCGCTGGAGGAAGGAGCCGGTCTTTCCCTCTCCGGGGATAAAGGCATAGAGCGGCAGCCGAGGGAAATTATACCCGGGCAGGAATCCTTCCGTTGCCAGGTAGCGGTAGGAATAGAAGTCTGAGCCGTTTGTCGCCTTGCCCTGTTCCAGAATGCTGATCTGGTCGCTCGCCTGCATCTGCGCCGCCTTGATCCGACGGCGATCCGCACCAGAAAGTCCTGTAATCTCGGATCGGGCATTGGCTTCCATAAGCTGGGTTCGAGCCGAGTTATAGAGTTCACGCCATCGATCAAAGGCACGGTCGAACTCCAGCGGTGCGCGCTGGGCGACCGCAGTGACGAAGTCGTCAGGCTCGCTCATCCAGACTGGTTTCCGGCCATCTACCGAGGCGAGCACCTGATCGAGCACGCGCTTCATTGTGGGGCGTGCTGTTATGGCCAACTCAGGTCGGTCGATTACATCGTGGATCTCTTGTTTGAGAGGATAGCCGGTCTGAGTTAGATCGAGGATTTCCGGAATGTCCGGAGACAGAGCGAGCTTCGCCTCCGCAAGCCAGACGGCATGTAGGTGTGAGCGCACGAGCTCTTCGTTGGTGATGTCGAGCGCGGGAGGCCGAACGACGCCAGCGACCATGTCGTTCCGCCGTTCAAAGAAGTACTGGTCGTGGGGCGATTGCGCGGCGCAATAGGTTACGATCACGGCTGCCTGCCCGGAGCGACCGGCGCGGCCGGCGCGTTGGGCGTAATTCGCGGGCGTCGGGGGTACGTTTCTCAGATAGACGGCGTTCAGCGCAGAAATGTCGACGCCAAGCTCCATCGTTGGCGAACAAAACAAAGCTGGCAGGAACTGTTCCGACTCTCCTGCCGCCTTGAGCTCAGCGGCATTCTTCGTGAGATTTTCCTGGTCTTCCTTTTCAAACCGGAAGCGCCACTCGCGCCATTCGCGCTGTCTTTGCGAAACTTGGGCGGTATGTTCACGACCTTCCAGCCCCCAAAAACTGCTACGACCAGCCTTCAGATCTTCAGCGATCTCATTGTAAAGTTCATGAAAATATAAGTTTCCCTGAGCTGTCTTTTTCCGAACTGCTTCGCCAGGGACGATGCGAACAGCTGAAGGTGACAAACGCCAACCTTGTTGGTCAGCCTCGATGTCGACGCGAGACACCACTCCTTCCTGCGAAAGGAGTTCCATCAGGGCGGTCATCACGCTCAGGTAGTCCGACTTCCCAAGCTTGGTCCCGATGACGCTCTTGCGATTGATGAGGCGTCCGATACGGGAGTTATGTCCCGCTCGGATGATCGTCTGCTCCTCCCGCAGTCCCACCCTGTCCTTGCCCGGCGCTTGCAAAAACATCGCCGTGCGACTTCTGGGCGTTTCTTTCGAGTCGATGGCCCACGGGGAGCGCAACAGATTTCGTGACTTTTGGGCCACAGAGTCGAGCTCAGTCAGATCCAGAGCTTCCGTACCGACGGCTAGGCCGTCGAGCATGGCGCCGAGCAGCAGTTTCAACATCGCTTTCCGCGCTGGCGCGTCAAGTTTGCCGAGATCTGGCAGGATGGCCGCCATCCGTTCTGCGTCTGCGGCAATCTCATCGAGCCCGATGAAGGCGACGTCGATGAGCTTGAGAACGGAGAGACTCGGGTTGGTGTAGCGCCATCCCCGGCGGAGATCAGTCCAGACCCGATGGGCAAGAACTTTCGCTAAAGAGCGTTGCGCGTCTTCGCGGACTACGGCCCCTGACTCTGGATCCTGCATCCAGTGGATACGGGCGTCCTTGTTCGCTGCGGTGAATCCCAGCGCCTTTACAACTCGGAGACCGAATTCGTCCTCGGCCATGCCATCGTCGCCCGCGTCCAGAACCGCCCGCAGGATCGCACCACGTAGTAGACTTACGAACAGATAGTCATTGAAATGACCCGCCTGGAGAGCCGCATCCTGGCGGTTGTCCGTGAATCCGAGCAGCTTGCGTTTCTCTTTTGGAACGCCGCTGTTCCTCCAATTCATCCATTCCAAGGCGGTCGAAACTAGAAGTGTCGTGGCTGAGCTGCGGCCTTCACCGGATAGGCCTGCAAGCTTGGTGCGTTCGCGCATACTCGGATGCGGCTGATCGAGGCAGCACGGACAAAAACCGAATTTCCCCGGAATGAACCAAAAACTTCTCCCTGATGAATCTGGGCGTCCATCTGGAGCTACCTTTATCATCTGGGGAGCCCGGCGCTTCCTGTTCGCCCGAAGCCGCTCGACGCCATTACGCTCTTCTCGCCAATCCTCCGGGTAGGTCTCGATGTCACCGGTGAAGGCATAATCTGGATCGTCACCGCCAGTGGGGGTCAGATAGCCAGCAGTGTCTCCCTCTTGATCGTCGAGAGGCGCATCATCGATGTTCCTTGGAATAAACCGCACCCCATCGACATCATCGCTCTTGGAGACGACGTGAACCTCATGTCCACATTCCCGGCAGAACCGGGTCGGATAGAGCCGATGCCCCGGTGCGTCGGGATCTTCGAGCTGACCCTCGAACAGCACATTCCTTGGCTTCTCGGTCAGCGTGGTGAAAGTCTCACCCGCGCCCGAGACAAACTGATGAAGTTTGAACGCTAGAAATGCGCCTGTTCCCAAGCCACCCCGTTCCGTTTCCGGAAGGCTGATGCGGGTCAGGAATGACTCAAGGGCAGATCGGCAGTTTTCAATTTCTACACCGCTATCCCTCGACAGCAGTTCAGCCGCATCTTGGAATGGAATTGGTTTTTTGCGCTTGAGTTCCTGGTTGTCGTCAAGTCCGATAGCCAGCTCGGTCCAAACCGCCAATGGGTGCTTGGTCAAAACTTCATCTGTCAGCACATCAGGCGGTGAAGATGTCAGGATAGGTGCGAGCTTGGATCGTACATCCTCGAGTTTCAGGTGATCATCCGTCGCCCGTTGAAGCGACTCGTCAATAACGGATTCCGGACCGATGAACGTACCGAAAAGGCGCGAGGCAACGTCCGCGACGGCCTGTGCGCGGCTGATTTCGGATCCTTCGCTTGCCATGGTGGCCGAGGTCCCGATGCAGATTGGCGCTTTGTCGGGCGTGCAACGATTTCGAAGGCGGCGTACGAGAATGGCGACATCAGCGCCTTGGCGACCGCGATAGGTATGCAGCTCATCGAGAACGATAAAGTTCAGACCGGTTGCGTTCTCTATCACCTTGATGTCGAGACTATCTTGGCGCGTGAGTAGGAGTTCGGCCATCATGAAATTGGTCAGGAGGATGTCCGGCGGATCGTCGGCAATCCGTCGCCGATCTTCTTGGCTTTCTTGACCAGTGTAGCGCCGGACAATCGGTTTGAGATCACTTGGCAGGCCGGACTGGGAGATGAACTTATCGATCTCGTTCATCTGGCTGTTGGCCAGTGCGTTCATCGGATAGACGATGATCGCACTCGTTTTGCGTGCCCTCCCGGCTTTTCGCGCACGGACGATCGCATCGACTATTGGGACGAAAAAGCAGAGCGACTTTCCCGAACCAGTGCCGGTTGTGACGACGTAGCTCTGGCCGGTGCGAGCCTTTGCGATGGACTGCGCCTGATGCCGATGAAACCGTATCGGCGTCGCGCCAAAACGGAAAATGTGACCGGTGGCTTCGTCGAGGTCGCCCGAAGCGACCAGATCATCCACCGTCGCTCCCTGCAGATAGCGGGGATTAAGAGACAGAAGGGCGTCTGGCCAGAAGCGCCCAGCGTCGTATTGGCGATCGATTTCAGACTTCAGGTCATCAGACCGAATGGTGCTGAATGACCGCGAGAAGCGGGCGTAGGAGTCGATCAAACGATGGTCGAATTCGAACGCCTTCATGGCACTTGCCCCCACAAACATGACAGTGGCGCTGCCGCCAGTCGATCGCCAAACGGTACAAAGTCTATGCTGTCGTAGAGGACGACCCCGAAAGCGAAACGGTCCCCGCAAGCCTCGGCCAAGGCCCGCAGCCCCCCGAAATCCCCGGCCTTGACCGTGGCGCTCGCCTTCACCTCGATCCCCACGATCGTACCGTCATCGCGCTCCAGCACGATATCCACCTCACGCATGTCCCGATCCCGGAAATGATGAGGCGTCAGTCGCAGGTTCGAGGCCGTCATGAGCTTCAGGACCTCGGAGAACACGAAACTCTCCAGCAGCGCACCGAATGTCCCACGATCTGCCTTGACCCGGTCGAAGGTGAGCCCGCGCACGGTCGCCAGCAGGCCGGAATCGAGGAAATGGAGCTTGGGTGTCTTGACGATCCGCTTCAGCGAATTGGTGAACCACGGCTGCACGGTCGCAATCAGGAACACCTGTTCGAGCAGGCCCACATAACGCTGCCCGGTCTTGTGGCTGACGTTGATGCCGCCCCCGAACTGCGAATAGTTGACCAACTGGCCGGAGTGTTCGGCCAGTAGCCGCACGAACTTCGGAAGCTCGGTCAGTTTCTCCACCTCGGCGATGTCCCTCAGATCGCGGGTCAGGATTGAGGTGAGATAGGACCGCAACCAATCTTGCCGCCGCCGCTCACTTTCGCGGCTGATCGCCTCGGGAAAGCCTCCGAGCAGGACGAGCTGGACAAGATCATCGCCGACGATCGCGTCTCGCTGGCTCTGGATCTTCCCCTCGAAAAGGCGGTCCAGGAAGGTCGGTTTCCGGCCTTCGATCTCAGCCCTGGCCAGCGGCAGCATCTGGATGGTTTCCATCCGGCCGGCCAAGCTGTCGGCGATTCGCGGCAGGGTCAGCACATTCGCCGAGCCGG
>Ga0116226_10003627_pt1 | contig 13597 bp, 7 predicted proteins | sample S1TSphfallax_FD_89692 | JGI IMG/M metagenome (GOLD analysis project Ga0116226, IMG submission 89692) | Host-associated microbial communities from peat moss isolated from Minnesota, USA - S1T2_Fa - Sphagnum fallax MG | ecosystem: Host-associated > Plants > Peat moss > Unclassified | place: USA...
AAGAACAAGTGAAGAGGGCCAAAAGGCCACCATCTATGTCTTCAAAAGGCACTAGTTGGGTAACATTTTTTTCATGTCAAGGTGATGAGGATTGTGTTATTTTTGAAGGTTCACTAAAGGGGAAGGTTTTTGAACTAGAGGTGTTAACATCAATTAAGAAGCTTCTTGATGACATTGAGAAGGAAAATGAAAACATCCCTCCTCAAAAAGCAAACTTGGAAAATGTGAAATTAAATTTATAGGTTTTTGCCTTATCTTTAAAAGGAGGAATGTTAAATAGGAAGAAGTCCTTGTAGGGGGCAGAAAAAGTTTTTGAATTGCTAGTTGAAAAAACAAAAGAACTACGAAAGGAACTGTCTACTTGTGAGAGTAAATGTCAAGGTTGTCCAAATCCTAAAAAGTTGGACAAAACAAAAGCCATAGTTACCACATTAGCTACAAGTTTGAAGGATGTTGAGGTGCATTTGCAGTCTCATGAATTACTAGTGAAAAGGGAATTGAATACGATTAAGGATGGGGAAATTGAGCTTAAAGATGTTCATGAAAGGTTGCATTTTATTTCCAAGGATCTTGATGTTTTGGATTTGAAATGTGGTCACACCAAGTAATGGGTATAATGGGCTCAAAGCCTAGGGTACCAAGTCCAACTTATGTGTAGAGGTTCAAGAGCATATGTTATGCCACTACCAATAGAAAATCTAGTAACCTTGGTTGCTAATATAACTAAAATGTTCTTTGCTAGTCCTTGCTCAATATGTGAGTTGTTCTTCTTTTGCAACAATATTGTGTTGACCTTGTGTGAGTGTACTTATCACTTGTTTTGTATATGTGTATATTTGGCAAGTAAAGCAACAAAGTGTGCAACACCAAGGTGTGGGGAAACCTTCACATAAAAATGGCTCACCAATTGGAGTTTTAACCAAATTAGTGTGTTGTTGAATAACTCAAAGATTAAACAGGCTAATAAATTTCTTACAAGTGTAGTGGCAAGCTTTGTTGAAGCTTTATTTCCTATGTCAAATTGTAAGTTTTTTTTTAATGTTTCCTTAAGCCTCTTGCTTGAAGTCTTGAATTTGTAATTTCAAAATTGCAAATAGGATGTCCAAATCCTTCGGAATCACAATGTTGTTAATCCATGTATCTACACTCTAAATTCTAATATAGTTGAAGTTTTTCGCATGGTTCACAAGTAGGGTGATGGCATAAGTTAATTGCATTCCAATAGTTGAATGTACATGATAGTGTTGAAGCCTAAGGACTATTGAAGACCTTAAAACATTAATGCCCTGGTCCCTTGGACTTACATTTATAGATTACTGATATAATATTTACAATTGGACCCCACTAGTGCTTTATATAATGTATAGGCATCTTGGTATTTGATTTAATGTCCCTACTTGTGCACTTGTGAATGTAATAGATGAACTTATAATGAAATATAGGTAAGTAGACCTTTTCCTTATTTGTTATTTGTTACTTACATTGCAAGTATATGTTTAAAATGTCCTTGAGTGGTTATCCACATTCAGGACATTTTTTGTATTTTGAATGGTTACTATTTATGAATGAATTTATGCAATAGGTCAAAGTATATTAGATTACTTGAGCATAATTGTTTACTTTCAAGTCCTAGAATTTGTCATTTGTTATCATATGCTTAGTGTTTGTGTGTACTTTTTAAGTGTTTTACATTACTTGTTGCCCTACCCCTTGAATAGTAAATACTTGTTCAAATTGTCCAAGTGGCTAACCTACTTGAACTTCCTTTTTACTTGTGATTGAATTATGTAATAGGTCAAAGTAGATTAGATTATTTGAGCACAATTGTTTATTTTGAAGCCCTAGAATTTCTCACTTGTTGCCAAGTACTCAGTACTTTTGCATATTTGTTAAGAGTTTCACATTACTTGCACTTGATTTGCCTTTTGCATGTTAGGTACTTGTTCAAAATGTCCAAGTGGTCAACCTACTTGAATTGCCTTGCTACTTGTGATACATATTATGCAATAGATTAGAAAGTAGATCATGTGTACTATATCGTACAAGTATAGTCACAATAACACGAGCTAGAAAGGATGTCAAATGGGCCTTAAAAACAATCAAGATTGGAGAAATATTTATGTTTTACCATTTAAACCTATGGAAATCATGGCAAGTTGAAAGGAATCAAAATGAATGTATTAAAAAATGAAATTAACTTCAATTTTCTTTCATGGATATGTAATGTATACATCTATGTTTGGCAATGTTCATATAATGCATTTGATTAAATAATATATGATATAAATGTTTTGAATGTGATAGAATCCATTTTGAAAGGGCAACAAGGAAAATGGTTCCTTTTTTTCCATTTGGTTGATTTTTTGTATTCATTAAGCTTAGAATTTGTGGCACCAAGTGTCAACAAAATGTGCAGGATTTTTTCATATAAGAAAACATGTTAAGTTGCATATAAAAATTTATGTATTCAATTTTTCATTTTTGGCTTTTTACCAAAATATTTATGCATAATTACATATGCATGTGAAAAATCACCACCACCATAAAAAATTATCATAATTTGAATTATCCAATATCTCTCACTTAAATTTATTCCATTTAAATTCTATATTTGGAAGATAACAAAAACAAATTCCTTGATTCTTGTGTCCAAAAAGGGGTACCTTAATTGTGAATATGCCCTATTTTCAAATTTATTGAACATTCATAAAATTAAAAATTTAACATGATCTTAATTATTTAAACCTAATCAATGGTTAAACATCAAGTGGTTCCATAATTCGTGAATTACATATTGTGACACCAATATTGGTGTATTCATTCATGCATTCACCTTGACATTAACAATGGCAACGTGTCTTTTGCAACTACAATCATTTATGACTTGACTTACATAACTACCAAAATTTTTAGTTGTAAATGTCAACTAAACAATTAAAAACTTGTTGTAAACACCATTTGCAATTTGCAATTTTTCAATTTTTCTTATTTTGTAATAAAAATTTGATGGTTTACAACTAACTTAAAGATCCATTGTACTTCCTTGGCACCTTTTGACAATTGTCAAATTAATAATTTTCATGTTTTCAATTTTTGCTAATAAGGATTCAAATAAATACATAATTTAAAAGGGGATTTTAGTTGAAATTTAATATTAAAAAAATTGAAATGAGAAAATGATTATAAATTTTAATTTGACAATTTGAATTTTTATAACATAAAATAGATCATGACACTAATTAACATGTGATAATTCTGACCTATTCAAATACCATAATCAATTGGTATTTATAATGAATCAAATGAACACATGAGTCATTCCAAATTAAACTAGCTTTAAATTAAACCTACAAACACCATCAACCACCTTACATCACCTACCGTAATTTGGCTTAGATTAACCATGTTTGGTTAAACCTCTTATAAAAAAATTGGGATGTGTTCTTGAAAATCCTTAAGTTAGTAGGCCTTAATGGAAATGATTTGTGATTTTTAAACCCAAGGTGCATGATATAATAAAATTTGAATAATATTTTTCATTGAAAATTCAATAACAAATGAAAATTCCATTTGATAAAAAATGGAAAATTGAATTACAAACTTAGGCTACAGAAGTTGGGGCATAATGTTTTTCAACCCTTCATGAATAGGATTTAAGGTAGGTATTTTATAATTTTAAAACCTAAATTGTACATAAAAAATGGAATTTTGAGTAATGTTTGTCGCTAGAAATTTAGTAACAAATGAAAATTCCATTTTAATGAAAAATAGAAATCGGATTAGACTAGGGTTAAACAAGTTGGGGCCCATAAGATTCTAGGTGTTATTGGAATGCCTTTAATGGGTACGATTTATTAAAGGTGATTTTGTAAATTTTTGACCTAAAGTGTGGAAAATATGTTTTTTTTATTCAAATTCCTCAAGTAGGTCCACTACAAAGATCCCCAACAATAATTAACATTAATTAATGATTGTCTTAAATGGGTTACAATTTTTTTACAAACAATTTGGTGTAAGTGGTGACCTAAAAAGTGCTTAGGTTTAAATCTAACTAATTTAATTATTTTTGAATTCAAAAATTGGTGAAGACAATTCCAAAAATGACAATTTATTTATTTATTTCCTCATTTTTTGAAAGCAAATCATCAAATTGTGAATTTTCACCGAAAAAAAACACTAATGTAAGAAATATTGATTTTTTTGGGTCAATATGAATTCAACAAAAAATCAAAACTCCATCATAACAAAAATGAAAATTGGATGTTAAACATAGGTTAAAGAAGTTGGCGTATGTTTTTCGTGTTGTTGAAAATCCTTAATGAATAAGATTTAATAAAAATTTAAATTTAATGAGTAAACTTTATGATTTCATAATGTTTTGACAAGTGGCAATGATATTTGGTATTGGGGTGAAAACATGATAAAATAGCCTTAAAAGTAAATTCATTATGCAAAAATTGGGGGTCTCCAAATAAAAAGTACAACAAATCAATGATAAAAAATTGCATTAGGATTTTTGGGTAAATGAATGGAAGTGCAATTTAGTAGATCCAAAACAATGGGTTGACATTTCATTCATTATATTCTAATTTCTTGTTAGAAGTAATGTCATAATCAATAACATTATAATGATTAATGTTAATCATGTCAAACAAAACCTTGATGCAACTAATGAGACTATTGGTGTATAATTATTTTATGAATTCTCCTCATTTATTTTTGAAATGCAATGTGGTTGGTGTTTGGCTCCAAAGAAAAATATTGTTAATATTGAAATTTATGTGTTTATTTTTAGTATGTTGACTATGTCATATTGATATGGACCTATGTCGTGTGGTAGAATCTAATTTGCAAGCTTTCATATTTTTATTTTATTTTGTATATAATAAAATAACTACCAATAGTCATAATATAACCTAGAATAACCAAAAACACCACCAATAGAATAGCCATCAATAGCCACCAATAGCCACCAAACCAATAACCATTAATAAAATATATAAGCACCAATAGAATAAACATCAATAGCCACTAATAAAATAACCAAAAATAGCCAATAATAAAATAACCACCAATAGAATACCCACAAATAGCCTATGGTAATATAACTTAGAATAGTTAATAACAACATAAGGTGAAATAGCCTTTAATAGCCAAAAGTAACCAACAATAGCTTCACATAGCAAAAAATAGCCTGAGATGAAATAATTTAGAATAACCAAAAAAAGCTTATAATAACCGCAAATAACTTAATGTGAAATAACTTATAATATAGTGAAATAACTTACAATAATCGAAAATAGCCTAAGGTGAAATAACTTAAAATAGCCAAAAATAATTTAGAATAACAAAAAGTAACCTAGGGTGAAATAACTAAAAATAACCAAAAATAATTGAAAATAACCATAAATAGCCATAAATAATGTAAGGTGAAATAATTTAGAATAATGAAAAGTATAGCTTGCACCTACATCTTTTCAAATTCCTCCAAAAACCAAGTCAACATCAAGTTCATGAGCCAAGAAACCCAACTGTACAAATCAAAGGCAGAATGTTATTGACAAAAAGGTTTCCTTTGCTAATTCTAAACTTTTTATATTTTTGGTTTTCTACTAGGATGTGGTAACTCAAGAATACTTGCTCTAATTGTGGGTGCAAGTAAATAACATATATATATATAAAGAAGATTCCATTAACAATTGATCAACAAATTAGTCTTTGATTATTTAATCATCTTCATGATTAAATTATTAGTGAATTTTCAATTATTTGTATGATTCATTGGGCCGCTGAAGTCTAGTGTAATGATTTTTTATTTCATGCATGCTACATTCTGAATCCAATTTGAAGGTTAATGGCAAAAACACCTAAAGGCAATAAATTTTCTTGTTGGTGGTGATGCAAGATTTTAATGCATTAATTTTGACCTTTTGGGCAATGTATTCATTTTAATAGCTAATGAATGATTTGCAACAAGGTCTGATTTGGTCTAATTACAATTAGGGTTTAATTAGGACCCTGATGTTGGAAATGATTATGTTATACATGTAACTATTTATTTTATGACTAAATTGTTTTCATTTCTTAGGTTTTCAACATCCTTATGTGCAAGATTAATACTTGGGGAAAGTTGAGATCATTGTGCCTGTCGAACCCATCCATAAAAAGAAAGCAAGTTCTTCAAAGGTAGAGTTTGTTGTCCAAATTGGGCATATTGTTCAATTTTTGGGTTAGAAATTGAAGTTGTAGCTTCAAATTATTAAAACTACTAAATATTCAATTCTTCAACCACCAAGTCCCAAAGTAATATGTAATCTAGGGCATTATCAATCTGAACAACCTTTGTTTCCTTTCTTAAGTGGGATTCAATTTAGATATATCACTTTTAATTCTTTGTATTGTTTTATGCATTAAGAAGTGTGGTCATTTTTGACAATGCAAGTTGGATTAAAAGTTCATAATTGTACAAAGTGTTGCTTGTGGTTATGTGTTGTTTATTTTTGAACTATTAACTAATCAATTGTTTGTAAATTGAGCTTGAAGGTGCAAATCATGGCCAAAGACTTAGGAAAGGAGAAAAAGCCTCAGAGGAGGGAAATTGATCTTGAATATCCCGAGTGGCCTTGGGTGGACTATAAGCTCCAAGATGCAAAGTTTTTTGTAGAGGTCAATAAATTATCAGTTGAAAGGTTGGATCGCAAATCAGACCTTATTAATGCTCCTGTTACCATAGTTGACATTGCACAAATATTTGGCAATGTTCAAAAATTCAAAACCACCAATCCATTGTTATTAGAAGAGCATATAAAGGAATTGGAAAAACTATATTGGAAGATTTATGGCACTGGCCACATAACAAATAATGAGTTGTACTTGTGGTTAGTGAAAGGTTGGGTGGTAAAGACTATTAAAAGACTTAAAATTAATTGGGCATAAGTGGCTATAGCTACTACTAGAGCAAAGGCACGACACGTAAACATAGGTGCATTGCCAAAAGTTCATTCGTCACATAATTCAGATTGTAGTGATGGTTTTGCACAACTGGAAGGTCATGGGGCGAAAGAAAAGTCAAATGAATTTATATTTGGGGAATCAGATTTTACTAGAAGATCACATTTTGCCCAGGAGGAAATCAAAAGTGTGGAAAACTTACTACATTTCAAGCATGACATGAAGACAATTGCTAAGGCACAACTCGAACATTTAAAGGACAAAAAGAAGGAGCTCAAAGAGTGGTTGGTTAGATTACGATATAGTATGGAAGATTGAAAGGCAAAGTTTGTGGAGGCCCAAAATAGTGTGCATGCAATTGAGGTAGCACTTTTCAAACAAAAAGAAGATCAAACCAACCATCAAAACCAGGTTATCATTTTGAATAGCCTTTAGGACCTAGAATTATAGTTTCTGCCTTGATGTTTTATTTTGAAGTTTCTTCTTCAACAATCTTCATTAGTTCATCTTAGATTAAATAACATAATGCAAGCTAATGCCCTAATTTTCTTTTTTGTTTATGCTTGATATGAACCAAATGCTTCAACAACACTAATGTACTTGAAGGAGTGGGCATTGTAATAATCTCCAACTTGGAGACTATCAAGGCTCTAGAAGGGGATGAAATAATCTTGAAATTGGAAAGGTAGTTGGATAAGTCCAAGACATTGATGGAAAACAAACAAGAAATGGCCATTCAAAAGGAAACATTGTTTGATGAAGCACAAATTAATTATTAGATTCTTGACCAAGAATGTGAAAAGTGTATGTTTCACATGAAACAACTTTAGATTGAGTTGGAAAATATTCAACTCCAATGGGACAAAATAAAAATAGGGGAGGGCATGACCTTCAAGCCAAAACCCATTATGCATTTTGAAGACTCTGTGGATGACAGTGGGAGGACTTTCATCATTGTAAAACCATGTGGATTTTGTAACAATGGGTTTCACTGCATGGATGTTGTTGTTGCTTCTTGCAAACATACATTTCATCTTTTTTGCCTTAGTGTGATGTTGAAAGATTCAAACAAATGTTGTGTATGTAATGTGAAAATTCATCTTGATAAGTTGGGGCTTCCAAAAACCGGATGAAAAGTTGATTCAACTTGCAAATGATATGAATCTTGAACAAATTTGAAAGGACCTAATGATGAAGGCCAAAGCAGCTACTACACTTGGACTTGATTTGAAATCAGGTGTATAACTCTTTAATTTGGGGATTTGTAACAAATGTGATGTGTTCATGATTCCTTTGACTATATTGTTATGGCATGGCTTGTTGTATTTGGGAACTTAACATGCATGAATTGAATTGAAGCCACATGGATTATTATTACAAGTGATGAAGTAACAAAATCTAATGTATTTGAATGTGGTGACACAAGCTCCATTGGGCAAACATTCTACAAAGTTGTTAATGATAATATATAAATGTCAAGTTCATTTCCTATACCATCGTGTTCAAATGTGAACAAGCAAATTCCTTCCCCAAGTACCAAACTTGCAACAAGTGTAGAATCACCACACTGACACATTCAAGATGATTTATGTGGTGAAAAGAATGAGGCTGTTGACAAAAATAACATGAAATTCATGTAGCCTCTAAATGAAAAAGGAAATTGCTTGAAGAACTTGTAGTAAAAAAATCATGTTTTTCAACTCAGTTGATGGCCAAGGAAAAAACAATGATGTCAAAGATTTTCCAAAGGTCACCAGAAACACAATATCAAGTAAGGCCCTTATTTGACCTTAATCTATTTTATGACATATTTATATGCATTTCTTGGTTCCCAAAGTTTAGTCAAATGAATGTTCACAATTCATTCAATAATGTGTAAGCACTGCTACTAATATGGTTGATCAGCCAACATCACCGACACAAGGATTGGGTTTGAGAACTCTATCACCAATGTATAATGGGAAAAGGGTAATTAAGAATTCAATTAGTGGACACAACCCGAATAAAACATCTTCAGAAACCCACCCCCCAAGCAAAGAAGAGTTAATGTGAAATTGATATCACAACATCTATCCTTGGGAACTTGCTAGGTACAAAATTGTTGGGTAGTAGTTCACAAGACCAAATAGTCACAATTTCTTTTAAGTTGCTAATTAAGTTGCTAAGCCAAGGGGCAAAGGAAAGTGCAATGCTAGTGAGTGAAAATCCTAAAGGTGTTAAGTATGGCAGACCACCAAAAGGCTCCACTTTCGCAAATCCTAAGAAAGTTGTACACATGACTCGAAAATAGGAAGAAGCAATGAAAAGGGGAGTGACAACTAGGTCAAAGTAATAGGAGAAATGACTACTTAGTGACTTGTTAAAAGTGTATGCATGAATTCATGTTCATGGGTAGAATGTATGCCATAAGTATTAAACTTGAAGTTGTTTTGCACACTTCCAAATATGTTGCCATTGTTTTCATGGAGAAGAGTTTTTACACCATGTGACCTTGGAACACAAACTTTGATAATTTGTTTTGAAGTTTTGCCTGATTTGTTTTGAATTCTACTTTGTATACATTGTTACTTGCTAGGCATAGAAATGTTGGGTATATTGTTGCTAGGTACTAATATGTCATTAGGAACTTGCCAAGTGCAAAAGTTCTTCAAGTTAGAGATCAAATGTAATTGCTAAAAAGAGGCAGATTTGCTAAGAAGCTTTCTTTGAGTCACTTAATTGAAGCCATTGTTTTCACATTCAATTTAAGCACTATGCACTTACACTATTAAAGTGAATTCTAGTTTAACTGCCAAGTTTGTATAGACTTTTACATTGCCACCAACTATGCCCGGTCATTTCTTGATCATTAAATCACTCATTCTAGCCATCAAGGATGTATGACATAAATTGAATTCAACTTAAGCCTATTGACATTGTGTATTATCTATCCTTAGAAACTTGCAAGGTACAAAAGTTTTTTTGGTTAAAAATAAAATAGAACTTCCAAAAGGATACATTTTTGAGCCACTATTTAAAGGCTCCCTTATTACATTCAATTTGAGCCATTGTCCACTAAAATTATTAAATTAATTTCCAATTGAAAGCAAGTTTATATAAATTCTTCCATTGCCTCCATCTATGCCCATGTTATTTCTTGATCACTAAATCATTCATTTTGGTAAACATGGATGTTTTAAATAAACTGCTTTCAACATAAACATATTGGCACAACTTGAATTCAATAAACATAAATTAACATGATTTGAAATGTCTAAGACATAATAAAAATAAATCCATGAACTCTCTTAAACATGTACATGGTAATGGTTATTAATTTGTAGAAGCATAATATGTGAATTTACTACAACTATACATACATAGACTAAAACATGGGACACAATAAGCATACCAAGAAATTGAGCAATTTTGACATATAAATGGTCTAGTGTGAAAAGAAAGCAATTTATGAAAGCTTAGCACAAATGCACATACCTTGTTTCCTTCATGTATTAGAAATTTGGTCTAATCCCCAAGTACATGACACTTTGACTACAAAGTCTAGTATTGCATATTAATGAATCTATGATGTATATCCTAGTTGCAATACATAACTTAGATGTGATATTCATTAATCTTCATTAGTAGGTGGCATCCTAAACTTGTAAGCAACTACCAAGTGAAAGAAAATAAAAGTAGGTGGGGAATATTCTAGTAGAATGTAAGACCTACTTCCTAGTTTTAACCTTTCATATTAGATGCCATGAATGACCCAATCTCTTGGGAACCATTCTTGGCCCTAATCATCTTTGAAGGCCTATCCAACCATGTGTAAACCCTTATCACACAATAAAATCCAATATTCTTCATATGTTGAAGATTGGCATTTGACTGCCACATTGTCCCCTATATGGACATCTTCTACCATTTGTTCACCCCCACCACCCAATTCTACTTCATGATCAAAGTCATGAAATGTTTCCTATAGTTCAACTCAATTGGTTGGCTTCAACCTTACCAATTGCCAAGAGGCACATGGGTTGCCTACATCTAATGAAGGGACACAATTAGTAAGGACAATAAGGAATTCTATTTGTCAACATACAACTGATATATTGGTGAAAGAAGTTAAACTTGACAAAAGGAAATGATAAAATTTTGTACATTTGCTCACATTAGAATTCTACTCATGAGGTGACAAAAATTTCAACAACTTTACATGAATTTTATACTTGTTTGAACATGAAAATTTTGTTCATGAGGTCATAAAAACTAAAACAAAAGAAGGTACATGTTTAATATAACTATATATACATGTTTACATGTGAATTCTACCAATGAGATGGAAAAAATTAAAACAAATGGAAAAGAAGTTAATAAAATTATACTTGCTTGCTTGGGAATTCTATTACAAAGTCTCGGCATCGAATATAGAAGCAAGAAACATCCCTATATTCCAATGTTGGATTTGGACATGTGATTAATTTAATTTGGTGGGCTTTTTGACTCCCTGGTACAATAGCATAATGGAAGCCATTAGATCTGTCAACATCACCAACTTTGACTTCCCATAATGCTTTATTTTCTTTTCTTTGAGCATTTGGGTGAGCTACATGAAACTTATTAGCTTTAGATTGTAAGAAACTAATAGCTTCTTTGGCAATTTAGATTTTGAATCATTGAGGTTTGATTTGCTCCTTCTGGAGTTCCCTTTTCAACAAGGCACTTACTCCATCTACTTCACCTTTGCCATGCCCTGTGGCAAAAAAATTCCAAAGGATTTGATGGCTTGATAGAAGCTACATACTAATTATCAAGTTATGGTACCTCCCCAAAAAGTACCAAGCCTTAGCACTCTTAAACTGACCAAACAACCATCACTCCAAATAATGTGGTGCTTAGGCTAACACCTTTTAGACTCAAAGAAACTTCCAATTCAGTTTGAAAGCGTGTTGGACAAACAAGGTATCCTACTTTTTCTCATTAGATATGTAGTAGTGATTTTTTTTTAGGATTCTAGACTTGTCTATGGCTAGGTCAAAATTGTCAACTTTGTAATTCTTGTAGAACTATTCTTGAACCCTTGATGCAAATGTTTTAGGGTTTAAGGTTTTAGTGTTGTAAGTTTTTGGATGGAGTTATTAAGCTTTTTGCACCAATCCTTCAAAAATTATGCAAACACCTTCTTTTTGAAATCTAGATCACATGCTTATAATGTGATTGAAACTCAATACATTACACTATAAGAGAATGTAGTTTTTTCACACAAAAACCCATGACTCATGACACATGTGAAGTAAACTTTGTGGTTTTGTCCATTACAATGTATAATAGATGGTGTTTATTATGGCATACATTACATAAATATGGAAAATTGACTTTAGGTAATGACACATGCAATACATTGAATCAATGTAGCCTTTTGGCGATTTTTCACCCAAAGAAAAAGACTTGTTAGAATAGCTAGTTAGTTATCCCACTGAACTTTCGTTGAACTTGTTTAGACCACTATTCGGGCTTTTGTCTCTACTAAAATGTTGTTAGATCTAGAATCTCTATAATTGTATTATGGGGTCATTTCTCAACTCTATTCATGTGGACGTGCAAATGAAAGAACAAGAAGTTCTCAATAGGTCATGACAACATATGTTTCTTTGTCCATTCTGTGATTAGTTATGCCTCCTAGAGTGGTAGCTAACATTTTGATTAAGTCTTGCCATCTACTTTTGCATTTGTGATAGGAATTCAAGATGTAAATTTTTGTACAATTGTTTGGCCTATTTTTTGAGTGGATTATTATATATTTATCAACATCCATTATTAAACACTAATGAAACCAATGAAGAGTGATGGAAAAAGGTGATGGTTTGACATGATGTGAGTGACATTCACAATGCAAGATTATGATCACATTCATTCTTGTATGTTTGTTTTGGTTTGTCTCAAACTAACACATGTATGGGTTACCTTCAAAGTGATTTGTTGTGGAGTCCTTTATGATCTCTCATATACATCTATGCATATATACATCCAAATACAGAGCCCAAGAACATGCAACTAAGCTTGATTTGTTATCATCTTACTTTGATGGTTCTTGTACATGCAGCATGATGTGAATTTGAAGATCAAATAGGCATATTGTCCACCACAAGTTAATAAGAGGAACCTATGTCTTCAGTATGACTCACATATTATAGTGCCATGGTTTTAGGAATTTGAGGTTCAAAGGGGAGAAAAAAATGGGGGTAGCAATTATGTCCTTCCTTCAATTTTCCTAGTAGATAAGGAAATGGGTCATGTAAAACCCATCAAGGGACAGGGTGGACCCTCATGTATCCATAGACTGACAATATCATGTTCTGCATTTTTCTAATTTGTGCATGAAAGTGTAACAATGTCATCATTTGCTTAGAATGATTTCTTGAAGGATTACTTTTAAAGGTCATAGGTAGTTAGGTAGGCATTTGTTGGACTTGTGTGTTGTGGTATTTGAAGGCAATGTAGATGATCTCATAGGTCCCCATGCTATCTTGGGAAAATTTTAAAAGGCAATTTGTACCTCTAAACTACAAACCCTTTGTGTCCAATTTGATAGTTGTCAAAATTGTTCAAATTGTCAAATTTGCCCACAAAGTATACATGACAATAAAGGAACTACACAAAGATT
>Ga0116226_10003629_pt1 | contig 13595 bp, 14 predicted proteins | sample S1TSphfallax_FD_89692 | JGI IMG/M metagenome (GOLD analysis project Ga0116226, IMG submission 89692) | Host-associated microbial communities from peat moss isolated from Minnesota, USA - S1T2_Fa - Sphagnum fallax MG | ecosystem: Host-associated > Plants > Peat moss > Unclassified | place: USA...
TATTTAATTAAGTGATGGATCATCATCTGTCAGACAATCATTATTGAAATTATGTCTGAGTAAAATGGAGATTTTCTTTGTTATACAAGTGATCGTAGAAACATAAAAAGAATAAATAGAAAAAATTTGATTATTAAGATTTTTACTAAAAATAGGAATTCATTTGTCAAATTTATGATGGAAGACGACCATTCTACTATCGTAGATACAAAAGACAATGGATCTGTTTATATTATTACGTTTATTCTATTATTAATTATCGAAATACCTTCGATTTTATGTACTATTTTCATATTAATATTTTTCTTTTTTAATTGGCATTTAATAATGATTAAAGTTTTTCATAATCATGCTATTTTTCTTCTTATAATTATCTCCTTGCTTTATATAACTCTTGATCTTCCTTTTATTATCAGTTATTATCATCTTCACTATGATAGATTTCGAACACGATCATTTTGTCTTTGGTGGTATTGGCTCGATTATACTCTCGTACTAATTAGTCTTTTTCTTACAGCTACTGCCAGTATTCAAAGACATATTCTCGTATTTAATGCTCGTTGGTTACATGGAACTCGGAAACGATGGATATTACATTATATACCATTGATCTTTTGTATATTTTATCCATCATTATTCTATTTTATATTGATTTTTTTCTATTCATGTGTAACTTCATTCGATGACGATACTTTATCATGTCCATTTCCTTGTTATAGTAATGATTTTGTCTTATTCTATATTGATTGGATGTTCAATGTGATATTTCCAGTTGTTGTTATAGTTATAGCCAATATTGCATTGATATGTCGAGCGATCTATTCGATCGAAAAATTTCGTCGTCCTCGATCACGTATTTGGAAAAAACGAAGAAAATTAATATTACAATTATTAGCTTTTTCATCACTTTATGTCATTGGATGGGGTCCATCAACAGTTATATCTATTATAGACATGTTGTTTCTACCTAATCTGTACGAAAATACACCTGATTTATATTATATTAATAATTCAAGTTATTTTGTCTGTCCTTTGCAACCATTTATTTGTTTATTTGCTTTACCGGAATTGGTGAAATTAATCAAGAGTAAAGTGAAAAGAAGATCAGCAGTGGCAATTATAGCAGCGACTGCATTAGGTGACGCTAATAGATGATTGTTTCTTGTTGTATTGTATATGATTAAATATTTTTGATTATGGTTATGTGAAAAAGAAAATTAATAATAAATTGTAGGACCGTAAATATGTGACTGTATCTTTCGTTTTGCAATATGTTTTTTAGATTGAAATTCAAAAAATTTTGAAAGTAATATACTTGATGTAAATTTTTTGTTTAACAATTTTTCTTCCTATTATGTATAGACAAGTATTCCGTATGTAATCGAAAGAGTACCTATACTAACAACACTGCTATGATATTAATTATTTCTAGGAATGTAAAATATAGGCTCATCAATTTGAATAGCTATCTTTATCATTTATGAGCATGACAAAACCATTGAAAGATGCAGATCTGTATACTTAAAAGTGATGTAAGATGAATAGAATATTTATTCATCTTAGGATTGAATACAGAGATTTTTAAGTCATATTTGTAATCTATATAATGTATAATATAGATGAGAATACAAGCAAGTGATCTTATTTTTCATAATTAAAATACGATTTTCCTCGATGAGCATTTTTTGATAGTATATAAACAATCTAATGAAAAACAAGAAAAACTAGAACAAAAAAACTGCCTTTCGTTGTTATAATATGTTGAAAACAAAGTTGAATCCTTATTTTACTGAAAAATCGCTCTAACCCACTATCAGAGAGTGCCAATAAGGTTTGCATCTGTATTACAATCGTCTATCTTGTTGAGAGACATACATGGCCTTTCATATATTTATGAGACGAGAAAGTGCATTAATTAGTGATAAAAAGTATGACACATGTACATCAAAACTGCATCTTTCCTGACAATCTAATACATTATTAAGTCATATGATTAATAAAGTTTTATTCATACGTAAATAGTATCTTGCAAAACTTAATAGAGAATGTGTACGAAGATATCGGTCGCGAATGCGATTATTGTACTATATAGCGTTTAAAATATCTTTTATTACAGAAAATATATATCTCTTAGTGTATATGAAGTATGTAAGTTCAATATATTAGTCCTTAAGGGGCTGTGCCGACAAGTTTTTTGAATTTGTTGCACATTCTTCTATTAGTATATATTACTTTTTTTTATCGGAAACTATAGAAGTTAATACATCTTGACATTCTTTAGGAAAAAGTCTATTGTGATCTCTTGTTCGTCAGATGGCACTCAGTTTTTTCTAAGTCATAGTTAAAAGAATTCAAACTGAAATTTTCTTAGACTATTCTATTGTTGTTCGAGAGTCTATACCGGATACGGATTTCACTATTTAAAGAATTTACTTGCTGAAGAGAAAAACAGGAAAAAGAGAACATGGGAGTCAACTCATGAACAACACAAAAATATAAATAGTTATAAACCCATAAGAAGAAAAGAGAAAAGAAAAAAAATATATTTTGAGACAGATGGGGAACATGAACAATGATAATCCAACAGCCATATAACTTAGTGAAGGATTATTAATCATTGTGCACTTATCTATAGAATTCGATGGTGATAAAATAAAAATAATTGTTGTGCAACTGTTTAAGAAGAATCTTTGTTATTATTTTAATAATATGTTTTGTTTAGAAAATCAAGTTCAGATGGAAAATGAAAATACGACGAATATACCTACTGAAGATGTTGGATCTGTTTATCTTCTCTCCTTTATTCTTCTATTGATCGTTGAAATACCTTCTATTGCATGTATTCTTATCATATTACCCTATTTTTTCTGTCATTGGCATTCAATGATGACTAAAGCTTTACATAATCATGTGATTTTTCTTCTTATTATTGTTTCATTTTTTTACGTCACTCTTGATCTTCCTTTTGTTATTAATCATTATCGTCTTGGTTATGATAATTTTCGAAAACCATCTTTTTGTCTTTGGTGGTATTGGCTCGATTATACTCTTCTATTAATCAGTCTTTTTCTTACAGCTACTGCAAGTGTTCAAAGACACATTCTTGTATTCAATTCTTATTGGTTACGTATCCATCGAAAACGATGGTTATTACATTTTCTACCATTAATCTTTTGTGTACTTTATCCATCTATCTTTTATTTCATTTCTGTATTTTTCTATCCATGTGTAACTATATTCGATGAAAATAGTTTATCATGTCCATTTCCTTGTTATACAGACAGGCTTATCATGTCTTATATTGATTGGATACTTCATACGATGATTCCAATAATGATCATAGTCGTAGCTAATATTGCGTTGGTATGTCGAGTGATTTATTCAATGCGAAAAATTCGTCATCGACGATTACGTACGTGGAGAAAAAAGAAAAAACTAACTTTACAATTACTGGCTTTTTCATCGTTGTATATCATGGGATGGAGTCCATCAGCAGTAATATCTCTTATAGGAACAGTTTTTTTACCGAATCTTTACGAGAAAAGACCTAAACTTTATTATATTACTAATTCGAGTTATTTTGTCTGTCCTTTGCAACCAATGATTTGTTTTTTTGCATTGCCGGAATTAATGAAGTTTATGAAAAGTAAATTAAGACGAAAACAATCGTTAACAACTGCAGAACGTTGATATTTTCGAAGTAATATGGCATGAAGAATTACTTGTGATTTTTATTTATTAATATTTCTATATCTGTTTGTTTATTTTAGTATAAAATAATAAAAAAAAAAAGAAAAGAAATTAATCAAATAAAAAGCATCAATATTCAAAAAATTTAATTTATGAATATAAAAGATATTTTTACTGATTAAAATAGCTGTTCTTTTTGTATAGAAGTACAACAAAAACAGAAAAATCTTAATTATAAATATTGTAAGATGACAAAAATTGTCGTTTATCTTAAGATTAACAGTATTATGAATTCTATTAGTTGTTTGATGTATAAATCCAGAAAAATAAAGCTTCTCTTTCGAGTGGGTGGATGAGAATAATTAAAACAGAAGAAAAAAAATAGGTCGGAGAATTCGGTACTTGTTTGTTATCGCCCCACCCTCAAGATAGTTGAGGATATACCAAAATTGGAATATTTCAAGTATTTTGTTTGTCCTCTGCAACCTTTCGTATGCCTTTCTGATTGACCTGAATTAACTAAAATAGTTAAACATAAAATAAAACGAATAATAACAAGATCAACTTATTAATTTCTAAATAACACACAAAGGAGAAACACGATAATATGTATACATGTTCTCTCAGCTTGAAAACATTTTTTATCAGATAATTGACACTTTAGACGATCTTGATTCTTAAAAGGATTTATATACAGTATAGAAATCGATCATTAATCATTAATAAAACTTCTTTTTATGAAAAACGTTAGTTTAGTACGTGCCTTTTATTGCATATGCTCTATCAGTAGCGGGTATGTCAGTCCAAATGGTGGAAATAAATAAGAAAATGATGTTTTCTTTGGTATACTATGCCATTTATTCAAATCGGAAGGAATTCGTAATTAGCATTCAATAATTTCCGGAGTATGATGCCTCTCGAATGTGAACTATAGAACAAAACCTTTCATTATCGATAAAATAAGTCATTTTTTCTTATTTAAAAAAATCGAAATATATTTTCCATTTCCTTTTCCCATGAGAAATCATTTCTTCAAGAACTAACAAAAATATTTTGTTTTATGATCGAATGATGAATAAAACAATTGAATTTTCCTTCCTAATATATCATAAATCAATCTTTGTAAGTATTTTCAAATAAAATATCGATAATGATAATTCATTATTGTTATCACACATTTTTAAGAAGAAAAAATACACAGATACAAATAGAAAAATGATACAATAATCCACCAAATATTAGTTTATATTCAATATAAAAACCAAAAACAAAAAAAAAACAAGAGAGGAATAAATTAGCACCGGTATTTAACATGAAGGAAGGGAAAAAGAAGATGATATTTTTAATGTAATGTTGGTAATTCAATACGAATAAAATTATCTTTTAGAAATATAACACGTAACTGTGTATAATTGTATGTATGATCTCTTGGTAAACGACAAATACGTGATGTTGAACGTATTATAACTTTATTCTGTTGTTGTGGAGACAATGAACTTCTCTCTTGTTGTTCAATAAAAATTTTTAATATATTTAATTGTGGATCAGATTGAATACGAATAGCATCTAATAATGTTTCAAATGGTAGATAAAGATGATATATAAGTAAAGGTGGATTATCATTTGTAAATCTATATTGTCCATCCCATATTGTTGATGTCGGTGTTGTATTTAATGTATTAAAACGATTGATTATATCACTTACACTTTTTGTATCTGTATATTGTTGTGATGATAATGTTGGTTCACCAACGTGAATCACAGTTCGATTATTATCTAATTTTTCAATAATGTTCAGAGAATTAATATGATTATTAGTATTAGATATGAGTGATGGTGATAGTTTCGTTTGTTCCAGTTCTATTTAATGAAAAAAAAGAAAAAAAAATAGATTCAAGAAAAATAAAGGGGCACACCATGCTGGCAAAGTTAAAAATCACACAAACACACGAACCATGTTAGTAAAGAAAAATATTTTTCTTTCAGGGTGATAATGCCCTAGTGAACCAATCCACAACTGCTTTGAGCTGACTTAGAAGTGCTGAAAATAAATACTCGAGAGTTAATATTCATACCCACACACAAAACAAGACATATTTCATGAGTTTTATTAACTACCTGTTTGATCGTTCATCACGTCGATGATTCCCACATGCAATTTATTAGAAAATTTGATTAGATATATAACAACACACATGTAAAAATAAAAAATCAACTGAATGAAGAAATATTCTTTTCAATTAACTAACAAAAGACCTTTATCAATGATGATTCTGTTTAATCGAAAAACCTATTTAGTTCTTTTTAGTTTTTAACCTACCTCCATCATTTCTTGTCGTCGTTGGTGCTGGTGGAGGAGGAGGAGTTGATGAAAGAACTGGAGATGATGAAGAATTGATTTCTTGTTGTTCAATTTTTCTTTTTCTTTTTATTTCTTTCCATGCCCATGTATGATATTTTCCTTCAACAATTAATTGTCCATCTTCAGTTAAATAAGCAACAATTGTTTCATCATCAACAACATCGGGTACTAATAATTCAGTTTTAAATTCATGTTTACGATAATTTCCACGTTTATCTGTTGGTTCAATTGTATGACAATGAATTAAAATTTTTGGTCCTTCTAATTGTACACTTATATCTGATGTATCATAGGTTTTACCAATAGGTATACGCATTTCATATAAATTTATATCACTATCATCAGATAATGAATCATTATTTGATGATGTACGAATTAATTTATTTGTTTCTTCATTTAAATTATCGATAACATCAGCTATTAATGATGCTGATGGTGTAAATGGGACAGATTCATTGAAAATATTTGACTAGAAAAATCAATAGAAAAAAAATTTTTTTTTTTTCTCTAAATTAATATAAAAATTTCAAACAAACCTGTTCATTTGGAATATGACGCATAGGTGAACGTAGTTCATCTAATGATTCACATGATGAACTTATGGATGGTTCACGTCGTCGATGTACAACAGGTCGAACAACAATTCGACGAGATGATTCACGTTTAATTGGATGTTGTCGACGTAATTTACTCGAACCTCGTGTATCATAATGATCAGTTACTGATGGAGGTATGTCATACATAATATTATTTCCCAAAGATGGCGTATTACCAGTAGCCATAGTAGGATGCTGTCAAAAAAAAAGAAAGAACAACGTGCAAATATTTTTTTTTCTTTTTCTTTTTCTGTGCGTGTGCGCTTTAAAACGTCAACTTCCGTTGAATAGTAATCAAGGTTTGAGAAGAAAAAAAGGCAAAGAAAAAAAAAAAGAAAGCACTTTCTCTCCCATTTTATTAATATTTATATATGGCTCGAGTATTTTCTTACTTATCGATATAAATTACCTGTAAATAAGTTCGTTGTCTGGGATGATAATTTTGATGTACAGTATCATTTGTTGTCGATCGTTGATGATATGTAGGTTTTAGAAGTGATGGTGAAGGTGTTGAAAATACTGGTGATGTAAATCTGAGATGATCAATGGAATTTGATCGTGGATAGTTTGTAACTGATGAAGTTGGTGGAAGTTGAGATCGATGATTATATCCATGACCATGTACTTCAAGTGATGGAAGAACAGTGAGTGGAGTTTGTGTTGATGAAATAAGATCAAGTGAACGACTAGTTAAACGATTAAGATTGGATGATGTTATACGTGCTTGTGTTTGTAATTGTGCTAAATGTTGTTGTTGTTGTTCAATTCGACGATACTGACGATCTAATGCAAATAATTCTTCTACTGATAAACCCAATGGTCGTTGGGTAGATGATTGGGAAGAGGTGACCAACATGTTGTTCTGTCTAAAGTAAAATTCACTCTTCGTCTATTCGAATAATATAAAGAATGAAACGAAACGAAAGAAAAAAAAAGTCCAACATTCATTTTCTCTGTCCCTCCTTTATTAAACAAACGAACGAAATTCAACCAACGAAAAGGATAGAAGGAGAGAAAAACAGAACAATAGATGAGGTCGAGACGAGAAAAAGAGAAAAAAAGAAACGCACAGAATCGTCATCTATACAACTCGAAGTGCAGGCGCGACTCTGTTCGCCGTTCCTTTCTTCTATTACTATTCTTTCTGCTTTCTAATTGCCCCTTGAAAAAGGAAAAAGACACTCTTGCGACTTTATGCAATACTACGATGGCACACTTCTACATGTCTTGCGTATGCAGAACAGTTGTAGATATATATATATGTATATAAGATGATGAATTCTTGTCTATATACACATACTGATGCTCCTTACATAAACACAAATATGTCGGCAATATGATATTGACAACATTTCTCTAACACGAACGAGCGTCCAACAATCAAGCGATAGGAAAGAAAAAGGAACCATACTGACGACAGTGATTAACTAGATACACATAGATATATGTATTGTCAAAAGAGAAAGCTTATTTCGTACATTTCTAAAATGTCATTTATATTAATAATAATAATAAAACAATAGAAGAAAAAAAAAACTCGTACATAGCCACCTTTTCTTATTCTTCAGCATTACTAATATTTACAATCCATCATGTGTAATATATATATATACACATATTTACTTATTCTTTTGACGTATATAACATATCTTATCATATTTAAAATTTTCTTTATTTCTATCGTTATTTTTTATCTCAACTGACTAATATATATAATTAACTCTATGTGAATTTCACACTCAACATTGACTAGATCATAAAAATAAACTTTTTCTTTGACATGACCATGGTTGATCGAATGATTTCTTCAACTAAACTCAATTAGCTCAGTAGGTGGATGTGAACAACATAAATTCGAAAAGAAAAAAAAACAACATAAAAAAATATACCGACATATCGATAACATGCTGAGTATATACTTTATTCCTACCCATATCCAATATATCTGGATATATAAATAGAGACAAATTCATTTGAAAACATTTCTATAGAAAAAAGAAGAAGAATGACGTTTACACCATATTTATGTAGTACACCAAAATTTGTTTCTGTTATTAATCAACCATCACATTTCATCTTAACATCAGCAGCAATCGTAGGAAAAAATACAAAACAACAACAACAATTAGCCAAATCACCTAATCATTCATACTATCGTCCATTAAAAAAATGTCATCGATATAATTCGAAACAATCCAATGCCAGTACAGCTATCAATCGACGACAACATCATTTTGATAATGACACTATAATCCATAATAATCAGCAACACATTTTTTTCTGTTTACCCTTCAATCTTTTTCATAGATCGAAACGACGACATGGTCCATGTTATGTATAAAAAAAACTTCTTCTTTTTTTGTATGTATATATATATATATATGATCTATACTTTTTTTTTTCAGAATAATAAAAAAAACGAAAGAAAAAATAAGAACAATTAAGAATTTCTGCCTTTTAACTATCAGCAGTTTTTTGTTCATTTGTTTTGCTATTTCCAAACGAATCATCTTCACTAGTCGATTGATTAGCATCTTTGTTTATTTCTCGATATCCTTCAACCAATCTAAACAAAGCAGATTTTGTATTCGACCGATCCGGGATGTTAACCTACTTAGATTTTTTTGAAAGATCATTGGTTTTTTCCGATGTATCAGAATCACTTTCAGAATGAGATCGTTTACGACTACCAGTTGAGACATTTTGTTTAGGAGATGGATCATCAAGAATAATAATATCAGATGATGCACTTGTATTACTACTTTTTGTCTAAATTGAAATAAATAAAAATTGAATTTAAAATCAATAAAATCTACTGGTGTATTTGTATTTGATGTTTGTTGTCGTTCGATTATTTGAATACGTGATTCTAATTCTTTGCATAAATTCGTACAATCAATTGCTGAAGACTTTAAGAGTATAATAATTGATTATTGAAGTTTTTTTTTTTATTTTTTGAAAATAAAAATCTTACTTTAATAATAAATACTCGTAATTGTGAATCATCTTGAGCACCAAATCGAACTGAACGATCCGTTGCTCGTTCGACAGTCATTTTTGGAAATATGGGTGAATTAAGAATAACACGAAAAGATTTATCAAGTCTCATAACTAAAAAAAAATAAATAATTAGATTTTTTTTTGTCGGAAAATTTACTTAATCTAGCTTGTAAATGATCCCAATCAGATGGATCATGACATTCATTGATTTTTAATATTCCATAACCACGTTCAACAAATTGTTGTTGTTCAGGATTATACATAAACAATTTTCCAGCCATCTAGATAATTTATTTAAAAAATTTTGGTATAAAAAAAAAATTTTTTTTTATTAAAACCTGAAATTTCGTTATTTCATTTTCTTCACCAGTTGATGTATCACCTTGTATAGTCATCGCTGGATGTGTTGATGCTCGTTTTGCTTCATATTCAGCTACTGTTTCTAATAAAGAAGTTTTTTCATCATCATCATCATCATCATTTTCTTCTTCTTCATTATCCTTTTTTGAATTTGTTGATAATACTTTCAGATCTGTAAATGAACTTGGAGTTGTACCACTTGAACCACCAAATAATGGTTTACTAAAAAAAGAAAGAAAAAAAAAATTTTTTTTTTTTGATGATTTTGTATTACTTAGCACCGAGGGATGCAAGTGATGCAGCTAATGGTGTTGATGATGAACCAAAACCAGTGGTTGTTGTTGTTGTTGTTGATGAGATTTTTGAAAGTGTATTTGTAAAATATGTTGATGAAGAATTTTGATCATCAGATTTTTCTTTCGATGATGTTATTTGACCAAATGTTGATGATGAAAAATTATTAAAACCAAAACCATTTTGTTTAAATTGACCAAATAAACGGATAGGTGTGGATGTATTTACATCACTAAAAGGAGATGACGTTTCTTTTTCAGTTTTATCATTCGATGATGTAGTTGTTTCATCTATTCAAAGAGATTTTTTTGTTTTTGTTTTTTAAATAAATTAATAGCAAAACTAACCGTTGTCTGACATTTTAAAATAAAATAAAATAAAAAAAAACAAAAAACAAATTGACTTAGATGATTATTGCAAACATCACCGGGAAAAGATCGATCGATTGGTAATGGTAATAGAATAATGAGTCTATCATTCTTCTTTCTTTTTTTTTTTTTTTTTTTTTCATTCAATTATTTAACCAATCATAAAAAATTTCATCATCTCTATAGAAAAATCTTCTGACATCTATCGATGATTAAATGACGTCTATTGCTAAGATGTATTGAAACTAAGGAATTATTTTATGGTGAATTTTATTTATTAATCTATTGATAAATACGACAAGTGTACGATGGATAATCATACTTCACATCAAAATGATACTTTTAATTTATCAGTGCAAGGTACTTCAATTCAACCAGGAATTAGTTCTTCACGTCCATCAAGTGCAAGAAGTAATTCTCAATCAAGACAACCAATAACACCTTCAAGAGGAGGTAAACATAATTCGAAATATTATTGAGAAAAAAAAAAATTTTTTTTTTTCGTTTTTTCTAGATAATGCTAAAGAACATAGAACAAGTATCAATTTAAGTAGTGCTAGACAAAGGTGACATTTGTTTTATTTTTATCGGAAAAAATTTTATATTTAAATTTTAGACGACATAGTAATAGTAGTCAACGATCTATTGGACTTACATCACCACCTCCGGATATTAAAAAAGTATGACTTTTACTGTTATTTATTATTATAAAAGACTTTTCTTTTTCGACACAACAATTAATGATAATTCTTCTTGACCTTGAAAAAATTCTAAATAAATCTTCATTACATCATATGTACATTTTTAATCAGTATGCAATATACTTGAGAGAATAACTCTTAAAAAAATATTTGTTTTTCATTTGAATATATTTTATACAAGATTCTTCTTTGGCTTCGAAGCATATTTTATTATTATTCTTGAAAATATATATATAGATCTAATTGGATTGATTTATTTAGTCAACAACCGCATCAACATCATCGAGTATTTTTCGTGTATTAAGTCCACGTCAAAATGATGTTGATGGATTTTTTACTGATCAAAGTCAACAAAAATCTGTTGCTGCTGCTGATGATGAGGATGATGAATGGGATGAAACACGTCGTTGGGTTGATGAACTTCATCAGTTAAATTCTTCATTTATTCCCCAACAACAAAATCGCACTGTTGGACCAATGGGTATGTCACGGGATAGTCTTAACGGAACTATAACAGGCACTAATCTTTATCAATCAAATGATAATCGATATCAACAACCTTTACCAACTTCAGAATCTGTTAATATTGAACAACTAACATCAACAGAAGCTGAACAATACCAACCACGAATAATATCACCGAAAGTATGTGTTTTATTTGTTAGATCAAATTTGTATTTTTCAAATAGGATATTCAACAACAAGAAAATGATAATAGATTAAATAGTCGTCGATCATCATCCGCTAGTAGTATATCAAAACAGCGAACAACACCTGTTCCATCACCACGTCCACCTTCTTTACGAATTGATCAAGTAAAAAAAAAAACTTCAAAAATTTTTTTTCAAAATCTTATTCCTCTAGAAAATGACACCGGCTAGTTCGATTGCATCATCATCAGCATCAAAAGTGACCTTAAATGATGTTTATGAAACATTACAAAAATTAGAAGAAGTCGAACAATTTCCTATTCAACCTCCATTAGAAGATGATTCAGGTTCTCTTTCATCATTTGAACATTTTTAAACACTAAACAATATTGATCTCGATTTATTTTTCTAGTCTATCTCATCGATTCAATTACACCACCTCCATTTATCGATGAACATTCATCACAAATTTCCGATCGAATTGATTCGAAATTATCCGATCAAGATGAACCGAATCAATATGATCTAATTGTTGAAACTGTTCGATCTCAAAAATCGACTACACGTGAAAGATCATCACCTATATTAACTCGTTTTACAACTCCACCTCAATCACCTCGACGACCACAATCTAATAAATTAGTACAATCAGCTTCTGTTCCTCAGAGTCGTGCATCACCATCCATCGATCAACAAACACGATATAGTACAAAAGTAAAAATTAATTTAAACAAAAAAATGAATTTTTATCGAAATCAATTTTAGATAACAAAACCATATAAATCATTAATGGTTGCTGTTCATCCAACAACTCCTCGAGAAGATGAATTTTCAACTAGTGATAAAACAAGATTTCAATTAAGAATGAATAATAATCAAAATCAACAACAAGAATTTGAACGTTTTTTACAAATTCAAAAAGATGATTATGAATCAATAATTCAACGTCATTTAAAATTTATTGATCAGGTTTATTGAATAATTAAATATCAATATTATCTTCATCAATCTTTTTCTTTTTAGTTAATTGATGATAAAAAAAAATTATCTTCACGTTGTGAACTTTTAGTTTCAGAATTAAAATCAATTGATAAAAAATATAATGACCGAATTCGATCGATTGAAGAATCTCATCAAAATGAATTACAAAAATTAAAAGATGTTCATGAATCGGCGGAAAAAATACGACGTGAACGTTGGATTGAAGAAAAAACAAAAAAAATAAAAGAATTAACTGTTCGCGGTTTAGAACCTGAAATTCAAAAATTAATTAGTAAACATAAAAATGAATTAACCAAAATGAAAACTGTTCATGAAGCTGAATTATTAGCAGCTGATGAACGTGCATCACAACGTTATATTCGAATGACAGAAGAATTACGTGATCAATTAGAACGAGAAAAAGAAGTTGCAATTGCTCGAGAACGAGAATTAGCAAGAGAAAAATATGAAAAATCTTTAAGAGATGAAGAACAATCATTTAATGAACAAAGACGTCGACTTTATACAGAAATTGAAGAAGAAAAAAATCGACAAGCTGAATTAGCAACCAAACAACGTGCTGATCTTGATAA
>Ga0116226_10003630_pt1 | contig 13593 bp, 14 predicted proteins | sample S1TSphfallax_FD_89692 | JGI IMG/M metagenome (GOLD analysis project Ga0116226, IMG submission 89692) | Host-associated microbial communities from peat moss isolated from Minnesota, USA - S1T2_Fa - Sphagnum fallax MG | ecosystem: Host-associated > Plants > Peat moss > Unclassified | place: USA...
AAAATTTTGAGGAATTTATATTGAGTTTTATACCAAATTATTTGTAATGACATAATAAAATTATCTTAAAAACAATAAAATTTTAAAACAAAACAATAGGTTTCCGTAACACTAAGGATGACAATCAAAATGTAAGATGAGATTACACCAAAGGAAAATAATAGAGGAGGAAACTCAAATTTCCTCAACCCAGCCCATGATGATGTGAGTTTCCTAATGTCTCTTGAGTTTTGCATCCATTTATGTGTCTCCCTCTAGGGCCTACTTATGTAATTGGATAGCTAAGAGCACTTAAAGGATTACACAAAAATTACCCAAGGGATTAGATAGGGATTTTTTTTTAATTAACATACACTTAATGATTACTTAGGAAACTCCCTAAGGCCTATCTAAAGACTATATAAGGAAACACCTAAAAGTCTACATAGATTATGATATACCTAAGGACTACTTAGAAAGTTACCTAGGTTTTATCTAAGGAATTCAAGGAAACACCTAAAGACCTAGGCTACGGGATACTTGAAGGTTTTTTAAAAGGCTACATAAAACCTACCTAAGGGGCTAGCTAAAAGGGTTATCCAAAGCTTACATAAGGGCTACATAAAGCTTATGTAAAGGGTTACCTAGGGAAACACCAAGGGGTTTACCTAGGATATAGGATACCAAAAAACTACTTAAAGGACTACCTAACACCTACCTAAGGGACTACTTAAGGCCCTATCTAGGTTGTGGGATACATAAAGGTTGCTTAGGGAACTACATAAGGCATATTTGTGGGGCTCACTGGGAATCTATAAGGTTAGGGGATACTTAGGGGTTATTTAGAAAGCTACCTTGACTCATAGGGCAAAAAATGGTTACATATGCGTACATAAAACACTACCTTTAGGTTGATTCATAGCTCTTAAGTAAACCCTATGTAGCTATTTAATTGGGTCTTTAAGTAAGCCTTAGGCATCCCCTAACTTAGGTAAGTCCTAGGTAGCCCCAATGTTATCCCTTACATAGGTTTTTGATAACTTTTATCTTAGGTAGCCCATACCTTGGTAAGCACATAATTAGTCTTTAAATAGTCCTTAAATAGCCCCTTAGGTTATTAAATAACACCTCTAAATAATCCCTAAGTATCCCCTAACTTAGGAAATATTTTTATAAGCCTCTAAGTAAACCTTAGGTAAGGCCTTATGAATATCCTTTAGGTATCTCCAAATCTATGTAAGCCCCTTGGTACCCCTACTAATCACAAACTTACTAATTTCATTGGTTCATTGAAATTCACATGACATATGTTATTTCATAAATTTGTGTTTTTTGCACACAAATGTTGTGTGTCTAAAACTTATATGATGCACATATAAGTAGGATGAAATATTTGAAGGAACATACATATTTTAGACACATGACATCCATGTGCAAAAAATATGAACTCATGACAAAACAATTTTCACATGAGTTTCATTATCAAATATGCAATTGGAAGTTTGTGATAGTCCCTTAAATAGGTCAGGCTAAATGTAGGCCATATGTAGACCCCATGTAGGATTTTCATCATCCTTGTCTTACGGAGGTAGGTAGGTAAGTGAGTAAGTAAATAAATACTCCACGGGTAGGTAGGTTGCCCATGAGTAGGTAGGGCACATAATATGTAAGCCCTAACTTAATGAGTTATCCCTCTACCTAGGTAGTTTCCTAATTTATGTCACCATAATTAAGTAGAGCATAATCTAATTAAAAGAAAAACCATGGTGGCCACTTTTGACAATTCATCCTTAGATTTTATGAATGATCTTCACTTATATGGACTTTATGAGCAACTTAAAAAGGAGAATGAATGAATATTCTAAATATCGAAGTTTGTTTTAAGGATTATTTTAATATGTGTTAAATAATGAAATAAAAAGTTCAAAACACTTTTCTAAAAAAAATACCACATTTTAATTATGAACTTTGAAAGGTCGGAATTGGAGCTTATTTTTAATAAGTTCATTTGATTTGATTTTTTTCCTTAAAGCACATTTTGTGAATTTTTTAAATGGGCTTTTGTTCATGTGGACTTTATTGGTTCATTAGCCACCACATAATTCCCATTTAACCAATGACACCACATTAGATTACATCTTTAACGTGCTACACAATGGACTTGTGTGAATAATTGTTTTTCAAAAAGTGAGCCATCCTAAAATGAACAAACCCTAGAACCAAAACTTCTTTTTAAATTTTAAAACTAATAAAAAAAACTTATTTTGCTACCCTTGAATACATTATAAAATCTTTTCAAGTTTATGAACTAATGTTGAACTAATTTGATTTAATAGGTATTTGTTTTATGACTACTATTATACTTGGGTAGCTTTGGTGGAAAATAATTTAAAATTTAAAATGTCAAAAAATTTACTAATTATTACACAAATTTTCTAAGATCTATAGTAAAAAATAAAATAATCCAAAATGTGAGCCCAATTGTTTTTTTAGTTCATAATGAAATATTGATCCATGTGGTACACATGGATTGGTACACAAGCATGAATTATGACCCAAATCCATAAAATGGTTATTTTCATTTGGTGATTGATGAAACACTTATCTTAATCTTAAGGTATTAATTGTATTTATAAACAAATTTTACCAAACATGGCAAGGTTGTCACAACGTTCATGGATCAATCAAAACACAATGTGTTGTTTGAACATTGATGTTGCCTAACATCACATCAGAATAAGGTCAACTTAAGTCAACATAGATCAAAAGCCTAGGTCATGTTACCTAGGGCAAATTTAGGGTGTCTAATATTTGCATTGTTTGGTTGCTTTAAAACCTATGATGATTAAAATGACATTCGATCACTAAAATCCTATGGTGACCAAAACATGATCCAAATTTGGTCATTGGATCAATGGTGGAAATTAAACCTCCTTTGATCAAATGACTAACAATTTTCAAATGACAATGGAAATTTTCTTAAAAGACAATTGATTTTATTTTTATTTTCCAAACAATGGTTGGAAAATCATTATGAATGATGACCAAAAAATTTTGGTTACCCAATTTGGCGACCAAAAACCAAGCAACAGAAAAATTTCAATCACCAAAAAAAATGTCAATGTTTGACCTAATGGATGAAACTAACATGTCTAGATGAATATCGACATGATGACAAATGCAAAATGGGGTCATCATGTCATTTTCAACAACCCTAAAGCACTCATGATAAGTGTCTTTAATATTATTTGGGCAAAATGTGCCTTTGCACATATGAAGAAGGTAGAAAAATTGTTCACATGCATAACCATCAAATTTTATGGCAATGGAAAAAAAACCTTTCTTTCACACATGTAATAGTTGGTTTTGTACAACTAGAAGTTTATTTACCAAATGGCAAAAGTGGACATAATTTTTTGGCAAATTGTTAGTCACACAAATGGAACACTAGGTTTATTAATGTTGAGTTACAATTATGAATACATGTACTTAATTATTGTATAATAGGATGTCCCATTTGATTTACTTGTTGGCTATTTTGACTAAGGTTGCCATTTTTTCCAACTTGACTAGATTGCCCATTTGATAGGTAGTCTAAGGGTTATGGTCTTTATTGTACATATATATGAAGTCTCTATTAAACATATAATAAATAAAATCAAACCTCCAAGGCCAACTATCTTTTTAACATTGTGGAAACTACTTTTTTCCCCTTGGAATTGATCCAATAGGTTTGCATTTGTGGGTATGGGCTATCTTGATGCATTATGATTAATTAATTTCAATATCTTTTCTTCTTATAATGCACAAACTAATGTTGTTCTTACTCCTTCCTTACTATGGTTATTGAATTTCACAATGTTCATTTCCCCAATTTTTTTTACTATTAAACACCTTGGCAACTTCAACACATGTTTGTCAAATAATCAATTAATTTTGGAATTTGAAAATTTCACAAATCAAATATTTCTAGAGATTCAATATTCCCTTCACAATTTTTTCTTTTATAAAAACTTAAAGCTTTCAACATTTTTAATAATAATTTAAGTGATGTTTAAACCTACCAAGTTACTATGGTAACTAATTGAATAGAAAAAAATGTGAAACTCAACAAGAACCCCAGACACCCCATTTTCTCACAATTTCTTTCTCTCCTCTCTACTACCTATGTTTTCTTCTCTAATGAAACATTCATTATGCATTATTGAACGGTTATACTACCTAATACTAATCATCTAAGAAGTTCTCCATTTCATCGATGACAACACCCAACACAAACCTAATTCCTACTTGCACAACACTTCAACAACCTCCTTCCCCTATTGTTTATTATTGAGAAAAAAAAATTATGATCCAAAAGTAAAAAACTCTAGGGTGTACAATTTTACTTTTGGGTCTTAATTATACATAATTAATCTATTTAGTTCAACTATGCATCGTACATGTGATAAATAATCATACCAATCAAGTTGATTAGTAAAAAATTATAATGGTCATTCATGCATTGGGTCTTTAATCAAATCATATCTTGTCATTAGTTAAGACGAATAAGGTAATCAAAATGGACCACTTGAAAAACTATGATTTGTTGTAATGACAATATATGAAAAACTATGGAAGAAGGTTGCATAATGGATGAATAATTGCATGACAGATGAAAAGTTGAGATTTAAAGTTACACCCTGGATGAAATGTTAGGGAAAATGTTACAAAATGGACGCAATGTTTAAATTGTACAACAAATGAAAATATAGATGCAAAGGACGAAAAGATGAAAAAATAAATTCATCCATTGTGTAACTTATACAAATTTTAAAACTTTGTAATCTCCTCTAAATGTTTTCCTTGTGGAAGTGTGGCCAAGGTCATTAAGGGAATGTGTGGTCTTAATTTCTCTTTTTCACAAGAAACTTGGCTCAATTCTTTTTTTCCGCGGGGCAATTTAACCAAAGGAGTGGGGCTAAGTTGCACAAAGAAAACATCACAAAAGCCACACTCTTCAGTCAAGGAAAAGTTCATCCAGAAAAGCCAACCAAGGAAAAATATGGTTGTTAAAACAAACATTTGAATTCAAAATGTACCATTTGAAGAAATGTAACATTGCACCACACACTTTTATTTAGATAATTTGGAGATCAAGCAATGATAGTTACTATGTTTATGTTACCATACCTACATTTAACCATTTGCAATATTTGTCAAAATAATTATTTAAAATGAAATGGGGCCTGGCAACTTCATTTCGATTATTTCAAGCTTTTGATAAAACAATTTAAATATGTTAAATTTTAGTATATTTTCAAATTCCATTGTGGCAACCCAATGGTTGAAACTATTTTATGTGTGCAACAAGTGTGGGTTGGACTTTTTTGAAATATAACATAACGAATTATTATCTATACATATTATGGGCATTTTTGTAAGCATCCCAAGCAATTTCACATTTTTTTGGTTCATTTGAAAACTTCAACATTTGTGAATATGATATAATTAATGTGGAAGTTGCCAAGGTAGTAGGGTATAACTTTAGTACCATAATACCTTGGCAACTTTTACACATGTTTGTCAAATAATTTCATTTCAACAAATAGAACATTTTAGAAAATTCAAGATCTCTTTTCACATTTTTTGTTTATTTGAAAAAGTAATTTCCAAAAATTTCAACATTGGTGAAAATGATATAATTAATGTGGAAGATGCCAAGGTAATAGGGTATATATCTAGTACCACAATTCCTTGGTAACTTTTTTAAATGTTTGTTGAATAATTTCATTTCAACAAATATAATATTTTAAAAGATTCGATAATTTTCTTCACAATTTTTTCTTTATTTGAAATAAATAAATTTCCAAAAATTTCAACATTTGTGAAAACAATATAACTAGTGTCAAAACTACCAAGGTAGAAGGGTATGGTAGAAGAGTATGACTCTAATATCGAGAGTACTTTGGCAACTTTTGCACATGTTTGTCAATTAATTAATAAAATTTGAAAAATTCACTCCAACAAATAGAATATTCTAGAAGATTCAATATTTCCCTTCACTTTTTTTTTCCTTTATTTAAAAAAAATCCAAAAATTTCAACATTTGTGAAAATAATCTATCTACAAGGGAAGGTAGTTTGTTTTGTTTTGTTTTGTAGTTATGAGATTCACCGACCTGGGATGCTTCAGATCATGTTAATGGTGTCTTTGGAAAGCTCTCAATGAGGAGGGGTGCATGGGCTTGGTTCCATGACTTTTGGACTTGCGGTGCAAAAGTTTTTTAATATTGAATGATATTTTCACTAGAAATTAAATTAAATCGTAGCTGAAAATTACAGAGGAATTGGAATGTGCCTTTGGTGTTCTTGGAAAGATCTTGATGATCAGTATTTAATGGAAATTATTTCATAAGATTTGGATTTAGATGTGGAAGATATTGATTTTTAAGCGATTTATGCCGCTGAAAATTCAAATAAATTCCAAAAAATCAGGTGTTGAAAGGAAAAATCAGTTCAGGACATGGTAACACTTGAATGTCTACTATTCAATTCAAGCATGATTTCCTTTCATATTTGGTTGTTCAAAAAATCGATACATGCATTGCAAAACAATGTTCACATGTTGAGTTTGCCTATTTTGTAATGGGTTCACATTTGATCCAACTTTTTTTTATATAATTTTTTTTAAAAACAGTTTCATGCATTGATGAAAGATGAAAAATCGGATTTTCAAAAATCAGAAAAAAAAAAAAATCAATCAAGCAATCAATCAAGCAATCAATCAATCAATCAATCAATCAATCAGAAATGTCAACTTGATTACAATTCTAAATAGACTGAAAATTTACCAATAACCCAAAATATAAAGGAAACATGATTCCAGATTTAAGCTAAAAGTGTGCAATTCAAATTGAAATTAGAAAGAAATATTTAAATATCAGAAATATCAAGTTGATTACAATTTTACATTTATTTGAAAATTCAACAACAACCCAAAATATTTTTTTTAAAAATAGATTTCAGATTTAAGCTTTAAAGTGTGCCATTCAAATTGAAATCACATGACATTGATCACAAGTGTCATGAAAACAGAAATTTAGAAACCAATAAAAGAAAAAATCATAAATTTGGACATCATGAATTCTTCCCATCCATTAATTCTAGGTTGATTAACACCTAGATCTTTGGCATTTGAAATAATGCACCTACAAAACCACCTTCAAAAAAAATCATCAATAATGTTTTGAGTATAATTGCCTATTGAAAAATAGCATGTAGAAATTGAATGCAATAAGAAAAAATGAGAAAAAAAATCAATTCTCTCAAACATTTCACATAATTCAAATTGAAATGACATGAGGTTAATCACAAGTTTTATGCATTGATGAAAGATCAAAAAATAAATATTAGAAAATACAATTATCAACTTAAATACAATTAAAATTTCAATAATAATCCAAAGTACTAAAGAAAACTGGATTTCAGATTTAACCTTTAAAAGTGTGCCATTCAAATTGAAATCATTGATCACAAGTGTCATGAAAACATAAATTAGAAATATTACCTTGATTACAATTTTAAATTGATTAAAATTTTAGCAATAATCTAAAATATTAAGGAAAACTGGATTTCATATTTAAATCTTAAAGGTGTGCCATTCAAATTGAACTAACATGACATTGATCACAAGTGTCATGAAAACAAAAATTTAAACATTGAGAGGAAAAAAAAATCCATAAATTTAGACAAAATTTAAACAATGCAAGAAGATAAATCAAAACAACAAATAATTTAAAGAAATGTTATTATTTGATATGATGCCTAGAAAAGTCAATATTGAACATACTCTAGGAATGAGAAATTGTGGCAAGCCCAACTCATACAATTCAACATTATACCTTACTATTTACAAGGCTTCATGGTTCCCATCCCAACTTCTCATTCCAAGAATTGTGACAATTTTCTAGCAAGGAAAAAAATATGCAAGATCTCAAAAACCATAAAGCAATAAAACCTTTCATTTCAATTGTCACATGAAAAATGAAAGGTTTTCTCCAATCATTGTGGTGTGAAAAACCAAAAGGTAATTTATCAAGGTTGAAGAAGGTTTACCATTTGACCTTTCATATCCACAATCACCTTCAATTTGAATCACATTTTCATCCCAACATTCATTTACTTTCACCAAAGTTGAAGAAAGTCCACCATTTGAACAATCATACCATCACTTTGTAATTGTCAAAAACCATTCACCAAGTGAACAATGCCTCCTAGACACCATGGTAGTGTTAGTTTATCTACGGAATGTGCAAGGGCAAGAAATCATGTTGCACAAACAAGAGAAATAGAATCTAATGAAGAGAGGGAACAAAGATTACAAGTTCAAGTAACTTATCAAACACCCCACATAGCAACAATGAAGGCTATGGAGTTTTTGTTTAAGCAAATGAAAGGTTGCAAGCTTAAAAAATATATCAAGCTTCCCATGTGGTAGCTTTAAAGGCTATTAAATCTTTCATCCAAACATCAAAAAGACTACAAGTTCAAACAACATATCAAGCTCCCCGCATAGCAGCAATGTGAGTTACCAAATCTTATAGCCAAACAAAAGAAAGATTATATGCTTAAACAACATATCAAGCTCCTCATGTGGCAATATTGCCGGTTGCTGAATCTTCCCTCTAAACAAAGGAAAGGCTATGAGTTCAAACAACCTATCAATTTCCCCATGTGGCAACAATGCGGACCATGGAATCTAAAGAAGGATGTGGGCAAAGGTTACGTGATCAAGCTACTTATCAAGCTAAACAAAGGGCCCCATTATTTGTGCAAGGTAAATGTGAAGACTTGGGTAATATGGACATTATTTGTCATCATTGTGGAGCTTAAAACATAGGTTGTCTGAAAAGTTGGCAAATAAAAAACAAATCCACTATTTGGTACATGTTGTCATAAAGGTAAAAATATTTTGCAATTGCTTCAACAATAACCACACATGTTAGAACAAATGTTTGATGAAAATGATGTAATGACAAAAGAGTTTCGAGATCATATATGTCAATACAATAATGCATTTGCTTTCACATCAGTGGGCATCAATTGAAATTGTATGTTGGGACCTAGGCCATATTGTTTTCATGTCCATGGTAGGTTGACCCATAGATGTGGTGTTCTTTTGCTTGAACCCCAACAACAACTAGTCTTTGTACAACTATACATATATGCTCCAAATGAAGCCCTGCAAGCTCGGGTGTAAGGAAACCCACAAATGCATTCGCATATAATGTTGACATAACAAGAACTTCTATTCGAACATAATAATTTTGTTCCACTAATGAAACAAGCTTATGAAACCTTGTTTGAACAACAAAGATTAGGCAATGATGATTTGGATTTAACTATGCATTTACATTTTCAACCTGAAAAAGAAACTCGACATTACAAACTTCCATAAACAAATGAAATAGCTTTGGTTTTACCATGAAATGGAGATGTTCCAAATGCATTTCACAACATTGTCATTTGTTTGCATGGAGGTCTACTACAATGCATCAATGAATGTCATCCTACATATTTGTCATTACATTATGTTTTATTATTTCCTTGTGGTGAATTTGGTTGGCATTCAAATATCCCACATGTCACCTTCAGAGCATGACAAACTTATGTTACTCAAATGAATTTTTTTTCTTATTGTCTATTTTCAAGAATAAATGAATATTCTACAATACTTCACGTAGGAAAATTAATCCATGAGTTCATTGTTGACGTTTGGGCAACAACATAACAAGCAAGGTTGTGTTGGGTGCAAATGAATCAAAGAACATTACCAATTGATGTCTATAAAAAACTTGTAAATATAATTGGTGCATGTGAGGATCAAGAAATAGAACTTCGAAATCTTGGCCCAATGGGTCATTTTGCTTTCATCAGTTCTGGGTAGTGCACACAACAAGTTTGAGATTTCCAAAATACTTTGGTCATCATTCGATATTTCAAGCACCTTGATCTTTTTGGAACAATGAATGTAAATCCTAAGTGGCCTAAGATTAAAACTACATTATTTCTAAAACAAAAAAGTAATAGATTGGCTAGATCTAGTTACACGTGTATTCAAGTTGAAGTCACAAACACTTCTTCATGACATCCTTAAAATTGGTGTATTTGGACAAATTGTTGCACATGTTTACACAATAGAATTTAAAAAATGTGGTTTGCCACAAATGCATTTCTTCGTATCCTTTGTTGTTGAAAACAAAGTTGTTGATGTAATAGTTCTGTATTGCATTATTTGTGTTGAATTCCCAAATCCAAAAGCATTTCATGTACTTTTTAACATAATACTAAAGACAATGGTGCACGGTCCATGTGGATAGCAAAATGTTTATTCTCCATGCATGAAAGATGTGGATTGTACAAAACATTATCCAAATACATCTCATGATTCAACATCCATGGATGGTGATGGATATCCTTTGTATTGTAGAAAAAATGACATTGGTCACATGGTTATGAAACACGTGGTCATTTGGTTGATAATCGAGATGTTGTAACTTATAATCCATTTCTATTTTGGAAATATGGTTGTCACATCAATATAAAAGTTTGCGTTTTGATTCATGTAGTCAAATACATTCACTTGAATATATTTACAAAAGTCATGATCATACAATTATGCGATTTGGTCGTGAACCAAATGAGGTTGAATAATACCTTGATGCAAGATATGTTAGTGCTCTTGAAACAACTTGGCATTTATTTGCAATGAAAGGAGTGAAGAACAACCTAATGTTACATGTCTTGTTTTACATTTGCCAAGAATGCATAGAGTTGTATTCAACCCAAATGATGATGTTGTAAATGTTCTTCCAAGAGCAAAACATGAAAGGACAATGTTGATAGGATTTTTTGCAAGATGTGTGCTAGATGCAAATGTTCAACAATATACATTTCTTCAATTTCTTCAATACTATGTTTGGAAGACTACCATAAAGGAATGGACACCTAAACAAATTGGTTTTGTTTTAGGAAGATTGTATTTTGCTGATCCAATTGTTGGAGAATGATTATTTTACAAGTTTGTTTTTAACAATTGTCCCTTGACCAATTTCATTTGAAGACGTTTGAACAGTGGATCGTCACATCTATGACAAATTTCAAGAAACATGTTTAATCGAAGGGTTGTTGGAAAATGATAATGAGTGGATTGTATGTTTGCAAGATTCTTCAATCATTCGATCACGATCCCAACTTCATAATTTGCTTGTAACATTACTTATTCATTGTTCCCCCAATGATTTTAACAATTTGTGGGAGTATTTTGTTCATCAAATATGTGATGATCTCAAACACTAGTTATTACAAGTACAACAAGGTTTGGAGGATCCAAATGAACATGAAGCATATGATTATGGATTGTTTTTTATTAATGAAAATTTAAGAAATGATTATAATACATCATTGAACAACGCAGGAAGCATGCCACAATTTGTAATCGATTGGGCTTTACACCATCCAAATCCTTTGATCACAAAACAATTCAATTGGAATCTTGAAGATCTTATGACCATTGTCAATGAACATGTTCCTCAATTTAATGTGGAACAAACTATTGCTTATTAAGAATTCTTAACATCAATAATTGAACACAATGGGACAACATTTTAACTTGATGGAATAGTTGGAACACATAAAACATTTTTGTATAACACAATCACAATTAAATTTTGCAATGAAAAAAAAATTGTTATATGCATAATGCCATCTAGTATTGTTGCATTTTTACTTATTATTAGACAAACTACCCATTCTACTTTCAAACTTCCAATCCAAATCAATGAAAATTCAATATGTGCCAATATAGACAAAACATCAAATCATGCAGATTTTTTGCACAAAACATCTTTGATCATTTGGGATGAAGTTCCTATGTAACATTGTGATTGTCTAGAGGCAATTGATCGTATGTTTTTTACTTATGTGATGATGGTAGAACCTTTAGAGGTGTCATTGTAATGTTTGGAGTCCAAACTTTCATCAAAATTTTCCATGTATTATAAAAGGTTATAAAGGACAAATTGTGGTTGCTTCAATTCGTAAATCAATGTTGTGGCATGGTGTATGTCTATTGAAATTACAACAAAACATGTGTTTAGTTACATATTGGGAAAATCACCAATTTGCACATTGGTTATTCAAAGTAGGAAGTGGAGAAGTTCAAACCAATGAAGAAGGATGCATTTTTCTACCTCAACAAATAATACATGGTCAAAATTTGTAATCATTCATTTGAGCAGAGTACATTAGTATTGAAGACAAAAATGCACATATTGATGAATATTTCAAAGATTGAATCATTTTATCCGTTCGAAATGATGTTCACAATATCAACAATGACATCATTCAAATGTTTCCAGGGGTGATTCAAACATTTTAAAGTGCAAAATTTGTTATTCTCAAAATAAATGTTAATAATTGTAATATGTACTCTATTGAATACCTCAATTATTTAGAGTTGTCAAGTTTGTCACATGCAAAGCTTCACCTTAAGGTTGAATGTCCAATTATATTGTTACCAAACATTGCCCCAAAACGTGGATTATGTAATGGCTCACAACTCATAGTCACACATTTTTAAAATCATGTTATTGAAGCATGAATATTAACTAGGAAGCATGTAGAAAAAACTACATTCATTCCAACAATCACTTTGCAACCAACAACATTAGAGATACCTTCCAAATTCACTAGAAGGCAATTTCCCGTGAAAATTGCTTTAGCAATGACAATTAATAAATCACAAGGACAATCAGTAGAACATGTAGGTCTAGATTTGAGAACACCAACATTCTCCCTTGGCCAATTGTATGTAGCACTTTCTCGAACAACCTCTATCCAATTTTGAAGAGTATTGCTCCCAAATCAAAATATACCAAAAACAATGAATATTGTATATTCCAAAGTATTGATATAAAGTTTTTAAGGTTTGTAAAACTCAAAACATGGTAAGCTTCTTCTTCTCACTTTGGTAGTATGAGTTCCTTTCATATTTGAAATTTTAGAAATTAGAGATATACCTTGCAAAACAATGTTGATAGGCCGAGTTCATGTTATTTGTAATGGGTTCACACTTGCAAGTCTAATATTCAATTCAATTAAATATTTTCCTTTCACATTTGATTCTTTGAAAAAATGGGATATAAGTAGACCTTGCAAAATAATGTCACATGTCATGTTCACCCTACATTATAACGTGTTCACACTTGGCCCAACGACACAAGCCGCACTAGTATAATTAGTGTGGAAGCTACCAAGGTAGTAGTAGAAGGGTATACCCCAATATATCCTTGGTAATAGAAGGGTATAACTCCAATATATCCGTATGATTACCGTAGTTACTACCGAAGCATCCAAACTAGTTAGTATAAAAAAGAATATTCCAATAGTTACTTACTAACTAGCCTAGCCTTGTAGGCCCCGGCGGGGGTTTCGCCAGAGAGCCGGTACGAGAGTACCCGGCGCTTCCTGCGCACCATCGCCAGAAGACACGAGGAGCGAAGTGCGGTCTTTCCTCGGTTCCGTTTGTCGATCGCACCAACAACACTTAGAATCACTCCACCACCACCACCAC
>Ga0116226_10003631_pt1 | contig 13592 bp, 12 predicted proteins | sample S1TSphfallax_FD_89692 | JGI IMG/M metagenome (GOLD analysis project Ga0116226, IMG submission 89692) | Host-associated microbial communities from peat moss isolated from Minnesota, USA - S1T2_Fa - Sphagnum fallax MG | ecosystem: Host-associated > Plants > Peat moss > Unclassified | place: USA...
CTGGCGGCCACGCTGCTGGCCGGGCTGCCGCAGGAACACGAGCGCGGGCTGGGCGGCTGGCAAGCCGAGGGGCCGGTGCTGGCGGATCTCTTCATTCTCGCCCATGGCGCAGTACTCGCGATGGCCGAGGTGGCGGAGGGGCTGGAGGTCGACTGCCTCGCCATGGCGCGTAACCTCGCCGCCGCCGACGTCGGAATGGATACCGGCGCTTCGGCGCTGCTGGTGCAAAGGGCGTTGGCCGCTTGGCGTGGCGCCTTGGGGGAGGGGTGATGCCTTTCACGGTCACGGACGGCACGCGACTTTACTGGCGGCGGGACGGTTCGGCGGAGAAGCCGGCGCTGCTGCTGCTCAACTCGATCGGGACCGGTATGGAGTTGTGGGACCGCGTCGTCCCGCTGCTGCTGCCTGCCTTCTGCGTGATCCGGATGGATGCGCGGGGCCATGGCGCCTCCGATGCACCCGAGGGCGACTACACGCTCGCGATGCTGGCGTGTGACGCCGCGGCGGTGCTGGACGCCGCGGGCCTTAAGCGTGCGGCGGTCTGTGGCATCTCGCTGGGCGGTATGGTGGGCATGGCTTTAGCGCTGCGCTCGCCGGAGCGCGTCTCGGCGCTGATCATCGCCTGCAGCTCGGCGGCCATGGACCCGGCCGCATGGGAGGCGCGGGCCGCGGCCGTCCGCGCCGACGGCACGGCGGCCATCGCAGATATGGCAATGGGGCGGTTCTTCTCGCCTGGGTTCAGAGCGGCAAAGCCGGAGATTGTGGAGACCACGCGCGCGGCTCTTCTGGCGCAGTCGGCAGCAGGCTATGCGGGCTGCTGCGCCGCCATTCGGGACATGCGGCTGCTGGAGGCTTTGGCCGCAATCCGCATTCCCACACTCGTCATCGGCGGGACGCTGGATATATCCACCCCGTATGACAGCCACGGCGCGGCAATTGCCGCCGCCATTCTTGGCGCTGTCAGCACGCAGCTGCCGACCGCGCACCTGCCCTCGCTCGAGGATCCGCAGGGCACGGCCGCCGCCATCCAGAGGTTCCTCACGAACCCTGAGCGGCGCCAACCCGCCACGACCCAGTACGCGTCCGGGCTCGCGCGCCGGCGTGAGGTTCTGGGTGATGCCTGGGTCGACCAATCCCTCGCCCGCCGTACGGAGTTCAATGCCGAGTTCCAGGAGATGATCACCCGCATCGCCTGGAATGAGATCTGGACGCGGCCGGGCCTCGATGACCGTACGCGGCGCCTGCTGGTGGTGGCCATCACGGCGGCGCTTGGCCGGTGGGAGGAGTTTTCGCTGCATGTGCGGACGGGCCTGGGCCGGCAGGGCTTCACCCAGTCAGAGCTGAAGGAGACGCTAATGCAGACGGCAATCTACGCCGGCGTGCCGGCAGCCAACACGGCCTTCGCGGAGGCCGGCAAGATCATCAAAGACATCGAGACGACGTCCGGGGAGACGACCCATGGCTGAACCCTGCATCATTTCCGTGGCCATCACCGGCTCGGTGCCGCGCAAGAAGGACAATCCGGCGCTGCCCGTGACTGTGCCGGAGCAGGTGGAGAGCACCCATGCCGCCTTCGAGGCCGGCGCCACGCTGGCGCATGTCCATGTTCGCAACGATGATGAGTCGTCGAGCAGCGATCCGGAGAAGTTCGCCCGCCTGCAGGAGGGCATTCGCGCGCATTGCCCCGGGATGATCATCCAGTTCTCCACGGGCGGGCGCGGCCGCGCCATGGAGGCGCGCGGGGCGATGCTGCATCTGAGGCCGGACATGGCAAGCCTCGCAACCGGCTCGGTGAACTTCCCAACGATCGTCTACGAGAATCCGCCTGACTTTGTGCGTAGTCTGGCAGTGACGATGCGCGACTATGGAACGAAGCCTGAGATCGAGGTTTTCGATCTGGCGATGCTATACAACACGGTCGATCTGGTGGCTGAAGGGCTGATCCTCGCGCCGCCGCACGTGCAGTTCGTGTTCGGTGTGAAGCATGCATTGCCCGCACGGCGTGACATCCTGGAATTCGAGGTCGCCAAGCTGCGCGAACTCCTGCCCGGTGCCACCTGGACGGCCGCCGGAATCGGGAAGCACCAACTGGAGGTCAACCACTGGGCGCTGGAGATGGGCGGCCATTGCCGGACAGGGCTGGAGGACAATGTCCGCTGGGACAAAACCACGCTCGCACCGAGCAACGCCGCCCTGGTCGACCGGGTGGCAGGCCTCTGCGCGGAATACGGAAGGCCGGTCGCGACGGCGGCTCAGGCGCGCGCGATGCTTGGACTTCCCGCGGCCGCCTGAGCGGCGGCCGTGATCGGCTTCTGTGCTTATTCCTCTCCCTTCAAGTAATTGAGTACTGCGTCCACGATCATCCGCCTGTGGCGCTGCCGTGTTGCCGGTTCTGAAAGGTCCATCCCGAAGATTGTGCCGAACGTATAACGATTTGACACCCGGAAGAAGCAGAACGAGCTGATCAGCATGTGCACATCGACGGCCGACGCCCGCCTTCGGAACACGCCGGTGCGAAAGCCCTCCAGAAGGATACGGTCCAGTGTCTGAATGACCGAGACGTTCAGCCCGGCAATCGACTGGGAGCGTGTCATGTGCTCCGCCTTGTGGATGTTCTCGATGGCGACGAGGCGAATGAAATCAGGATGGGTTTCATCGTAGTCGAAAGTCGACTGGATCATCGTCGTCAACGCGTGTTCCGGCGCTAATTGACCGAGAGGAAGAGCGTCCTCGAGCTGACGGATCGCGGCGTAGGCGCGCTCAAGCACGGCGAGGTAGAGATCCTCCTTGCTACCGAAGTAATAGTAGATCATCCGCTTGGACGTCTTGGTTCGCTCGGCGATGGCATCGACGCGCGCTCCAGCAAGACCGAAATCGGAAAACTCCTCTGCGGCGACGTCCAGAATATCCTCTTTGGTCCGCTCGGGATCGTTACGGCGAGGTGCTTTCACCCCGTGCGCTGCAGCCATTATCGTCATCCATTTTGGTCACGCGGGCCATGCCTCGTTGCTCTGCCTGGCAGGCTTCAAAGGTTGGCACGACCACGCTTGGTTATCATCCGAATTGATACTCATCTACGCATTGGCCTAGTTCAAGCCATGCAAAGGCAATGTACCCGAAATGACCGGTAAACACACTCGGCTGAAGGCCGGCCGGGAGATGACGCCACGTCGGGAGGCCGACCGGCTGATGAGCCAAACCCCCGTACCGCTCGCTCAGGGTTTTCGAGGTCAACCCCGTCCGCGCCTTCAGGGGTCAGCATGAGGCTGCCGGAGGGCAGCTCGCCCCATTGCTGTTTCTGGCGCCGGTAGCGGTTGTCGTGTTGGTGCTGATCGTTGACCCCGCTCTGTAAGCTCGTTGGGCAACCCCACTAAAATTTCCTTGAATAAAGATGAGGATGGCCCTTGCGTGGGAAGGTATCCCACGCTAAGCATGTAACGGAGTGGTATTGTGTCAATCTCCTGGTGGATTTGGGGGCTGATTGAGATCAGCGGGCCGAAACAAGCAGCCGCAGCACTTCTTGTGGCAAAGCCTTGGGCCTTGCTGGAACGTCGGCTCAAGCCCGGCATCGGGCCAAAGGTTTTGTTGAGCAATGCCGCTTGGTCCACAGATCGTTCCCGACCGACCCGCGAAGGACAGGCCGCAATTCCCGGTAGAATCGGGTGCTGGAAAGGGATTCGCCGGCTGGCTTCTGACCCGGGAGGCGGCGGGCAATTTCCTGCTGGCCGGCGCCATGATTGCCATCCTTTGGGGTGGAATCTGGTGGCATCTGGGGCAACTGCACCGTGACGCGACCGCGGCGGCGGTGCGCGACAGCGGCAATCTGGCCCGTGCAGCCGCTGAGAGCATTGATCAGACGATCACCAATGTGGACGATACGCTTCAATTCATGCGTGCCGTCTATGCTGCTGATCCCCAGCATTTCGACATCGGGGCCTGGGCCAGCCTAGCGAACGGGGCGAACGGCGCCGCACTCGAGTTCGTGATCATTGACCAGAACGGCCTGCTCACGGCCAGCAGCCTTGGGCCGGTCGACTCCAAGTCCGACTTTTCCGCTCAGCCCTTCTTCCAGGCTCAACGCAGCGGCACAGCCGATCAGCTGTTCATCAGTCAACCGATCCCAGGCCGGGTGGCCGGCCGGTGGACCGTGCTCTTCACTCGGAGGATTGCCACAGCGGACGGATGGTTTTCTGGCATCATCGCCGCATCGGCGGATGCCTCCTTGCTGACGCGGCTACACCACTCGCTCGAAATCGGGCACGGCACCCTCATGCTGATCGGGACGGACGGGGTGGTCCGCGCGCTGTCGATAGGCGGAGCCTCCATATTCGGTCCCGGGGTCGGCCAGAACATCGCTAAGTCGCGCATTGTGCAGGCTGGGGTCCATTCCAGCGAGGGCGACCTCTCCTGGATCAACCCTGTCGACCACGCAAAGCAGATCGTCTCCTTCAGGCGCCTTGACCAGTATCCTCTGGTTGTCGCGGTGGGCCTGAATGCCGCTGAGGTGCTTGCGCCATACCGTCAGGACGTGCGGCAGTACGAACTGTTCGGCCTCTGCCTCACCGCGCTGATCATGCTGGCGGGCGCGCTGCTGGTCAACAATACCAGGCGGCTTCTAATATCGCGTCAGGTGCTGCGCAACACGGTGAATGCGGTCAGCCAGGGTATCATCATGGTCGATCGTCGCGGGCGAATTCCCGTGATCAATCGGCGGGCCAGCGAATTGCTTCGGCTCCCCGCGAGGCTCACTGGGCAAGATCCGGCGATCTCAAGCATCCTGGCTTGGCGGAGATCCGGCGAGCAGCCTGCCAACGGCATTCTCTGTCAACAGCAGACCTCCGGCAATGACCTCATCCTCGAGGTTCGCACACATGCCCTGCCTGACGGCAGCACTGTTCGCACCTATGCCGACATTACGGAGCGCGAGAAGGCGACAGCGGCCATCGCCTATCTGGCGCATCACGACGCGCTGACGGGCTTGGCGAACCGCAGGCTACTGATTGAGCGCCTCGATACTGCAACGGGCTTCGCCCGACGCGATAGTGAGGCGTGTGCGATGCTGTGCATCGACCTCGACGGATTCGCGCGCGTGAATGACCTGCATGGGCACGTATTCGGCGATGACGTGCTGCGCCAGGCCGCGCGCCGCATCGCCAATATCGCCGGCACGGCCGATACTGCCGCCCGCCTCGAAGGAGATACGTTCTGCATCCTGCAGTCGGACCCCCACCAGCCGGCGGCAGCTGTGAGCTTGGCAGCCCGTGTCATGGCCGCGCTGCGTCAGCCTTATCGGGTCGACGGACAGGAAGTGCTGCTGAGTTCGAGCATCGGCATTGCGTTTTTCCCCTCTGACAGTGCGTCGGCGGACGACCTGCTCACGAACGCCGACACGGCCTTGCACGACGCGAAGATGGCTGGCCGCGATACATGGCGCCTCTACGACCGGACGATGGATTTCCGCACCACGCAGCGGCGCCTCTTGGAACAGGACCTGCGCGATGCGGTTGAAGGGCAGGAGCTGACGGTCTGCTACCAGCCAATTTTCGACAGCACCACCTGCAAGCCTGTGGCGTTCGAAGCATTGGTCCGCTGGGATCATCCGACGCGGGGCCTCGTGCCGCCGGACATCTTTATCCTGGTCGCCGAGGAGTCTGGGCTGATCGTCCCTCTCGGGCAGTGGGTCATGGAGACAGCGTGCCAGGAAGCGTCGGGCTGGCCGGAGCCGCTTCGCGTTTCAGTCAATTTGTCGCCCAAACAGTTTCTGTTGGAGGACCTCTCGGATCACGTCCTCTCTGCCTTGGCACGTGCCGGCCTGCCACCGCGGCGGCTGAGCGTCGAGATCACGGAGGGGGTCCTCATCGACAATCGCGAACGAGCTCAGACAATCGTTGAGGCGCTCAAGCAACACGGTGTCCAGATATCGCTCGATGACTTTGGGACGGGATATTCCGGGCTGAGCTACCTCCGGCAATATCCGCTCGACACCATCAAGATCGACAAGTCCTTCATCAGGTCAGTGACCGAAGATGACGGAGCGCAGGCAATTGTTCAGACGATCCTGACCCTGGCACGGCGCCTGGGCTTGAACGTCATTGCCGAGGGCGTGGAAACCCAGGAACAGCTGCAATGGCTGCGAAGGGCCGGATGCAGCTTGATCCAGGGTTTCCTGCTCGGCGGCCCCTTGCTGCGGGAAGAGATCGTGCCATTCTTGGAGCAGGCCGGTATCACCCAAGCTGCTGTACGAAGGCAGAGTGCGGACGCGTGAGCCGGCGAAAGCCTAATCGGAATTGCATGGTATGACCTGGGCCGCGCGCGCGATAGCCATTCTAGCGGTCGCCATCCTGGCCGCCTGCGCCGCCAAGGTGCCGAAACCGCCCCCGCCCGTCGTCGGCATAACGGATAGCGCGGCCTTGAAGATGTGCTTACAGGGCAGCCGGGACGACACAACCCGTGATGCGACCATCACAGACTGTAGCATCGCTATCGACTCGCAAAGCTTGGCGAGCAGCGATCGCCTCGACGCATTGAAGGTACGTGCTAGCCTCTATGCGCTCGACGGAGACGACCAGAATGCGATTGCCGACTACACAAGCGCGGCCAAGCAGGACCCTCGTGACGCTAACACGCTGATTACGCTGGCTAATCTTCTCCGCCAGATCGGCAAGTGCGCATCCTCCATCCCGTATTACGATCGCGCCGCGCGGCTGGACCCGCGATCCGAGGAGGTGTTCCGGGCACGTGGCGACGCCTATCTCTGCGTCGGGAATGACGAGAGCGCTGTCGCCGATTACACGCGGGCGATCGCGCTGGAGCCGAGGAATGCCTATATCTACGTGAAGCGAGGCGATGTTTATGCGGAGACTGGTCAGGCCGACGAGGCGATTGCGGATTTCACAACCGCTATCGGTCTGAGGCCGCGTGCCGAGACCTATCTTGCGCGCGCTCGCCTCTATCTCGCGCAGGGGCAGACCGAACTTGCTTTGCCGGACTACGACAGCGCTTTGAAGGAAGAGCCGCGCAACAGCGAGGCGCTGTACCAGCGTGGCCGCATTCATTTCGATCAGCAGGACTACCCGGCGGCGATTGCCGATTTCGACCGCGCCACGCAGATCAACCGCCGTTTTGCCGCTGCTTTCGACGCGCGCGGCGACGCCTACATGCGCGAAGGTCAAAACGATCAGGCGATCCAGGATTACAGCAAGGCGATCGCCGTCGACCCGCGGATGGCCGTTGTCTACGAACACCGTGCGCGTCTGTATGATCATATCGGACAGTATGACCAGGCAATTCAGGACTACTCGCACGCCTTCAGCCTGACGCCGGGCCAGGCCGGGGCGCTCGTCGGTCGCGGCAAGGCCTATATGAGTAACGGCCAGTACGCCGCCGCCATCAAGGATTTTCAGGCCGCCCTGCAGATGGCTCCTGGCAACGCAGACATTGCTGGCGATCTGCGTGAGGCTAGTTCGCTCAAAAGTAAAGAGGACGCAGTCCGCGAGATATCCGTTGAATCGGATATCCGGAACTGAGATAGCCGGGACGTTCCCACGGCCCGGGTTCTCGATCGTTCATTCCGTAGCCGGCCTGCCCGTCCTGGCGCAGGGGAAGCTGTGGCGCTAGCCGAAGAGCGCGCGCTATCATCCGACCAGTCGCAATCCATGTGAGACCGACGGTTGCAGAGCCTCCTCGATCTGCCGAGTTTAGACGTCATTGATGAGGAGTTCGGGCTGTTCATGCGCAGGCCGTCAGGTGCTTCCGCCTTCAGCCGCACAACCCAGCCGACCAGGCGTCAGGCCGGCACTCGCGCATCGACGGCAGAACGCAGTACCCGGTCCAGCTTGGCGCCGCTTTCCGGTCGCAGTGCGCCCAGGCTGACTGCGCATGTGTCCCACCTAGTTCACCTCGGTGACAGCAGGATGGATAATCCTATCGTCATCGTGTCGTCGGGTTTCTGTGCACAAGTTTATACCAAATGCCCCGCCTCGGCGACTAAAAACTATTCAATTTCGACCGAATCAAGCAATTCTGTTTTTTCGGGTTGTCGTCTCACCGAATCATCTGTCTAATTTATCTGGAACCGGAAAGGAGACGGGGGTCTGCGCCGCCACCGTCGAAAGGTGATGTCGACAATGGAACAATTGCGCGTATCGCCTGCCGGGAGCGGCAAGGCCGCTACTGGTGTTATAGACACGCGTGAACGTCAGGACGTGCGGCTTGAAAACGTCGTAAAGACATTCGGGGATTACGTCGCCGTCGACAACATCTCACTGATCATCAAAAGCGGCGAGTTTTTTAGCTTACTTGGCCCGTCGGGCTGCGGCAAGTCTACCACCCTGGCGATGATTGGCGGTTTCGACGAACCCAGTTCGGGCGCGATATACCTCGGGGGCACGGATGTCAGCCACCTCCCCCCGTACCGCCGTGACGTGAACACGGTCTTTCAGTCCTACGCCCTGTTCCCGCATCTTTCCGTTGCCGAGAACGTGGCCTTTGGACTGCGCCGAAAGGGCGTCCCCAAGGCGGACATCACGCGCCGCGTGCGCGACATGCTCGCCCTCGTCGATCTGGAAAAATTCGTGGATCGCAGACCGGTGCAACTCTCCGGCGGTCAGCAGCAGCGCGTGGCGCTGGCCCGCGCGTTGGTGAACCGGCCCAAGCTGCTGCTGCTGGACGAACCTCTGGGCGCGCTGGACCTGAAGCTGCGCAAGCAGATGCAGCTGGAGCTGAAACGCATCCAGGCAGAAATCGGCATCACCTTCCTGTTCGTGACCCATGACCAGGAGGAGGCGATGGTCATGTCGGACCGGCTGGCCGTGATGGCGGGCGGGCGGATCGAGCAGGTCGGGGCGCCGGCCGACGTGTACGACAACCCGAGCAGCGAATTCGTCGCGGCGTTTCTTGGCGTGTCCAACCTCATTCCCGGCCAGATCACCAGCCGCGCCGCGGATACCTCGTGGCTGCAACTCGCGGACGGCACATCCATCAAAGTCGAGAGCAAGAAGCTCAAAACCTCGGCCTCGCTGGTGAAGATCGGCGTCCGTCCTGAGAAATTCCGCATTCTGGGCGAGAGCGAGACTGCGGGCCCGGAATGGAACGTCATCGAGGGAATTGTCGGCGAGGCCGTCTATTTGGGGGTCAGCCACCAATACGCGGTCGAGAGCCGCAGTGGCCAGTCGCTGACCGTCTATGTGCAGAATCTCGGCAATCCCATGCTGCGCCAGGGTGAGGTTGTGCGCCTCGCCTGGTATCCAGAGCATACCTTCGTCATCGAACCATCCCCACCAGCTGCCACAGGAGCGTGAGCATGAGCAAAACGACACCGCCGGACGACCAAAACCTCGCGTTTTTGCGCGGACTGACCCAGCCCCGCATCTCGCGCGCGGACTTCATGCGCGGGGCCGCCGCTAGCCTTGCGGCAATGGCACTTGGTGGCATAGGGCGTGCGGATGCCGCGACCGTGAAAGACTGGGACGCGTGGTGGGCCGCGCAGAAGCCGACCGATAAATTCGTCTTCGCGAACTGGCCGCTTTACATCGACGTGACGAGCACCGGCTCGGATCATCCCTCGCTCGACGCATTCACGAAGGAGACCGGCATAAAGGTCACCTACAAGGAGGTGATCCAGAACAACGCGCCGTTCTACGCGCAGATCGCGCCGGTGCTCAAATCCGGCCAGTCGACCGGCTACGATATGATCGTGATGACCAATCATTGGGAGCTCACGGAACTGATCCTGCAGAAATGGCTGGTGCCCATCTGGAAGGAGAAAGTGCCCAACTTCGCCAAATACGCCAGCCCCAGCGTCGTCAGCCCGGCCTATGATCCCGGCAACAAATACACGATGACCTGGCAATCCGGTCTCACCGGTATCGCCTACAACCCGAAGCTGACCAAACGCGAGATTACCTCCTTCAATGATTTGTGGGATCCCGCCTTCGCCGGGCATGTCGGCATGATGAACGACAATACCGAGCTTGGGAGTGCGGCACTTCTCAAACTCGGCATCAAGCCTGTCACCTCCACCCCGGCTGACTGGGAGGCCGCCGCTGCGACCTTGCGCGAGCAGAAAGACAAGGGGCTGGTTAGGCAGTATTACGACCAGAGCTATATCAACGCGCTTGAGAACGGCGATATCTGGATCACCCAGGCTTGGTCCGGCGACATCTACCAGGCTAACGAGAAAGGCTACAAGGATCTGAAATTCGTCGTGCCCAAGGAAGGCGTGATGATCTGGCACGACAATATGTGCATCCCCATCGGCGTCACCAACGCGCTCTCCGCCCTGGCCTGGATGAATTATTACTACACGCCGAAGGTCGCCGGCATCATCGAGGATTATGTGAACTACTTCTGCCCGGTCCCGGACGCGAAGGCGTATATCGCCGATGTCATCAAGGACCCTGCTGTCGCGGATAGCCCGCTCGTCTTCCCGCCGGCCGCCATGCTCGACAAGGCGCATGATTTCTACGCCTTCAAGAGCTATGCCCAATTCCAGAAGTGGAACAGCATTTTCAACCCGATCATCCAGGCCTGACGGGGAGCGCGGGGCCATGCGGCGGCTGAGCAGACAATTCGCACCCTATCTGCTCAGCCTGCCAAGCTGGGCCTATCTGGCGGTGTTTTTCGTGATCCCGCTGGGCTCGATGCTGGGCTTGGCGCTGGCGACCGGAGACCCGCTGTCCGGCTATGTAATATCGGACAATTTCAGCGAATTCAGCCTTGGCTTTTCGGAATACCACGCTGAATTCGTGCGCTCTTTCCTCTATGGCAGCATCTCAACTGTCGTCACGCTGGTCATCGCCTACCCGGTGGCGTACTGGATCGCGTTTCACGGCGGACGCAACAAGTCCACCTACCTCTTCTTGCTGGTCTTGCCCTTCTTCGTCACCTTCGTCATTCGCGTGCTGGCGTGGGAGTTCATCCTGTCCGACCAGGGTTTCGTCCTCGGCCCACTCAAGAGCCTCGGTCTGATCCCACAATCGACTCATATCCTCTCGACGCAATGGGCAGTCATTGGTGGGCTGGTCTACAACAGCCTTGCGTATTACGTGATGCCGCTTTACGTGGCCCTCGAGAAAATCGACCGGCGGGTGGTGCGTGCCGCGGGTGACCTATTCGCGACGCCCGCCGTTACCTTCTTCCGCGTCATCGTCCCCCTGTCGGCACCCGGCATTTTTGCCGGCTTTCTGCTGGTGTTCGTTACCAATGTTGGCGACTTCGTCAACGCAGACATTCTCGGCGGCACCGGCACCTACATGATCGGCAACGTGATCCAGGATAGCTTTTTCGTAAACCAGGATTACCCGCTCGCGGCCTGTCTATCCTCCATGCTGATGTTCCTGCTGATGCTCGCGATCTTCCTCTATGCCCGGGTCTTCGGTACCGACACAATCCAGGATTACGCGACATGAGCGCGGCGCTCATGCGTGCCGGGACGCGCCGCCCTAAGCTTGAGCTCGGGCGGCGTCTGCTCGGCTTCTATTCCGGCCTCGTCATCATCTACACGATGGTCCCAATCGTGGTGATGATCGTGTTCAGCTTCAACATTGCCCCGAACGGGCGCGTCGCGCTCAAATGGCTCGGCTTCACGCTGAATGCGTACCGCAACGCTTTCGGCATCCAGGACCTGACCGGTGCCTTGGTCAATTCACTGGTGGTGGGCGTGGGCAGCGCCGCCATCTCGATCATTCTCGGCACGCCTTTGGCGCTGGCGCTGACCCGCTACAAGTTCCGCGCCAAGACCGCCACGGACATCGTCATCTTCGCCGATATCGCGGCTCCCGCCGTCGTTGTCGGGGCGTCGTTGTTGTCACTGTTCCTCGAACTCAATATTCCGCGCGGGCTGATCACAATCCTCATCTCCCATGTCGCGTTCAACGTGGCCTTCGCGGTCGTTGTCATCCGCGCTCGCATGATCGGGCTCGACCGTTCGCTCGACCGCGCCGCGGCTGATCTTGGCGCGACACCCTGGGTCGCATTCTGGACCGTGACGATGCCCCTCATCCTGCCCGGCATCGTAGGCGCCGGGCTGCTGGGGTTTGCGATGTCCATCGATGACCTGATCATCACCAATTTCGTCGCCGGGCAGACGCTCACCTTCCCACTCTGGGTCTACGGCGCCGCCAAAATCGGCACCCCCCCGCAGGTATTCGTGCTCAGCACATTCATCTTCGCCGCCGGGGGCGCCCTCGCGGTGATCAACAGCCTGATCAACCGCCGGGCAGAGCGTCGGAACAATGGATGATGCAGCTGGTTTTTCGCGCCAAGGAAGATCGAATGGGAGCCAAACTGCACCAGGCGGAGATTCAAAGCCCTTTCGACAGCACAGACGACGCCGCGATCAAAGCAGTCGGCATCAAGATCACTGCAGATTAACTAACATTCCGCCATCAACCAGTAGCGCGGCACCGGTCACGTAACGGGCAAGATCCGAGGCAAGAAAGACAACGCAGCCCGCCACATCCTCAGGCTGACCGACGCGGCCCAGCGGAATGCGCTTGGCGAAATAGGCCGCTTTCTCGGGGTCCGAGAGGTCCTCCCGGTTGAGGTCGGTTTCGATGGCGCCGGGCAAAACGGAGTTGCAGCGAATTCCATAGGGCCCGAGCGCGATGGCGCAGGACTGCATCAGCGAATGTACGCCGGCTTTCGTGGGCGTGTAATGCGTCTGCATGCCGCCGCCGACCAGCGCGCTGATCGAACTGGTCGCGATGATGGCGCCTCCATCGCCTTGAGCCTGCATCTGCCGGGCGGCCGCCTGCACCATGTAGAACGCGCCCTCCAGGTTCACGCCCAGCGTCCGGCGCAAGGTCTCGGCCGGCAGGTCCAGGAAGGCATGGAACGGGCAGATGCCGGCATTGCTTGCCAGCACATCGACGCGCCCAAAAGCCGCAACCGTCGCCTCCACCAGCGCCGGTCCCGAAGCGGGATCCGAAACATCGCCTTCCACCGCGATCACGCGCCGGCCGAGCGCTGCGATGGCCTCGGCCACTTCATCTGCCGCGCCACGCTTGCCATAGGTCGCATCGTCATCGCGCCAGTAGTTGAGCGCGACATCGGCGCCCTGTTGGGCACAGGCGATGGCGATCGCCCGCCCGATCCCCCGCGAGGCGCCGGTGACGATCACGGATTTGCCCTGGAGAAGCATGGTCGTCACCGCGCCTGCATCCGCACGCGGACCTGGTCGAGGCCGACCGCCAGGAGCAGCACCACGCCGCGCGTCACCTGCTGCCAGAAGCTGCTCACATTGAGCAAGGTGAGGCCGTTGTTGAGCGTGCCGAGGATAAGCACGGCGAGCAGGGTGCCCCACGCACTGCCGCGCCCGCCGAACAGGCTGGTGCCGCCGAGAATGATGGCCGCCACCACCGTCAGCAGGGATTGCCCGGCGGCATCCGGTGCCGCCGCCCCAAGCATGGCCGCCAGGACCACCCCGCCGAGCGCGCCGAAGGCGCCCGAGACGACGTAGAGCGTGAGTTGCAACCGCTCCACCGGCAGGCCGAGCAGCCGGCTCGCATCGGGGTTGCCGCCCACGGCATAGACGCGGCGGCCGAAGGGCGTCCAGTTCAGCAGCTTCCTTTATCCTGCGAAGACAACCACCA
>Ga0116226_10003632_pt1 | contig 13588 bp, 11 predicted proteins | sample S1TSphfallax_FD_89692 | JGI IMG/M metagenome (GOLD analysis project Ga0116226, IMG submission 89692) | Host-associated microbial communities from peat moss isolated from Minnesota, USA - S1T2_Fa - Sphagnum fallax MG | ecosystem: Host-associated > Plants > Peat moss > Unclassified | place: USA...
AATGCCTCTCCCTCCTGAAGACGGTGTCGGACCAGCAGTGGTCTTGCGGTAAAGTAATTTCCGAAGACGAGCACGACGGCAGCGACTTCCCCGATATTAGCCGGCGGTCTCGCTTGGCGGAACTGTTCGTGCTCATAAAAGGGCATGACATTCGTATCGTGGCTGAACGAGAGATCTACCGCTACCCGCCTGGAGCGCCGGAACATGTCAACGACTTTGATCCAACTTCTTGCCTAGTTTAGGCTCGGTGGCTTGGCTTGAGGCGGGTTGATCCAGACGGCCGTCGGCTTTTGTGGCGGGGTCGGTGGCTTTTTGACGAAGCGTTCTGGATGGGCGGCGCAAGCGGCGTTCAGGGTGATTTGGCGAGCGGCGTGGATGGCGTCGGCCTGGCCGTAATGCACTTGGTCGGGTGTCATCAGGCCGAGGCCTACATGGTGATGAGCCTGGTTATACCATGCGAAGAACGCGCGGCAGAATGCTTTTGCGTCCTCGATGCAGGCGAAGAACTTTGGGAATGTCGGCTGGTATTTCAGGGTTTTGAAGTGGCTTTCCGAGAACGGATTGTCGTTGCTGACATGCGGCCGGCTGTGCGATTTGGTGACCCCGAGGTCGGCGAGCAGGAAGGTGGTTGCTTTGGCTTTCATCGGCGCGCCGCGGTCGGCGTGCAAGGTAAGCTGGCCCGGCGGCACATCGTGCTTCAGCATGGTGTCGTCGAACAATTCCTTGAACAGAGAAGCATTTTCCGCGTCCGCGATACACCAGCCGACAACCCGGCGGCTAAAGATGTCGAGGATCACGTAGAGATAGAAATAGGTCCATTTTGCCGGACCCTTCAGCTTCGTTATGTCCCACGACCAAACCTGGTTGGGTACGACTGCCAGCAATTCCGGTTTGGTGTAGGCAGGATGACGAAGTTGGCGGCGCCGCTCGCGGACTTCGCTGTTTTCTGCGAGGATTCGATACATCGTGCTGATCGAGCAGTGATAGATGCCTTCATCGAGCAGCGTCGCGTAGATTTCTGCCGGTGCCAGATCGGCAAAGCGGGGCGAACGGAGCAGATTGAGCACGTTCTGCCGCGGCCCCGTCTGCAATGTGCGCGGCGGGCTCGGTCGGGCTTTCGCGAGGTTAGGCGGCCGCGACCGGCGCCGTATGCTGCGTTGCAGGCTGGCGCGCGAGATGCCAAGCGCCGCACAACTGGCCGATATCGCGCCCAAAGCCGGCGGCGTGGCGGCGAGCGCCTCGGTCAGGCTGCGTTGCTGGGCCCGATCTGCGGCGGGATCGGCGGCAGCTCCAGCAGGTCGGCGAGTTTTTTGGAGCTCGATGATCGCCTCGGCACGGTCGAGGCGCCGTCGCAACTGCGCATTTTCGCGTTGCGCCGCCGTAAGTTTTGCTGACAGCGGGTTGCTTCCGGCAGGTTGTGGTCCACGTTTTACAGGGGTCAGGCCACCCAGTGCTCCCGCCTCGCGCTGACGGCGCCATTCGCATAAGGCCGACGAATAAAGCCCGTGGCGGCGCAAGATGGCGCCGATTTCGCCCGTCCCGGCGGCCTGGTCGATTTCTTTGAGGATGCGCAGTTTCTTCGGTGCGGTGAACGTCCGGCGGCGGCTTGGTTCGGCATAACCACGAGACATTCTCCTGCTTACCCGGAGCCTAAACCTGCCCGGCCCGTTTGTCTCACGATCATTGGCACAGAGGGCGACACAAAAGCACCGGCTCTCTATCGAGAGGGTGTGTGCATACCCTTTCTGGCCGAAAACTCTGACGCTCAAATGGTTGGAAACATTAGCGGGCTTATTAGAACGAGGCAAGAACAAAAAATCCGCTTTTGGAGCGCAGTTTTCCTCCGGCTGATGGAAATATTCCCGATGGCCCGGAGAGACTGAACAAATCCAGAGTTGGGATCGTACTCCCGCCCTAAGGGTGTTGCTGGTCGGACGGCAGCCCTCTCCAATTGGTGGAAGGGGCAGCCCGCCGGGCAACCACTGGATTTACCACAATTGGGCGGGACCGCGGGGCATTGCCCGGGCGTAGCAGCTTGAAGGTTGAATCATTCCCAAGGGGACAGTTCACCCTCCGTCGTCAGCCTTCAGGAGCGGCTTTCTTGGTGAGGTTCTTGGTAAATCAGGGGATGGAGGGATGAAAAAGCGGGAGGGCGGTTGTAAGCTACTGATTTTATTTGGCGTCCCGTAGGGGATTCGAACCCCTGTTAGCGCCGTGAGAGGGCGCTGTCCTGGGCCTCTAGACGAACGGGACATTCTGGGCGGCCTGGCCGCACCGTCTAAGCTACGGTGGGGACGGTTGCAACACCCGGCGCGGCACCATCACCCGCAGGCCAAGTGACGCCGCCAGACGGCCCCCGCGCGTTATGGGCAAACCGCGCTTGATCCGCGGCTTGTGTGCAGGCAGGTTGCCGCGCAGCGTAACTTTGCGGCCCGTCGGGCGTTCGTCCGGCTGACAGGCCTCGAGGCTAGGCTGCCGAACGATTTGCACACGTGTCCTTTCAGCCGCCACAATTTACCCAGAGGTCGATGTGACGAAAAAGCTTCGCAAAGCGGTTCTGCCCGTCGCTGGGCTCGGAACCCGCTTCCTGCCGGCCACCAAGGCGATGGCCAAGGAAATGCTGCCGGTCGTCGATAAACCTCTGATCCAGTATGCAGTCGATGAGGCAAGGGCCGCCGGGATCGAACAGTTCTGCATGATCACCGGGCGCGGCAAGACGGCCCTGGTGGAGCATTTCGACGTCGCCTACGAGCTGGAATCGACACTGCGCCAGCGCGGCAAGGACGCCGAGATCACCATGCTGCGCGAGGCCCAGCTCGCGCCGGGCGATATCGTGACCGTGCGCCAGCAGGTGCCGCTCGGCCTCGGCCACGCCATCTGGTGTGCCCGCGCCTTCATCGGCGAGGACCCGTTCGCCATCCTGCTGCCCGACGACCTGATCCTGGCCGACGAGCCCTGTACCAAGCAACTCGCCGAGGCCTATTACGAAACCGGCGGCAGCGTGGTCGCGATCACCGAAGTGCCGCCGGACCAGACGCATAAATACGGCATCCTGAAGGTCGGCAGTGACGATGGGCGGCTGGTGGAAGTGACAGGCCTGATCGAAAAGCCGGCCCCGCAGGATGCGCCCTCCAACCTCTCGATCATCGGCCGCTATGTGCTTTTACCGGACGTGATCACGCATCTGGCGCGGATGGAACGCGGCGCTGGCAACGAGGTGCAGCTGACCGACGGCATGGCGCGGATGATCGGCAACACCCCGTTCCATGGGCTGCGCTACAAGGGCCAGCGCTTCGATTGCGGCGACAAGATCGGCTTTCTGGAGGCGCAGATCGCCTTTGCGCTGCAACGCCCTGAAATGGCCCCCTATGTGCGGGCATTCCTTCGCAAATACCAGGGGGCTTCGTGATGGCCGGGTTTTCCCACAGTTTCGATCCGACGGCGCTGCGTGAATACGATATTCGCGGCATTGTCGGCAAAACCTTGCATCCCGCCGATGCCTATGCGATCGGCCGCGTGTTCGGCAGTATCGTGGCCGAAAAAGGCGGCACAACGGTGGCCGTGGGCTATGACGGCCGCCTGTCCTCCCCCGAGCTTGAGCCCGAACTGGTGCGAGGCTTGGTCGCGAGCGGGATGGAGGTGCTGCGCATCGGCCGCGGCCCCACGCCGATGCTCTATTTCGCGGGCGTCACGCTGGGCGCCGATGGCGGCATCATGGTTACCGGCAGCCATAACCCGCCGGATTATAATGGTTTCAAGATGGTTCTGGCCAACAAGCCGTTCTTCGGCGCGGCCATCCAGGAGGTGGGCGCGCGCGCCGCCAGAGGCCAGGTGGTCGAGGCCGCGCCCGGCAGCGCGCGCAACGTGGATATCTCCGGCGATTACGTGGCCCGCTTGCTGACTGACTGGGATGGCGGTGACCGTCTGCTCAAGGTTGTGTGGGATAACGGGAACGGCGCGGCCGGTGAGGTTCTGCAACGACTGATCGCCTCGCTGCCGGGCGAGCACATTGTGCTGAACGGCGAAATAGACGGAACTTTCCCCGCGCACCATCCGGATCCGACGGTTGCGAAAAACCTGGAGCAGATCATCGCCGAGGTGCGCGCCCGTGGCGCCGATCTCGGCATCGCCTTCGATGGTGACGCCGATCGCATCGGCGCGGTGGATGACCAGGGCAACATCCTTGCCGGCGATCAGCTTCTCGTCGTGCTGGCCCGCGATGTGCTGCGCGACAGGCCGGGGGCGACTATCATCGCCGACGTCAAGGCAAGCCAGGTGCTGTTCGATGAGGTGCGCGCGGCCGGCGGCGAGCCGCTGATGTGGCGCACCGGCCATAGCCTGATCAAGGCGAAGATGGCGGAAATCGGCTCGCCTCTAGCCGGCGAGATGTCGGGCCATATTTTCTTCGCCGATAAATGGTATGGTTTTGATGACGCGTTGTACGCCGCCGTGCGTCTGCTCGGCATCGTCGCCCGTATGGAGGGCAAGCTATCAGCGGTGCGTGATGCATTGCCGCATGTGCTGAACACGCCTGAGCTCCGCTTCGATTGCGATGATCTGCGTAAGTTCGTGGTGATCAAGGAAGTGGCCGCGCGCTTGAATGAAGAAGGCGCCACAGTTTCGGATATCGATGGCGTGCGCGTAACCACGCAAGATGGCTGGTGGCTGCTGCGGGCTTCCAACACGCAGGCGGTGCTGGTCGCGCGGGCAGAAGCGAACAGCGAGGCCGGGCTGGAAAAGCTGAAGGTGGCGTTGGCCGCTCAGTTGGCGGCGAGCGGGCTGGAGGCGCCGGATTTTTCGGGCGAGCACGCCGGACACTAAGTAGGGAATCCAAAGACTGTTGACCCTGCGTCAACGGATAGTTTCCGAACATAGCCGGTAACGTGGAACACGCAGAAGGAACAAAAGTATTTTGCTTCTTTGTTCAGAAAAAAAAGACTCTTCCTTACCCCCGCATATACATCCCGTTTTCCCCCGGCACAGACTTGAACGCGTCAGTCAGCCCAATCACCGTTTCGGCCCCGCCCAAATAAAGCACACCATCGGCAGGCATCTGCCTGGCGATCGCTTCCAGCACCTGCCGTTTCGTATTCGGGTCGAAATAGATCAGCACGTTGCGGCAGAACACGATATCGAAATTGCCGAGCGGCCGCAGATCGGCCAGCAGGTTATATTCGCGAAAATGCACCGATTCACGCAAAGCCGGTTTTATCCGCCACTGCCCGCCCTCATTGGCAAAATATTTCACCAGCATCTGCATCGGCAGGCCGCGCTGGATTTCGAATTGCGTGTAGAGGCCGGCACGCGCGCGCTCCAGCGGTTCACGCGCGATATCAGTGCCGATAATCTCCGCACGCCGCCCCGGCATCGCGCCACTGAGTTCCGCCAGCACCATGGCGATCGAATAGGCTTCCTGCCCGGTGGACGCGGCCGCCGACCAGATGCGCAGCTTGGTGCCGGCTGGCCGTGAGGCGTGCAGCCGCGGCAGAACGGAGAGGCGCATCGACTCGAATGGCTTGCTGTCCCGAAAGAACAGCGACTCATTCGTGGTCATCGCTTCCACCACGTCGCGTTCCAAGGGGCTGCCCGGCTTCAGCCGTGTGGAGAGTTCCGACAAGTCGCGCAGATTCTCGCGCCGGATGATGGGTGCCAGCCGGGTTTCGAGCAGATAAAGCTTTTCCGGTCCGACAATGAGGCCCGAGCGCGCCTTCAACACTTCGGCGATATTGGCAAAGGCCTCGGTCATGCCCGCAACGCTCCTTTACACATGCCAAGCATCGCGATCAGCTTTGCGCCGATCTGCGGTAGTGGCAGAACGGCATGCGCCAGGCCCGCGCGCACCACGGCGCCTGGCATGCCCCAAACCACGCTGCTCGCCTCATCCTGTGCCACGAGCGCGCCGCCGGCCTCGATGATTTGCCGCGTGCCGAGCAGCCCGTCCTGCCCCATGCCAGTCAGCATGGCGACCAGCACGCGGCCATCCATTGCCTCGCAGGCCGAGCGCAACATCGGATCGACTGAGGGGCGGCAAAAATTCTCCTGTGGCCCATCCGACAAGCGCGCGACCAGGCGCGCGCCTTGCCGGTGCACAAGAAGATGCTTGTCACCCGGCGCCAGCAGGATTTTGCCTGGTTCCAGCACATCTCCATCCTTCGCTTCCGCACAGGGCAGGATGTTCAGACGGTCGATATGCTGCGCCAGGATCGGTGTGAAGGCCGGCGGCATGTGCTGCGTGATCACCACCGGCACAGGCAAACTGGGGTGGAGCGATTGCACCAGCGCGAAGAGTGCGTTCGGGCCGCCCGTCGAACTGCCCACGGCCAGAAGGCGGGCTTTTTCGCGCGGGGCGGGACGTAGGGTGATGGAAGCTGGCGGCGCTTCGGCGGTTCCAGTCGGCGCGGCGCGGCGCAGCCTGGCCAGGCCGCGCACCTTCGCGATCAGCTCCTGGGCAAAGCGCTGGTCGGCGGTAACCGCGCTGGCGGAGGGTTTGGACAGGTAATCGGCTGCACCAAGGCGCAGCGCCTTCATGGTAACCTCGGCACCACGCGTGGTGAGCGTGGAGGCCATGATCACCGAGAGAGAAGGGCAGGCGGCCATCATCAGCGGTAGGGCAGTAAGACCATCCATCACCGGCATCTCGATGTCCAATACAGCGACATCGATGTTCTGCACCTTCAACGCGTCCACCGCGGCGCGGCCGTTGGAGACCTTCGCCACCACCTCGATGCCCGGATTGCCGGCGAGCATGTTGGCGACGGCGCCGCGAATTACCGCCGAGTCATCGCAGATCATCACGCGGATCGCGTGGGCCGGGCGCATGAGAGTCACGCCGGTCAGCCCAAATACTTTTGCTCTGCGGCGATGGCCCGGATCGATCCAGGCCATGGCCGAAGAATAAAAGTCTTTTGCTTCTTTTCTTCAGAAAAGAAGTCCTTGTCTTCCTTATTTTGCAGATGAGTTCTCAAATCAACCCAACCTGCTCAAGCTTCCCGCGTAGAATATCCTCATTGAATGGCTTCATGATGAATTCCTGAGCGCCTGCCTCGATCGCTTCCTCGACAAAGCGTATGTCGTTTTCGGTCGTGCAGAACACCACCGGCGGATAGTGCGGCCCAAACTCCCGCCGCAGCGCGCGTAAAAACTCGATGCCGTTCATCACCGGCATGTTCCAGTCCAGCAAGATCGCATCAGGCATTTTCGCGCGGCATGCCGATAGCGCGCAGGCGCCATCCTCTGCCTCCTCCACGCCGAAACCCGTACCCTCCAACATGCGGCGGGCCACCTTGCGCACCACGCGACTGTCATCGACCACCAGGCAGGTTCGCGCGCTCATGCGGCCATCATCAATTCGAGCTTCAGCAGTCTTTCAACGTCGAGCACAACCATCAGCCTTTCGCTCACCCGGTAAATACCCACCGAATGCTCGGCCCAGATCGGCGGTAGGGTGGGCGGATTGCGTTCCATGTCAGTGGCGCGCAGCGACACCACTTCGCTCACTTGGTCCACCAGCAGGGCATAAAGTTCGCATCCATGTTCAGCCACAACCGACATCGGCTTGTTTGCGGCCGAGCGTGGCGGCAGATGCAGGCGCTGCCGCAGATCGATCGCGGTGACGATCCGGCCGCGCAGATTGAGGTTGCCGGCCACTTCCGGCGGCGCCAGTGGAATGCGGGCGATCTGCTGGCCGGCGAGCACGTCGCGCACCAGAAGCACGGGAATGCCGCAGAGTTGGTCGGCCAGCATCAGCGTGACGTAGGTGCGGATGTCCGCGTCCTCCGCACCGGCGGCGCCCTTGTCGCGTTCGCTTTGGCCGTGCCCGTGCGGGCTTGATGTGTTTGGTTGCATGTCCGATCCTCAAGCGAAAGCGTGGTCCAGCTGGCCCGTTCGCGCGTCCAGGCACTGGCGCAGGCTTTCGATCAGCGCCTCCCGCTGCATCTTTTGCACATAGTCGGTAAAGCCGGCTTCGCGGCCGCGCTCGATCTGCTCGGGGCTGCCGCGGCTGGTCAGCGCGATCATCGGCAGCTCGGCCCAGGGTCCGCTTTCGCGCACGATACGGGCGAAGCCCAGCCCATCCATATCGGGCATCTCGATGTCCGACACGATCACATCCACGCGCAGGCCGGCATCGCGCATTTTCAAGGCCTCCGTGGCGCTGCCAACGGAAGTTACATCGTAGCCGGCAGCCGAAAGGGTCGGCACCAAAAGCTGGCGGAAAAAATCGCTATCCTCCACCACCAGCACGCGCTGGCGGGCCTTGCTTGCCGTCTGTTCGCCACCGAACCAGTCGCGCCAGGCCACGGTGAGCCAATGGCTGGTATCCAGCACGTCGGCCGCTTGCCCGGCGATGATCGCCGTGCCGAGCAGGCCGCGTCGCGCGCCGCCGATCTCGATGCGCAGCCGATCGTGCACAATATCAACGATCGCATCGACCATCAGCCCCATGCATCGATCGCCATCGGCAAACACCAGGATGGGCTGCGTCGGCTCTGCCGCAGCGCCATTGCCCTGTGCCGTCTCTGCATCGCCTTCCGACATGCGGCGCCCCAACTGGAAGCCGGCTTCGTTCATCGCGATCAACGGCATCAGCCGGCCGCGATATTGCGTGACATAGCCGTTCGCCGAGGTTTCGATCTTGGAGACCGCGACATCCTCGAGGCGGGCGACAAGGCTGAGCGGCACGGCCAGGGGCGTCGCCTCGTTGCCGGCGCGGAACAGCAGCAGCGCCACCCTCTCGTCGGACTGAAAGCTCTGCGTCTCTCCCTCGTTCGAAGCGGCGCTGCTCCGCGATGATACACCGGCGCTGCGCGCAACCCCGTTCGGATCGAGGATCATGATCACCGAACCATCGCCAAGAATGGTGTTGCCGCTGAACATCGTGACATGGCGCAGGATCGGCGCCACCGGTTTCACCACGATTTCCTCGGTGTCGAATACCTCATCCACGACAAGGCCGAGCAGGCCGCTGCCGACGGAGGTGACCACCACCGTGGTGCTTGCCGCCTTGGCTTGCGTGCCATCCATGCGCAGCAGCGGCCCGAGCGAGATCAGCGGCAGCAGCCGGTCGCGCAGCCGCAGAACCGGCGTCTCGCCGATATGCTCGATTGCCATGCAGGCGGCGGATTGTCCGCTGCCCGGCTTCGCATCGTTGCCATGGCCGACCCGCACAAGCTCCATCACGCTGATCTGCGGGATCGCAAATCGCTCGCCGGCCGCGGACACGATCAAGGCGGACACGATCGCGAGTGTGAGCGGGATCTTGACGGTGAAGCAGGAGCCGGCGCCGAACGTGCTGGTCAGTTCGATCGTGCCGCCGATACGCTCGATGTTGGAGCGAACCACATCCATGCCGACACCGCGGCCGGAAATCGCGGTCACCGCCGCCGCAGTGGAAAACCCCGCGCGGAAGATGAAGGCGCGTATCTGGCTTTCCGTCATCGCCGCCAATTCGGCTTCGGTGGCCAGGCCCTTGGACAGCGCCTTGTCCCGAATGCGCGCCACATCCAGGCCGCGCCCGTCATCGGAGACTTCGATGATGATGTGGCCGCCTTCGTGATAGGCGTTGAGCATGATCCGCCCGGTTTCCGGCTTGCCGGCGGCTCGCCTCTCCTCGGGTATTTCCAGGCCGTGATCGGCGCTGTTGCGCACCATGTGCGTGAGTGGATCGCGCATCAGCTCCAGCACCTGGCGATCGAGCTCGGTGTCCTGCCCGCGCATGTCGAGCGTGATCTTCTTGCCGGTCTCCTGCGCCAGGTCGCGCACCAGGCGCGGCAATTTGTTCCACGCATGGCCGATCGGCTGCATGCGGGTTTTCATCACCCCTTCCTGGAGGTCGGATGTGATATGCGACAGACGCTGCAGCGGCGCGCTGAAGGCGGTCGTGCCCTCGGCACGCGACAGCTGCAGGAGTTGGTTGCGGGTGAGAACCAGCTCGCCCACCAGCGTCATCAGGTCTTCCAGGAGATCAACAGTCACGCGAATGGTCTGCGGCCCCGCCGGCGTTTCCTGGACTGGCTGCGCATCCGGTGTTTCGGCCGTTTCGGCTGGGAGATGAGCAGGGGCTTGCGCGGGCGTGATGTCACCCGCACAGGCGCGATCCAGGGCGGCTATCACCGCGGTGTCGTCGCCCGCCGGCTCGGTGCCAGTGGCGGCGAGGCCGGCGACGATCAGCTTGATCCGGTCGAGTGCGGCGAGCACCAGGTTGATCACCTCCGGTGTCGCCACCAGCTCGCCGTCGCGCACCCGGCCAAGCACATTTTCGGCGGCATGGGCCACGTGCTCGAGCCGCGGCAGGCCGAGGAAGCCGCATGTGCCCTTGATGGTGTGTACGAGGCGGAAGATGAGGGAGAGCGTCGCCTTGTCGTCTGGCCCGCGCTCCAGCTTCATGAGCGCAAGATCGAGATCGGCCAGGCTTTCGTTGGTTTCGGTCAGGAATTCCGGAAGCAGGTCGTCCATCGTCTCTCCGCCGACCCGCCAGAAGCGGGCGTGATGCTGGCTCGCAGAATGGACTGTCGAGGCAAAGAAAAGGTAAAGCATGCAGGGCGGCGTTGTTGATCAGCCAAAGATTTTCGCGGTGTCCGGCACGAAGCGGCACCCGATTTGCGCATCCGTGGGGCGCCTGCGCCAAGCCCCCATGGTGGCCCTTTTGGGAAACGGGCACGCCACGCAGAGGTTGGCGGCTACGTGCAGATTTCGGCGCCTGGCTTTTCGCGCGGGACTATCCAGGCCATCATGGGCCTCGCCCTGCCGGTCGGCGGCCGCGTGTTTGCCACCACCAGGCGTTGGCCTCCATGCCGGGCGCGGTGTGGAAACAGCCGTCCAAGCCTGGCAGGATCGCGATCGTGGAAGCAGGCCGATACGGCGTTCCGGTTTTGGGTCGCTCCAGCCGTGTAAAGCCAACGGAGGACAAATCGATGAGAGCAAGCCGTTTGGGATTTGCCGCAGCCGCATTCTGCTTGGCCGCCCTGCAGGCCGGCGCGCAGCAGGACGAGGCGCCACCCTACGACAAAGGCCCTGTCTGGACGTTCAGCATCATTCGCACCAAGGATGGTCGTTTCGACGATTATATGAAGTGGCTCGATACCGATCTGAAACCGCACAGCGAAGCGCTGAAGCGCGAAGGCTATATCCTGGACTACAAGATTCTCATCATCAACTCGCCGCGCGCGAACGAAGGCGATATTTGGGTGGCCCGCGAATACCCCAACATGGCGGTGTTCGACCACAGCACCAAGGACGATTACGCGATGTTCAAGCGTGTCGAAGGATCACGAACCGACGTCAACACCCAGCAGGCGTCACGGGCGAGCATGCGGGATTTCCAGGGCGAGATCATGGCCCGCGAAGCAATTCTCAAATAGTCCGCGCGCATCGATCGGGTTTGTGCGGCTTTCAGACGGTTGCCGTGGCGCAATGGCTCCGGAGAGATCCCCCCGGAGCCACCTGCATCATTGCGGCGTAATGGTACCGAACAGGCCATGCGTTTCATGGTCCGGACCCGCGGTAAAGAATAGTGTTTCGGGGGTGGAGGCGGCGGCACCGCCGAAATACAGGCCCCATAGCCCTGGGATCACGATCGGGCGGCCGAATTTGTCGGCGACCGGTCCCACGAATTTGCCCGTGAGGTCGTAGGCGTTGACAGCGCCGCTGCCGAAATTGCCGATCAGGATTTTATCGCTCAACCCGCCAAAACCCACCGGCGCCAGCGCAATGCCCCAGGGGCTGTCCAGGAAGCCGCCCGAAGCAAAATGTTGCAGCAGATGGCCGTCGGTGTCGAACACATCGACATAGCCGTGGCCGGGCCCCGCTACGTCGTCGTGTTTGGCGGCATCCTGCTTCGCGTAGGTCACGAACAGATTCCCGTTGATGTTGCGAATGCCGAATGGCGCATAGCCTTTTTGAATCGTGGGATCGGTGAAGGTGCCGAGCAGCTTGGCATTCGCCGGCGCGAAGGTGGAATCGAACACGTCAATCGTGCCTTTGCGAAAATTCGTGGCGTAGATGAAGTTGCCGGCCGCCGTGGTGCCGAACTCCAGGCCTTTGTAAACCGCGCCGGTGCCGCCGGAGGAGTTATCCACCGCGAGCACGGCATCGAGCGGATTGGTGGTCAAGCCGCCGGCCCAGGCGGAAATCGTGCCGTCTTCGGTGGAGAAGATGAAGGCCGCCGGTAATTTGGTTCCGGGCACCAGGAAGCCGGACGTGACGTTGATGACAATGCCGGTCGGTGAGGCCGCTGTCGTCTGCCCCGCCGGTGCGGGCACCGTGAACACGGCCGGGATCACGTCGCCCGTGCCGGTATAGAGGGTGGAAAGCCCGTCGCCGTTATCGCTGATCCAGAATGCGCCGCCCGGCACGAAGGCCACTCCCCAGGGATTGATCAGGTTGGGATCGGTGGTCAGGGCGTGGCCGGCCTGATCGGCCACCAGGTTGGTCTGCTTGAAGGCGTAAGGGTTGGCGGCGGTGGCAGCCACGGGTAGCAGGGCGGTGGCGCCCAGCAGCGCCGCGCAGGTTAAACGCGAGAGCGGGAGACGCGAAGAAAGGCGGGGCATGCACAAGACTCCGGATGCAACGGCGCGCGCCAGGATCGGGGCACCGTGCAGAGATGGACGAAGCCCCCCCCGATTTATTCCCCGTTCAGGAAAATGCGGGTCGAAATACATTTTTTGTCTGTGATGGAATAAAAGTCGCTCAGGCTCGTCTATCGACACACAGCCTGGGAGGCTCCGGCGCGCGACAGGGAGGCTCGCTATATTTGCAAACGATCTCATCGCGCACCTTCCGGCGCTGCGCCGCTATGCCACGGGGCTGGCGGGCCGGGTCGCGGAGGCGGATGATCTGGTGCAGGATTGTATCGAGCGCGCGTTGCGCCGGCAGGATGGGCTGCAGCAGCGTGAACGGATGGGGGCCTGGCTGCGCTCCATCCTGCACAATGTTTTCGTCGATGATCTGCGGCGCCGTCGTCTTAGGGGAACCATGGTGGATGTGCGCGACCTGGAGGATGATCTGGCGCTGAGCACGAAGCCGGAAGATCGTGCCGCGATGCAGGATTTTTACGCGGCGACCATGCGGCTGAGCCTTGAGCATCGGCAGATACTGCTGCTGGTGGGTGTGGAGGGCCTCAGCTACCGCGAGGTGGCGGCGGAACTGGGAGTGCCGATCGGCACCGTGATGTCGCGCCTCGCCCGCGCCCGCGACCGTTTGCGCGAGGCGCTGGAGTCGCCCGCGGCGGAAGCCGCCGCCAAAAGGTCGCCTGCAGCCGAAGCGGAGATCGTAACCCTGCACCCGCCAAGGGGCAGTGCGGCATGAACAGCCCGGCGCCGATTGCAGAGGCCGAACTGCATGGCTTCATCGATGGCGAATTGCCACCCGACCGCGCGGAGGCCGTGCGGGCGGCCCTGGCGGCTGAGCCTTCGCTGGCGGCCCGCGTTGCCGCCTACCGCGCCGACCAGCTTAGGTTGCAGGCGCTGTTCGGGCCTATCGCGGACCGGAAGCTGCCCCAGGCCTGGCTGGCCCGCATCGCCGGCCATCGGGTGCAGCGCCGGATCCAGGGGCCCCGCCGCATGGCTTTGGCCGCTTGCCTGGCGCTGGCCCT
>Ga0116226_10003633_pt1 | contig 13585 bp, 13 predicted proteins | sample S1TSphfallax_FD_89692 | JGI IMG/M metagenome (GOLD analysis project Ga0116226, IMG submission 89692) | Host-associated microbial communities from peat moss isolated from Minnesota, USA - S1T2_Fa - Sphagnum fallax MG | ecosystem: Host-associated > Plants > Peat moss > Unclassified | place: USA...
CTAGGTTAAAGTGGCGGCTAGGTTAGGGTTAAGTGGCAGCTACTTTAGGGTTAAAAGATAGTATATAATGGAGTGGTTTTGAATTGTCTTTCATTCTCTCCTTTCATGGTAATTGAGTGCACATAGAACCTTCAACCTTTGTTAGTTGTTACAAGCCATAATTTTGTGATTGTAGCATTTGAAGCATACAACCTTTGTAATCTTCTTGTAATAGAATTGTTCCATTTCATGAACCTTGAAGCTTTCATTTCTTACTTGTTTTCAATTTGTTTCCAATATAATTTGGCCAAGTTTTGGGTCAATAAGTTACTTGTTCTTTGACATTGGTCACATGTTTGATAATATTCATAACCGTTTTAACTCATCATTGGCCACTAATAACCAACATCTAAGATCTTTCACACAATGATATTAGAAGAGAAATTCCCTCCTACAACTCCATGTAATTCTTGTAAAACTATGGATATTTATTTTGGTTACAAAACTCCACAAAACCTGTTATCTTGTTTGAATTTATTCAATATTCCTTTTTAAAGCACAAATGGTTTAAAAAGGAATAAATCATTCCTAATATGTATTCATACACACTCTGTAATCACTCAAGTTGTAAGGTAAACATGTAAACATCACAAGTTTGATCAAGTATTCCAACAAGTTTAGTGTGGTTGGGTAATCTATTCAATGCATCTACCATTAGATGGGATCTACCAAGTTTGTAAATAATTTTGAAGTCATATTCCAGAAATAATAAAAGCCATCTAGCTAACCTACCAGAAACTTGTGGCTTGTTAACTAAATATACTAAAGCCATGTGATCCACAAAGAATGTAAACATGTTGTTTAATAAGTAATGTTTAAATTTGTGTAAAGCATAAACTATAGCTAAAGCCTCTATTTTCATAGTAGTATAGTTTCACTCAACAAAATTAAACAATCTTGATGAGTACATAACAAGTTGATCTATTTTACTTGTTGGGTTTAGGGTTGATATGGCCCCTATTGCTAACTGAAATGCATCAATATGAACATGAAATTCCAATTCCCAATTAGGACAAATAAATATAAAAGCTTGAATGTATTGGTTTTTGATGTCCTCCCAAGTGGTTTGACATTCAATAATCCATTCGAACACTTTAGCTTTTCAAAGTTACTTGGCAATTGGTGCCATAATAGAGGCCAAATTGTTTATGAAACATTTGTAAATTTGGGTCATTGCATTGAAGACTTGATTCTCCTGAGGTGTTTTGGGCACTAGCATTTTGACTAAGGTTTCTATCTTCTTAGGATCAAGTGTCTTCCCCTTTTTGAACACTACAAATCCTAAAATGGTTCTAAAACATACCATAAATGCACATTTATTTGGATTCAAACTAATTCCATACTCTCTACATTTTAGAAAGCACTTTATGAATTTCTCCAAATGAGTGGAAAGGTCATTAAAAATAGTAAAATCATTTAATTTTTTTTTCATGAACACATCAATGTATTCACAAAAAGTTTTTGTGATTGTCCTTTGATAGATAGGTGGTCTATTTTTACCCCAAAAGGCATTACAACCCATACAAAAGCCCCCCAATCAGTAACAAAGGCAGTTTTGTATTAGTCTTTTGGTGTTATGGAAATTTGATGGTATCTAGAAAAACCATTTAAAAATGTATAAACTTCATGTCCAACTGCAATGTTAATAACCTCATCAGTAAAAGGTAACAGGTATGGATCTTTCTTAGTAGCTGCATTAAGCTTTCTGAAGTCCACACAAATTTTGAATTTTCCATTTTTCTTAAGCACTACAACTATAGGCAATAGCCAAATAGTTTATTCATCAGGTATAATAAAACATGTAACAAGCAATCTATCAATATTTTGTTTGACAATGGCTACATAATTAGGATTTAACCATTACCTTGCTCAATAAGTAGGTGGTATCAATGTGTCCAACTCAATACAATGTTGAACTACTTTAGGTGGTATTCCCCTTCAAATTTTTATAAGTCTAGGTAAAAATGTCCTTGAACTCCTTTAACAATTAAATTAGTTGATGACTGACAATAGGTTCTAGATTTACACTGATTTCAACCTATTACAGGTTTTTTTTTAAACCCAAATTGATGTTGGTCAATTGTTTTTGAGTGAGAATCCATCTCGTAATGTGAAGGTTTTGAACTTTGATTCGAACAAATGTTTTGTCAATCTCCATTTCTCTTACGTCAAGTTGGAAAAACACCTATAATAAATGTTGTTGGAAAGTATCAAGGGGTATAGTTATATTAACATGTTGTACATGCACAATTTGACATGTATATCATACGAAACATGTGGCTTATACATAGGCTCAATAGGTTTATTAACTTGTTCAACTAAATTTAAACATGTTGATGTAATCAACTTAATGGGTTGATTTGACCAAACTGATGTAGGAATAACTATGGTTCCTATTGAAAACAATCCTAGTTTTATAGCAAACATCAAATCTTTTTCTTCGTCAAATATTCCAAAATGGAAATCATAACAAATTAATACTTCTAGACGCTTAGTTGGTGCTCCAAGTTTCTTAGTAACACGTATGGTTTTAATTGTATCGGCTCCTTGTATAATAATAATGTTGTTGCCCTAATCATGAGACACTTTAACATCCTTTAACTAAGGATAACCTGACAACACAGAGTCGTTGGAGTCTAACACACTACTCTGAATTACAATAAAAGTCACTACATAAGGAATTCCATGAACAAGGATTCTAAGATCTTTAATCAAACCTAAGGGTTTTGCAATGGTTTGATCAGCCATACGTAGGTTATAAGGTGCAGGTTTTGGTTTTGACAAACCTAACTATATCCTCAATTTTTTTGTAATGATATTAACTCCAAAACCACCATCTAGAAGCATGTCTTCAATGAAGTTCTTCCCTACTTGAATTTGTATTACTACCATTTGATGATCAATGGCAACTGATGCAATTACCAATTCTAGTAAACTAAGTTTTGATCATATTGAGTTAAAAATGTAGTGTTTGATATCAAGGATTGCCTGTAATAATTGTCCCAAGTTCAATGTATACTTGGTATCCAAAACTTGTTTGTTGATAGTTCTTATAATTTCTTTTAAAGTCTTCTCTATAGTAACATGTTTTGAAATGACAGGTTGTTGATTCACTTCATAGTTTGAATACTTATAGTTGGTTGAGTCATGGTTGAATTATCAGGCAATTCAACCCAAAATCTCTTTGATGAACCCTCATTAATAGTAGTAGGTTGTTTTTAAGGCCCATTATGTTGTAGTTGTCTAGCAGTTTCAATGAAAAAATCTCGTAAACACTTTTCTTATTGTCGTTCTCCAGCCCCTTTAGTTTTAATTGGCTCCCTCTCCTTGAACACATGTTGTTCTGATTGTTGACTATGAGTGGTAACAACAACTACACATTAATTGGCACATTGTTAGTTTTAGATGGTTTAAGTGTTATTGTGGCATTATAATTAACATGTTTAGTTTTGAAGATGTTTTGTACTTTTATTTATTTGGGGCATTCTACAAACCTACGTTCTATGCTAAAAAACATTATATAGGGATAATGAGTAGGTATTTTTCTTGATTTAATAGGTTGGGTTTTTGTTCCTATTATAAGTTTTGTAGATTTAACTATGACAGTTGGCACAACTAATACCTCTATTTTCTTGTCATGTAGGTTTCCATTGAATGATTAATTTTACCACAATTGGTATAGGTTAATGTTGATTTAACTATAATAGTTGGTACTACAGGTTTAACTACTACATTAACCTCTGGTGTAATTAGTAGATCATTATAACTCAAACTAACATGTCCACTTTCTTCACATACTATAGTATAGTTTCTATATGTTTGATTAAAATATTTATCTTCGTACTTGCAGTTGTTAATATTAGGTAAGGTAATAAACCTACCTTGAAAATAGTGGTTAAAAAAACATTTGTTGCTCTAACTTGTAAACAATTAGCTAATTTCAACAAGCATTCATAGTAAACCTCAACTACGATTTGTTGTTGTATGTTACGCAATTGCATGTAGACCTCTTCATTGTTATTTACAATTTTGAATCACTTGCAAAATGTTTGCTCCAACTCTTCAAAAGTGCAGTTTAAATGGTCTTGAACGGAGTTTTCACCCCATTCAAAAATATTACCCCTAAGAGTAAAACCAAACAAGTTGATGATGTCAATCTCCACTTTCACCATTAACTTTAACAGCCTTCTTGAATATTCTAATGTGAGCATCTAGATTAGTGTATTTGACATAGATTGGGTATTGTAACTTCTTGTAGGGCAGTTTAGTGGTTGGTTTTTAAACAAGTTGCACAACAAGTGGTTGATACCATGGTGGTACAAACATACATGGATTAAGTGTTGGTCATCCAAAAGATCCAATAGGTGGATTGAAAGGTGGTTCTCTCAACTAATCTCCTATAAGTGAACTTCCTCCAAGTGAATTTCCAGGTTGTCTTCCATTTGGTGGTTGGTGATCAAAACCTCTGGGTATATGAGTTGGTAAACTAGTAGTAACTTGTATATTGGTTGGCACTTATGCACTAACATGTTGCTGAATAGGTTATCTGTCTTTGCTAGTCGTTGATTAAACCAATGTAAGAAATTGATTGCCAACAAAATATGGTATATATGTTGGTGGCACAACATGTTGTTTAGGTATTCGGTACACATTCCTAAGTACATAACTTGTATAATTCTTAAAGATTGAGGAATCAAGTCCTTTTGTTCTAGTTGGATTTGCTTGATACAAACTAGGATCTAAAGGCACAAAAGGGGGTATGACATTATACCACATTGGGTATGTTGAAGTATATAACACACTAGTTTTACCTAGTACAATTGGTGTAACCAAGTTATCTAATAATTAACAGGTATTGTTGTATGAACTATATTAGGATTCATGGTTTTTGTTCCTAATACAAACACATTGGGTACTACTATTGTAGTGGTTGGAAGAACATGTTAATGAACATTCATCACCTCTTCCTTAAATGATTACTTTAATTTATCATCAACAAATGGGGAACGATTGAACATGTGTTTCATTTGATAACAATATGAACAAGTTATAATTCCAACACCTTTGTTTCTTCCTGAAACTGGTCTATGATGTGGAACTTGTGATCTTTCACCTGGACCAAGTACTGATTTTGCTAGCCAAGTGCCTTGTGGATAAATAACTCCATGTTGAACAACTATGGGTGTTGCTTTGCGTTTAACATGTTCTACATGTGGTATAAAAATTGATTGATTAGACGGTTTTCGATCGACATGACAAAGTTGCTCCAACCTGTTGAGTAGGTGAAGTCGTTCCATCTCTGAATTAGTGGGTACAAAATGAATTTGGGTATATGAAGGTTGGTTTTGAAAACTAGCAAATGTTATAATTGGTGTAGATGCACTAGTTCTGAGTAGATTGTACCATGGGGTTACAAATTGCCATGGTTGTTAAACAAATACGACCTCATCAAATGGCTAAATAAGTTCATGATTGTCATCATAATGAACATTCAACACCCTTAGTTGTGTTATTGTTCGTGGTGTTTCTTGATGAGTGGTTGAAAGTGCTACTAAGTTTCTTTGCACAATTGGTTTTGTTACATTTTAATGTTGTTCATTGACTTATCCCCTTTGTGTTACATCCATGTTTCGTGCATTCACAAGTTCCCATAGGTTGCACTTGATGTTCATTTTGTTTTTGTGCATGTTCCTAAACACGTTGATGTTTAACCTATTTCAACTATTTTCTAAGACTTCTAGTAACTACTTTTGACATTTTCTGAAATCAACAAGTTTTAGGAAAATTTGCATTATTTTTGAACAATAGATTTTTATTTTTTTCAAAAAGACCCCTCCCAGTAATCATAAGTTGTATAAAACTTCTTTTACATATTGGGCACCTATCTATCTTCAAAAATTCTACACTAACTGCACCCTATTCTTAAGGTTTCAAAACCAAATCAAGGTTAGAAACTTGAGTCTTAAATTTAACACAAAACAAACAAACATGTGACAAATTAAAGTTTGAAGCATGATCATTTTTCAACCTTGATCTACTAAACTACTAAATCTAACCAAAAATTATAAGTGTGAATACTTCTAAATTCTGATCCACTATGGTCGCCAAATGTTAATGAGGTTTTTCTATTCCCATTAAGGTTAATTCACCTTTAGATTTTTCGACAACATGTTCTTAAAATAATAACAAGTACATACAACACGCAAAATAAAACTTAAGCTACTACAAATCCTAAATTAAAATGTACACAAATTATTCAAACTTGAACAAAATACGATGAAAGAAAAATGATACATGTTCCATAATTGAAAAATGAAACACATAATCATGAATGAAATCCAAAAGTCCTTCAATAGGTTTTTCCTCCTAGTTTTATACTAGCCAATTCAAAATACAATAGTCATAATTGACCATTATAAACAATCATTAGCCAATACCTAGACTAATAATCCAAAATTTCAAAAAAGGTACACTCTACTTAACTACATGTCCAACTATCGATTTTTTCAAGTACAAGTTCTACCGATTACCTGTTAATTAACACGTTAACCTATCTTCTTAACCTAGTCATTACCTACCATGTTTAGTTAATTGGTTAGGTTAATACTACATGTTAGGTTTAACAATTTGTTTATATTATCAACTTGTTACCAAATTTGGGTAACAACCTATAATTAGCGACTAGGTATAGAAGCCTAAATTAGGTTAGGGCAACCTATGCTATGACCTTTACTAGACTTAAATGTACATCACTTGGATTAAGTCTACACTTAGATGACCTAGGTAGGAAAATCCTATTTCATTTTGAATTTACCTTTTAAGGTTAAACCTTTTCAATGGCTCGTCCCAAATCGCCTTCCTTTTAAAAATATTTCTTATGTTTTGGATGCTTATGGTGCATTTATTTATATTGCTCATCATTTGGAAAGGATGACAAAAAATATGGGACAAACTTTTGGGAGGGAGAAACATTTTCATGTCCACACAACACTAAAACCTTTTAGTTCACACAACATCATTCATAAATAACTATGTAATATACATAAATTAAGTAAATAAATAAATAAAGAGGTACGTAAATATGTATGTTAATTAAATAAAAATAAAAAATAAATAAATTTAATGTATAGTTATTTAGTTATAATTAATAATTATAGCCATATTATAAATCCTTGAATTATATAAAATATCACGATAGTTATAATGTATTATATTGTTGATTGATAATTACAACCAAATTATAACTAATATTTACAAATTTGACCTAATTCATTATATATTATCAACAATGTATTTGTAATAGTTAATATTTGACTACTTAATTACACATTCATTAATGTATTTTAGGTAAATAACTAGTTAACTAACTACTAATGTATCATAGGTATATAAATGGCCTACCCTAACTTGTATAACTAGGTTACCTATAGGCTAAAGTATGGGTAAATAGGTGGAGGATAAGTAGGGTATGTATAAATAAATATTCCTACATATAAGTTATTTTTATTTAGGCTATTTAATCACATATTTGCATTGCATAAGTTAAATAGGTGGGAATTTTTAATTATGGTTAAATTAATCACAACTAAAGTAATTATGGCAAAACTAATAATGGCTAAATTCCTAGGCAAATTTAACCTAGGAAAAAATAATGATTTGTAAAATAATAATGCCTAAACCAACTGCAATTAAAGTAATTATGGGAACACCAATAATGGTTAAACCGACAATTTTTTTAAAATAATAATGGTTCAATTAACCATATATAAATAAATAATGGTTAAATATATACTAATTAAATTTTGTTGGGTAAAATAATTATGGCAAAACCAATCGGCTTGGGATTGCCCAAAGGGGGAAGATCTAGGAAACATGAAGGATTATTAAACACACAATTTGGAGGAAATGAAGGTACTTGGTAATAGAAAACCACATATTTTGTTTTTGGATAAACCACATATATTTTTATTTATTTTTTATTTCATTTCCACATAACATTGAATTTCGCTATAATTTAAATGGATTTTTCTTTTTAGTAAAATAAAAAAGTATAGACTTTTGTAGTGATTTCCATGTCCATATTGTTGTGTAAATGTTTTGGAATATCAAAATGGTAATGTAATGAATTGTAATTTTGTCTTTGGATTTTTCAAAATTTACTGTGAAGTGCAAATTCTAGTTATATGAAATAACCATGAATATGGTGTTTTAATGAAATGCATAATCTAGTGTGTTTAAAATCAAAGAAAAATTTATGAGTGTGCATATTGTATTGCAAATCTGTTGTTACCATAGTGTGAAATAATTTTGTAGGGATTAAATTTCACTTCTACCATTTGGCGACCATCCTGCGGGGATATTTTAAAAAATTCTCTTACAATAATGGGAAGGTTTTCTACATTTTTTTGTTGTTATATGGTAGAGGATAATGTTCAAATGAGTGGTTTTTTTTTCAATTTCGAATTTAGAAGGGTATGTTAGAAAGTTTCAAAGGTATAAGTGGTTGACACCATAAGGACTGTAGAATGATCTGCAGATTTTGAAGACAAATGATTGTGAAACAAAATGAATTGTATGGTGATTTGAAGTTTACAACGACAATTGGACTGGAAGGAAAATCATCAAATCACTATAAAACAAATAGAAAAAAATATTGAAAATGGAGAAGAGTATGCAAGGCTTATAGAAACCCCATATCGAGATTTGATGTTGGATAGATGAGTTATGAGAACAAAGGAAAAACCTACAAGGCATAGGTCATTTCTACCAAAAGAGGTGGTATGACATGAAGTAGGGATTAGGGGCCTTTAGAAAAGACATAGTTATAGACAATGATCTCCACGAAGAAAGATGCAATCGACCACTCACCAAAATAAGTGGGTGCAATATACTTTTTAGCCACAATATGTGGTTTAAAGTCAAAAAGATAAAAATGGAACAAGGACTTCTACAATACCTAATCAACCCATAGGAAATCTCAAGTCCAAAGTTGGTGATTCTTTTAAAAAGGGATGTTACATGAAGTATACAACCCAAGTTTATCTATCATTCAGTGTTTCTAGATTACTATGAACTAGTGGAAGACTGGGAAGTAGAAGAAAACATCAATATCGATGTGGTTGAAGAGACTCAGAAAAATTACCCACGATCATCTGAATATACATAGGCACAAGTGAATGTGTTGGATGAAATACCATAGTCATATTCACATCAAGGGAATCCAGAGTTGGAACAAATAAGGTACAACCAAAAAACAGGATCATGAATCTATGGATTCGAAGATAATCAAATTACTTTCAAAGGTATGTGCATTATGTGAGGAAGAAGGACATGCAATCATGGATTGTCCTTTTGTGCCTTTTCACATCAAAACATGTATTGTTAGACATGTGGAGTTACAAAATGTGGCAATAACATTAATGGATCAACCATAGGAACATGAACCAATAATTCATGTATTCCATAATAGATTAAGAGACATGGAGTTTGGAAGTCAATTGGGACCATAGAGTCAATAGATTCATCCATCTATTCAAATTAGGAGCAAAGAAGTAGAGGTGTATTCACATCCACATTCTAAACCATAATGGATACCAATGGGTAACCATAACTTCACTAATAGTATCAAAAACGACAATTGTTGAAACCCAAAAATGACATGTTAAAGTAGGATTTACTTAATTACTTGATGTGAGTATAACAACCACAAGAGTGGAAATAGTTGTTACACCTAACATGGATGTTATTAGAAGGGGAATATTAATTAGATCCGTAGGAAAATTGGATAGTGGATTGGGTGGAGTCTTGACAACAAAGAATTTAAATTGAAGTAGTAACTACTGGAGTTATTAGGACACCTCATATGGTGTTTACCAATCTGATAATGACTACTCATGTGAACATTTAGATTGACCATTGATGAATTCAATGGCTATTAGAAGGTATAGAAATGTAGATGTAACAAATTTAAGAGGAGGATATTAAAAACCATTTGCTATAATTACACAAATTCTTAATCACAAATATGGCCATTATGTTAAACCAAACAAAGTAGCTCTTAAAAATCTTGATTTCAAAAAAGATGTTAATCCATATGTTCATGTCAGAATGCTCAATTTTGTAGTAAAAACAAATGTAGAGACTTTTAAAGAGTATATCATCAATGCGTTTAATTATATGCTAATAGATACAACATTGGACTGATGTCATAATTACATGTTAAAAGTCCTTCACTATAGTTTTTTGGAACTTACATAGGCATTTTGCAAACGTCATCGGAAGACTCATAATGACGAACAAATATACATGGAGTTGAAGAATATGAAATAAGAGACTAAAAGGGTGGAGGTTTATTATGAGCGGATTCAAAAGTTGGTTCATGGTTTACAAGTACTAACCACATATAATTTTTTGACTATTATGTTTAGAACGGGTTTGCAATCTTACCTCAAAATTGTGACTTGAGGGATGAAAAAATCAACATTACAACAACATAAGGAGGTAGCAATGTTATGTGAAGAAGGCATAATTATTATATTGTGAATCATCACCTCGATTGCATGGTTGATTCGTCTTCTCGAGGGCAACTCGTCAGGCAACTCTTTGGGCATCACATCCGAAAATTCATCCAATACTCACTTAAGGCACTTGGGAGAATTCACCAAGTTGGTAACTTCCTTTGGTTCAAACTCATCCAACACACACATCACACACAACATGCCATAACCTCCCATGCATTCCTTTTCCATAGTTTTTCCTAACATCAAGTGGATGGTGGATCCACCCACACTAGGCGCTTCATATGCCTTCACTAAAACAACCCCATTTTTGGATGGGATTCTAACTAGCCTATTGTGCCCTTTTATGAGCACATTGTTATGGGTGATGAATTCCATTCCCAAAATGCAATCCATCCCCCCCAAGGTGGAAACTAACAAATCCACCATCTTGACCTTTTTTCACTAGCTATGAAATCAAGCACTTGAGTTGTGGGGATGAATGCAACTTCAACAAAGTGAGGGCCTTGTTGCATCCTAATGTGTCGAATGACAACTTTCCACAACAAATCTTCATGATCAAAAGGTCCATATGGTGGTCTTTGAACTACATTTTTATAATGCACACAATTCAACTTGATGCCCATGTCCATACAAGTGTAACAACTTCCCTTCCATGCATGTAAAAACCATTGTAGAGGATATTAGTGTCTATGCATTTTACATTCAAATTTGTGATAGTCAACATACATGCTAAAAAATGGTAAATCTTTCATTTACATGGAATTAAGTCATGATGACATGTGAAAACTTTGTAAAAATGTCAAAAATGTGTTTCAAAACACTTTTGAAATAACACAAAAAGATCATGTGAAGAGGAGGTTCATGTCACTTGATATGCAAAAGCTTGAAAAATGTGACCCCAAACCCTAATTTGCAAAATAATCCTAATTGAAAGTTCAACATATATTTATAATAGATTGAAAAATGCAAATATCAACTATTTAAAGTCAAAAAGTGGTGGGAAATATATAACATGTGTTATTTTTAATATGTAGCCATTCATTTTTAAAGTGTGGATTACTTGTAATACACTCAATGTATTGTTCACACCATGTGTTAATAGCGTATTGGTGTTTTGAGTAGATTAACAGTGACATTATTTTATTTATAAAATTGGAAATGTGGCAACTTCTTGTAGCGACATTTTGAAAAAATTCCCACCCTTTTTATGTGTAGGCATGTTGAAAATTTCCTTAATGTATGAAAAACACATGGCAAATAATAATTGGTTATTGTTTTAAGTGGTAGGAAATGTATACCATGTCTCAAATTTTCCCCATATGTAGAGATTTTTTTTTCAAGTGTCAAATACTAGTAATTTACATTCAATGTATTCTTCACATGCACCACATGTTAGTAGCATACTGGCACATTTTGATTAAATTAATTTTTTAAAATTTTTTTATCCATACATTTCAAAATGTGGCAACCTCTTGTCAATTTATTTTGAGTTTAGTTTTCACTCATTCTATGTTTAGGTGGGCTGAAAAAGCCTTAGTGTATCAACAAATCATTAATATATTAATAAATCTTTAGTGTATTTGTAACATATGGTTAGTAATAATTAGTTGTAATCGAAAAAAGGTGGTAAACGTATACTAGGTGTCAAAATTTCATATGTAAGGTTTATTTCTCAAGTGTGAAAATATATTAATAATATACTCAATATATTGCTCACATCACATGTTGATAATAGATTAATCGTTTTTCATTAAATTAACATTTGTTTTACTTTGTATCCATAAATTTGGAAATGTGGCAACCTCTTATCCATTTATTTTGCAAATTTCTTGTTCATTCTATGTTTAGGCATGTTGGAAAAGCCTTTGTGTATCAAAAGATTATTAATATATCAATAAATCTTTAATGTATTAGTAACATATGGTTAATAATAGTTAGTTATATTTTAAAAATGATGGTAAATGTATCCTTGGTGTCAAATTTTCATATGTAAGGTTTATTTCTCAAGTGTGAAAATAGATTTATAATACATTTAATGTATTGTTCACATCATCTGTTGATAATAAATTAATGGTTTGTTACTAAATTAATGGTTGGTTTATGTTACTTATAAACCTGAAAATGTGGGAATTGCTTGTCCATCTATTTTGAAAATTTTCCCACTCTTTTTATGTTTAGATGGGTTGAAAAGTCCATAATGTATCAATACATTTTTAATGTATCAGTAATGTATGGTAATAGTAATTAGTTATAATTGAAAAATGATGGTAAATGTATACTTGGTATCAAAATTTCATATGTTGGGTTTATTTGTCAAATGTGAAAATATATATATAATACATTCAATGTATTGTTCACATCACATGTTGATAGTAGACTAATGGTTTTTTATTAAATTAATAGTTGTTTTACCTTACCTATAAACTTGGAAATGTGGCAACCTCTTGTCCATTTATTTTGAAATTTTTCTTGCTCATTCTATGTTTAGATGGGTTGAAAAATCCTCAATGTATCAACAAATCCTTAATGTACCAAAAAAATGGTAAATTATAGTTAGTTATGATTGAAAAGTGATGTTAAATGTATACCAAGTGTCGAGGTTTCATATGTAACCATTTATTTCTCAAGTGTGAAATATTAGTAATATATTCAATGTATTGTTCACACCATGTGTCAACAATAAATTGGTGGTTTGGTACTAAATTAACAATTGTTTTGACTTACCCATAAACTTGGAAATGTGATAATATTTTATCCATTTATTTCGAAATTTTAACGTATTGATATTTTTTGATACATTACCAATAATTATAATATAGTAAATAAACATTTATATGTTTAACTATAAAGCTTCTTATCCATGTAATCATTTTGAAAATTTCCCACCCTTCCTTACACAATACATATATGTACCGTAAGATTTATGTTGATGATATAACATGATGCATGATGAAATATGATGCATTGATACATTGTCATTTCAATATAAAATAAAATAAAACCAAAATTATCACTACTCCCTTCAA
>Ga0116226_10003634_pt1 | contig 13585 bp, 10 predicted proteins | sample S1TSphfallax_FD_89692 | JGI IMG/M metagenome (GOLD analysis project Ga0116226, IMG submission 89692) | Host-associated microbial communities from peat moss isolated from Minnesota, USA - S1T2_Fa - Sphagnum fallax MG | ecosystem: Host-associated > Plants > Peat moss > Unclassified | place: USA...
AAAAAAAAAAAAAAAAAAAAAAAAAAAAGACCCTTAAAAAAAAAAAAAAAAAAAATTAATAACCGAAATAAATGATATGAAAAATATGTGACTATTGGAAATATAACAAAATTTTAAAGGCTTTGCCTTTACTTCAAATCAAATGAAACGTATTAACTAATATAATATACACAAGTTAATACACTAAACATAACAGCACATAAGGCAAAGAAATAATTTCCATTAACAACTAAAGCTCAAAAAATAAGAATTTTACCAAAAAAACCTGCTAAAGGAGGGACACCTGCTAAAGAAAGTAAACACAAAACTAATAAAAAACTTAAAGAAAAATTAATTGAAGATATACTACTAAATTCAACCAAATTTTTCAATTCATTATTTTTAGGATTGCGTTTAATAACAAGTAAAATCGAAAAAATTTGAACAGCTATCATAATATAAATAAAAAAATAATATAAAGCAGAAAATGTACCTTCATATGAACCTGTAGATAATCCCAACATCATAAAACCCATATTCGCAATAGCACTATAAGCCAAAAAACGTTTTATTTTTGTTTGATAAAGAGCGCCAACCGAACCTATGCCTATAGATAATAAAGCACATCAAGAAATAAAAAGTTTTAAATTTAAAAAATTGGATGTTAAATTTGTATAAATATCCATAGCAAAAATTATATAATATAAACTTTTAAAAAAAATAAAAAAAATAGATATTTTTGGTAATACAACAAAAAAATATGTTATAAATAAAGGCGCCCCTTCATAAACATCAGGTATTCAAAAATGAAATGGTGCTATGCCTAATTTAAAAAATAAACCAACTATAATCAATAATCATCCATAAAAAAAAACAAAAGAGTTATCACCCATCAAAGATGCAATAGAAATTTGTAATCCTAGTGCTGTAAAATTTGTTGTTCCACAAACCCCATATATTAAAGAAATGCCATATAAAAAAATTCCAGAAGCAAAGGAACCATAAATAAAATATTTAACTCCTGCTTCTGAAGATAAATTTGAATTTCATTTTAATGATGCAAGAACATATAAAGATAAACTTTGTAACTCTAATGCCATATAAGCAATAATAAAATCGTTAGCTGATATCATTAAAAACATTCCTTCTATTCCTAAAACCATTATAATAGGCATATCTAAACTGATTATATCTTTATTCAAATAAGATATAAAACCACCAGCAAAAATAAAAAAAGCACAAAAACATAAAAATAATCGCCCATAAAAAATAGCAGGGGCATAAACAAAGAACTCATGTCCATAATAAAAAATATTAAAATCACATTTAAATGTATTTAAAAAAATCAAAATAATAACCAAACAAAAAAAACCTCAACAACAAATAAAAATTATTTCATTAAATGCTTGCCTTTGAGATTCTAAATTAATAGGTAAATCAATAAAGAAAAAACATCTCCAACAAATCAATCATATAATAAATAGAATAAAACAATAATCAAATAATCAATATTGATTATCAAAACAATAAATTAAAAAATTATTAATATTAATATTAATTTCAAAAATATTACGCATATTTATCTCTTTTTTTAATATTTTTCAATATAGAATACATATACAATTAAGACCTAATTATTTATAAAAATTTCTCAATTTAAAAATCGTACTTGCCTGTTTTTTATTCTTAAACAAACGCTTATATCATTCTTGATTTGAAGGTAAATGTTGCAATTTAGTTTTATAATATTGTCTGGACCTCCAATCACGTCGTCTACGCCTTCATCGCTTATAGACCATGGTTTTACGATGCCATGTTAAACTAAGTTGCTTATCCCCTCAAGGATAATTTTTAAAGGTTCGAACTCGCACAAGTTTAACATAATTAGTTAAATTTGTAAATGTTTTTTTTTTTGCCTTAAAATCACGTGTACGCTTATATAATCTCCAACGATGCTTCGACCGTATCCTTCTTAAAACACTAGCTCTGGATTTTGAAAATAAACGAGATCACCCACCAATAAAACGCGCTTTAAAATAACTTCATCATAACATAAGGTTACAATATTTATAAGCTAAACAAAAACGTCTAATTGATAAAGCACGTAAGAGTTTATATGAATATTTAACTAAGGAATATAAACGATCTAATGAAAATATCTGGTTTTTTTCAAAACGTCGCGATCGTATGATCTTTCATATTAAACAAAAAGAATGAAAATAATATAATTGTTTCTTATTCATAATATTTAATTTAAAAGAAAAAGATTCAATTGATAAATTTCATCAATAAGCTTTAATAGGTTTCAAAAAATAATTTTGAAACCTATTAATACTAAAATTTTGAAGACCACTTATATACCTAAGTCATAAATTAAATAAAGTTTTCAAATAAGCTTTAAAAAATAAATTTAAAAAATATAAGGTTCATAAAAAAAAAAATTTACTAAAGTATTTTCAAAATAATAAATTATAGAACTTCAAACCTCATTTATCAATTCGCTTTGATTTAAAAAAAAGTAAACGTTTTTTTTTTAATATATCTATGCGCTGTTTTTTTTTTAATATATATTTTTTTTTTAATAAAATTTTATTAAATTTTAATTTTGATTTACTTTTTTTAATATATATATTATCAAATTTTTTACGTTTATTAGAAAAACGTTTAACTTTTTGTTTTCTAATAAACATACGTTTAGCCTTTTTTCTTTTTAGATATTTATTTATATATCTATTTTGATATTGAAAAGAAATATGTTTCTTTTTTAAAACATATTTCTTAACCATGCAAATATTTAATTGTGGTAATTTTTTTCAAAAAAACACCGACCTATAAAAAACATTAAATCACATTCTTAATTTAAAAAAATTTACAATAAAATATTTTCAAAAAAAAAAACGACTTATCAATGTAAAAAAATCACATTTTTCTTGTGGAGGAACTTTAACAATATTTATATTTAATTTTGGGGGAGTAGGATTTAAAGGTAATTTAATACTATTTCAAACTTTATATAATTTTAAATTAGATTTTATTTTATAATTATTATCCATTCATTATTAATTAGATTTTATTTTTTGCTAATTCAATCATCAATAGATACAACGTTTATATCATATTGAAAAGGCTCATCTCGAACTGTTTTCAATTTAAATCTATAAGAATTTAAATAACCAGGTTCAATATAAGGTCCTGATTCTCTAAAAAAAACATCTCATTCCCATTCACGATAAAAAGGCTCTTGATAATAATTTTGATACTTTCAAAAAAACCTATTAAAGTTTATGATTTTATGAAATCACAAAAATCGGCGATAAGAAAATTTAAATTGCTTATGCTGTAATAAAATATAAGTCGGTTCTGAAAAGAAATTAATATAATTAAAATTACATTTTAATAAATAATCCTGAACAAAATCTAAAATAAAAAAATAAACAAACTGACAAAACCTTCTTTTCTCTTTAACTAGTTCTAAATATAGATGCAAATTTAACGAAAATTTGTGTAGTAGAAATTTACCTAATATATAACCAATTTCTTGATACTTTGCATAGATACCAATGTTTAAGCTAAATAAGCTACGTCTTATTAAAGAACCAGAAAACATTATATACCAATTATATAATTCTAAATTATATTTTATACTAGAACACAAAAATTTAAAAAAATTTTTTTGATAATAATTTGCTATAGGTGTAATTTTAATATGATTTCATAAATAGAATACTTCAAATAAACAACTAAAATCAAAAGTTAATGCTCACTTGCTAGTTGTTTGAAGCCAAGGAATTAATTTATAATATGCTTTACTTATATAATCAATAGCTAAAATTACTGATGAAGGAATTCATTTTCAAATTAAAAAATTTGCCAAACCTAATGAAGATGAAGAATAATTAATAGATTTTATTAAAAATATTTTTAAATTATATAAATAAAAGTATTTACATAAATTAAAACCAAATAATCTTACCCTATGATATAATGATTTTAATGTTATAAATCGCGATTTCATATATCTTGCTACTATTTTTGGAAAATAAAAACAACAACGATATGTAAATAATAAAATAGAAATACTCACAAATGGAGCTAAACTATTAGCTAAAAAATTAGCTAATTTATAAGTAAAAAACCTAGCATGCTTTCAAATCAAACCATTAACATTTTTTAAAAAACCTGATGCTTCTAAATGAAATATATGTCCATGTCAATTAACACGCTTATCCGATAAAAACATATATGGGCTAAAACGTTCTTTAATAAGATTCCATCGATAAAATAGATATAATCCATCATTATCAAACTCTTCAATTTTCAAAGCATCCTTTAAATTATATTGATCACGTAAAAATGGTAATGTATTAATATATTCATTATATTTAAAAAAACGAAAATATTCAACATTACGACCTAAAAAAAAAAAATGATGCAAAGCAATTTTTAACTTAAAATTATAATAATTTAAAAATTGCTTTTCCTGTTTCAAAAAATAATATGTTGACTTAAAACAAAAAACTGAATGCTTTTTATAAAAAAAATATTCTAAAAAAAAAAAAATAGTTAAACTCTTTATAACAAAAAAATTTTCTGATAATCAAACATAATTAGGACGCATAAAAAATGAAAAAAATAATTTATTAGACTGAATAATTTTATAATAAAATACATAATAAATATGTTTAACAATAAAGATTGCATTTTTGCTTTCTTTATTGTAAAATAAAGGATTTTTAAATTTAAACAAATTAATAAAAGCTAAATTTGAAGTTTTAAAAAATAATAATAGTAATTGTAAAAAAATTGGCTTAAAACGAAAATAAAAATGAGGATAAATCGCCCTTGTTAAAGATCACGTTATCAATTTTCTTCGTCTTTTATTAAAGCTTAGTCCCCTATAATCAAAAAAAAATTTTGGTCTTTTTTTCATAAAATAAAAATTTATGTTTTAAAAATTTTTTTGAATACAAACTGAATTTTAATAAAAATACATATATCATTTTTTTTTTACTTTTTGAATATTTAACCGAAGTTTTTGATTTATATAATGATGTTTTATAAAAAATAAATATACTTTGAAAATAATAATAAAGTTGAAAATAAAATGTTTCAATTATTTTCTTATTTTCAAAAAAATTTAAAGCTAAATTCAAATTTTTTTGAAAATAAGAAAATAAACAATTCCTAACATTTTTAAAAAATAAATTTATTTTTATAAGAAATGTTGGAGAAAATTTATAACGTAATGAAGATCTAAATGTTGCTAAAGCATGTAAGTTTTTTTTAAAATTCATATGATGCTTTGTACCAAAAGAACGAAATCGCAATACACCTTTGGCTTCCTTTATTCTAACTAATTTCAATTTAATAAAACCATATGAACCAATATAAATATTTTTTTTTATAAACGATTTCAATATAAATTTATTATTTTTAAATAATTTATAATATTGACCCTTAACAATTGAAAAAAATTTACAATCAAAAATATTTTTAACTTTTTTTTTTATCAAAAACTCACTTAAAAACACAACTTTTTTTCATTTATTTAACAAATTTAGATGTAATTTACTTAAATGTAAATAAGTATTAAAATAAATTACATATAATTTATTATTTTTCGATTTTTGTTGTTTGAAAATATTTCTTGATAAATGTAGACCCAACTTAAAAATTTTAAAATTTTTAAAAAAAATTAATCAAAGATTATAAAAAGTTAAAAATATTTTATTTATAATATTATAAATTTTATTACTAGGTAACTTATAATAAAGTATAAAAATTATCTTATATAAAATTAATTTTGTTAAATATGACAATTTATAATCATATTTAACAAAACTATTATAAGAATTCAAAAAATTCTTATAATAAATAGATTTCATCAAATAAAAAGAAGAAACATAAAAAAAACATGAATAATCAAATTTATTATAATTAGCTATTCAATATCACGATCGATGAAAATTCGAAATCAAATTAAAATAAGATCTATATCAAAAAAATCTTTGCGGATATAACACTACAGGTGTATCAAAAGAAGAAATAAAAAAAGCAGATTCCCGAAATGCATAATTATTAGCTATTCAAAAAAAATTAGATCTTTTTCTTAAATCATAATAATTAAATTGAAAATTATACGAAGAAATTGAAAAATCTAAATCATCAGCTAACAAATTAAAAGATCTATGAAACTTGAATTTTCGACGTCGTGCTCAATTAGCCACATCATCTAAATCAGAAAATAAAGTTTTAACATCATTATGATAAAAAGAATTATTAGCTTTTTCTAAAAATTCATCAAACTTTATAAATGAATTCTTTAAAAAGAATGCATAATTTTTTCAACTATAATAATTAATATGACTAAAAAAATTTCGTCTTAGCTTTTGAGTATTATAAAAAAAACCAAATGGAACTGCTATATTTTTTTTTAAACGCATACTCATTCATAAACCATAACTAAATCAATTACGTTGATAACTGAAACCATAAAAATTTGCGCTATAACGTAAAAGCTGATATTTATTTAAATCAAATATATATGGTAAATCAGAATAATTGACAATTTTAACAAAAGTTTGCACTATTCCCAATTTAAAAGAAGAATTCCTAACTGTAGGATTGACTCGATTAATAATATTAAAAGAATTTTTTATACCTTTGTTAGTATATTTCCGTAAAATTTTTTTTAACGTATCACGAAAAAATTTTACACGTGATATTCAAGAAAATTTAGAATATCTTGTAATAAAACTCTTTTTTTTTTTCATTAAAAAAATACCAGAATTACGTAAATTTTTATTTTTCAATCCTGTACCTTCAAATTTACTAAATTTATTATTATTTTTATTAAAAATGTTAATGTTCATAATTTTTTATAACCTACGTAATTTTCTACCACGTGAACCATTAAAAGCAACAGATCTTCGAATACGGAAACTTGAAATATTTATATTATAAAAAGCAAGCTCTCTAGTTAAAAAATGAAAATAAGAATTTAAACGCATTTTTATTATAAGTTGTAATAAATTTATTTTATATAATTTAAAATAAACATTCAATTCCTTTACAATATTTTCAATAGCATATGGAGCTTTTTTACGTCTTTTAGTTCCGATTACACCAGATTACCAGAAGTTTTACAAACAATAACTTTATTCCTTAAATCCGTTAACGTAATCATTATATTACTAAAAGTTCGCTTTAAATATAAACGCCCTCTTAATTTCGATTTTTTACCAAAATAAAAATGTTTTTTTCGACTTAATTTCATTATTTATTTAATTTTTTAATTTTTATAAATGTTCCTATTTGTCTACGAATACGCTTAATGCGTTGTGTACTAGCATTTGTACGCGTACGCTGCCCATGAACAGGTAAACATAACTTATGTCTTAAGCCACGAACACAATTTATAGAAATCAAAGCATTAATCCTATAATCAATAAAACGTTTTATACGAACATCACTTAATACCAATAATCGTAATAAAGAAACAATTAAACCATAATTAAAATTATTCATATTGTTAAAAAAAAATGGATAACATAATCCCATTTTTGAGGTAATAACATTAGCCTTTCTTAAACCTATACCATGAATTTGACTTAAAGCAAATCTTACTTCTTTGTTTATGTTTAACGTAACATCTCTAAATAAAAACATGAAATATATGCTTTTTTAATAATCCTGTCGATAATGATAAATATCATCATACAAACCATAATCTGTCAAAATACAAAATAAAATAAAATATTCATGAAAAGAAAAACTTATATTTTTAATCTTACCACCATTATGAAAAAATTTAAACAATATATTTTTATTTAATAATATAAAATACGTATTATTCGAAGTTTTTTTTATTAAAATTTTATGCATAATTTAAACTTTTTTACCACTTTTTTTCAAAAATACAATTTGCCTAACAAGTCTTAAACCATGCAGCGTATAAGGACCCATTTTATATAATAATAAAATATGACTTAATATTAACTTTAAAACAAATCATTCAAAACTAAACAAAAGCATACGTTTTTTATAAGTTTTAACTAACAGGTTTTTAGGATTGAAAAAATAATAATAATTAGTATAATTAAAAAAAAAAAAATGGGTTAAATCAGAAATAGAATATAATCTATAACCTAACCCACGTATTCGCAATTTTATAAAATATGCAAAGATAGTTTGATTACAAAATATATTTTTTATAAAACTATTAAAAAAATGTTTCTTCAAAAATATAAATTGAATATCATCCAAATTCTTGAAAAAATAAAAGGAAGGTAATAATATAAATTTTAATCCTAAAATATTTTTGACAATCAAACAAGATAATTTATAAGAAAAAAAAACTTGTGTTCCTTTAACAAATTTAATTAAATTGAATCTATTCAAATCTCTAAATTTCAACTTTTATAAGTACTTCACCGCCAACATGACCCGACAATAAACAATAATTGCTAGTCACTAATCCTTGTTGACTAGAAATTATATAAAATCCAGAAAAATTTTTATTAGAAAAATTTTTCGATAATTTGCCCAAGCGCCAATAACATCGCTTGCCCGGTCTAGAAATAATACTAAATTTACCTATAGGCTGTCCCTTAATAAATTTAAAATAAACAGATATATAAGATTGCTCAATTCTAAAAGTTCTAATTAATCCATATTTATATAATATACGTAATATGCGTAAAAAAATTGGAGTTTTAACAATTTTAATAAACCTTAATTTACGTAATAAACCTATATTTAATTGAGAAATAAAATTTGCTATCAAATAATTAAAATTTAAATGATAGTTTTTCATAAAATTAAAAAGACGATTTTCTTAAGCCTGACAAATAACCCTGACCTCCAAAAAGACGCACTGCATGTCGTCCTAACTTAAAACGACGAGATACTACCTTTCCAGCATAATTAAACAAACAATACCGCTTATAAGTGCTTAAAGCCATAAATTTAGAATAAGAATGTAATTTTTTTATAAAATATAATTTATAATAATATGGGAACTTTGATGAGCTTAATAAAGATTTTAAAATATTTTTTTGTAACTCTCCATTTTTAAATAATTTACGATAGTTTTCATCTTTTTTTGTTCAACCAAAACGCTTTCATCTCAACATAAAAATTAAAATAAATATAATTTTAAATTACGCAATAAAATACGTGAGCTTAATAAATCACAACCTGTACAAAATATTTGCAAATTTAGGCTCTCATGTAAAAAAAAAAGACCTAAATTTGTTTTAAATTCACTAAAAATAGTCAAATCGCGAAATAAAATATAACATATATTTATATTTTTAAAAATATATGCCCCTATGTTAAAATAAGTAATTTCTAAACAAGATATTATATCATTCAATAAAAAGTATAAATTAAAAAAAATATCTTTATTTGTAATAACCAAACATACATTAAAAGAATATGATCATTTTCCTATATTAAAAAAAGATTTTTGTTTTGTTAAAAAAGCACGTCTACCAAAAAAATATTTAAATAAATATAAATAATTATAAATTTGTACATCATCTAAATCATCAATTCTAGATAAAGAAAAAGAATAAACTAATTTATTAATATTAGGAAACTCATATGTATTAAGTAAATAATTAAATTTATTTAGTAAAATATAACGTAATGAATATTTATAAAAAAAATATGGATCTTTAATCATAATTTAAATTAATAACCTTGTTATACAACCTAATGATGGAAAACGCATACATAATTCTCTTAATATAGGCCCATATACTCTATTAGAAATAGGAACAGTCTTTTTATTAACTAAAACAACTGTATTCTCATTAAATCGAATAAAAATGCCAGGCATACGCATAAAATTAACTTTTGTTCGTACAACTAAAGCTCTATGTAATGTACCTTTAAAAAATTTCTTACGACGAAACAACTTTATATTATGAAATTTTTTTGGATTTATGCGTAAAACTGAAACTAAAACTAAATCTCCTAATAAAGCTAATTTGTGTCGATGATCCCCAAAAACTTTAATACATTTAACCAAAACAACACCTGTTTTATCACAAACTTTTAAAACTGTACCTACTTGAATCATATTAAAATAATAAAGTTAATATTTTAGTTCTAATAGGTAATTTTGTTGACGCTTTTGTCAAAATCATTAATGCACTTAAAGAATTAGAGCATTTAACTTCAATCAATACTTTACCACATTTTATAATAGCAATTCAATGAGAAAGTCCACCTTTTCCTTTACCCATTCGAGCTGCTATAGGTTTTTTGCTAACAGGAACTGATGGAAAAATACAAAAATAAATATTAGCAGCTTTACCAAGACCTCGTCGTAATGTACGTCTACATGATTCTAATTGCTTATATGTTAACTTACCAGCTTCTAAAGCTTGAATCGCATATTCATATCGTAATGGTAAAAATATTTTGCGTTCTTTTAAAAAAAAAAAACTTGATCCTGGTTTATGTAATTTTTTAAAACGTCAATTTTGAATGTTTGGAAAGGCCTTCATAATTAATTATAATAATTGTAAATAATAGTTTCCTATCGCATATGAAGATTTATAAATTCAAACTTTAATAGTTATAGCACTATTTTGTAAAGGTATTGTATAAAAAGCATAATCTATAGCTGCTGTAATTGAATTTAGAGGTACTCTGCCTAAAGAAAATCAATAAGATGTTGCCCTTTGTTTACGAGAAAATCGACCTAAACAATGAACTTTAAATCCTAAAAAATTAAATCCTGAATTTTTTATGCTCAATCTTTCTTTAATATTATTTATTAAAGCATTATTTGCAAAATCTGAATAACTTATTACATTATAATGATACATTATAAAACGTTTAAATTGAAAAATTCCTAATTTAAAAATTTTAAATTGACTTTTGGTTCCTATTCAATTATTATTAAATAATAAACTATATTTATTTATAAATAAATCAAATATAATAAAATTTAAAAATTTTATTATATTTTTTAAAAACTCTTTTTTACTATATTGATTTATAAATATATTATAACCTTGAAAGCTATCTCAAAAATTAGATATAAAAAAACATGAAAAAGCTTCTCGCCTATAACACAAAAGATGACTTAATGTCAAAAAATGTTTTCATTTTGCATAAGTTATTATATGCCAATCAATTTTATTTAATTTATCCATTTTTAATTGTGATCAGAAATTATTACTTAAATTTAATTGGTTTTCCTTCAATCAAACTAATAAAACAAAAAAATCTAAAGAAATAAAAATATTAAAAATATTATAATATTTATTTAAATAAATATTATAATAAAAAAAAAGTGTAACCAAAAATGCTCGCCAAAAAGATTTAATTCATTTTAATCATTTAAGCTTTTTATTAAATTGTTTTATAGGTTCTACCTGTTTATATGTTAATTGACTAACAAATCGAAATTCTCGTTTTAAAGGGTTTAATAAACTTTTTAATCTGTGACCATAATGTAGCTTTTTCGCGATATATCTAGATAAAAAAGTTGCATTAACTTCATTATTAGTTATCATAAAAAATTTAATTTTAAAAGGTTGCTTGATAATATACTTCGTTATACATCAAATCCTATAATTAAAAATTAAAGCAATAGGTTTCATAACACGAATTATTAAATTTCCATGAATAAATTTATAAATTTTGCGACTAATATTACTTTTATTTCATAAAAATAATGATAATAAATAGAATTGACGCATATTTGAACGAAATGTAGTAAAACCTTCATGACGTGAACGTAAAGAAAAATATTTTTGTAATAATTTTGATTTATTATGAAAAAAAGCATGATTTAAAACTTTAAAATAAAACATATCAAAAAAAGTTCGTTTTCTAAATCCACATAACGCTAAACTACAAGCAAAAAAAAAATTATATAATTTTTTTAAAGGATTTCTAAAAGTAACAAAATCTTTAAAAAGAAAATTAAAACGTTTAAAATTTTTTTTATTAGAACGTTTAATTTTCTTTAAATTTGTAATATATCGTTTTAATTTTTTAAATTTTGAGATTGCCTTTAAATTTAAATATTGTCGTTTTAATTTAAAATTTTTTCAAGAATCAAAATATAAATTATTTAAAAACCTTTGTGTTCTTCTATCAAGCTTTTTATATCAACTTTTAGGATAATAAAACCAAACTTTACAAGCTAATAATTGATTTTGTAATGCGTTAATAACACTAAAAATTAAATCTGAACATGTAATTTTTAATTTACGTATATCTCTTTGCTGTGGAGTTAATCGCATTATATCATAATATCTTTCTAAAATCGCATCCTGAAATTCTAAACTAGTTAAATGGAATTTTGTTGCCGGATTTCTAATATTATCTATGATTCTATCTAATTTACGTTCCCTATCATTTAAAATCTTCATCAACAAATGTAAGATTTTATTTCCAACTGTTTTTTGAGGATCTAAATTCAAATTAGTTAAATTTAACATAGTGATATCTGTTTTGTACGGTTCAAAATATAATCATACACAAAATAACGTTTGCTTTTTTTCAAATTGCTGATAACGTATCTGATAATCGTATATTTTTGAAACTACAAAAGATAATCTCGTATTTAATTCAATAGGATAATAAAGATTTCTATTAAAGGTTAAATGTTCAGATGAATCTATATATCAACTATTTCGATCAAAAAAAAGGTTTTTTTTATCTTTTTTTATTTTAAAGGCGGATTCCCCTTTGGAGGACCCTTTGGCGGATAAGGCGGCATTGCTTTTTTTGCTTGTTCATGTATTCATCATAGGAATAAAACAATTGCTGCGATAATTAGAATTATGCTTATTATTATTATTAAAGCGATTAGATTTATAATGAATACGATTATTAAAGTTAACATTATTAATCAAATTGGTATTGTTCAAACTAGAGGTTCTAAAATTATTTTTAAAAAACTTATGGTTTTTACTTTTATTAATATTATTAACGGTATTAATTTTAAATTTATTATCATTATTAAAGGTGTTATTTTTAAAGGTGTTAACATTATTAATCAAATTATTATTTTTAAAATTATTAGATTTATTCATGTTAATAGCGCTATGAATCATATTATCACTATTATTCATCTTGCGACGATGGCTACTTTGATCAGAGAATAATATAGATTCATTATTATTATATGTATATATTTCATCATTTCGAACAGTGTTATTTTTATTAAAGTTGCCATTAATCATAAACTTACTACTTTTACAATGATAACTCTGTGTTTTATTATAGTTACGATTATAAACATTACTATAGCTATAAGAACCTTTGTCGTAATATTGTCTTTTTTTTTTTTCATAATTTAACCTAACATTTTTTTCACAATCCCAACCCTTAAATATGACCCGTTTTTTTAGAAATCGTTTTGAATGCGTTAGTTTTTTTAACGAGCTCAAATTTTTTTTTCTCAATCGAAATTTATTTAAATACTTTAACCTTTTCAACGAACTCAATTTGTTAAAAATTTTTTTTGTTTTTTTTTTTTTTTTTAATTTTAGAGTTCAAAAAGATTTTGTAAATTTTTCACTTGGTACTTCCATCACTCTTTTAATCACTCAAAATAAACAAAAAAAAAAATGAA
>Ga0116226_10003635_pt1 | contig 13582 bp, 11 predicted proteins | sample S1TSphfallax_FD_89692 | JGI IMG/M metagenome (GOLD analysis project Ga0116226, IMG submission 89692) | Host-associated microbial communities from peat moss isolated from Minnesota, USA - S1T2_Fa - Sphagnum fallax MG | ecosystem: Host-associated > Plants > Peat moss > Unclassified | place: USA...
CAGACCGTCTTCTGTCTTGACAGACAACTCCATCTGCATACCCCTCCCCTCCTTCTCTGCTCCTTTATTGCTGCATTCATACGATCTGCTTCTGGTCCTCTCGTGTTCAGCACCTCCTCTATAACCGTCTTCTTCTGTCTTGTCACACAACTCCTTCTGCAGCCCCTCCTCCTCCTCCTCCTCTCCTTCTCTGCTTCGGCATTGCCGCATTCATAAGTCCGTCTGCTTCTGGTCCACTCGTGTTCATGACTCTCTCTCCGTCTCTGAAATCTACTTGAAAGCTACCTGGAAATTAACTCGTTAAACACAATTCGCAAATTCGATTCATCGTTTTGTCCACAATTCTCTCACCGCCTGCATCATCGACATGCTCCGGTTGACACGTTCTCGCAAAAACGGAACCCACAACACACCTTTAGGCAGAAGCGGCAGTAGGACGCACGCAGACGCATGAAGCGCAACGTCGAGATCAATTCGCGTTGCAGGCACCTCCCTCGTTGTTGTTCTTCTTCTTCCTAGCGCCGCTCCCGCTGCTGCCCCTCGCTCGACGTACAGGGTTCGTAAGCTCCGTGAGCAAGGGTTTTTTTAAATTTTCAATTATGTGACGTAGGTGTGTGTAGGAATCGCACACAAAGAATAGTCCATAGGTTGTATGGAAATTCTATTTCCAAATTTGGCTACTGGGGGTACTTATTCTGTTTCATATTAAGTATAGTTCGGGGTGCCTCACATGTTCAAGATTTTGTTTTTTTGTTGGGGGCAATGAGCCAATTTGATTCTATATAAAGATGGAGGGCCTCTCCCTTTGGCCCACCTATATATATATACTAGGCAGGGAGAACTTTGGGCAAAACATATGGGATTAAAAGCGAGGTGCTAGCTATTGGGAAGGCCTTTTAGAGAACACATTGGGAACCTAGGGAATATATTGGGAACCCAATGGAAACTTGAAGGGAACATGTTGGGAACACAATGAAAAAAAATCCCACCCCCCCTCCCCTCCCACCAACTCAAAAGAAACAAATCAAGGCAACTTTGAGTGCATGCTGAGCCTTCCCATTGGCTGCATGAAATTTTAGACTTATAGGTTCCAGCCAGTGTTTTTGTTGGCCTTGCCTACCATGGCAAGGATATTGTGTTTTTATATTCATTATAAAAGTATAGTAGCTTCAGGGATTTTGACCCCTAAGTAATCGGTATATTTCTATATGAGGATTTTTGAAAGATGATATTTTGGCTTGTGTATAATCTTGAGATTAGTTATAATAGAGTTATAATAATATCTTGAAGGATTTACTTACCCTTCAATGTGTTTGTTGTGGACTTCCACCAAATTTTGAATGGTTGCAACATCAAGCACAAGAATGACAAAAATGGGTTGAAAAGTTTGTCAAAAGTTGTTCACCAAACATAAAACTACCCACATTTTTAGCCAAAAAGTTTGCAAGTCTTCTAGTGTTGTAAGTTTCAACCAATAGTAAATATTGGGGGTAGAACTCTGGGAAAAAATACAGTGCTTGTGTGTCATTAGGCCCCAGACCATTAGTAATAATCAAAATGAAACTCTTTGAAGACCTGCCATGTATCCTAGTGACCACAAGCTCAATTGTTCTAAGTTCATGTGTAAGTCTTGTCATTGGATGAAACTATAAAATGGAGTGAGTATCAACAAAACGAAGATCAAGCATGAATGGATTAAGTTGTTCAATCATTATGGCGGTTCCAACCTTTAAGACAAATGACCAATTACCTTTTTCAAATTTGTTCCAAAATGTCACCCCAAAGTTTTGGATTTGAATGAAAGACCCAACATTTAAAGATGAGATGAAAAGGTAACCCTTACAATAAATGGTGATAGTTAGGAATCCAACTTTATTTGTAAGATCACAATGTATGAACTTGTATCCATTCCTTACAACATCATATGACCCATATCTATTCAATATATAACCTTCAAAACATCCATTCAACATTCTCTACTATACGTTAGTGACACCTAAAACAAAAATAAATATTGTATTTTTTAAAAAATATTATTTTATTTTATTTTATTTTGTTTAGGCTAGCAACAATTTGTGCCACTGAATACAAGTAGTATCCAACAACAAAAGACAAAATACAACAAAAAAATATTCAACAATATTGGAAAAACATCATTTTTAAAAAAAACATAGAAATAATATATTTTACAAACACAATCTACATAAAACAAAGAAAAAAAGTATACTACACATTATATCATAACAAAGTACATAAAATTAAACTATATCAAAACATGTTATATGAAAGCAAACTATATACAAAAAAATTGTATTGAAATTTATTAGATATAAATATATAGTGAAACAAAGTTGCATTATAAACAACCTTAAAACACAACAATAATATCAATCCTTTTCGTAGTCCAAAAACACAGTGCTCCCAAAACACATAGCAAAAACATAAAGAAGTTCAAACAAAAACCAAAAAGAAATAAAACATAAACATGAAAACATGAACATCACAACTGTCCATAATGAAAGGCAATACCTTTAAATCTCCATAACTCTTACAAAACTATAGAAAATTTATGGTTAAGGGAGGAAAATTTATGTAAGAAAGACATTGTTGACTATAAAAGACCATAAAATGAATTCCAATATCAGCACTATATACATAAAGGGTTGAAAATTAAAGTTCTTTTGAAAGTTAGGCATAGGGTTGGAACTTTCTATTTTTTTTTCAAGTATTAATGACAAATTAAGGTTTACTTTTCATATAGGGTTAGGTGTGAGTTTTAGATCTAAAAATTAGGGTTTATTTTATCGCTATTAATTAAAGGGTTGAAAGCATGGTAAATTAGACCAAAAAAAATCCCAACTATGTAAAAAATTGGGTACCTGACAAATACATGGAAAATAAGACAAGAATAATTTATTTATTTATTTATTTATTTTGCAATATACATTTTTTAAAATTCAATTTCTTTTAGTTTAAGTGTTGGGAGGGAAGGAATAACAAAATTGAACATGAATTTTGTGGCTTATATTTTGACTCTAAATACGCTCACATTTTGAAATGACACAACCCCAAAGTCCCAAGCTAAGCCCAAGGTGGCCTCAGCTTCAAGAATGCGGAAGTTTGGGGACTTAAGGGTGCGTTCCCAGCACTCAGCACTAAAAGGGGTAGAGGGGCGTGCTGAGGCTCCGGGATAGGACTAGGAAGAGGGACAAGCTTATTCACTCACTCGCAACCTATAACAAAACCAACCACAAGTTGGTTAGTTCACCTTTAAAAACACTTTGGGTGTTGGGACAAGCCACGGGCAACACAGACTCATTTGACTCACCACGGCCCGGACTCGGGGGAAGCTACCACCTTCCCCCATATAGTATTTTGTGCGTTGCTCCATGGCACCCGCATCCAAATGGGTGTTATTCCCGGGACTCCCAAGGAGGAGTTCTAAAACTGTCCCAGTTTGGACTCCCGGGACTTTGAAAGCTCATAACTCTCGGCTCAGACCTTGGATTGGGATGAGGTCTGAAGCAAACTTGTTGCTCTCCTCAAGATCTTTCCAACGGTGTGTTGCACTTTATCTATGCACATCGAGGTCGGGTCGATTCCCGACTTTTTGTGGTCGGGAGTCAAACTGTCAGTTTGACTCCTGGCTCTTCTTTCGACCATACCTTGTGTTGCAAATGTCCGAATGGTTCATGCGAGGCCATTTTCGACATCTGCACTTCAAGGCCTTTCCAATGTTATAGAGAACACCTCAAGGCAAGGTGTTTTGCCCTCTTCTATTGAGCTCTGAAGTTGCGGGAGTCCCAAAGGACTCCAAGTTCCCACTTTTGGGAGTGTGAGTCTCATCCTCACACATGCCCCAAAGTGGGGTTGCGACATGAAAAATAAACAACAACTACTTATAAATGTTATTGAAATAGAGGATAAATTGTATAGATGCCTACATATGCACATGGTGCATGTTTTGGATACATTTGAAATGTAAATACCACATGCATTAGAAAAGGAAGTAGGAATGAACATGTAAAAATTTCAATTCATTTAGGACTACTTTTGTCATACTTTTATAATTTCAATGACATAAAGAAAAATGGTTTGGAATGTAGACAAGAAGGGGAGGGCATGGTAATTTTTAGTTTTACAAAAAGTCCAAGTTGGATTCTCACATATTTCCATAGGTTTAAATGTATAAAAGTAGGTCTTGCCTACTTATTACACACTTTAGATAGTACCATTATGAGATCCTATGGTATTCATCCCACGTTACTCATCCCGCACTTTAATATGAAAATTTTAAAAATTAGGTTATTTGTTTGCGATCAATTGATGAAAAAGGTCAAAGGATGAAGATTGGCATTTATTACAGTTTATTCATTGTGTTGTTATTTGAAGAGTTTTTCAAATCTACAAGCTAGAAGCAACCAAAAAGCCTTCCATTGCAACAACTTAATAGTTCTTTGAACAAGTTCTTTAGTTTTCCATTGCTTGTCATCCCCAACACTCGTACCAATGTCAAAGGGGTGTGCAATAAGATGCAATTATCGATTTCAACAAAATAGAGAAAAGACAATAGGGGGAGGTGTAAAGGTTTTGGGAATTGTTGCATGTTGTTACTATGTTGCTGAGTGAGCACAACAACGCAACAATGGACAATGTAACCTTAATCTATTTAGACAATCAACTATTTTAACTTTTCAATAATACCATGCAAGTTCTCCATCTTTGTACCAAATTTCAACTCTAGTTGGCATACAATTACTTCCAATGGCGTGGACATATAGATGATTAGAGCTTTAGGTTGCATGAAAAGGTTTGATTTTGCAAAAGAAAAATTGACCTTTTGTTTACAACTAGGTTTATTTGTTTTTTGGTTGAACACACAATGCAAACCATTGCGGGAGAATGGTAAAAGGAGCACCCACATTTTGGCAAAACTTGAAGAGAGAAAACATTGTTTTCATATTGATGATGTCCATGGCATCATTGCTATGTCTTCAAAGGCCTTCTCTTATGCAAGTATTTTTTTTTCCTTAGAAATTCCACAACTCATCATGCCCTATGCACATCATTCTACTCAAAAGCTTTGTATGGACCATTATATTCTGATATGAACTTCATGAGGAGTTTTGTGGTGAGGTTTAAGGTCAGGAAGGTATGGTCTTCGTAAGTGGCTACGAGTTCCTTGTGTATTATTTGTGCAAATTTGTTAGTAGGTTGTGGAGATTTTGATCAATTTGAAGGAGTTGGTTATGGATTGTTGGTGTTTGATCTGTCTACATGTTCTAGTTCTTGCATAATGCGTGGATTTGTCCTTGGGTCTATATATCCTCTTATGCATGATGTCCTCCATCTTGATTCCATGATTGCAGATTGTGAGAAGAGTGTAGGTCATTGTGCACAACTAATCTTATAGGAATTCAAGATCTAGCTCATGATGTTGGGTTACGGGATGATGCAACATTAGTGTGCATGATGCTTCACTTATCTTCCCAACTTGCTCCAACCACTCTACTAGATTTGGAGAGATATGCTACAAACCACAACATTTGGTAATTCTTATGTTGTTGCCAATATGAGAGAGGACAACGATGTAAGGTATGGATATTTTGCTCTTTTGGTCTTTGAGCTCCTCTTGTTGTTTCCAAATTCCATTTTTATTCAATCTTCATCAATTGAAACATAAGGAGTAATTAGATTATAGAGATAATAGTATACCTAATCATTTTTGGGCCCTTGTTGCTTGCATATTCCTTTAGGTTTATTGCAAATGTTCAATTTGTATTATTGTTTTTTTAACCTAGGTTGTGTAAGTTGTGAATAGGATCGGTGAAAATTTCAAGACTGCATATGCCCAAAGGACTTTAAAAGTGTGGTCGTTCGTCTAATATCATTTAATTGATTCTTTCCTTCAAGTTGAGGTTAACTTTTGCCATATTAATCCTTCCATTTCAACTTGATCAACTTTCTATGTTGTACACATGTAGGCTATAAGCTTTCTTGAAATTTGCAACATGAAAATATTATAACTATAAATTTCCTACTAGTAAAGTTTATAGCTTTTAATCGTGTCCATTCTGGTGTGTATTCAAGCTTGTTTCTCTGTAATACTTTGTTCTGTGGCTACTAATTTCTTATTTGGTTACTTTATGTGTATCATTTTTCCACTTGGCAATGACTATTTAGCTTGTATTGGATTTGTGTAAGGTGTAACAATGGGTTGCCTATGAAACAAAAAACTCAATAGCACACAAAAAGGAGGTTTTGAGATTAGAGAGAAAAGCAACAAGAGAAGAGGCCAACAAAAGGAAAGAGCAAAGCACATGTGTTTATGAGCAAATCCATTCAATTTTAGGATGATGTCAAAATTGTTTGATGAGTTGTATATCATTATTCATGAATGCAACCAAATTCATTTCAAATGGTGCTTAACATGATGCTTGAACTATTGTAAGCTTAATGCATAAGCATAACGTAAGCACCAATCAACTTGACGACATAAAACTAAACAAATGGCAAATGTAGAATGTACAAACCCACCCCCTAAGATTGATGTTGCCCCTAAATTTGGTGTAGATGATGGTCCAAAAAATCCAAATGGAGAACAAAAAATTTGTAGCCAGAGAAAATATGCAAAGATTGCATCATTGGTGTTGAAGCAATTAAAAAGCCCTACACACAATTTGACAGAGGTGGAAAAAAAAGATCTCATTCATAGACTACCACAGCATCATAGTGTGGAAGATCTTCTACCAAATTATGTCACAAGTGGGAGATTATTTGAAGGTGACAAGGGAATGTTGGAAAAGATGAAGGTTGTTTATGGCAATTTGGCAAGTATAAGACAAAACTTGAATTTAACATTCAATAATGTCTTATTATCTGCTATGGTATCTAGCAATGTCACCTCTAACCAAAGACACATTGCAAGGAGCCTTGGTGCTTCAAGACATTATGTTAAAAATGTAATGGTTGGGTGGATCCATGTTGATCAAATAGGGGAGAATTTTTTTGGGGGGATGCCTTGAAAATGTTGTTATGACATGCGCTGAATGAAGAGAATAGAAGACTAATATTGAATTGGTGGGAGACAACAACAATTATTTCACCAATCACTAAAGACATGAAATGAAGGTGAATTGCATTAAAGACCTTTGAGCAACATCCAACACATTACTTGCAAAAGTCACAGGTAACCTACTAACCTTCCAAATTGTTCAAGAGACTTACTCATGTACACTTGTTGTGTAGATGGAGCAAGGATAATTCAAATCATTATTGTGCAAGTGTAACTAGTCAATACTACGTACATTTTCTTTATAACCAGTCACTACTATGTACATTCTATTTATAACCAATCACTATTGTGTACATTCTACTTGTAACCAGTTGCTACTATGTACTTTTAGTAGTGTTAATTTTCAGATTTCAGTGTTTCTTGATGTTCTACTTATTTTCCATAACAATGTGTTACTATTTTCCACTTCAAGTTTGTTTGTTTGTTTAAATCTACTTCTTGGAAGACTCACAAGTACATATAGTTACAAGTTGTTTTCCATTTTCATTACTTCACTTCAAAATCATTTACTTCTTGAATTAATATGTGTTATTGTTATCTATTTAGTCTACTTACTCAAACATTCTGATTTACTTGATGTTGGAATTATCTATTGAACAAGGTTCCTAAGTACTTTTGTACTTGTGCAATGAGTCTATGTTACTTGGTACATTGAACTTTCTACTTTATATTTACAATAACTACTAAACACTTGATAGGTTCTACAACTTCACTATTGGTCTACTTGTTGTTTTTGTTATGTCCTATTGACATCTACACCCTATATAGTAAGAGAAGTTATAACATATAAGTCTTTGCCCCATGATTAGGTTGTGGATACTGAACTGCATTTTCAAAATTGTTTATGCATTTGCCTTGTTGGAAGGAACCTGCAATGAGCAAATACAAACATGTTCATTCACAACCTTGGTTTTACATACACAAGTGTTGAATATAAATTCACCTTTTTTATGGAGAATGATTGTGTTCAAACTGTAGAGATGGACTTTCGGAATGAATGGAGAAACATCAAGACCTATTGTGTCTAAGCTTTAAATTGTAGATTATGTAATTTTGAAAAGATTATTCCCATAAACTCCATGGTTACCAAGATTGTAAGTACCATCACCTATGACACGTTAACATCCTTTCTTCAAGGTTTCAAGGTTTGCTTAGTATATTATAAGGTTCTTGGGTGGAGAGAAAAGGTCTTAATCATTATGGATGACATAAATTTCGCATGGTACATGCACACATTAAAAGTGAATCAAATAACTATTGTCTAGCACTACCATGTTTTTCTTTTCTTTGGAAACTATGATTTACAGTCATATGTTAAAATCACCAATGGTAAAAGACAATGTTGTAGCTTTATATGCCTCTTTGGAGATGTGCTTAGAGCTTCCATGGAACTCAATATTCGATTGATTTCAACAATTGCCTCATACCAACCAAAATAGGATGTGAGTTGAATAATTTTAATTGAGATAAACCTTTTAGTTGCCTCTATAATAACATCATTTTCCGATTGACTTCCTTCTACCTAGCCTTCCCCTCCTTGACCTGGATGGTCTTGGAATAACTTTGCCATCATTAGTTGTTACATCCAACTTTGATGCTAATAGTGGAGCTTGGGGGTTTCAATTGGTTGGATGTAATCAAAACATCAACAACATGCACAACTCCTTCACAAACATTTTGAAGAAGACATCGGTAACTTTTGCATCAACATTTTTGTTATGTGCAATGTTGTTAACAAGATGGATGTATTTTTTGATGTTACCACTCTTGCCAAGAAGCACTCCGCATGAAGCTATGGAGCCCAAGAAGAAGAATTTGAGTATGAAGAATTACCATGAAATGTTGGACTCAACTAACATATATACTATAAAATCTTTGATGTGTTAAAGTAAAGAAATGTCGTAACCCTAGCCTTGGGCTCGCGACTAAAGCAAGGGCTTGCAAGGTTGCAGGCCAAGAAGGAAGCCCAGGAGTCACATCTCACGCTCCTAGGAGTGTAGGAGAGTGTGAAGGAATGAACCCTCACACTCCCAAATGAGCTTCCACTTTGGGAGTTGGAGTCCTAATGGACTTCCAATTTTTAGAGAGTAATTGTAGACGTCAAATCTCATTGGATTGAGGAGTTCCTTATATCATTGGAAAGCTCTTGGGACTTAGATGTCTAAAATGGGCTTGCATGACCCATTTGGGCACTTAAAACACAAGTTATGGTCAAAAGAAGGGTTCCACTAAAAGTCAGTAATTTCCTTGGTTTCCTTGCGTGCAAATGGCATGTGACATATTGTTGGAAAGCGTTTGACAAGGGTCATTTGCTTTAGACCTCATCTCAATTAGAGATCTGCACACAAAGTTATGGGCTTCCAAAGTCGCGAGAATCCTAGTTGTGGGAATTTTGGAACCCCCATTTGGGAGTCCTGGGACAAAATGACATTTGGGTGTTGGTCCTGTGGCCAAGAACAAAGTATATTATAAGGGGGAAGGTGGTGGCTTCCCCCAAGTTTGGGTCATGATGAGTCTTGTGAGTCTATGTCTACTTGTGGTTTGTCCGTGCACCAAAGTGCTTTAACTACGCACTAACCAATTTTTTGTTTAGTTTGTGCAAGTCTGTGTGAGTAATTGAACTTGCTTGTCAATATTCCTAGTCCCATCCTAGAGCTCTAGCATGCCCCTCTACCCTCGAAGTGCTGCGAGCCAGGCATCGCGCCCCAATTCCTTCTCCTTCCGTTGTCTTAACCTTTGGACTTACAGTTGAATCCATCAAGAAACTTGGGGGTGCGTTAGAAGTTTATTGATGGCAACAAGACATTTATATCGTACAAGTGGATTCACACTTGACCCATACACCTAATCCAAAAGCATTGTGATACATTAGTATCCACAAGAAAGTGTTGGCCAGATAGACATGCACAACAGAACATAGGTTCAAGATCACATACCTGAACAAGCACAACAAAAAGATCAATCCCAAACTATAGGAATAGTTGTGGCTAATTGCACAATAACATCTCCCAAGCTAAGAACTGTAGTGTTACCCCTTGCTCAAATTCCTCCACTTTGCCTATTGTAATTGTTGAATAATTTCTCCTTACACCTCTGGAAGAAGTGTCATTAATTGAGGTTGAAGTAATTGAATTTCCTTGTGTGTTTAACATGTCCTCTTTACTCATCAGCACCATGAGCTTTTCACTACTAGAATTTTTAATTTTTTTGACTAGAAATTTTGGTAAAAAAATACCCATTTTAGATAAGCGTCAAAAAAATGTTTCAATCATTTTAGACAAGTCGTATTGAACTTGTCCATTATGATTGAGTTGTGTACATTTTTATTAAGCCTAAGTTGGCGTTTTTTACTAGTCATTTCGATTAATGTTTTTTTATTAATCATTTTGACTAGTCAATACAAGAGTCAAATGCATTTTTGATTGGATAAACACCATTTTAATTAGGCAAATGCCATGTGGCATTTAAACAGTGGCCACCCAAGTTAAGCAACATGGCATTTAAACATTTGCCACTAGGCTATGCCACATGGATAAAACCTAAGCAACCTAGGTTAAGCCTAAAATTAGATACCTACTCCTAAGGTCCCTACGTCTAGGAATTTACGACCTAAGTTCCTAGGCCTAGGTCTAGGAGCCTATAACTAACAACTAGGTAAAGAAGCCTAAAATAAAAGGCAACTTAAGCTATGACCTTTACTAGGCTTAAATGTACACCACCTAGATTAAGCTAACACCTAGATGACCTAGGTAGGAAAATCCTATTTCATTTTAAATTTGGCTTTTAAGGTTGAGTCTTTTCAATTGGTTCATCCCAAGTGGCCTTCCTTTTAAAAATATTTCTTATGTCTTGGATGCTTATGGTGCATCTATTTATATTGCTCATCATTCGGAAAGGATCACAAACAATATGGGACAAACTTTTGAGAAGGAGAAACATTTTCATGTCCACACAACACCAAAACCTTTTAATTCACACAACATTATTCATAAATAACTATGTAAGATACATACATTAAATAAATAAATAAAGAGGTAGGTAAATATATATGTTAATAAGTTAAAATAAAAATTAATAATAGTTAATGTCTATTTACTAAGTTATAATTAATAATTACAACCAAATTATAAGTAATCCTTACAAATTTGACCTAATTCATTATATATTATCAACAATGTATTTGTAATTAATATTTAATTACTTAATTACACATTCATTAATGTATTTTAGGTGACCAACTAGTAATTTATCATAGGTCTATAAATGGCCCACCTTAACCTATATAACTAGATTACCTATAGGTTAAAATATAGGTAAATAGGTGGAGCATGGGCAGGGTATGTATAAATAAATAAACCTACATATACACTACTTGTATTTAGGCTATTTAACCACATACTTACATTACATAAGTTAAATAGTTGACTAATTTAACCTAGGAAAAATTAATTATGGCAAAATTAATGATTATTAGATTAATAATAATTAATCCAACCAAAAATAAAAAATAATTCGGGGAAAATAACTATTACTAAATTAATTATGGTTCAATGAACCATATATAAATAAATAATAGTTAAATATATAATGACTAAACAAAATGTGGGTAACATAATTATGGCAAAATCAATGATTGCTAAATTAAAAATGGTTAAATTAACCATGACTAAAATAAATATGGTGAAATTAATCATGAGTAAAGTAAATAGGGCCAAAATAACCAATGAATAGCTATTTTATGGTTAAACCAACCATGGCCAAACCAAAAATAACTAAAACTAACCTTGAGTAAAATTGGTTGGTTCAGCCATAAAATATTTATTCATTAGTTAGTTTGGCCATATTTACTTTACTTATGGTTAGTTTAACCATAAACCAAAAATGGTTAAAATTAACCATGAGTAAAATAAATATGGTTAAACCAATTGTGGCTAAATTACAATTGGCTAAACTAACCATGAATAAAATTAATATGGTTAAACCAACCAATGAATAAATATTTTATGGCTAAACCAATTATGCATTAACTAATTATGGTTAAATTAAATATGAACGAAGTAACTATGGCAAAAATAAAAATGGTTAAAATAATTATATGTTTACCATAGCTAAATTAGAAATGGTTAAACTAACCATGAGTAAATAAATTTGGCTAAACTAATCATTAATAAAGTTAATATGGTTAAATTAAATAATGAATAAATATTTTATAGCAAAACCAATTATGCAAAAATTAATTATGGCTAAATCAACAATATTTTAAAAATTGTTAAGGTAAAATAATAATATGTTAAAAATAAATATAGCTAATTTAGTTATGCTTATAATAACCATGGTTAAATTCAATATGGCAAAACCAACAATGGCCCAACGAATAATGGTTAAATCAATTATGCCAAATTAATTATCATGGCTAAAGTTAGTAAAACTAAACCAACTATTGTGAAATTGACCATGGTTAAATTAATTATGGTTAGTTTTGATTTTAATTACTTTTTCCATAGGTAGTTGAACAATAATTAATTTCAAAATAATCAATTTAACCATAGTTAAATAACCCATATATATATATAATTAGTTGAACCATAATTAATTTGGTTATGATTCATTTAGTTATGATTAACTAACTTTTACATTTTTCAATTTTTTTTCTAATTGGTCAAACATAATCAAAATGTTACATTTAGTCCCAAGATACCCAACTAATGTTGGAATTTACAATTGGTTTTTTTGATTCGGCCATTGGCCATTTTGACCAAGCCTACTTAGTCCTATTGATTGAGTTTAATAGGTGGCCTTATTGACTAGGGCATTTGTTGATTTGACTAAATGGTATTTTAAAATACAATTTGATTAGATGTTTGATTTGATTAATAGTAAAATTGATCATTCTAGTCAAATTGATTATTCAAAAGATAACCATTGTCATTCAAGCCCTTGGCCTCTAGTCAAAAATACATGTGTTGTAGTAAAAAAAACCCATTTAATCAACTTGGTTAATTTGAAAAATAAGAATTTTAGTAATGTCTAGCAACACCTTTGTAGGCTGTTTTTCCCTTTCCCTTAGTTGTATTTGCATTACCATCTAAGTCTACATCTATGCCATTTCCAAAAGTAAAACTACAGATCTTGATTTTATTGAAAGATGGGGCTCAAAAGTTAGAACAACAATAGGTGCAAATGCATTTAACATATTTGATGTTAATATATTTGTTAAGTCATGATGTATCACACATGGCCACATGAACTCCTCAATAGAAATCAAAGTCGCTAAAGGATCAATGAGAACAATGTTTGTAGAGTAATCCCATAGTGATTATCTCCAAAGGCCCTACAAAGGCACAATTTCAAGGGTTGGGTACATAGTAGTGACATACGAAATACGAGTATTTTTCGAAGGTGCTCAAAAAGAAGTATTTTCAAGTATTTTTAAAAAAGCATTATAATGATACAAAGGCTTGAAAATTGGCCTTTGTATCAAGTATTTTCAAGTATTTTTTTAAAAGC
>Ga0116226_10003637_pt1 | contig 13581 bp, 12 predicted proteins | sample S1TSphfallax_FD_89692 | JGI IMG/M metagenome (GOLD analysis project Ga0116226, IMG submission 89692) | Host-associated microbial communities from peat moss isolated from Minnesota, USA - S1T2_Fa - Sphagnum fallax MG | ecosystem: Host-associated > Plants > Peat moss > Unclassified | place: USA...
CTTCGCCGCGCTGGAAGCGCATATCAAGGCTCTGACCTTCTGGGAGGAAGTGCAGAGCGATCCGGATCTGCCGACGGATGATGATTGTTGGCATTTCCCGCCGAAGGCGTTTATCGAGCATTTCAGGAAATGTGGATGGCTTGCGAAGTCAGAGATGCAACAGTTGCTACCTAGGAATATCGTTCGTGTAGACAGGCAAGATCAGTATCGCTGGGAGACAGTCGAACATGATGCTACGACCGATGCGATCATCACTAAATACCGACTGGCCCTCAACAAAACGCTACGCAAGTACGGTATCGCTACTGCTTCGCGCATGACATCCTTCTTTGCACAGGCGACGGTTGAAAGTAATTGGTTCAGATCTTTAAAAGAAAATGCAGGACTAAATCCTTCACTCCATGGAGGGTGGTATGGACGCGGTTTTTTGCAACTGACTGTCCCGAAAGGCAGCCTAAACGCCGGCAACAACAACTACTATGGCTATTTCCGCTGGCGCGGGCACTTCCCACTCCCAATTCCGCCGACCGATCAGGTTCTGCAATGGCGTGATGATGTAGAACGCAACCCGGACGACGCTACGCAGAGTGCCGGGTATTATTGGATCAAACAACAGTTCAGTTCGTTTTCGACGCATGCGAACGACACAGCCTTGCAATACGCGGACATGCCAAGTCCAAACATACGTGTCGTTATTCCGATCATGGAAGTTGATCGTGTGTATTATCAAAACGAAACTGCTCGCAAGACTGCTGCGATAGTTAACATTCCTGGCGCAGTCTACGATAAGTCACATGTCGTCAATGGTCTCATTGAGCGTTATTGCGCTTACGCAAATGCACTAGTTGTGTTGGACGATATCTCATCGTTTCCAGGTGAAAATGGCGTGGCAAAAGAGTGGCCTGATGGCTTGCAAAGGAGGGCACCTTGGTAAAGCCAATAGGTCACTTTGTAGGTTTAGTTTTGCTATGCATCGTATCGATTTCGCTGGCCCATACTGTGCAGCACTCAGCTTCCTTGCAAATACATACTGTGCAGTTTTACGAATGCTCGTTCCGTCTCACGGATCCATTTTTTGGAAAAATAGACGACGATGTCAACTCAAGCTCCGGTCCGTACGTCGGTTACAGCAAGATCGTCAAGCGAGGAACTACACAATATCGGTTGGATATCGATTTCGACTGCGCAACAGGAAATCACAAATTATGTGAAAAATTCAGGGGGGCAACCCATTCGGAGAACGGCGCCGTCGAATGGTTCACGCCCGATGCCCGTCCGCTTCCAGAATATGCTCAGGTAGAGCGCCATGCACTCCGAAGCACAAACGGATCGGGCTTGGTGGTTCTTTATAGCGACGTAGCTGAGGGCATAGCAACTAGGCAAAGATATCTATCGTTTTGCCTGACATCACCGACAGGTGCCGTGTTATCGGGCGTTTCAGCGGTAGACATGCTTGACAGCTCACATAAGAGCATGGAACCCAAAGTAATGACATTGTTGAAAGGTATAGAGTTTGTCCATCCACGCGTACCCGTTTTACGTGCGGGCAAACCATTCTGATGGATTGCGTCAAGATACAGCGCGGCCATACGGAATACGCAAATGGAATATGCAAAGAACCCGTCATGAGGGACTGTTTGAGGCTGCCACCATATTGTCGTAGAGTTCCCGTAACTTCATAGACGCTGAACTCAACGATGCCTGACGACTGCCTCACACTCTGCCAGCCCTAAGCCGCGCTCAACAATCCCTGGGGCACCCCGTCCAGATATCCGCCCGCCTCATCCACCAATTCAGCCGCCCTCGCACGCGCCGCGTCGCGTTGCGCAAACGCCTCGCCTATCATCAGCAAGCTGGGTTGGCTCGCGTCGAGCCAGGGTTGGGCGTCGCCCGCCGCGAGTTCGGCCAGGGTCAGCGTCAGGGTACGCTCACGTGGCGTGCTGCAAGCTTCGACCAAGGCGACCGGAGTGGATGGCGCACGGCCCAGTGCCAGCAACTGGCCGGCGATGTCGGGTGCGCTGTCGCGGCCCATGTAGAACACCAGCGAATCGGCGTTCACATGTTCGCGAATTTGGGCCGAATCGGCAGCCCGGCTGTAGGTGGCAAAGGCCACCGAGCGCGCGACCCCGCGCAGCGTCAGCGAGCGCCGCAGCGTCGCGGCGCTGGCCAGGGCCGCGGTAATGCCGGGAACCACCTCGTAGTCGATGCCAGCCGCTTCCAGCGCGCGCATTTCTTCGTCTGCACGGCCAAACAGCATAGGATCGCCGCCTTTCAAACGGACCACGACCGCGTGCTCGCGCGCCGCATCGACCAGTTGTTTGTTAATGAAATGCTGGGCCGTGGATAACCGGCCGCAACGCTTGCCGACCGCAATCAGCTCGGCCTGCGGCGCCAGGGCCAGCAAATCAGGCTCGATCAGCGCGTCATGCAGCACCACCTGCGCATCGCCCAGAACGCGAGCGCCACGCACCGTGATGAGGTCGGCCGCACCGGGTCCGGCACCAATCAGATATACCTTGCCCATAGCATCACCTTGCGACCAGGCCGCCACCTGCTTGGGCAGACGGCCGCCTGGTCTTGTTACGTCAAAATTCAAACGCCAGCCACGAGACGTCTGTTCAGGCGGAGAACGCGCGTATCATGCCCGCCGCCACCGTGTGGTTGGTGGCCTCGTCGATCAGCACGAAGGCTCCAGTACCCGGATGATCGTCGTAGCTGTCGCATACCAGCGGCTTTTGCAGCGTCAGCGAGACCGCGCCGATATCGTTCATAGCCAGTTCCTGACGATCGGTCGCCTGCAACAAGGTGTGCACGTCCAGCACCTGACGCACGGCGCTGATCTTGGCGAACACCGTGTTGGTGGTCTGCTTGAGCAGATATTTGCGCTGCGGCGCCAGCGGTTCTTCGTCGAACCAGCAGAGGTCCGCTTCCAATTTACGGGCCGGTACCAGCTCGTCCAATTCCGCCACCAGCGTGTCGCCGCGCGATACGTCGACGTCCTCGGCCAGCTTCACCGTCACACAGAGCCCGGCACCGGCTTGCTCCACCGACGCAGTGCCGCCCGGCACCGGCGCGATGATCTCCTCGACCGTGGCCCGCCGCTTGGTCGGCAACACGGTAACCGTCTGCCCGACTTTGAGCGAACCCGATTCGATGCGGCCCATATAGCCGCGGAAATCGTCGGCCTGGCTGCCGTCCTGGCGCGCCACCCACTGCACCGGGAAGCGCAGCGCGCTATGGCGTTCGTCACGGCCGGGCAGGTTTTCAAGCAGGGCCAGCAGCGGCTCACCCGCATACCAGGGCATGGCTTCGCTGCCATTGACCAGGTTGTCGCCCTTCAGGGCCGATACTGGAATAAAGATCATGCCTTCCAGATCAAGCTGGCGCGCCAAGGCCAGATAGGCATCGCGAATGTCGTTAAAGCGCTGCTCACTGTAGTCGACCAGATCCATCTTGTTGATCGCCACGATCACGTGCTGCAGGCCCAGCAAGCGTACCAATGCGCTATGGCGCTTGGTCTGCGGCAACAATTGCACGGCGCCGTTGGCATCGTAGCTGATGCGCGTGGCATCGATCAGGATGATGGCCGCATCGGCGGTCGACGCTCCCGTCACCATATTGCGCGTGTACTGCTCATGGCCCGGTGTATCAGCGACAATGAATTTGCGGCGCGCGGTGGCGAAATAGCGATACGCGACATCGATCGTGATGCCTTGCTCACGCTCGGCTTCCAAGCCGTCGGTCAGCAACGACAGATCGATTTCATCGCCCACCGTGCGCTTGTTTTTCGCGCGCGACAGCGCCGACAACTGGTCCGACAAAACGGCCTTGCTGTCGTACAGCAGGCGACCAATCAAAGTGCTCTTGCCGTCGTCGACACTACCTGCCGTAATAAAGCGCAATACGCCGAGGTCTTGTGCAGTGTGCTGCGAGTGCTGCTGGGTGTTCTGATGACTCATGAAAATTCTCCGGCCATGTCATTCGAATCCGCCTGCGCCGATCCTATGCGCGGGCAGCAGGCGTCAGAAATAGCCTTGCTTCTTACGTTGTTCCATCGCGGCTTCGGAGGTCTGGTCGTCCATCCGGGTCGCGCCGCGTTCGGTGATTTCGGTGACTGCGGTTTCCGCGATGATCTGCTCGATGTCGCTGGCATCCGACTCAACCGGGCAGGTGCAGCTGATATCGCCGACCGTGCGGAAACGCACCGTGGCGACTTCGCTTTGTTCGCCATCGCGCATCGGCGTGAGTGGCGTCACCGGCACCAGCAGGCCGCTACGCCGCACGATTTCGCGTTGATGCGCGTAGTAGATCGGCGGCAGTTCCAGCTTCTCGCGCGCAATGTATTGCCACACGTCGAGCTCGGTCCAGTTCGAAATCGGAAATACGCGCAGGTGCTCGCCAGCGTGGTGGCGCGCGTTATACAGACTCCACAGTTCGGGACGCTGGGCTTTGGGATCCCACTGACCGAATTCATCACGGAAGGAGAAGATGCGTTCCTTGGCACGCGCCTTTTCCTCGTCGCGCCGGGCGCCGCCTATCATGGCGTCGTAACCATGTTCGGCAATCGTCTCAAGCAGAGTGACCGCTTGCGCGGCGTTGCGCGAATCGGTCTCGCGACGCAGCCGCACCGTGCCGCGCTTGATCGAGTCTTCAACATGACCGATCACCAATTGCGCGCCGATCTCGGTCGCGCGGCGATCGCGGAAATCGATCACTTCCTGGTAGTTATGCCCGGTATCGATATGCACCAGCGGGAAGGGCAGCACCGTGCGCCGCTGGGGGCCGAGGCCGAACGCCTTCAGTGCCAGGTGCAGCACCACCACCGAATCCTTGCCGCCGGAGAACAGCAGTGCGGGCTTCGCGCACTCGGCGACGAGTTCGCGCAAGATGTGGATGGCTTCGGCCTCAAGCCAATCCAGATGATCAAGCCGGGTGGCGGCACCGGTCGGCTGGTCGATGGTAAAACCCATAATCGTGTCCTTCTGCTTGATGTACTGCGCACCTTTGAAGACGCTAACCGCAGGTGCAATCGATTCATTTGAGCCGCGCTGGGCGGCCATTCTGCAATAGGGCAATCAGGCGATCGGTGTGATCGTGATGTGCAGGCCGCATTCCTTGGTATCGCGCGATTCCCACCACCAGCGTCCGGCGCGACTATCCTCGCCTGGACGGATGGCCCGCGTACAAGGCTCGCAGCCTATGCTGGGGTATCCGCGCGCGTGCAGCGGGTTGACCGGCACGTCAAACGCCTTCAAATACGCCCACACCTCGACTTCGGTCCAGTCCGCCAGAGGATTGTACTTCGCGATGCCGCGCGCGCTGTCCTGCTCTTCGCGGTGCAATTCGGCACGTGTTACCGATTGTTCCCGCCGCTGACCGGTCACCCAGGCCTCGGCGCCGGACAGTGCACGATTGAGCGGCTCGACCTTGCGGATCTCGCAGCAACGCTTGCGCAGTTCAATGCTTTCGTAGAACGCGTTCAGCCCATGTTCGCGCACATAGCCATCCACCGCCTCGCGCAGCGGATGGAACTGCGCGATCTCATAGCCATAGCGCGCCTTGACCCGTGCATACATCTCTATAGTTTCCGCGTGCAAACGCCCGGTATTCAGCGAAAAAATGCCTATCTTCCGTTTTTTGGACAAAATCGCATGGGTCAGCACCATATCCTCGGCCGCCAGACTGCTGGCGAACTGGATCTGGTTGTGGCGCGCCGCAATCTCGGCCAGAAACGTATCCAGCTCGGCCACCTTATGTTGCAGCGCGGCCGACAGCCCCGTTGCGGCGTCAATCACGCGACTCATGCTTGCACCTGTCCGGTCGCGCGGCGGCGAAACAGCGGATTCGCTTCGTCGTTGGCTGCCTGATAGCGCACACTGAATTCGCCAAAGGCTTTCAGCGCATCATGAATATCCTTGTCGGCCCGCACCGCAAAGGTATCAAAGCCGCAACGCGCCAGATAGAACAATTGGTCGCGCAACACATCGCCGATCGCGCGCAGCTCGCCCTGCCAGCCGTAGCGTTCGCGCAGCAGGCGCGCAATGCTGTAGCCGCGGCCGTCACGAAACACCGGAAATTCGACCGCGATCGCGCTGATGCCAGCAAAATCGGCAGCCAGGTCAGCCGGCTCGTCGTCCGGCGCCAACCAAACGCCCAATTCGTTGACCGGACGAATCGCGCGCAAGGTGGCGCTGTGTTCGCGCCAGTACGAGAACGGCACGAACAGCGGGCCGGCCGGCAACGTCTGCGGCGCCGGCACCTGGCCTTGTTCGTCGGCGCGTACCAGGGTGCGGTCGTCTGCGACAATGGCGCGCTGTTTGATGATCTGTGACATAGCGTTATCTACTTAATCCGTGAGTGAGGCTTTGGCCTCGATATCCAGAACCTGGGTGCGCGCGGCGTGTTGCAGCCGCAACGGCTGAGGTGTCAACCGTGGTGACAACTCAGGCCGCGACCGTCTGACGCTGCGCGTAGACGCGCTCCTTGAACGGCGTCACCCCAATACGCTGATAGGTTTCGATAAAGCGTTCGTCATCGCGGCGCTGTTCGACAAAGGTTTCGATCAGCTTGGCCACCACATCCGGCATTTCCTCGGCCTTGAACGACGGGCCGATCACCTTGCCCAACTTGGCCTCACGGCCTTGCTCGCCGCCCAGCGTGACTTGATACCACTCCTCGCCGTCCTTATCGACGCCCAGCACACCGATGTTGCCGATATGGTGGTGACCGCATGAGTTGATACAACCCGAGATATTCAAGGTCAGGTCGCCCAGGTCGTGGACAAAGTCGAGATTATCGAAGCGCGCCTGAATCCCCTGCGCAATCGGAATCGACTTGGCATTCGCCAGCGCGCAGAAGTCGCCGCCGGGGCAAGCGATGATGTCGGTCAGCAGGCCGATATTGGGCGTCGCGAAATTGAGCGCACGCGCCTTTTGCCACAATTCGTAGAGGTCTTGCTTGCGGACATCGGCCAGGATCAGATTCTGTTCGTGCGATACGCGAATCTCACCCAAACTGTATGCGTCGGCCAGATCGGCAACCGCGTCCATCTGTTCCGACGTCGCATCGCCCGGAGGCGAGCTGACGCCCGGCTTGAGCGACAGCGTCACGCTCGCGTAACCCGACACCTTGTGTTGGCGCACATTACGCTCAACCCAGCGCGCAAAGCCGCGCTCTTCGAGCAAATGCTTTTCGTACGAGGGATCGGTGTCCGGCAACTTTTCATACGCAGGCGGCGCGAAGAAAGCCGCCACACGATCGAATTCGGCCTGCGTGATGGTGGTCGCGTTATCCTTCAGATGCGCCCGCTCGGCTTCCACTTCGGCGGCGAATTTCTCGGCACCGAGCGCCTTCACCAGGATCTTGATGCGCGCCTTATACATATTGTCGCGGCGGCCATAGCGGTTGTACACACGCAGCACCGCTTCGCAATAGCTGATCAGATGCTGCCATGGCAAGTTCTCGCGTATCACCGAACCGAGGATGGGGGTACGACCCATGCCGCCACCGGCCAGCACGCTGGCGACCACCTCGCCCTGCGCGTTCTTGCTCAGGAAGATACCGATGTCGTGGACCAGCACGGCCGCTCTATCTTCATGCGAACCGCCTACGGCAATCTTGAATTTGCGCGGCAGCCAGGCGAACTCGGGGTGAAAGGTCGACCATTGGCGCAGGATTTCGCAGTACGGGCGCGGATCGACTTCCTCGTCGGGCGCCACACCCGCGAACTGATCGGCTGTGATGTTACGGATGCAATTGCCCGAGGTTTGAATCGCGTGCATTTCGACCGAAGCCAGCTTGGCCAGGATTTCCGGGGCTTCTTCGAGCTCAATCCAGTTGTACTGGATATTGGTTCGGGTCGAGAAATGGCCGTAGTTGCGATCGTGCTCGCGCGCAATACGCGCCAACATGCGCATTTGCTTGCTGCTCAGATGGCCGTAGGGAATCGCCACGCGCAGCATGTAAGCGTGGCGCTGCAGATAGAGCCCGTTTTGCAGTCGTAGCGGACGGAATTCCTCTTCGGACAATTCGCCCGACAAACGCCGCCGTACTTGATCGCGAAACTGGGCGACGCGCTCGTCGACGATGGTCTGGTCGTACTGGTCGTATTGGTACATGCAAAGGCCTCTGTCGTTCCCTGGGTCGTTCCTGTTGCCGGCGTAAGCGGCAGCATCACGGTGCTTGCAGCAGCGTCGGTCCGGGCCACTGGGGCCTGGCGCACGCTTCGCTGCCACGTCGAATTCGGACCAATCCTAATTTAGATAGATCGATTGCTAGGATCGTAATAAACTCTCTATATATGTCAAACTACTAAAAAATTCTTTTGATATGCCCAGGGGTTATATATGAATCTGCACCAGTTCCGCTTCGTGCGTGAGGCCGTGCGCCAGAAATTCAACCTGACCGAGGCAGCCAAAGCACTGTATACATCCCAGCCGGGGGTCTCGAAAGCCATCATCGAGCTGGAAGAGGAATTAGGGGTCGAAATCTTCACGCGGCACGGTAAGCGGGTACGTTCACTGACCGAACCGGGTCGCATTATTTTGCAGTCGGTCGAGAAAATCCTGCAGGAAGTCGAGAGCCTGAAGCGCATCGGCAAGGATTACGCCGCCCAGGATCAGGGTAATCTGACCATCGCTGCCACCCACACCCAGGCGCGTTATTCGCTGCCGGCCGCCATCGCCGAATTCAAGAAGCGCTTTCCCAAAGTGCGCCTGTCGATTCTGCAAGGCAGCCCGACCCAGGTGGCGGAAATGGTGCTGCACGACCAGGCCGACCTGGCCATCGCGACCGAGGCAATTTCCGGCTACAAAGATCTGATCTCCCTGCCCTGCTTCCAATGGCATCACGTCGCCATCGTGCAGGCCGATCACCCGCTGCTGGAAAAACGCAGCCTGACTTTGGAAGATCTTGCCTTATATCCGCTGATTACGTATGACCCGGCCTTTGCGGGCCGCTCCAAGATCAACCAGGCGTTTTCGCTGCGCGGCTTGACGCCGGACATCGTGCTGGAAGCGATCGATGCCGACGTTATCAAAACCTATGTCGAACTTGGGCTGGGCGTCGGTTTGATGGCCGATATTGCCTTCAATGCCGAACGCGACAAGAACCTGCGCGTCATCCCGGCCGGCCATCTGTTCGGCAGCAACCTGACGCGCATCGCGCTGAAGCAAGGTGCGTACTTGCGCAGCTATGTCTATACGCTGGTCGAACTGCTGTCGCCGACGCTGAACCGCAAACTGATAGAACAGGCGTTGCGCGGCGAACACGAGAACTACGAACTGTAGACGTATCGGTGATCGCTGAGCCGTGCTTACCCATGTCCATGGCGCAAAAACAGGGCACGAAAAAAAGCGGCACGCTATGATATCTTCACCGCCCGGCGGGCCGCACGCCAGCGTCCGGGCTTCCCTAGCTCACAAGGAAGACCTATGTCACGCAAGGTTATGCATCGTCGTCTGGCCGGTATCGCGCACGCCGCAGCGGCCCTGGCTCTAACCACCTTGAGTTGCGCTGTAGCCCCCGGCGCCCATGCAGCCGACACCAACAGTCCTATCAAAGTCGGTATTGACCTGTCCAGCACCGGCCCCGCCGCCGCCATCGGCATCACCAGCAAGAATGCGATGCTGATGTGGCCGGCCACCCTCGCTGGCCATCCGGCTCAGTACATCTTTCTCGACGATGCGTCGGACCCAGGCAACGCCGTACGCAATGTCCGCAAGTTGATTTCGGAAGACAAGGTTGACGTTATCGTCGGCCCCAACACCACGCCCTCGGCAATGGCCGCGCTCGATCCTGTTGCCGAAAGCAGCACGCCGATGATCACCCTGATTGGCACCTCGCAGGTAGTCGAGCCACAGGAAGGCAAACGGATATGGGCCTACAAGATGGCGCAGAACGACGCGGCCATGGCCGACGTGATGACACGCTATATGTCCAACCATGACGTCAAGACCGTTGGCTTTATCGGCTTTGCCGACGGCTATGGCGAAAGCTGGTTGCAACAGTTCAGCCGTTTCGCCGAACTGCGTCATATCAAGCTGGTTGAAGTCGAACGCTATAACCGAACCGACACCAGCGTCACCGGCCAGGTACTCAAGGTGATGGAAGCCCACCCCGACGCAATCCTGATCGCCGGTGCCAGCACCCCGGCCGTGCTGCCACAGCGCGCCCTGATCGAACGCGGCTATAAAGGGGCGATCTACCAAACTCATGGCATCGCCACGCCGGATTTCATCCGTCTGGGCGGCAAGGATGTGGAAGGCACCTTGTTCCCGACCCAGCCGGTAGTGGTCGCGCATGACCTGCCGGCCGACCATCCGGTAAAAAAAGCCGCACTCGATTTCGTCACCCGCTACGAAGCCCGCTACGGCGCCGGCACCGTGACCCAGTTCGCCGGCGACGCGGCCGGGGTCTATCCGCTGCTGGACAGTGCCGTAACCCGCGCATTAAAGAAAGGTACGCCCGGCACCCCCGAATTCCGCGCCGCGCTGCGCGACGCGCTGGAGCAGACCGAAAACCTGGCGGTGCCGAACGGCATCGTCAATATGAGCCCGCACGATCACGTCGGACTGGACCAGCGCGCCAGCGTGATGGGGATCGTCAAGAACGGGCAGTTTCATTATTTGAGTCAGTGAGGGCCAAACGGGAGCTCGGTTTGGGGGCGTGATGATGTCGCCGACGTTGCCCCTTGCCCGGGACCCGATTTTCAGTCATAATCTGCGACTTCGCGCTGACCAGCTAAATCGTCAGCCGCGCATGTGCTGTTACCATGCGCGTATCCCGTGGCCCGGGTGGTGAAACAGGTAGACGCAGGGGACTCAAAATCCCCCGACGAAAGTCGTGTCGGTTCGAGTCCGACCCCGGGCACCAAGACCTTGTTTTAGTGTTTCAAAGAAGTCCAATAAACCCCGCGAAGCGTCGAGCCTGCGGGGTTTTTGTTTTTTAGGCTGAAAATCGACTCATGCGGCTTCCGGGTTTTAACGGTAGATGACTGCACGTTAGCTTTCCCGGTACGCCATACTGGCGAGTCTCAAGCAACCCACGCTTCAAGTTCGCCGTGGACTTGCGGCTCTATGTTTCGCGCTTCTTTGACCAGGTTAACTTGTTTCGCCCACTTTGCGATTTCGAGCAGATCAGCGTCAATCTGATAACTACCCCGCTCGTTCAGCCAGGCCAGCATATCGGCGAGGTGCCAGACAGATGGGTTTCCCTCATGAACGGGCGCGGGAAAATCCGTCACGTGCGTCAGCATCAACTTGCGTAGATTTTGGCGGGACATGCCTGCGACCTCTGCGACATCGGTCAGGCCAACCAGATCTGGAGCGGCTTCGACGAGGCGAGCGGACGGAATTGCCTGCTTGACGTTTTGTAGCGCAGAGACTATCGCACTCCATGCATCCGCACTGTCCCGGGTGAATGCAAGCGCAATGCGACCGGGCTGGCCTACACCTATCGTGGCATCATCGCAGCCTGCTTCGCCCAGTCGCTCGACAAGTTGCTCGTGGTCGCAATCTGCTGCGGCCAGTTGATATTTAAGCGTAAAAACATACTCCATGGGCTACTCCTGCGTTTCCGCATCCCCGCCATCAGGGGCAGTTTTGTTTTTGTGCGTTGTGCAATGATCGACCACACGTTTCAACATGCTCGCATGATTTCCCGAGCTGCGCGGCGTGCTCCAGATACTGGTGATGCAAAATTCTCCGCAACGGCATTCTGCATCGTTACACGGACAGTACATCCGGCCCCAAGCATGCCCCGCACCCCTCTTCGGTTGTACGCGCCAGCCGTGCTCCTCGGCGTAGCGCAATGCGGCCTCGATATCTTTCTTGAAATGCTGTCGTCTCATTGACACTCCCACTCTACACATCGTAAGCGAGGTTGTCAATTGACAACCTCGCTTACATTCACCCGGCTTCGTCCTGTGGAACTGCTCGGACTGATGCATTCGGGCAGTGCGTGGCTGGCCAGATCGACCTGCCCTGGGAGGCGACTGCCGCCGCAATGCGACATCCCACTCAATCCAATCCTAATTCCGCTCTAGCCGCCGGCCGTGTCAGTGCAGGTTCCGCAGCGTCACGCACCCCACCCCCAAGGTCTTGCCTCACCTTGACCCGCGAATAGCGATCCCGCCACGCCAAAAATGGCCGTTCGATCAGGGTGTACAGCAAGTACGCCTGCACCAAAGCTACCACCAGCAGCATCGCGATCGTAGCTGGCTGCTCGGCCAGATACCCGTGCGCTTGCAAGACCGGCGCCAACACGATCCACAATTGCTTATGGGTCAGATACAAGGCGAAAGACCAGGCTGCGAGCGTCGCCGCGCCCGGAATGCGGCAGCGATGCAGCCAGGAGTTGGGGCTCAGTGCAGACGCCAGCAGTAACGCAAAACCCAAACCCAGCGCCGGATAACCGAATACGGTCCACCATAGCGTCAAGTTGTCTTCCTGATGCTGCAAGCCTTTGAGCGTCAGTGCGGTGACCGCCACGCCCAGCGCCAAGGTGAGCTGGCCATGCGCCAGCACGCGTTGCCAAATCCGCGGCTGGAAATTGCGGATCAGGGCGACACCAACACCCATCAGCAATTCGTCGCAACGGCATGCGGTGGAGAAGTAGATGTACTGCCAGAACGCGAAGGGATCGGTCACCCCGTGTTGGGTCACGCGATGCCACAGCACCCAGCGCAACACCGGGCCGGCAACCAGCATGGTACCCAGCATCACGGCATAACAACGTCCGGGACGGGTTGCACGGGCAAACAGCATGATCAGCAGCGGCAGCGCCAGATAGAACTGCTCTTCCACACAAAGCGACCATGCGTGCGAAAACGCCGTGCCCGGCCGCAGCCCCAGGTTCTGCGTAAAGGTGAGGAATTTCCACAGCGGCGGCAGGCTGGCGCCAGCACATAAGGCGGGCAATAGAAAAAAACTCGCGACCACCACCCAATAGTTTGGCAGCGTACGCATCAAACGCCGGAAGATAAAACGTTTAAGCGGCACGGGCCTGCCGTGGGCCACATTGGCCAGAAGCTGGTTGCCGATCAGATAGCCGCTTAGCATGAAGAACAGATCAACCCCGGCCCAGCCGATCTGGCTAAGGAATCCGAAGGTATCGCGATGACTGATAAAACAGGAGTAGTGATACGCCAGCACCATGACAATAGCTAGCGCGCGCAGGGTCTCAAGACCGTGGATACGATGGGTCGACATATATAAGATGGAGGGGTGGAACAACGTGTGCGACACGCTGAAAGCCGTGTCACGGCGCATCCCATGTGATGGCACAGGATAGCTTGAAAATAGTCTCCGACAAGGCGCCGAGCGGGGCCTATCTCTAAATATCGGACACTATCCCAATTAACGCTGGATGCCCGTGCGCGTCCTTCACGCAAGTCGTCCGGTCGAGCCTCAATCGTCGTGAGCTGGCAACAGTTCATCCCCCAGCCAAAAGCATAGCGATGCCACGCCCACACTCAGTAACGCCAGCGTAAAAGCCAGTGGTTTGCCATGCCAGAGACTGGCAAACCACTGATCGAACTGCTCCGCCACCACCGCGGCCTGCCCGCCGATATGCTTGAGCTCC
>Ga0116226_10003638_pt1 | contig 13580 bp, 10 predicted proteins | sample S1TSphfallax_FD_89692 | JGI IMG/M metagenome (GOLD analysis project Ga0116226, IMG submission 89692) | Host-associated microbial communities from peat moss isolated from Minnesota, USA - S1T2_Fa - Sphagnum fallax MG | ecosystem: Host-associated > Plants > Peat moss > Unclassified | place: USA...
AACTCATTTTTTCCCATGCCCTACGCGCACCACGCTAAAATCACCATCACCAATGAGGGTAAGTACGCCATCAGCAACCTCTACTTCAACATCGACTACCGCAAAGACGCGCACCCACTCCCGCCGCATACTCTCTATTTCCACGCTCAGTATCGCCAGGCCCAGCCCAATCATGGCTGGACATCGCAGTGGTACAGCAATGGCGATCCCATCGTGAACTATAAGCGCAATCCCAACGGCGACGGCAACTACACCTGGTTTGATGCCACCGGTTCCGGCCAATACATCGGAGTCACCATGTCCGTTCTGCAAAATCAGGATGGTTGGTGGGGTGAGGGCAATGATATGTTCTTCATCGACGGCACCACCACACCCTCCTACGTCGGCACTGGCTCAGAGGATTATTTCCTCGGCGCGTGGGATTTTGGCGGCTCGCCATTTTCGTATCTGCTCTACGGCGCGCCCGTCGTCGAAAGGGAACTGGCCGGTGCGCGTCAGAGCGTCTATCGCTTCCACCTCGACTCGCCCATTCCTTTTACCAAATCCATGCGCGCCACCATCGAACATGGCAACGCCAACCACCGCTCCGACAATTTCTACTCCGTCGCCTACTGGTATCAGACTGAGCCGCACGCACCCTTCCCACCACTGCCTCCGGTGGATGAAAGAATTCCGGCACTCCAGCTAGTCGGCGGTCCCGGCAATGCTGGCCCACCACCACCACCGGTACCACCAGCAACCCTCTCCGCTCCACCATCCACCACGCCCACTGTCATGCCCACCACCACAACAACCGCATCCCCAACCAGCCTCACTCCCAGATAATGGAATCAGGATAGAGGACACCATGCATCGCATACTCGGAGCACTCCTTCTAATGGCACTCCCCATCTCCGCCCAGCAGCCTGATCTGGCTCCCTTCGCTCTTCCCACTGCGCCCTCCGTCAAAATAACCAACGGCGTTATCCACGCCACCCTCTACACGCCCGACCCCAAAAACGGTTTCTACCGCGGCACCCGCTTCGACTGGGCAGGAGTCATCGGCCATCTCGAATACGCTGGCCATAGCTACTACGGCCCCTGGTTCACCAAGACCGACCCAAATGTCTTTGACTTCATCTATAAGGAGAATGACATCGTCGCCAGCCCATGCAGTGCTGCTGTCGGTCCCGTCGAAGAATTCTTCACTGACGAGAAGGCCCTCGGCTTCGATCAGGCCGCACCCGGCGGCACCTTCATCAAGATTGGTGTCGGCGTCCTACGCCGCACTGACAATCGCGACTACAGCAGTTACATCCAGTACCCCATCGTCGACCCCGGCCAGCGCACCCTCCACACCACCGCCGATTCCGTCACCTTTACCCAGACCGTCAACGACTCGTCCTCCGGCTACGGCTATCTATACAACAAGACCGTCCGACTCGTCCCCGGCAAGCCGCAAATGCTCATAGAGCACGCCCTCACCAACATAGGAAAACTCCCCATCCAGTCCAATGTTTTTGACCACAACTTCCTATCGCTTGATCGTCTCCCTATCGGGCCCGATCTCCGCATCACGCTGCCCTTCAAGCTCATCCCCAAGCAGCCCGTCGACACCTCCCTCGGCTCTGTCGACCTCAATACCATTGCCTACCAAAGCCAGCTTACCGGCCACCAGACCTTTGAAAACGTCTTTACCGGATTCGGCACCACTACCGCCGACTACAACATCAGAATCGAAAACTCCCGCGCCCACGCCGGCCTCACCATCACCGGCGACCGCCCTCTCCACAGCCTCGAACTCTGGTCCATCCGCTCTGTCGTTGCCGTCGAGCCCTTCATCCACATCGCCATCCAACCCGGCCAAACCTTCACTTGGACTTACACCTACACCTACTTCACCCTCCCCCAATCCAACCAATAAAGCCCGCCTATACATTCATCCCCCACTCCATTAACATCCAACCAATGGCAACTCGCGCCCGCCTAACCACATTCATCCTCAGCATCTTCGCCACCTTCTACACCATCCTCTTTGCCTTCAGCTTCCATGCTTCTGCTTTTGCAGAGCCCGGCGGATTTCCCGTCTTCTACACTGCGGGCATCCTCGCCCGTCACCACCTGGCCGATCTGTACAGCCTGCACCTCCAAAACATCTTTCATCCCGCCTCCATCGGCACCGGCGGCTACTTCTACCATCCCGCGTATGAGCTGCTCCTCCTCGTCCCGCTCAGTTATCTCCCCCAAGTCCCCGCCTTCGCACTTTGGACTGCGTGCAGCCTCGCCAGCCTCCTCATTGCCGCCATCCTTCTCCGTCGCCATTTCCCCAGCTTCCCAATCCTTACCCCGTTCGCCTTCGCCCCAACACTCATCCTCCTCATCAATGGTCAGGACACAGCCCTCCTCGTACTCATCACCGTCCTCAGCCTCCACCAATTCCTCCGCCACCGCGAATTCGCCGCTGGCGCCATCCTCGCCCTCGGCCTCTTCAAATTCCCCTTTGTACTTCCACTCATCGTCATCCTCGTCTTTCGCCACCCCCGCACCCTCGTCGGATTCATCACCGCCGCTGTTCCCATCACGCTGATCTCCGTCGCTCCCGTCGGCCTCCAGGGCATCCACCAATACATCACCCTCGCCCACACCGCAGACACAATCGAAGCAATCGGCACCCTCACCAACCTCCGCGGACTCATCGGCACCTTCACTGGCGCGGCCCACCCAATTCTCCTGATCGCCCTGTCACTCTCGCTCGTCGCCTACGCTGCCTCGCTCAAACTCACCCGCGCCCAATTTTTCTCCCTCGCCCTCATCGTCACCTTCCTCGTCAGTTGGCACTCCCATTTCTACGACGCAGTCCTCCTCCTCATTCCCATGGCCTGCTTCTATCAGTCAAAAACTCTTTGGATTCAGTGGCTTCCCATCTTTCTCCTCCTCACCACACCGGCCCTCATCCTCACCCCCATGCACTGCTACCTCCTCGCCATCCCCCTCGGCCTCTCACTCGCACTCCTAGCTTTAGCCCCTTTAGGGTAGAAGGATGGGATTTATCCCATGCACCAACACTTCCTACAAACTTCGGCTTCAGCCTCTGAGGTCAGTCTCCATGCCCACAAAATCCTTATGTTCCCATCCCCAATAAAATCTTCCAAAATTACAAAACTACAAATTATGTCCCCAAATTTATCTAATTGTCCCAACAACCTTGCCGATATGCACTTTGTATATAACCGGGCTTAGCACACACTGCACGACTCAATCCCACGGAGACCGCATTGTTTAAGAATTTGTTTTCACGCAACTCATCCGCCAATGAATCCCTCAACATTGCCGAGCTAAAGCACCAATATGCCGCCATGCAGGGGAAAATCGACGCCATTGACCGCGTCCAGGCCTACATTGAATTTGCTCTCGACGGCACCATCCTCCACGCAAATCAGATATTCCTCGACGTCATGGGCTACACCCTTGATGAGATAAAGGGCAGGCACCACAGTATTTTTGTCGAACCAGCCTACGCTGCCAGTCAGGCATATCGCGATTTCTGGACCAAGTTGCTTCGTGGCGTCTTCAATAACAATGAATTCAAACGCATTGGCAAAGGCGGTCGCGAAGTTTGGCTGCTCACAAGATACAACTTGATTTTTGATGATAGCGGCAAGCTCATCAAAATAATCAATCTTGCCACCGATGTCACCGAAGAAAAAACGCGCAATTCATATTTTGAGGCCCAACTCGCCGCGATTCACAATATTCAGGGAGTCGTTGAGTTCAATTTGGACGGCACCATTATCACCGCCAACTCCAACTTCCTCTCGTTAATGGGCTACGAACTCTCTGAGGTCCAGGGCAAGCACCACCGCATGTTTGTTTCTCCAGAATTAGCCAATTCACAAGAATATGTGGACTTCTGGAACAACCTCCGCTCTGGCGAACCCGCTGCCAAAGTTTTCAAGCGTCTGGCTAAGGGCGGCAGGGAAGTCTGGATTCAGGCCAGCTACAACCCCATCTTGGACTTTAATGGCAAGCCATACAAGGTCGTCAAATTTGCCACTGACATCACCGCAATGATTAACGAACTTACATCCACTCAGGACACCGCCGAAAGCGTCGCTGCCGCCAGCGTCGAGATGTCGTATTCCATTCAGGAAATTAGTCGAAATATGGAAATGTCGCGCGATGCCGCAGATAAAATCGTGGCCGTCACGCAGGCTTCAGGTGCAGAAGCAGGCCAGCTCATGACCTCCATGACCTCGATGGAGAAGATCGTCGGACTCATCAGCAAGATTGCCTCTCAGGTCAACCTACTTGCCCTCAACGCCGCCATTGAGGCAGCCCGCGCCGGCGAAGCGGGCCGTGGATTCGGCGTTGTCGCCAATGAAGTCAAAAACCTCTCTAACCAGACCGCCAAAGCAACCAGTGAAATCACCAATGAGATCGCTTCAGTCCAGGCCATTTCATCTAAAGTGTCAGAGAGCATTCACCGTACTCTTGAAGGTGTAAATCAAGTTAACCAATATGTTGCCAGCGTTGCCACCGCTTTGGAGCAGCAAACGTCTGTCACCAAAGAAATTTCTGCCAACACCACGCACATGGTTTCTTCGGTCCAGGACATTCTCGCCAAAGCGCAAACAGTCAAACACCACGGCGGCATCGCCGCCTGACCCTGTTTTCTTGCCTTGTCGTCTTTTTTGAAGTTGACATTCTGAGCGTAGCTGAGAATCTGCTTCTTCTTTTGCCTTGCATCCATGCCTCTGACCTTACTAACCCCTAATGCCGAACCCCTGCTTCTTTGCCTTTCAATACTCCCCAAAAATATTTCCCGCACAACGCTCCGTATTCCACTACCATCTCTCCATGCCTAGGAAGAAAGGTATCGACGAAGCCCGCCAAATATGGAATATCGTGCAAGAACAGAGGCCAGAAAATCGGTCCGCGCGAATCACCGTCTTGATCGACCCAAACCAAAAATTTGCCTTTGAACTCAGTTGCTCTCGAAAAGACACCACCGCTTCACAAGTCATCCGCCAGTTCATCCGCGACTACATCCGTCAAAATCCCCTGGTACCTTAGCCCTCCTTCGATCTTGCCCCTCGCCTTCAACGCTGTGAAGCGAACGGGGAAGAATCTGCTTCTTCCTTTTCCTTACGCTCTCGTCTTTTACCTTCTAATCTCTGCTACTAACCCCTTCTTTTGCCTTTGAAGCTAACTGAGTATGTGTTAACGCAAATCACCGTTAAGCCCTTGACCTTATCCGTCCCCATCCGCGAAATCCGTGGTCGCGCTTTTTGCCCTTAAATATTTTTCAAAACTTGGCACATTCTTAGCCATCTGATTTAAAAACACACACATTTGATTATCATTTCATACACATTAAACGCACATGCTATGTGCATAGAACACACATCAAATATCACGCATACCCAAAAAACACCTCCCAAAACACCGCATTTGACCCCCAAAAACTGCAAAAAATCGACATTTTAAGCCTCAAATTCGTCCATTTTCATCTCCTTTTTCACCCATTTCATCCTCTATCATGCCTATATGCCCCATCCTTTTTCATCCCGCACCGCTTGGGACCTGACCGAAAGCGACTACGCTGCCGCCATCCGCAAACGCCGCGCTCAAGGTGGGGAGCTGCTCGACCTAACCGTTTCTAATCCAACAACTTGCGGCTTCCAATACGACCCCGTAACCCTGCTCGCGCCGCTCTCCGACCCAGCCGTTTTGCAGTATCAGCCCGGCCCATTAGGCCTCCTCAGCGCCCGCATCGCCGTCGCCGACTACTATGCAAGCCACCACGCTACCATATCGCCAGAACACATTATTCTCACTGCAAGTACAAGCGAATCATATAGTTACCTCTTTCGCCTCCTCTGCAATCCAGGCGACAATGTCCTCGTCCCGCGCCCCGGCTACCCGCTTTTTGACTATCTCGCTGCCCTCGATGATGTGGAACTCCGCACTTATGACAACCACTATGCCGCTGGCTGGATGCTGGATGTCGTTCATTTGAAATCACTTATTAGCAATAACACCCGCGCCATCCTGCTCGTCTCCCCCAATAATCCCACCGGACACTTCCCCCAACCGTCAGAACGAGCGCAACTCCTCTCCATCTGCGCCGAAAATAACCTTGCACTAATAGTTGATGAAGTATTTCTTGACTATTTGATTTCAAATGACTTAGACAGTCAAACATCTGCCAGTTTTGCGACCATTCAAGCTCCGCCTGTCCCCATTTTTATACTCAGTGGAATCAGTAAGATAGCCGCTTTACCCCAAATGAAAGTGGGCTGGATTCTATGCCGTGGCCCCCAGTCTTATCTCTCGCAAGCCATTGATAGGATTGAGGTTATCTCTGATACATTTCTTTCGGTCAGCACCCCAGCCCAATACGCTCTACCCACATGGCTCGGTAATAAAGATGATATGCAACATCAGATAATAGACCGTATCAATATGAATCTATGTGTTTTAGAGGAAATGTTCAATGCAAATTCCCATCTTCAATATCTTCCCCCGGATGCAGGATGGAGCGTCATTTTACGCGCGCAATACTTAAGTGGAACTTCCACTTTTGCAGTTCAAATGATTGATAAATATGGATTAGTTGTTCACCCCGGGGCATTCTATGGCCTGCCCGATGCTAACTGCCTTGTACTCAGCACCATAGCCTCAACCGAGACCTTCAAGCAGGGAATTGCACTGTTATCAGAGCAATTCCATATAAATGAACCAAGGTGGTAAACTTTTACTGCTTTGCCTAATTATTTACATTATTTAATACTTGTAAATTATTATAAATAAAAGACTAACTCGTATATCTAAACTGCTCAATATTGCATCCCACTATATAGAGGCCATGCAATGGACAGAAACAATAATTATGAAATAAATAGTAAATCACCCATATCTGTAAAACTTTTGATGGGCATGGTTTTGCTAAGCGTATTAGTTGCAATAGTTGGCTGCCATAACAATCCTACTACTCAAGCTGCGAACGATTCAAATCCCGGCACCGACAATTTAGCTCCCGTAAATAGTTACGGCAATACTCCCAGTAGTAATTCAGGCGGGAACCAGGGCAATACTCAACAAAATAATCAGCAAAATGCTCCTGCTCAAGGCCAACAGGCCGTTTCATATCAACAAGATAACGACGGCCAAGGCTACCCAGAACAATCTCCTGAGAGTACTCAGCAAGTCGCAGACTACGCACCACAACCGCCGCCTGCGCTTCCAGATTACAACCAGCCACCATGCCCCGGCGATGGCTATATTTGGACTCCCGGCTACTGGTCCTACGCTCAACAAGGCTACTTCTGGGTCCCCGGTGCATGGGTCGAAGCTCCCTACCAGGGCGCATTATGGACACCCGGTTATTGGGGCTATGTGCATGGAAGATATGGGTTTTACCGCGGATACTGGGGCCAACACATTGGCTACTATGGCGGCATCAACTATGGATTTGGCTACATCGGCTTGGGATATCAGGGCGGATACTGGAATGACGGCCATTTCAACTATAATCGCGATGTAAATAATGTGAATGTATCTGTTATACATAACATCTACAACCACAACATTACAAACAATATAGCTATAAATAATACTCACGTCAGTTACAATGGCGGTTCAGGCGGAGTACAGGCACGACCACGCCCGGCAGAACTGGTAGCGGAGCACGAAGCCCATGCAGCACCGATGAAAACTCAGATTCAGCATCAGGAGGCTGCGCGGAATGATCGGGCACAGTTTGCCAGCGTGAATCATGGTCATCCTACTGTAACGGCGGCCAAGGAACCACTTCATGCGGATAATAATGTACGGCCAATAGCTCCAGCAGCTCGTCCTCAAGTTGCACCATCCAAAGCAGATACACAGCAAAGGCCAAACCAGTCAGAGCAACGGGCACAGGCTCAACCGCAACATCAATCACAGCAACAACATACGGCTGTACAGAACAGACTGGAACCACAACAGCACGCAGAGCAGGAACAACGGCCTGCGCAACAGCAGCAACGCAATCAGGCGCAGCCGCAACATCAATCAGAGCAACAACATACAGCCCCGGCTGAACGTCCAGAAGAGCAAGCCAGACCAGCCCAACATGCACAGGCTACACCTAGACCACAGCAACAAAGGACCGCTCCAAAGCCAGAAGAACACCCCGAAGATAAGAAAGAAGACAAGAAATAATGGAGCAAATCACCCCGCTGAGTCCGTAAATTCGAGGATCTCGCGAGGCGCATGAGGCTATTTCGAGGGTGCCGAGGGTTCGAGGCCCCGATCTTCGAGCATCGGACCGACATTTGGTTTCCCGCCAAGCCAAGTATCGTAAATTTTCTCAGGGTCTTCCGTGTTTCCCCGCGAGAGTACCATTTTGCGAAAGCGGTCGCCGTTGGCACGAGTTAGTCCGCCGTGGTCCTCAAACCATTTGTATGCATCATCATCCAGCATTTCGCTCCACAAATAGGCGTAGTACCCGGCTGCATATCCGTTGCCCCAAATATGCATAAAGTAGCTGGAGCGGTAGCGGGGTGGGACGTAGCTGAGGTTAAACCCGGTCTTTTTGAGGGCCGCAGCTTCAAAATTGTCCGGGTCCTGCAACGGAGCGTCGGGTGAAATGGTGTGCCACTGCATGTCCAGCTCGGCAGCTTCAACTAATTCAGTAAAAATATAGCCCTCATTGAAAGTTGCGGCCTTTTTGATCTTTGCAGCTAGTTCCGGCGGCATGGGAGCGCCTGTTTTGTAGTGTTTGGCGTAGTTTTGGAAAACTTCAGGATAGCTGGCCCAATGTTCATTGAATTGGGAAGGGAATTCGACAAAATCACGGGGAACGGCCGTCCCAGAAAGGCTGGGATATTCTGTGTCTGCGAACATGCCGTGTAGAGCGTGGCCAAATTCGTGGAACATGGTGGTTACGTCAGTAAAGCTGATAAGGGCGGGTTCGCCAGCGGCAGGTTTGGGGAAGTTGGCCACATTGAAAATGACGGGCTGGGTGCCCAAAAGCTTGGATTGGCCTACAAAAGAGTCCATCCACGCGCCGCCATTTTTGTTATCACGCTTGAAATAGTCGCAGTAAAAGAGCGCAAGATGTTTATTATCAACGTCGAAGACTTCGTAGACCTGAACATCGGGGTTGTAGACGGGAATATCCGTGCGCTGTTTGAAGGTAAGTCCATAGAGCAGGTGCGCAGCGTAGAAGACGCCATTGTGCAGCACGTTATTGACTTCAAAATAGGGCTTGGTCTGCGACTCGTCTAAATCATACTTGGCTTTGCGGACCTGATCGGAGTAAAACTCCCAGTCCCATGGCTCGACCTTGAAACCACCTTTTTCAGCGTCGATGATGGCCTGAATGTCTTTTTCCTCCCCAGCGGCTTTGGCGGTCGTCTGAGGAACTAGATCATCCATGAATTTGATCGCAGCTTGGGGATTTTTGGCCATCTGGTCTTCCAATTTCCATGCGGCATAGTTGGGATAGCCGAGGAGTTTAGCCTTTTGCGCCCGTACTTGCGCGAGACGGGCGATAGTGGCCCGAGTATCGTTGTCGCCGCCACGTTCAGCGCGGCTCCACGAATTTTCAAAGACGGCCTTGCGGGTGTCGCGATTGCTGAGGAAGAGCAAGATGGGCTGCTGGGTGGTATTTTGCAGGGGAAGAACGTAGCCCTCGACCTTGTGGTCTTTGGCGGCCTGAGCGGCAGCGGCCAACTGGGCATCACTAAGTCCTGCCAAAGCGGACTTGTCTTTGGTGGCGTAAGCTGCTTCCTTTGTGGCTGCAAGCAGCTTTGAAATGAATGTGTTGGAGAGGTTTGCCTCCTCCTCATTGATCTTTTTTAGCGCTGCCTTATCTGTATCAGAGAGTTTTGCGCCAGCATGGACAAATTGCAGATAGTCGTATTCGACAAGGCGAAGAGACTCTGGATCTAGGTTGAGCGAATGGCGTTCATCATAAATTTTCTGAATACGGGCGAAAAGTTTGGGATTTAGATTAATGGCATCAGAGAGTGCAGCAAGTTTAGGAGTGATTTGATCCTGAGTTTTTTGCAGCACTGGATTCATGTTGGCACCGGTGACTCCGTTGAAGGCGCCCATAACGCGGGTGAGCAGTTGGCCGGACTTTTCAATAGCAACAATCGTGTTTTCAAACGTTGGAGGGGCAGGATTGTCGGCAATGACGCGAGTTTCTTCAAGTTGCTGGGTGATGCCAGCTTCAAGAGCGGGCATGTAGTCGGCATCTTTTATTTTGTCGAAGGGCGGGGCCTGAAAGGGCAGTTTGCTGGGCGCGTAAAAGGGGTTATCAGGGCCAAATGCGCTGGTTTGGGCGGAGAGGTTGCTGGAGGTGAGCGCTATGGCGCTGGCGGCCAATAATATTGGAATCTGCGACAAGATGGACCTCAATTTGCGGTGGTGAGTTTTGGGCACGACGAGCATTCTCCCTGTTATTGGAGATATTACAGGAATTGGTGGGGCTTTATAGACGAAGTAAGTATGGGTTCGAGATGCGTTCCTGGCCGATGGTGGTCTCGCGACCGTGGCCTGGGATGACTCGGGTGGCATCTGGCAGTGGCAGCAGGCGCTCGCGTAGGGAGAGCATAATTTTCTTGGTGTCGCCGCCTGGAAGATCAGTGCGCCCGATGGAGCCAGCGAAAAGAGTGTCTCCAGCGATCAACAAATTTTGCGTGGGGAAAAATATGCAGATGCTGCCCTCGGTATGCCCAGGTGTATGCATGACTTCACCAGGAAGGCTGGCAAGGCCAAGTTTGAGGCCGTCTTCAGCGCTGACATCGGGTGGGACGGTTTCTGGAGTGGGGATGCCGAGCCAACCTGCCTGCACCTCCATCATTGCGAGGAGAGGAAGGTCGAGCTGGTTGAGATAAATAGGTGCGCCGGTAAGGGAGCGGAGACGGGATGCGCCAGCGACATGGTCAATATGCGCGTGCGTGATGATGATCTGTTTTACAATGAGTTGGTACTGACTAAGAACTTGGGTGATGCGATTGATTTCGGCACCGGGGTCGATGACGATGGCTTCAAGAGTTAGCTCATCCCCGAGTATCGAACAGTTGCATTGCAGGGGGCCTACGGCGAGGACTTCATGAATCATGTCTCTATTGTTGCACTTAATTCGGGAAAGGGATTGTCTCGAGTCTCCGTGCCCACACTTGAATTGACAGAGATGAAAGCATGGGCCTCTGCTGTGGGCGGGTACAAATCTAACTCGTGGTAGAGCTAATTTGAGTGCCGATATTGGCGAAGGTTGTATTGATTCCAGTAGCAACGCTCCTCATGCTGGAGGTAGCAGCAAATGCAATCAATGCAACAACCAAAGCATACTCAACGATGTCCTGACCATCAGTATCTTTTACAAAATATAATCTAGCAAAGAACTTAGTAAGAATATTTTTCATGTATCTCTCCCAACAAATTTAGACGCACTTACAACTTCTGTATCGTCCATTGATACCAATTCTGCCACGAGGTATTCAATGCAACTTATGTCGTAGTGCGATACAACGAATGTTGAGTGGTGTGCAATAAAATTATTTAGGGATTTATATATACCACCCCCCGACGGGCTTGATTGCCAGGCTCAATCCGGTTTTTACACTAAGTAAATAATCGTGAAAATTAGAGAAGATTATCTCGCTTATAACTGTTGAATTATTTAATAGGTTGAGACTAACTAGGGTCAGTATAACTGCCTCTTCAATGGTGCTCATTCATATTTACTGAATAGTTATTATTTCCGGTTACCGTGATAAAGCTACTCGAAATAGTTATTTAACAATCATTAATTTCTATTTGTGGCGCTGATTATTGTTGACAAAATAATTCAAATTTAAGTATAGGTTATGAAACCTAACTTAAAATCTTAGAAGCACTACACATACTTTTAGTGTGCGACTTTAGAAGCCGCAACTCGGAAATATTTCTATTGTTGTCAGAAATAACTGTAAGCATAAGAATGCAAAGGGGAGCCATGAATAAGTTGACCAAATTATGATTATTTCCACTCGCGCTGGTGGTTTCTAGTGCGATCGCACAGAGTTCGTTTCCTAACGGTATCAATGCTGGTGGAGATAGCACTATAAACAGCCTCACAACGACTGGCAATCTTAATGTTGTCAACGGTTTAACTGCTGGCGGGGGCAGTACGATAAATAGTCTGACGGCAACTGGAACTCTGCAGGTTCCGAATGGTTTAGGTGCTGGTGGGTCAAGTGCTATTAATAACTTAACTCTCAACGGTACAACATATGCGAATGGTAATGTCGGTATAGGGACAACGTCCCCCCAGCAAAACTTAAGCGTGAATGGTTCTGAAAATATTGATCAAGCTGATACAAACAATGGAGGTATATATCCGGGACTAACATTTGGGGCTGGAAGTGGAGAAGGTATTGCCTCTAACCGTGTAAGTGCGCCAAACCAATTCGGCTTGAATTTCTTTACAGCATTTACGCCAAGAATGAGCATTACCCAAGCTGGCAACGTTGGGATTGGAACAACAAGTCCAGCGCAATTTTTGGAAGTGAATGGGAATACGCAAGTCGATTGCAGCATAATTATCCCGGGTGGCGCAAATGGAATTTTCATTACTAATTCCGGTAGTCAAGGAAATGTAATTCAGGCTAATTTTCCTTATCTGAGTTCAGGTGGTGCCGTTAGTGAGTCACTAGGCATAGCTTTTGGTGGTTCAAATTTTTATGATAGCGGACTTCTAAGTTTTGTTAATAAGGGTGGGGCTGGTTCGTCTTCAAACTATATAGGTTTATCTATCTATGGGTCATCTTCGGGGATGATCATAAACGGCTCTGGTAACGTTGGCATCGGGACTGTATCACCGGGGGCGCCTCTTGAAGTTGATGGAAACATCAAGCTGACGGCTAACAGCGGAGCTGGCATCATCTTTCCGAATGGTTCAGTACAAAGCACAGCATGGACTGGTGTAGTTTCTGGCGGAGACTATGCAGAGTCGGTAGATGTCTCGGGTGACCGGAATCATTATGAGCCGGGCGATGTGATGGTGGTGGATGTAAACCATCCGGGACGATTTCTTAAATCGTCGCAGGCTTATTCGACTGTAGTTGCGGGGATATACGCCACCAAGCCTGGAGTCACTGGCCGACGTCAGAAGACTGATCCTAAAACCAGTACAAGTGAAGTTCCGATGGCGATGGTGGGTATTGTGCCGACTAAAGTCAATACCGAGAATGGCCCGATCCATCGTGGTGATCTGCTGGTCTCGTCTTCTACTCCCGGATATGCAATGAAGGGAACTGACCCCATTCGGATGGTGGGTGCTGTAGTTGGCAAAGCCCTTGGAACGCTGGATTCAGGGTCAGGTGTGATTGAGGTTGTGGTAACGCTGCAATAACCATGTTGCTGTTTACGGAGAGAGGAATGCCTGGCGCGAAGAGCACTCAGATGAAGACACGCCACCTCCTACTTGTTGCTACTCACGTTTTGCCTTTGCGGTCGGGCATTGGCCGTCCCACAGGCCACCATTACGGTGGGCGGCAGTGAGCAGATGGTCAACGGCGCGTGGGACCAGGGGCCGATAACAGTGTCCTTCAACAGCAGCACGG
>Ga0116226_10003639_pt1 | contig 13579 bp, 8 predicted proteins | sample S1TSphfallax_FD_89692 | JGI IMG/M metagenome (GOLD analysis project Ga0116226, IMG submission 89692) | Host-associated microbial communities from peat moss isolated from Minnesota, USA - S1T2_Fa - Sphagnum fallax MG | ecosystem: Host-associated > Plants > Peat moss > Unclassified | place: USA...
TCCCAATAGCACCTCACTTTGTCCCATAACCTTTGGCCAAAGTCATCCTCTTGGAACTTATATAGCTGACCCAAGAGGGAGCATTTTTACAATTTTATATTCAAAGTGAAAACTTCTATATTGGGGAGCCTCAAAATTTCCAGAATTTATTTCTGATTGGCCAATCAAAGATGATGTTTGCTAAAACAAATTCTAAACTTGGGAGTCACCCACAATTATTTAAACCTATTGTGATTCATATTGAATAGTTGTAGGTGCATCTTACAGTTCCAAATTTATTTATTTTTGCAAGGAACCTCCTTGATTTGGCTCATCAAAAAGAAAAATTCTGGACATTCCCCAAATTAAAGTTTTCACTCCCAAGAAAAAAACATAATAGACAAAGGTTATGGGATAAAAGTGTGGTGTTATTGGGAACATCTTGGGTAACATATGTGGAACTTGAGGAACATGTTGAGAATACATTGGGAATTTAAGCAAACCATATGGAACACCAAAATCCCCAAAAATTCTAAAACCATGCTGCCCTCTCAAAAGGAAAAAAGACTGGGTCTCTTGGGTGCAGGCTGCATCACCTCATTGGCTCAGCAGAAATTATATTCCTAACTATGTTCCTCACCATTTTTGAGATAACCCCTTCACAAGGGCATGGGTACCTATTTACTCCACATTTTACCCTTAGCTATGTTCTTCACCATTTTTCACCTAGGCTAATGCCCCTTCCTAAGAGTATGGGTGTATATTTTACTCCATATTAATTAGTTGTGGGGTACCTACCAAGTGCAGATTTTTTTCTTACAATGAGCCTCTTTGACTGGCCCATCACAAATAAAGTCTGAAACTTTGGAGACTCCCCCAACTAGAAGTTCCCACCCTGGATAATTAAAGTTGAAGATTTTGGCCCACCTTACATACAAGAGGATGACCTTTGGACAAAGGTTATGGGACAAATTGAGGTGCTCTGGGGAACAGATTGGGAAATTGGGGAACATGTTAGGAACACAATGATTTTGGAACACATGAGGGAATTTTTGCTTTTTCTCATGTTTCCATCAGGTTTCCGAGGGGTCCTCAAGTTCCCAATTACGTTCCCCAATATGTTCCCAACAGCACCTGGGTTTTATCCCATATGGTTTGCACAAAGTTCAACTCCCCTGTATATAAACTAAAATCCAGGGGTACACATTTATTTTTATTTTGCAAGTGGGGGTCCAAAGAGGTGCTTCTATTGGGGGCATGCCCAATGTTCCCAAAAAAATTGCTGATGGGCCAATCAATATGGCTACCTGAAAATAAAATTAAAAGCTCTGAGCGCACCCATGTTCTAATGAATAGGTACCCCTAGTCTATTATTGTGGGTACACATTATAAATTGGAGGAAAGGACGTTAAATGCGCCTAACGAGTCCTGTCCGGTTGTCAGTGTGCTGCGCCATCGCCTTGCATCATGGCACACACATTGATCCCAGGATTTCCTCTGCAGGATATGTAGCACTAACCACTGACATACCATCAAGCACCGAGAAAGGGTGCTTATTTTTTAGATTTATTGCAGACAAAAGTCAAGAAGGGCAAAAAATTTAAAACCCTGCGGCAGAACAAAGCAGTTCTCCACATGGCTGCACTGTCAGGCCTGAAACCAGCGTCGGATAGAGCTCGTTAGGGGGTGTTTAGCACCCCGCAATTGGGGGTACTTATTTGAGATTCATATTAATTAGTTCATGGGGGCGCTCCCAACTTTTACTTTTTCTTTGATAGAGCCATATTCACTGGCCTATCAGCAATATTTTTGGACACCCAATTGCAAAATAGAAACAAATCTATTCCCCTAGAGCCAACCTCTTTAGTTGAGAATTGAACTGAGGACAAATCATATGGGATAAAATTGAGGTGCTATTGGGAAAGCCTTAGGGAACATTTTGAGAACTTGATGAGAACATGATGAGAACAAATTATAAACAAGGGAAGAAAACAAAAAATCCTTGTCTCCCCAACACCCCCCCCCCTTTCAAAAAAAAAAAACTTGATTGTCCATGAGGGCATGCTGAGCCTTCTCATTCCAAGTTTCTCTTTCCAAAACCGTTTGTCCCCATTTTTTGCCTGGTCTAATACCCTGATTATGAATTGGGGGTACTTATTGGCACCTTTCCATTGAGAAGTTGCATGTTCACCTATCTCTCCATTAGGAGGAAATTCTCAAGATGAAAGCGTGGGTAGGGTTCAGAAATACAGGTCTTGCACATGAGAATTGAAGCGTGCAAAGTTCAAATTAGTAGTTTTTTTCCCAATGACACCTATCAAATCTTTTTTCCCAACCACATCTATCACATTCATGTACCCTTTTTTCATATATATATATATTCAATAATAAACATCAAAAGATTAAATGAAGAATGTTTTTAACCTAGAAGATTTTGATGATGTAGTTGACAATTTTTAACGCCTTTTTCACAGTTTAGTTCTTGGATCTGTAGGGAAATATTCTTGAACAATTCATGCCTTGGCACCACTTTTTCCTATTCTCACATCTTTCAACACCACATTAACTTTCATTGTTATACATCTTGAATCAAATGGTTCTTTTTTGTTTTTTCTAGAAAACTTTGAACCAAACGAAAACTTTGAGTTGTCAATTGATTTTTTAAAGCTAACATTTCAATGCATGCCACATTTATCTGTAAATAATTTTTTTAGGATGGTTTTTGAACACCTTCGAAATTATTTTCACTCTAAAAATTTTGCAATCGAATTCCCATAGTTGTTTCAACTTTGTTCTCATATCACACAAGGTCACATTCCATGTTGAATTGCACATTTTTTTGGGGCAACCCATCTCCTAACCTTGACCAAGTCCTTAGGTGGAATCTGTCCCATAGTTGTAATGAAAACATTGTATTGATTCATGAGTTGCACTTTATGTTTTCAATTTCGGGATGTCTTTGCAACACATTTTTCCCCGCATCAATTTGGAATGGTAACCAAAGGGAGATGTGAAACAATCATTCATGACATTAAATGCACCATGAACCTTCACCCGATTGGATTATTCACCAACTCGGCATAACGAATGCCTTCAATTTGATGTTTAAAAAGGTCATATTTCAAGAAATTCATGCAACAAATGGGAACATCATACAATTGATTCCCTTTATTTGTGCATTTTACACTTTTGAATTTCCCTTTTATCGTAACCATAACTGTAAATGTGATGTCATGATTATCCCATTTACCATGGGAACCCACTAAAATCATCATTTTGGAAGGGTTCCTCCCTTAAACCCAACACTGATACCCCAATATCGATAAGTGTAATGCAAATTTCTAGGCAATTGGTGATAAGGTTGGCATGAGTGTTCTTAAACACTGACCCATTTTGGTCACATGACAAGGTATTTGGTAGTAATCACCCATTTGGTAATAAGCATTTTTACACTATTCATTTCCAAAACTTAACCTCTAAACAAACATAAGGTCCTTAGTGTGTACATACAAGCATGGGTTCTTCAATATTTAAACCATTTCTAAAAACTTGCCTTCAAAGGTTCACAAATATCTGCTAGAAACTTCCCATTGTACTTGGAGATACCTTTAAAAAACATAATTTTTCATCCAAAAGCGAGTATCGCTTTATGTTTTTCAAAAGGTATTTACTGAAATAAAGATGCAAAAGACGGTAGGTAGCCGAGTGCAGCACCATGTGTACCCTTATCCACACATGGTTGGCAAGTGCATACTAGTGCTACATGGGTGCATGGTTTGCACTTGACAATGCAGACTCAAATTGCATAATCTATTCACCAGAACAAGTTCCATCATTTTACAACCTACCTATGTTAATTTAGATCTTTCTAAAATCTTCATGTCAAGGAACATGTCCATAGAACCCATTCTGCCGCCTAGTTTGTACCTAGAGCTCAACCTAACAACCTCACCCCATAAGGTTGAATCCATGCTTTCTAGTACATGAACCTTAATGTTTTTTTTGGGGTCAATTTTGTGATGTCACAAAATGGCAATCATCCATAGGAAGATTTAGCCAAATTTGGCCACATGTTAAATATGAAAGGAAAAATAATTTAAACATCCTTTTGTATTTTTCACTACCTATTTGAACCATGTATAGAAATTTGATGATTTTTTTTTAATTTCAAATTTTGGCGATTGAAAATCACTTGAGTTTATGTTTAATTTCGCTTTTTGGAAATATATAGCCATTAAAAAAGTAGGCTGCCACACACACTCATCTCTCTTCCCTTCTGCAAAAGCCATGGTTTCTCAATTCACAAAAATGTAAATTTTGTTTCCCAGCTCATTTATCGCAGTTCTATTTTCTCTCTTTCAAATCCTAGTGATTTCTGTTATAAAACAAAAATAGTCATCTCCGGAATTCAAACAATTCAACAATAAAGTTCAAACATTTTGTTTGTTTCTGTTTCTAATTCATTTACTTGGGGTCAACCTTGGAATCCTTTGGTTTGATTGACTACAACTACATTTTAAGCTTCTTGCTTCATATCATAGATGTGTTTCAGGACCAGAGAGTATAGGGGGGCTCCTTTGCAACAAAGTGTAGTAGTTGAACGTATCATAATAGTTCATACCTTCATAATTCAATGGCATATAATTTTGGAAACTTGCAGGTGTAGTCCACATTGTTTACATTTCTACTCATGGTAGTGTTGTTGTGGGCTTACATCATTGTTGGGATGGTGAAGAAATTTGTGATCTCTCCTCTTAGAATCAAGAGGATCATGAACACTTAGGGCGTGCAAGGGCCCCCTAATCATTAGCTCCTAGGAAATGTGATGGAAATTGGGAGGCTTAAGTGGGCGGAAGAAGTGAAGGACATGATGACTAGAGATTATAATATTGTATCTCACATTTTGCCTTATCACGTTTGGAACTACCAAGCTTATGGTGGGTTTACAATTTAGGTGTCCCACATAAATGCATGCATTCAAAAAATTGAGTTGTATTGGGCATTTTCATTGTTCAAAAGTTTTTTCGACTCATTGTTTTGCTTCTTTGAAAAACAAGTCTCATATCCGTGAACTTGCTTTTTGTTGAGACACATTTAGGGCAACTCATTTCCAATCTATTGTTTTGGTTATATTTCCACTTCTTCACAAATTGTGCATGATGTGCAATCTTTTGAAATTTTCTCATCATCTTCTCAACCTTTTCAATGTTTGTGTTCATGCTAGGAAAGAGGTATTTGTGGTGGTTTAGATGGTAGGCAAGGATAACCATATCAAAACTTGATCTCATCAAACAAGCTTTCACAACCAAGAATGCGATCACAAAACATTAGATAAGGACAAGAAATACAAAGGTATTTATGGGAATGGGGTTGCTGACCAATAGCGGAGAGGAATGCTCCATTGCTAAATTGCTAGCCCTACCTTCTATTAGGAAAAGCTCAAGGTACAACAACACTTGCAAATCTCTTTCACAAATGTTTGGGAAACATTTTTCATATTAGAAATTTTTGAACTGAAGCACCTAGAAACAATAGAGAAGCAAAGAATGTATAAAATTTTTTCGTCTTGTTTCATAAGTAGTTGGACCCATCTCATAATGTTGGGAACATTGATGAAAATTGCTAAACTTATGCATCCACCGAAACCCAAACCATGAGCACCTAAAAACAATTTACATCATAGCAAAGGTTGTCTATTCTTGGTGTTAGTGTATGTTTGTCAACTAGTCTAGATGGAGATACTTGCGGTATGGACCTCATGCTTTTGAGAATTTTGTGATTGATTTGGTTGGAAATTATGCACAGGCAATGATAGGGGCAATGAAGAAAGAGTGCAGTATCAATGTCAGATGGGTTGGAAAAGAAAATGAGGGATGGTGGTGGCTATTTAGAGCTCGACATGAATGGTTACGTGAAACATGTGACAACTAATATAATTGCTTATATTGTCTTTGGGAATAATTATGAAGAAGGAAGGAAAATGTTTGAACAACAACATACACTTGTCAATCTTGTGTGTCAAAGATGATCTTCACAACGATTTGTTATAATACCAAGATACATGTTCATTTAATCATTATTGTCCTACTCCCTAAATCCCATTTGCTTATGACTAATCTGATTTGGAGGTGGATGTTGACCTAATTGGATTGTTTTAATTGGTTGTATGGAATTGAATTTTTATCATTATTCATCCATGTGATCATGTTGATGTGTGAAACATCATATAAGTTTGAAAAGCCCATTCGTATAAGTGTCAATAATTTCCTAACTTCTTGATGTTGTCATATTCCTAAATTTGTTGTTATGTGTGTTTTATAGCCTTCTTCCGCTACCAATAGACATCAAAATAATTAAAACCCAATTTGCCATTTCAAGGTATGTAAAGGAAATTATTGAATCTCAAAAGGATATGGTGAAAAAAACCAACAAGGCTTCATATGTGTTGTGCGTTCCAAGGTTGGTGCCTATAACTATCATTATCACCATATTCACACACATAACATAAAAATACCCTAACTGCTACACCACGTCCAAACCCAAAATTCTACTCACTTGCAAAACACAAAAATCCAAGTACCAACAAAAACTTCAATAAGCCCTTTGCATAACAAGAACACAATTCAACACAATAGAACACAACAAAGCTACGGTGTGTTTCAAAATCTAGAAAATTAGGTTTTGATTACACATTGTCCTTACTTATCCTAAACACCAAAAAGTTGGAATCCAATTCACACTGGTACTAGTTCCAAACTTACTTACCCCAAATGACCAATAATAATTAAGATAAAAATTTGTAATTACATTAAAACTCATAACAATTGTCGTGCATTCCAAGGTCGGTGCCTACAACTATTCTTGTCACCATACTCACACATATAACATAAAAATACCCTAATTGGTACACCACATTTGAACTACCCCCCTATTTGGGGCTAAGGTCGCCTGAAACCAAATAACATTATAGAATTACCATTAACAATCCATGAAGGTGAATCCTTTAGTTCCAAAGTAAAAGGATCATTAAGGTGGGTGCAAATGTGAACCCCATCATTAGTCGCCTATATGGAATCCTTCACGTCCTCAACCAAAAGTGAAACATCATGGGGAAAAATCTTAAATTAATCCTACTATGTAACTATGGGAACCATGTTTAATATTGGGTGCATTGAGGGCAAAACCATTTGCCAACTAGTACTTGGTCTAAGGGTAGTGTCAAACATGCCATGTGCCATCCTTTTGAACACTAATCACAAACCAACATAATGGTAGCTCATGTGGACTACCCACACAACATACACCATAAACCAACAAATATAATGGCCAAGGATGTGTCAATTTGGTCATCCACATTGGGAAAATGATATGGCGCACAATTATGCACATGGTTTTTCCATGTCTGACCATCTTATCCCTCCAACAACAATACTTTGGAAGGTAGGACCTTTTGAACATGCAAAATCACACAACTTGTAGTCACATCCACTGTGTCGGGTGTTGTTTGTTGCAGGTAAACATAATCCCTTAGTTCAAACCTACAAACCTAAGGTCGATAATCTCCTCTGTGAATCGTGGCATATCGAAGAATATTCCAATGCTAAACAATTGCTAGATTATCCATAGCCAAAAGCATCACTCACTTGAACAAAGTAGCCCACTACTCACATGCCTGAACCCACACTGAAAGATCATTAAAACTAATCACAATCATAACATCACATCAATTAAAGGTTGGTACCTCAAAATCCGGATCAATTAGTAGAAAGTATGATGAAAAATATGCCAATGAGGCCTATCAATTAAACCTATATCCCATGGCCAACCATGGTAATTGCAAATCCTAATCTCGAATGTGGCCTTTCTAAAGGATATATTCCTGCAATCTTTGTTTCACCGTTTGCACCGTTTGTTTAGCAAACCCATTTGCTTTAGGATGATCTTGTGAAGTAGTCCAATGATCTATTGATGCCTTCTAACACAAATTCTAGAAATCCCCTAGGAATTTTGTATCGTGGTTGGTGAGAACTTTGGCTAGAACACCAAACTTGTTGAATTCTCTATCCAAAAATGCATATGTAGTTCCCTCACTATTATGATCTAGCAAGGGCACCAACTCCAACCACTTGGAGAAGTGTTCAATCATAGCAATGATGTCACTAGAAAAAAAAGGCCAATATATGATCGACACATTTACAACTACTTGCGACTATTTCGTTTTTGCAACAAAATTTTTACCCTTTGCAATTAGTGTGACATCATGCTAACATCAATTGAGTCACCTACGACTAGCTTGTGATTAGTTTGCAACTAAATTGGTTTACATCTATATATGGGTTGGATTTATCATCCAAGAATAGCCATTTAAAGTCCCATTAGTCGCAAATGAAATGGTGCTTAATTGCAATCAACATATGTTTATACACATCAATTATAATAATGATTTGATTTATGATTAAACTTAATATCCATAGTATTTTTATTATAATTAAAATCATTGATGTGATTATTGTAATTATACTAATTTCATTACATTAAATTACTTATAATTTCAAACAAATTAAATATATTCCAACATAGACTATTCTACTATATATCTTTATATTTTAAAATAAAAATAGAAATACTATAATTATTATATAATCATAATAATTTATTTATTTATACATTAATATAATAAACACATAATTTAGAATTCAGCTTGATTATTCATGATTTTAATATTTAAAAAACTAAAATAATTGCACTATAATTAAAAATTTTAATTAATTTTTAATAATTGTAAGAATTAGAATTATAAAAATTAATATAATATACTATAATATTGAATTATGTACTTACAATATATGATTTTTACTATGTCAAAAATATTTTAAATAATTTTATAAAAATAATAATAATTATGATAAATTATTTTAATTATTACTTATTATTGATGGTGTAAAATAATTAATTAATATTCCAATATCAATTTTCACATTAATTAAAATGATAGTTCCCAATCATAAAAAATAACTATTGTATTTACAACACTTGTTTTTTTAATAATAATAAAAAATTTATCCTAATTGAAAAGTTATGTCCTATAGTTAAGATTTTTATTTCAAATTTTTAAATAATGAACAAAGTTGCTGTAATTAATATATATATTTTTAAAAACACTAATTTTTAAAAAATTTATTACTCATTATTTATTTATTTACAGTAAATTGTTAGTATAGAAACATAAAATTTTATATTAATAATAATTATTCTATAATGACATAAAATCATTGTAATTACATAATTTTTTTGTAAGTTAGAATTACAATACTTGAATAATTAATTTATAATTAAAATTTCTTATTATAATCTATAATTTACAAATTTAGTTCTTATTTAATTTTTAGGAATAATCATAATTCAATTAAAATAGTTAATGTTATGACCATAACTACATGGATTCTAATATAATCAACTAATATATATTATTTTTGTAATTACTTGTTCATACTATATCACTTCTATAAATAATTATAAATAATTATATTTATTAAATATAAATTACATTAAATAGTTACAACATAAGTTTTTATATTATAGAATTTATATTTTTCTAGTAAAATAAATCGGTCACTATAATTAATGTTACATTATTTTAAAATCATTGTAATTATTTCATATAAGAATTAGTTATTGTAATGATTATAATTACATGAATTATTATACAGTAAATTTTTATTTTAAAAAATATTCAATTATTTATCTATGATAAATATTTTATAATAATATTAGAGTAATTAGAAAATATTAATATATGTTCAACATATTATTGTATTTATAGTTATTAATTACCAATGGAAAAAAAAACATTTAGTTGATTGATAACAATTTTTCCAATAATAACTGTATGTATATATAATTACAATAATTAGTTTAATGTTACTTTTAAAATAAATAATTTGTGTGAGAACTTATTTTCTAATAACAATTATTTTTACATTAATTATATTATCTATAATTCGACCACAATTTAAAAAGTAAGGAAATATTTTTAAATATTTAAGTTATTTATTTATGTTTGAATTATGTATTGAGAAGTTGTGAATAACTAAATAGTTAGTCAGTTAAATATTAAAAAATTATTAATTATTTAAAATAATTGATATTTAATATTTAATAGTTGTAAGGTATATTTTATACTTTAAATATATGTTAAATATAATCATTATTAATTGATGATTATTTAAATATCTAATGAGCCATGTACTTGAATTGTTTAGAAATCTAAATCAGAACAAAAAAACATGAGGACAATTTTGAAGTTGTAACTTAATTTGTGAAAAAGTTGCAACTTCAAAACTTATCCCATATTGTTTGAACATTATATAAACAAGGGGTGTGGTTGACCTATTTCACATTAAAAAATGTGTACACATGGGATGAACCATTCAAAAGGCTTAACTCAAAACAGAAAGAAAATTTATGCACAATTTTAAACTACCTACTTCCCCAACCTACTTATCTACCTAGGTGGATAGGTAGTTAAATAGGTGCATAGTTTGACCTACCCACTTAGGTTGACTTATGTATCTACCTACGTAAGTACATACTAATATGAATAGGTATTTAGCCTAAGAAGATAAGACCTACATGCTTACCTTTTTACATAAGTAGGTAGGTAAGTAATTGGCCTAAGTTTGTAGGCACCTACTTATGTACCTATTTAGTTACCTAATAACCTAATAATATTATTTTGTATTAAATTCATTTATAATGCCACGTGACATGTTTATAATAGGCCATGTGTCATAATCTAAATCATCAAAGCATGTGAATTGAACATCCCAGATTATTTCAAAATAATAATATAAATAATTTTAAATAATTAAATATCGGGACACGTTGCAACATCATTTACCCTCAATAGTGACCAAATTAGTCGCATTTTAGTCACATGTGACAATATGTATATAATGGAGTCAAAGGATGATCTTGTACATCTAATACCCCTTGTCGATTGCGAATAATATCACATGTGACTTGTCCAAGACGATTAAGGGGATTTTAGTCGCAAATGTCACTTGCAATGAAAATTTAGTTACAAAGACTAGTAAAAAATAGGTGTTTTTCTTCTAGTGTGTTGTAGTGTGAAACTCAATGGGCCAACAAAATCCAAGCTCCATCGATAACCCAACCCCATAATTGGTAAGGGTTGTAACTAAGGTGTTGGTGTGTTGAATGATGCATGTACTCAATCACACACCACATACTAAGAAACAAATTATTGAGCCTATAGTTGCATCCCACACTACTAAGCACTATCAAACTAAATCAATTGCAATTTTCTAGATTTTAAAGTTCTACTCATTTGCAGAATACAAGAATCCAAGTACCAACAAAAACCATAACAAGCTTCTTGCATAACAAGAACACATAAACACCACAAAACACAACAAAGCTGTAGTGTGCTTCAAAATCTAGAAAATTGGATTCTGATCATACATTGTCCTTACTTATTTTGAACACCAAAAAGTTAAAATCTTGTTCACACTAGAATTGGTTCCATACTTACCCCAAATTACCTACTATAACTAAGATAAAAAATTGTAACTACAATAAAATTCTTGACATATGGAAATGACTTGTTGGGTCTCATGTTCACTGCAACTTCGGAAGAAACTACTATCCAAGGTGGAAAGGTTGATTTTGGCATGCAACCATTGATAGATAATTGCAAGACCTTCATCTTGGTTGGACATGACATAACAACAATTTTTTTCACATGGACCATGATGTTGTTGGCATCCCATACAACTTGGCAAGAATGTGTTTATAAAGAAGTCATAGAAGTATGTGGACATGATGATCATCCAATTGATTTTGACATGCTCAACAAATTGAAAATGGTAACTTTGAATATTTTGTCAATCCTTTTGAAATTTCTTTTCAACTCACGTCTTGGAACGAACTTGATTATTGATTGTGTGGTTGGATGGGGTGCAATTGACTATGATTTTGAATGAAACTCTTTGTTTATTTCCTCCAGTTCTAGAACAAAATAGATAAGCAACAATGGACATGACAGTGAGGGACTTGTATATCCCAAAAGGAATGAACATATATTTTCCTAGGCTTGCCATTCACCATGACCCTAAATTGTGGGGAACAAATGTACATGAGTTCAAGCAAAACAATTTGTTGATGTTATTGCTAAAGCAAACAAACACCCATTAGCTTTTATTCCTTTTTCATTTGGGCCAAGGTTTTGTGTGGGACAAGCATTTGCTTTAGATGAAGCAAAATTCATATTAGTCACCATACTTTAATAATTCTGCTTTCACCTCTCACCTAATTAATAACATGCACCATGTCTTCAAGTCATACTGAAACCCAAGTATGGAATGCCATTGGTGTTGGAGTGTTTGTGATTAGTGAAACCTAAGTGTGGAATGCTAATGATATCGGAGTGTTTATGACTATCACACCTACTAGGTTATTTTAGTGAAAGCTACATATCTTGCTCTTTCTAAGCTAGATGAAGGGGTGGATAGCAAAAAATTATTATGTAACTTTTAGTTTTATATTTAGCTGAATAGTTGCACTATTTCGTAAAAGTGTGTATTTGACCTCATTCTCACAACATGGTTCAAAAACAAATGGTCAAAATTCGATTGCATTCTAAGAGCAAAGTGTTACCCAAAACATCTCTTGAACATGGGCTCAATTTTTGTTCTCTAACAATTCTAGTTTTAAGATCTTACCTAAATAGTTGGAATATGTTTTCTCTCTACATTGTTCAAGGACTGCTCAAAGTTCCATTGCAACCCTTTGTATTGATTTGTATGGTTCACATGATAGTTCAAAATTACATTGCATAATGAAATGATTTAGGTTTAGAATGCCTTAAGTAATCCCTATGTAATCCTTCCATTGCTCACACTTCTAACTATTCATTCTTCTTGCAATGTACTTCTAATGTAACAAGCTTCAAAAATTTACGATCTTCAAGTTCTCTTCCTAAGCACCTTTTTATACTTATCATGATTTTATATTTTTATTGGGTGGCCATTTACCCAACATTTTCTCAAAAATAATTATGCTTACTGGTAATTCTTTCAACTTATCAACAGAACACTTCCAATTCTCTACAACCTAGACAATTTATTCAATGTATATGATTTAATTGCTATTGCTGACACATGTAGTCTGCTCAAAAAAATGTATTCACTTCATCTTTCATGGTGATTTACTTCAACCATTAATGGAATGTATGGACTAAAGCCATTATCTATCACCCTTCATAACAATTTGAAAGTGCAGGTGCATTGCAAAATCATATTCCTTATGAATGCATTGACGTAGAAAGCCTCTGACTTGATAAGCTGTTATCAAGGTTATTTTGACTACTATTGCACTTAGCTTTTCCAATCTATACACCCTCTTGCAGTTGTAGAAATCATATTCTTTGCATGGTACCTCTAAAAAGAGGATGTTGATCTAACAAAAATGCAAGTCCACTTCATCAATGTCAATTATTCCATCCTTATTATTCATGTTCTTTCACTCAATCCTTCCTAATGGTGAGTTAACTCCCCAAAATGGTCACCAAATGGCCAAA
>Ga0116226_10003640_pt1 | contig 13577 bp, 12 predicted proteins | sample S1TSphfallax_FD_89692 | JGI IMG/M metagenome (GOLD analysis project Ga0116226, IMG submission 89692) | Host-associated microbial communities from peat moss isolated from Minnesota, USA - S1T2_Fa - Sphagnum fallax MG | ecosystem: Host-associated > Plants > Peat moss > Unclassified | place: USA...
CGCAGCCTTCGCCTCCGCATAGAGCTCCTTGAACCACTCCGCTGGTCCACGCGCCTCGTCTCCTCCAATCCCGATCCCAACGATGCTCGGATACTTGGGCCGCAGCTCCGCAGCCTTCCGAAACACCCGCTCCGCCGCCTCCACGCCGAAGTTCCGCACTGCGTCGATCAGCCAGGAAACGGTCGTGCCGAACTCCGCCTCGGCCCGCACACGCGCCCGCTCAATGGCCTCCACAAACGGTTCCACCGCCGCATGACCCCAGAAGTAGATCAGCCCAAAGGAGACATAGACCTCCGCATGCACCACTCCCTGCGCCGCCAGATCGCGGATCATGTTGTACGTAATCAGCTCATAGTCATCGGGCCCCTTCAGCCGAGAGCTCACCGCCTTGAACGCCTGTAGGAACCCCAGAAAGTCCTTGTACTGGTAGAGCGCCGCAATCGCCTCCAGCGTCAGCGGCTCCGCATCGTGCCTCCGCGACAGCTCCGCCAGCGTCTCCGGCACGATCGTCCCTTCCAGATGCAAGTGCAGCTCCACCTTTGGGAGCTCCCGCAACCACTTCGGCACATCGACTTCTACTTCCTGCTTCCGCATCATCCCTTTAGGATACGCGTCCGCCAGAGTATCCTTACCGAGTGATCCAATCCCACGCCTTCGCCCAACTCAGCGCTGAATCCGCCCGACTCGCCCAATCCGCAGCCGCCCGCATGATGATGGCCTGCGCGCTTGGTGGCGCAGTCGGCCTCGAGCGCGAGTGGCGCCACAAGGACTCCGGCCTTCGCACCAACATGCTCATCTGCATGGGAGCAGCGCTGTTCACCATCATGAGCATCGTTCTGGCGGGCGATGCCAACGCCAACCACGGTCAGGTCGCCGCCAACATCGTGCAAGGCGTTGGCTTCCTCGGCGCGGGCCTCATCCTCCACACCCGCAGCAAGGTCCTCGGCCTCACCAGCGCTGCCACCGTCTTCGTCGTGGCTGCCATCGGCATGACCTGCGGTGCCGGTCTCTACCTCGAAGCCCTGATCGCCACCGTCCTCGTGCTCGTCTCGCTCCAGCTCATTGGTGCGTTTGAGGCCAAACTCGGCTGGAAGCGCTACTCCATGATCTACGAGGTCCGCGCCCAGCTTGACGATACCGATGCGGACTCCCACACAGCGCTCCTGCGCATGCAGCGAGCCATCCTCACCGCGCTCGACCACGTCGGCCAGCGCCTCTCCGTCCTCGACCGCGACAACATCGCTGGCCTGGAGCGCGTCGCCTTCACCATCACCACGACTCGCCGCACCCACGCCCAACTCCTCGCCACCCTCCGCGCCAGCGACGCCACCGACCAGGTAGAAGTCTTCCGTGACGCCGATGACGACTAGCCCCGCTAGAACAACTCCACATCCGAATCATCCGCAGTCGCACCCGCATCGCCAGACTGCTCCTCCGCGAAGAACCTGACATGCAGCACTCGTTCCGATTCCATCGTGTACATCCGCATCAGGCGACGCGATAGCTCGGTCGACTCCCTCGCTGTGACCGGTGGCGCGACCATGCGATAGCCCAACCCTGCGAACGTGTCGGTCATCGCCTGAAGCTGGTGATCACAGACCGCTGCAAGCTGGTCTCTGTGGCTGGCAATCTCGGCCCCAGCCATCAGGTCCTGCCCCAGCAGCCCCGCCAGGCGCTCGACCTCTTCCATACTCTGGCTCATCTCCGGACCCGAGCTTCGGATCACCCCGGCCAGCTCATGCAACACACGGTCAATCTCGCCGGTACTTCCGCTACTCAGCAGCAGCGATCCCTCAGACTTCGCCCGCACCGCCGTCATATCGGCCAGTGCCGCAGAGATAGCTTCGAGGCCACGAAACACCTGCTGGATATCGTCGGTGCTATTCAGGATAATCGTGTGGAGCTCCGTCGCCAGAATCCCCATCGCTTCTCCTCCAGCACCCAGATGTGCCGTCTTCACCGTGGCGTTCAGAGAGATCATCTGCACGTCGGATGACACCGAGCGCAGCGCGCTAATGCCCTGCGCCATCCTCTCAATCGACGGCATGGCAGCGTCGACGATCGAGAGGATGGCCCGCACCGAGTTCGAACAGGACTGGAAGGTCTCCTCAATGAATTTCAGCTCGTGCTCAATCAGAACTGCGAGTGCCTCCGCCTCTGCACTCGCCTTGTGCGCCTGTTCCGCCGTCCGCTCGATGAGCTGGGTGATCACCGGCCCGAGTTCCTGCAACCCCACATGGATCGATGCCATCGACCCAGTCAGCAGCTCCTTCGTCCCGTTCAACTGCTCGAGTTGCAGCGCGAAGATTCCGTCCAAAGCCTCGGCTGCTCCAGGTTTCGCCAGCTCCTCATCCGCCAGCCGCAACGCTTCCTGCACATGTTCCACCTGTTGCCGGGCCAGATCTTCTGACTGCAGCGACATCACGATCCGGTCGGCGGCGCGCTGAAAGTTGAGAAACTGTTCATGAATCTGATGGGCATTCGCCGTCGATGCTTCGAGTTGCACCCGAGCCGGACCCAACACCGTCTCCGTACACCGCTCCAACTCGGCGGCTCTCGATTTCTCCTCGGCTGCATGCTGCTTCAGCCGCTTCACTCCACCTCCCAACGCAACCGCCAAGACCGTGGATTCGTCGAGCAAACTCTCCACGCTGGCGTTCACATCTTCAGACAAGCGATCGATATCCGCTGCCAGCGATTCGATGTCCACATCCGAGCCGGTCAGTCTTCCGCCTTCAATCCGCGACAGCACAGACACAATCCGCAGCCGCAGGTGAAGGCTGCTCAAACTGCGCAGGTGAGGCAGCACGAGGCCCACCCGCGACAGAATCTCTTCCATCCGATCCGTGCTGACCTCCACCATCTGGCTCACGGCGGCGGCGTCCAGCACCATCTTGTGCAGCACTTCGATCGAATCGCTCGACCGCGCAAATGACTCGGCGCCCGTAGCCTTGTTCGCTCCAGCAGCAATCTGCCGGGCCCGCTGCGAGTTCGATTGCAGCACGGTCGCCAGCGCCAGAAACTCATCCGCAAAGCGTCCGCTCAGCCCACCAAGCCCGGTCACAACAGATCTTAGGTCAGCACCCACCTCACGCTCCGGCATCGCACCGGATACGTCAGCGAACCCTTCGGTCGCTTCGACCTCGAGCATGGAGAGCGGGCTCATCGGCTAAGCCATCACCTTGGCGATCACGCCCAGCAACTTCGGTGGGTCGAACGGCTTCACCATCCAGCCCGTCGCGCCGGCTTCCTTACCCTTCTGCTTCATCTCTGGCTGGCTCTCCGTCGTCAACATAATGATGGGGATAAACTTGCTCGCCGCCAGCTTGCGCGCATTTGAGATCAGCGTGATCCCATCCATCACCGGCATATTCAAATCGGTTACGATCAAGTCCACCGGGCTGCCATTCAGTTGGTTCAACGCATCCTGGCCATCCTCCGCCTCCAGCACATCGAACCCTGCATCACGCAGGGTAAACGACACCATTTGGCGGACCATGACCGAATCATCAACGATTAATATCTTCTTTGCCATCTCACTTCACCTCATCGCCATCTAGATTGATCTTTCTCAGTGACATTGCCGCACCACCTCCGGAGCAATCGCGTCCAGCGCGAGGGTCCGGCTTACGCCGCCTAACTTCACTGCCTCAGCCGGCATCCCGTACACCACACAGGTCGCTTCGTCCTGCGCGATGTTATAAGCGCCTGCATCCTTCATCTCGAGCATTCCTTTTGCACCGTCGTCGCCCATTCCGGTCATAATCACACCAACCGCGTTGGCTCCGGCATACCGTGCCGCCGACCGAAACAACACATCCACCGACGGGCGGTGACGACTCACCAAAGGACCATCGCGCAGCTCGGCAAAGTAGCGTGCACCACTCCGCTGCAGCAGTAGATGCCGATTGCCCGGCGCAATGAGTGCCTGCCCCCGCACAATCGTCTCCTGCCCGCGCGCTTCCTTCACGCTGATGCGGCAGATGCTGTTCAGCCTCTCGGCAAATCGCGCCGTGAACACCTCCGGCATGTGCTGCACCACCAAAATTCCCGGAGCATCAATCGGCATCGCCTGCAAAAACGCCGAAAGCGCCTCTGTCCCGCCGGTCGAGGCGCCCACGACAACAACTTTCTCTGTCGTCTGGATCATCGCTCGCGAGTTCGGTTTTTCGAGAATGGCATCCGCCGTCAGCTTCGGCTGAATGGTCCCCGATCCCGTCATCGGCCGCCGATTCTTCACCTTAGCTTGCGCCGCCGACTTCACCGTTTCGCAGATGCGCTCGCGCTGTTCCTCAAAGAACTCCTTCGCCCCCAGCGTAGGCTTCGTGATAATCTCCACCGCGCCCTTCGCCAGCGCCGCCATCGCGACATCCGAGCCAGCCACCGTAAGCGTCGAGCAGATCACCACCGGAATCGGATGCTGGCTCATCAGCTTGTCCAGAAACGTCAGCCCATCCATCCGCGGCATCTCCACATCCAGCGTGATCACATCGGGAACCTCCTCCCGAATCTTGCCCACCGCAACATAGGGATCGCTCGCCGTTCCCAGAACCTCAATCTCCGGGTCCGACTCCAGAATGTCCTTCAGCACATTCCGCACCACCGCCGAATCATCCACAATCAGTACACGAATTCGGCGGCTCATACGTGGGCCTCCATCGCTTCCATCTGATTCCGTGGCATGCGAAACACCGACGTATGCACCTGCTTCACTGGAATCTGAAATCCACTCAGCGATTCCGAGTGGCCGATGAACAGATAGCCACCGGGCTTCAGGTGAAGGCAAATCTTGCGGACCACCGCCTCCTGCGTCGCCCGGTCGAAGTAGATCAACACGTTGCGGCAAAACGCCACGTCAAACTTCGTCCGGAGCGGATACGTCTCGTCCATAAAGTTCAACTGCGCAAAGCTCACATGCTTGCGCAACGTCGGACAAATCCGCACCAGCCCGGAGCTTCGATCCCGGCTCTGCAACAAATACTTCTTCCGCATCCCCGCCGGAATCGGCTCCGTCAGCACCTCGTCATACACTGCTTGCCGCGCCTGTTCTAGCACCTTCGTCGATATATCTGTCCCGAGAATCGAATAGTCCAGCCCACCCATTCGCTCGGCATAATCCTGCAAAACCATGGCAAGGGTATAGACCTCCTGCCCAGAGGAGCACGGCGCGGACCACGCCGTTATCCTCCGCAAACTTCCGTCCATGCCATTCAACAGCGCCGGCAGCGCGGTGGAGACCACATAGTTAAAGTGCTCCGGCTCACGAAAGAAGTCCGTTTTGTTGGTCGTAATGGCGTTGATAAAGTGCTGCCGTTCCTCTTGTCCCGCATGGTCAAAGAAGTAGTTGCCGTAGTCATCGAGAGAGTGCAGCTTCAGCTCACGAGCCCGCCGCATCAAGCGGCTCTGCACCATCGTCATCTTGGCTGCGGGCATCATGATCCCAAGTTCGCTCGTAATAAACGACGCAAACCGATCGAAGCTCTTGCGCGAGAGGTCGCCACTCAACTGGTACCTGACCTCCTCGCCAACCGATGAACGAACCAATGAATCCACGACGCCTCACTCTTCGATCAATCTTCCAAAATTCAGCCATATCTGTCCCAAGCTGACGGCTCAAAGCCCTTATCCGATGCAGCTTCAGGACAGGCAGAGCGATCCCCGACACGTCAAGCTCAGAGACCGCTCCTGCTCTTCCATGAACGTTTCATCGACAGGCAACCCAGTTGCCGAGAGTCCAGTTCATCAGTGGTACGCAGTAAACTCGCTGTCCAACGAGTCGGAGCTGGCCCCAATCGAGTCCAACTGGATCTCCGCCCCGCGCGTCGGTTGCTTGCGACGTGCCGGTGCCGCAAACGATTGTTTGCTCTTTGCCGCTGCCCGCAGATAGCTGCCTGCGCCCTGCTGTCTGCGTCCACCACTCACGTCGCCGTTCACCTTGAAGAAGCTCACCGCATCCTGCAGCACCTCCGCCTGGCTCGCCAGCTCTGCCGAACTCGACGAAAGCTCCTCGGCCGCAGCCGCATTCTGCTGAATCACCTGATCCAACTGCTGCAATGCCTTGCTTACCTGCGCCGTGCCCTGCGTCTGTTCGGCGCTCGCCGCGGCAATCTCCCGCACCAGCTCCGCCGTCTTCTGGATGTCCGGAACCAGCTTGCTCAGCAGCACCCCGGCATCATCCGCCGTATGCACGCCATCGGCAGTCAACCGGCTGATCTCGCCCGCCGCCAACTGGCTCCGCTCCGCCAGCTTCCGCACTTCAGACGCAACCACGGCAAACCCCTTGCCATGCTCGCCAGCACGCGCCGCTTCCACCGCCGCATTCAGCGCCAGCAGATCGGTCTTGCGGCTAATCTCGTCAATAATCACGATCTTCTCCGCAATCTCCTTCATCGCCTTCACCGTCCGCGCTACCGCCGCGCCGCCAGACTTCGCGTCTTCCGCCGCCTTCGACGCAATCCGCTCCGTCTGCCGCGCATTGTCCGAGTTCTGCTGGATGCTCGATGCCATCTCCTCCATCGAAGCCGTCGTCTCCTCAGCCGACGCCGCCTGTTCCGACGCGCCCTGCGATAGCTGCTGCGACGTCGCACTCGACTCTTCGCTCCCGCTCGCAACATTCGCCGCCGCCCCAGATATCTCCAGAACGGTCTTGCTCAGGTTCCCAACCATGCCCTTCAGCCCCTGCAGCATCTGCCCAATCTCATCCTTCGAGTGGACCTCCACCTCCGTCGTCAGGTCGCCGCCAGCAACCTTCTCCAGCACACTCACAGCCTCCGCCAGCGGTTTCACGATGCTGCGCACCACCAACAAGGTAATTCCCGCCGCAACCACCACGGCCAAAAATAGCCCAATCATGATCCCAGTCTTCGCGCTGCTCACCGCATCCATCACGCCCTGAGACTCATGTTCCGCATTCTCCTTGGCCAATCGGCTCATCTTTTCGGCAAGTGCAGTTTCCTTATTTGCCAGTGGAGCCAGCTCCTCGGCAAGCATCTTGTGGGCACTCGCATTCCCTTCAGGAGTTCCCAGCCGGCTTTCCTTGATGACCTTGTCATACACAGGCCAGAAGTCGGCCCGCGATGCCTCCATCTCAGCGTCCGCCTCCTTCTGTTCCGCACTCATCGGAATCTTACGAGCCGCCTCCAGATGGAGAGTGTTCGCCTCTTTGATGTCCTTGATCTTCGCTTCAATGCCCGCCATCTCCGCCTGATCGCTCGAGTCCGTATGCCGATACAGCAGAACCACCATGTCTGAAAAACGCAACTGACCCATCTCAGACATCCGCGGTATCGCATGCTCGGTCAACAGCGTGGACTCATGATCAATCGTCCGCAAGCCGCTGTATATGAATACAGACAGCAACACCGTGATCGCAATCACTGCGCCAAACCCAACACTAATCCGAGTTCCCAACTTCCAATCTTGAATCTTCATCACGTCTCTCCTAACTCTCTCTGGTATGGGGTCTACCCACGAACGTGCTACGCGGCGACCAGTTCTTCTTCCATCTCAGCCGCGCCAGCATCCTGCACGGCCACCAATTCTTCGCTTGAAAACACTGCATTCACATCCAGAATGATGATGAAGTCCTCGCCTCGCTTGCCCATCCCCAGGATGAACTCGCTCCGCCAGCGCATCGCAATCCGTGGTGGCGGGTTGATGTTGCCCGGCGCCAGCTCAATCACCTCGTGGACACTATCTGCCAGCCCGCCAATAATCGCAGTCTCGCCGTCAATCAAAATCTCCATCACACAAATCCGCGTCGTCACGGAATCCGGCACGCTCGGCAGCCCAAACCGCGCCCGCAAATCCACCACCGGAATCGCCTGACCCCGCACATTCACCACGCCCCGCATATACGCCGGAGCCGTCGGCACCTTCGTAATCTGCGAAACCTCCAACACCTCGCGCACCTGCGCCACATTGATGGCGAACAGCTCATCGCCCAGCTTGAAAGTCATATACTGCAACGTCTCCGTAATTTCCATCTCAAACTCCTCTCTCGTAACCATCTCTTTTTGTCATTCCCGAAGGAAATCTGCGTTTCACTCGCCCAGTACCATTTCGTCCCTCACCGGTACGAAGCAAACTCTTTGTCCATTTCATCGCCCATGCCATTCTCGGGCCCAAGCGCAATCTCAAACCCGCGACCTCGACTACTCTTTGGCTTACTCCCAATCTTCATCCGCACCGGACTCACCTTCACGGATGTTGGCTTGCACGAGCGGACTGGCTTCTGCCCCGCACTCAACCCACCCGAATCCAACTTGAAGAACGAAACCGCCCTCTGTAGCTGCTCTGCCTGCTCACTCAGAACCTCGGCAGAGCTGGACAACTCTTCAGACGCCGCAGCATTCTGCTGCACCACCGTATCCAACTGCGTCATCGCAGTCCGAATCTGTCCCGTTCCCGCCGCCTGTTCCGTACTGGCAGCCGCAATCTCCCGAATCAGATCCGCAGTCTTGCGAATGTCCGGCACTAGTCGCGTCAAAAGCGCACCCGCACCATCCGCCAGCTTTTCGCCGTCAGCCGTCAGCCGACTAATCTCCCCGGCCGCCGTCTGGCTCCGCTCCGCCAGCTTCCGAACCTCCGACGCCACCACCGCAAATCCCTTCCCATGTTCGCCAGCCCGTGCCGCCTCAACCGCTGCATTCAGCGCCAGCAAATCCGTCTTTCGGCTAATCTCGTCGATAATGCTGATCTTTTCGGCAATCTGCTTCATCGCCTCAACTGTCTTCTTCACAGCCTCCCCACTGGCAATCGCATCTTCTGCGGCCTTCGAGGCCAGAGCATTCGTCTGCCGGGCGTTATCCGAGTTCTGTTGCACACTCGCGCTCATCTGCTCCATCGACGCCGAACACTCCTCAGCCGCCGATGCCTGCTCCGACGCACCCTGCGAAAGCTGCTGCGCCGTCGCACTCATCTCTTCGCTCCCACTGGATACGCTGTCCGTCGCCCGCGTCACCGTATCCACCGTACTCCGCAGGTTCTCCAGCATCGTCTTCAGCGCATTGCCCAACATATCGCGCTCAGAGATCGGCACGGCCTCCACCGTCAGGTCACCGTTCGAGATATGGCTGGCCAGATCTGCTGCCTTACGAAGCGCAACGGTCATCGTCTTCTGCGCCACCCCCAGCACATCCCGCTCCGAGATCGGAACCACTTCCACCGAAAGGTCGCCCTCGGCAATTTGGCTCGCCACGTTGGCCGCCTTGCCAAGGGTCGTGGTCATCGTATTCAGCGCCACCAGCATTTGACCCAGTTCGTCCGTCGACTCAACACGCAACTGATCCGGAAGTTCGCCTTCGGCTACCTTACCCAAAGCCTGCGCCGCAACCGACAGAGGCCGCGTAATTCCGCGCAAAATGTAGATCGCAATCGCAATCGCAAGCACAATGGCGAAAGCCAGTGAGCTATAAATCCCCACGTGTGCGGAACTCAATACGATATGCGAATCCTTCACAGCCTGCTCCACACGGCTCTTTTCGTGCGTAATCATCGCTGCATGGGCCGCAGTTGCCTTCTCCGCCTGCACATACCCTTTGCCCTGCAAAAGCTCCCGACCCTCACGGTTCCCAGCAGCAGTCCCAGCAGAATTCGCCGCAATTACCTCATTCAGTGTCGAGCGATACTCATTCCGTGCAGTCCTCGCCTCCTCAAACAGACGACGACCCGATTCGCTTGAAATCAGTTTGTCGAACTCAGCCCCAAGCTCATCGTTCTTGCTCTCAAACTCCTTCAGCCTACGCGCCAGATCACTCTTCTCTTCATAGCTCGTCGAATCAAGATGTCGCAGCACCAGCTCCTGCATACTCTTCAAGTTGCTCGTAATCTCCTCGGCATAAACCAGCTTCGGCAACGAGCTCAGCGCCACCACATCGCCACTCTCAGAGATTCTCGTGATCTGGTTCAACGCAAACAAGGCGAGCGCCGCAGTAATCACAATCACCACGCCGAACCCTGTCCCAATCCTCGTTCCGATCTTCCAGTTCTTCATCGTGCTCCTCGCGTGTCCTGCCTCACGCCGTCCGTAAATACTGCATTGTCGTCTGAGCCCGCTCTTCAGCAAGCCGAATCACCGAACCCACGTCCAAAATCAGCGAGACCGATCCATCGCCCATAATCGTCGCCCCACTCGCCACCTGCACCGACCGGAAGAACCGTCCCAGCGGCTGCAACACCGTCTGGTGCGTCCCCAAAACCCGGTCCACCACAAATCCAATCCGCTGCTCCTCATGCGTTAAAATCACAATCTTTTCAATCGTCGGCCGCTCACCTTCCACCCCAAATAACTCACGCAGGTCGATATAAGGCACCAACTCCCCGCGCACAGCAATCACATTGCGCCCATTCTGTTGCCGACGAGCCTCGGCAAACAGTTCCACATTTTCCAGCACCGCAGCCATTGGGAAGATCAGCCGACTCTCCGCAATCTGCACCATCAGCCCTTCGATAATCGCCAGCGTCAACGGCAGCGTCAGCGCAATCCGCGTCCCCTGGCCTTCGTCGCTGGTAATCGTCAGCGTCCCCCGCAACTTGTCGATCTGACGCTTCACCACATCCATCCCCACGCCCCGGCCAGATACATTCGTAATCTTCGCCGCCGTCGAAAACCCCGGCATCATCAGCAGATTCAGCGTTTCCTTATCGCTCAGGTTGGCATCAGCTTGGATCAATCCCTTCTCAATTGCCTTCTGTCGTACGGACGCCCGCCGAACCCCGGCCCCATCGTCCTCAATACTCACCACCACGCTCGATCCCATATGCGCTGCGCTCAACCGAACGGTGCCTCTACGCGGTTTCCCCGCAGCTTCACGCTTGTCGGGCGATTCAATCCCGTGGTCCAGGCTGTTCCGCAAAATATGCACCATCGGCTCGCCCAACTGGTCCAGAATGCTCTTATCCACCTCCGTCTCGCCGCCTTCCGTCTTCAGCGACACATCCTTGCCCAGCTCCAGCGCCAGATCATGCACCATCCGCCCAAACCGGCTGAACAGCGTACTCGTCGGCAACATGCGAATCCCCAGCACGTCATCCCGCAGCTCCGAAACCAACCGCTCCAACTCCTGCACCGGATTCGCCAGCTCCGGCAACCCCGTCTGGTTCATCACCTGCGTCAACCGCGACTGGTTCATCACCAGCTCACCCACCAGATTCACCAGCCGATCCAGCCGATCCGAAGGCACCCGCACCGTCGAATTCTTCACAATCGACGCACTGCCAACGCCTTCGACCTTCTTCTCGGACGCCGGCGCATCCCCACCTTCGGCAACCGGCTCCACCGCCCGCTCCACCTTCACCTCTGCCGGTGCCACCGGCTGCGCGGCCTCCGGCGTAATCTCTAGCTCCGCACCATCCTCAACAAACAGGAAGACATCCTTGATCGCCTCCAACGCAGCATCGGTCGTCAGCTTCACCGTCCACCACAGGTAGCAGATGTCCGGCTCAATCGCGTCCAGTGGCAGAACCCGATCCGTATGCGCCGTCACCTCGCACGCCCCCAGCTTCGCCAGATCCGCCAGCACAATCGCCGGGTTCCCCCCCGTCCGAAACAAGGTCGGGTCCGGACAAAACCGAATCGTCCACGTCGTCTTCCCCGCCGCCACAACCGCAGCGGCCTTGCTGGCGCCAACGGCAGCCACAGGCACCGCACCTCCCACCCCCGCATACGCATGCAACCGCTCAATCAACCGCTCATTCGACCCCGCTGCCACCGCCGCACCGCCCTGCGTCTCAGCAATCAGCCTGCGAATCTGTTCGCTCCCCGCCAGAACCAGATCAGCCAGCTCTGGCGTAGCCGCCAACTCCCCGCTGCGAATCTTGTCCAGCATCGTCTCAATATGGTGCGTAAACCCCGCAACACCGGTCAGCCCGCACATCCCGCTCGAACCCTTGATCGTATGAAACGACCGGAACATCCCATGGATAAACTCGGCCGGGTCACCCTCACCCATCGCCAGAGCGCACTGATCAATCTCGGCCAGAAGGTCTTCGGCCTCCACCAGAAAAGTATCCACCCACGTCTGCATTGGCATCGTCTGCGACATCCGTACCCCTTTACGCCTCTCTCGGTTCAGCCAGATCGTTCGCGGCTCAATCCAGCTTTATTGCCCTAAAATCAGACCCAAACTCGTCATCTGGCTCCGCATGCTTTCGGGAATCGCCGAAAACACGACCGTCTTCCCGTCCTGTTCGGCACTCTTCTGCAAACTGCACAGCAGTTGGAGACTCGCCACATCACACCGTTCGACGTTCTCCATATGCAGCACCAACTCCGGACAAGCCCGCAACTCGCGCAGCAGCGCAGAACGCAACTCCGCCAATCCAGAGATATGCAGCTCCGCATCCACCTGATACTCGCGCTTCGCCTGTACTTTCTTCCGCATTGCACCTTCCATTCCCACCCCTCATCGGCAGACGTTACTTTCGCATCAGAGGAAGACACCACCCAAGTTGCAGAAAGACTCACAAATTCACGCCGACCACCCAACTCCTCATCTCGGTCTTCACTGAAAAACTCTCAACTCGAAACCCGCGAATTCCCCATCTCCCACCTTTTGTCATCTCCGGAGCGAAGCGGAGAGATCTGCGGTTCGTCGGCCCATACAGCATCCCGCAGGCCGCAAGAAACCTCTCTCCGAACCTCTGCGCGCCTTTACTCTCCGAACCTCTCCGTTCCGTCCTTGCCCTTGCATCCATCCACCAGCAGAAAGCGCCCATCCCCCAAAATCCTCCTTGAACCCACCCAAACACCTCAAAAACACCTTCCCCCACAAAATAAAAATTCCCCTATCTCTCATCAAATCAACACTTTACGCAAATAATCGCCCACAAAAGACCAAAATCCCACCAAAAAACGATAAACCCAATAAAATCAACACTTTAGACCAATTAAACCCTCTCAAAAACACTCCAAATCGCGTTAAAACACGCAATTTCGCATCAAATCGCACTTAAAACAACTACAAAACACCATTCCCACCATTCCCGATAAACTAAATCCAGCATGATCCTGCCCTTCGTCCGCGACCTCCTCGCCGACCTCAAATCCAGCGACTCCTTCGACCGCGTCCGCCGCCACCTCCAATCCGGAGGCGCCACAGCCGGTACGCGCCGCCGCGTCGCCGGCCTCACCTTCACCGCCCGCGCCCTCTACCTGCCGCTCTTCCTTGAGTCCCTGCCCGAATCCACCCCCGCGCTCATCCTCGTCGCCGATAACAAAGCCGCCGAAGCCCTCCACCAGGCCGTCCTCGCCGCCTGCGACCTCACCGGCGCACTCGACCCCGCCTCCGTCGTCCGCCTCCCCGCACACGACGTCCTCCCCTTTGAAAACCTCTCACCCCACCCCGAAATTCAGGAAACTCGCGCCGCCACTCTCTGGAAGATCGCCTCCCGCACCACCCGCCTCGTCATCGCCCCCGTCGAAGCCGCCTGCCTCCGCCTCTTCGCCTCGGACTTCTACGCCGCCCTCGCCCTACGCCTCTCCGTCGGCGAAGAATACCTCCCCGATATGCTCGTAGAGCATTTGCTTTCAGTCGGTTACACCCGCGTCGATGTCGTCGAAATGCCCGGCCAGGTCA
>Ga0116226_10003641_pt1 | contig 13577 bp, 17 predicted proteins | sample S1TSphfallax_FD_89692 | JGI IMG/M metagenome (GOLD analysis project Ga0116226, IMG submission 89692) | Host-associated microbial communities from peat moss isolated from Minnesota, USA - S1T2_Fa - Sphagnum fallax MG | ecosystem: Host-associated > Plants > Peat moss > Unclassified | place: USA...
GGCGTTTTCCTTCAAGGCGCGGATGACGTGCTTGGCGTTCTCCTTGGATTGATACTCGTCGAACAGCGCCATGATCTGCCGCATCATGACGTGCATCGGATCGTCGCCCATCTCCTGGGTGATTGAGACGAGCTTCACCCCATTCTTCGCGAGCTTCCGGACGTAGAATTCCAGCTCGAAGTGATCGCGGAAAAATCGGCTGAACGAATGGACGATCACCACGTCGAACGGCGCGGGCTTCGACGTGCCCGCCTCGATCATGCGCTGGAACTCGGGGCGCCGATCATTGGTGGCCGATGCGCCCGGCTCCACATAGGTTTCGACGAGCTGGTAGCCGCGCGCGGCGCAATAGGCTTCGCCCTGGCGCTTCTGGTCGGGGATGGAGACATCGTGCTCGGCCTGCCGCGCCGTCGAGACGCGCAGATAGAGGGCGGCCCGTAGCGGCACGGTCATGGCGTATATCTCCCTGTCACATCATCGGCACGACCCGAATAACTCGTCGAAGAGATCGCCGAACCACGCTTCGAACACGTCCACCTCGGCTTCCGTGACTGGGATATGCTCGGGCCAGTCGTCGGTGACGATCCAGGTCGAGAGGTCATGCTTCGGCGGCCGGCCCGGAAACGGCCAAGGGTAGCCGAGCAGCGATTCAAGCTGCTCGGACGCGGTGGGAACAGGTTTTCGGACAGGGCGGGGCATGTCGGCAGTATCACGCCGGCGAGCGGCAAGCAGAATAGCCCATGATTGCGCCACGTCACGCCCCGATACCCCTCGTTCGTGACGCTTCTCATCATTCTCCTTTCCGGCCCGTTCTCGGCGACGCCGCTAGGCCGAGGAACACCAGCACTGCTTGGTTGAGCCGGACCATGTCCTCGTCGTCCAGCCGGCCGATCCGCTCGCCTACCTTGGACTTCGGGACAGTGGTGATCTTGTCCACCATTAGCCGAGAGGAAGAACGCAGCCCGTTGCGCTCGTTCGGTTCGACCGGCAGCCGGAACAGGGGCGCGTCGGTCGGGTCTGTGGTGAAGGCGCAGATCGTGATCGAGTCCGTCGCGTCGAAGCTGTCGTCTTGCACGATGACGACGGGGCGAGGCTTGCCCGCATAATCCTTACCGCCGGAGACGGTCCAGACCTCGCCCCGTCTCATTCATCGTCCCAATTGGATACTGCGTCGATGAACGCCTGATCCTCGGCCGCATGGGCGCTCGCCGCCACCGCCGCTGACTGTCGGTGCGCCTCCACCCTGAAGGAGGATGCGCGCACGTCCGGCACCCAAATCTGGATCGGCCGCAGACCTTGGGCGCGCAGCCTGTCGCGATGCTCCCGCACCTTCATCTTGGTGGGCTTAGCGCCTCTCGCCTGGGCCATGACTCGGTTCCTTGATATGGTTACATGTAACCTATCATGCAACGCTTGGTATGGAAAGCGGATTCGATCCGGCCCCTCGGCTATCGCAGACTAAGAAATGTGCAAAAAGTTGTTGTTACGCAATATGTTGCCAGCGCAGCGCACATTGCGCCCCAAGGCCGCACATTGCCGGATCGGCGAAAAATCGAAGCAAAATCAATCGACCGATCGAGCCGCAATGTGCGGCCTTTTATCTGGCCTTCCTCTCGCCTTGCTCTCGCTGGCCGAACTGCTAGCCCGCCCCGACCTACATCGTGTAGGCTTTGGCCATTTAATGACCGCAAAGAAACACGCGCCGAAATCCGGACCGACGATCCCACCCGCTGCAAACGACGTGAGCGTTGGGCGTCCGGCGACAGCTCGGGTTCGGACGGAAGGCAGATGGTCGAAGCACATATTCACTGCCGCGTGGCGGCAGCCGACGATGCAGCAGGAATCTTCCGCGTGCTTGCGGAAGTGGCACCAGAGATCCCGCTCCTGATGGATACCGGCGAGCGGCGGGAAGGCATCTCCAGAATCATCGACAAGTGCATTTCGACGGGCGAGTCGTGGGTGACGACCGACGGCGGCGGAGTCGTCACGGCCTTCATTTTGGTCGGGCCGGACGAGATGGAGAGATTTCAGCATGACAATCAGGCGCTCCATCTGCGTTACGCTGGTGTCTCCAACACCTGCCGCCGACAAGGCATCTTCCGCGCGTTGATCCAGCAGGTCATGAAGCGAAGCGTGCCGCTAACCGCTACCGTCAAAGCAGCGAACGAGTGTCAGATGGCGGCACTCCTCCAACGTGTCGGCTTCCAACGATGGTCCGGCGATCCGCAGGAAGAACATTTCAGATGGCAGCCGACATGACTCTGGCGCGCGCCGAAGCCGTTAAAGGCTTGACAACGTGGACAGCGAACGGAGTGCAGAAAAGTGACTGAAGTAGAGGTTTCGAAGCTTGAGATCGCTAGCGAATATCTCGATTCCGCCATAGGATTTTTTCTGGCGGGAACGAACTATTTCTGCGCCATCCAGCTGTCGGCCGCGGCAGAGGAATTGTTTGGCGCGCATCTTCCCGAAGATCAACGCATCTTTACGTTGGCCTGGAAAGCTGAGAAGGCGCTGATGTCCGAAACGGGACAGATCCCGTCGGATGCGGTAGCACGTAGGAGCGTCAACGAGTGGAAGAATGACGTGAAGCACATGAATGACGGCGCTTCTCCGAAAATCAGGATCGACCCTGTATTCGCGGCCGAGCATCACATCGAGCTAGCTCTGATCAATTTCTATAGGCTGAATTTGCGGAAGTCGGCTGCGGTCTGGAGGTTCGAGGACTACCAGAACCGTGGAGTCCGAGCGATGGCCGCGAGCATTTCTTCGTGAGTTCGTCGTCCTTCCTGCAGAGCTCTCCGGAGGCGTAGATGGGGCTGTTTGACAAGCTATTCGGTCGCAGAGCGAGCCCCGAAGCGGAGCAAGCCAAAGCGATAATCAGGAAGGCGTGGGAGAATTCTCAAAAGCCGCAAGGCGCTTACAAAGCAGCGACGACCGGTGCCCAAATTCGTGACCGATTCTTCACTGTAGTTGAGGAAGTTGAAGCCAAGCTCGGCGGGCCAGCGGTCGGCATCGCAAGCGCGGAGGGCGTGCTGATGGTTCACCCCAAATTGGAGGACGAACTGCGCAAACAGCCTGACGCAGATGTTCTCGAAGTTGCGCTTACACACTGCTTCATAACGACGGACGCGCGGCGAAGATTGAATGAGTCGTGGCCGTCACAGGTTGCTCGGTATCGAGGGAAGCCCAATTCCGACGAAATGTTGCGCGAGAAGAGTGGTCTGCTTGCTGCATATGTGGTGAACAATCTCGATGCTGCTGAAATGGCAGAATCTGAGACATCGGACGAGCAAGATTGCATCATTCGCGTCGAGGAAGCCGCTGTGTGGTACAGGGTCTTAGACGAGCTCGCATTTCGGTTTATTCGCGGGCAACGCGACATATTCATGGATTTCCTACAGGACGACATGGCGCTCAATCTGGCCCTGCTGGGAAGTTCGCCAGACCTGATCGACGAGACATTGGCGGCAAGATCGCGGGAGTACGCCGAATATCGCCAGTGGGTGCCTGCGGAAAACGCGGGTGCGAAAGGGACGCTGCTTTGGGAAGCGGCAAAGCACGTTGGAGAGCCGATCGGCCTGAACATGCATCCTGTCTTCCTGCTGCAATTCGGAACTCGGGTTCTTGAGAAACTCAACGGCGCATTGGTGGGCGATCTGCTCGTCGGAGGAGAAACTTCTTGATCTCAGGCGGAGCGATCCGGTGAAGTCCTGGACGATGCTTGAGTGGGGAGTGTTTGCCCTCTGCGCGACCTGGACAATCTCGACCAATATCGCGCTGCGTCAGCACTACAAGAGCAGCGACCAGCCGATGTTGCCGGCAAATTCAACTGCGATGACGCAGATGATCGGTGTCGTCGGGATAGCAGTTGCCGGATATTCTCCCTTTCATCTCCTCTGGATGCTCCCCATTGCTTACCTCACTGGCTTTATCGCACTGCGGTCCAGATTATTTGGGCGACTCGCGTGGCTTTACGGATACGCTATTGCCTACACGATCCCATCCAATTGGTGATCTGATGAGCAGGCAGCGGGTAGCCCGCTCTGGATGACCGCTCGCTCCAACGCTAGAGGGCTATGGCGTAAACGTAGTGATCATCGCTATCGGGCGTGGCCCGCCATCTTGGCTTTGCTCTTCGAGCTTCGTAGGACTTGTCCTGAACTTCTCAGTGTGACTTCCTTTGATGGTGTCGTGCCGATGCGCTGTATGCCGGCATTCCATGGAGATTGGAAGCGATGACGCCGGAGGAGAGCAAATATCATGTGAAGGAGTACCGAAATAAGGCCCTTGAGATATTTCCGTTCAAGCTGATTGAGACGACCGGCGACCAAGCACTTGCGACATGGCAGGAGTTGAAATCGGCAGGTCTAGGGATCCCGGTGGTTCTTGGGGGAGATGAGGAGAGGCAACCCTTCGACAATCTGCTTACTCCATTCGGACCCAAGGGGCCGTCCGTTCCATCGCCTCAGTCAGTCGAAGACATCCTGCAGGCCGCCGCAAGCATCAGGTTTCCCGCCGATCTCGCCAAGCGCAAGAAGGCCGAGTCGGAAGCTGCTCTCGCATGGCTCAAAGCTAACATCGCGGCAAATCCCAAGATGGCCCTTCCGCAAATAGTCGAGACGAGGAATGGAGCGACGCACTTCTATACGAGAGAAGAGACTATCGCCACGATGCAGGCCGAGCGTTACGAGCCACCGCTTGGCGAGTGGCCCGCGACACCGAACCCCTCTGCGGGACTGTCGGTGGCCCATGATCTCCTTACCCGTAAGCCGCTTCCAAAGGTTTACATCGGGCTGGCACCGACCGATGATTGGACGGCCATTCCGGCATTCTTGCGCTGGGGCGGATGGAATGACTGTCCACGAGCCGAATATCATGTCGCAGCATTACGAACCTGGCGTGATCGTTACGGTGCAGAGTTGGTTGGTATCAACTCCGACACCATAAATTTGCGAGTAGCGATCAAGCCGAAAACGCGCGAAGAAGCACTCGCTCTGGCTCGCGAGCAATACATCTACTGCGCAGATATTATCGATCAGGGCGTGGGGACGCTTAGCGCGCTCGCCGCCGATCTCATGGCAGACGATTGGTGGCATTTCTGGTGGGATTGATGTCCGTCCATCGCCATCGTTTCCATACACCTTACGACACCGCCGCTTCGCGCGGCGGTGTCGTTGCGAAATGCCGGGCAAGGGGCGTGTCGCGGTGTCTGCCGTGACGGCGCACCATCGAGGCTGAGGGCTTTGTAGAGCGCCTGCCAGGGCAATCCGGTTTCCTCGGCTAGCTGGGATATGGCGCGTGCGCGAGCGACCACGCCCAGCGAATCGGCGATCTCACCGGCATCGCCATCCGCGAACGCGCCGTTGAGATAGGCAAGCAGCGCTTCGGGACTGTCCAGATAGGCGGCCGGATCGAATGGCCGGGTCCCGATGGTCATTTCATACCTCCTTCGCCAGCTTCAGAGCCAACGCGATGTCTTTGGCCAGAGCGCGCTTGTCGCCACCGCAGAGCAGAATGATCAGGACAGTCCCGCGCAGTGATCATCATTATCGGTCGCGGCCCGCCGATTTGCTTGCAACACCTGATTTTAAGACGCCGCCACGGTTGTCGAGGCGAGCGTGTCCGTTACCAGGAGTAGTATGTCCGCCTTTGAAGTGTCCGCTTGTATCTCGAGCAACGGGATGCCGGCGAGGCTCAGGGCCAGACGCTTCACCTCCATTCGATCAGCTGCGTCGTCAGACAGATCGTGTCCCGTTCCGTGGTACTCGACCGCCAGCATAGGGTTGCCCCATTTGTCGATGAGGAGGAAGTCGACGCGTTTGCTGTTGTATGAACTGAAAGCCGCGTTCCGCGGGGGGGCCTTTGGGCTGTCATCAGTTTTGATGAAGGCGCCCATGCAGACCTCGAACGAGACGCGCCAATTCGGCCGGTTAGATTTGATCCACGCTTCGAGCTCATAGAGGACGTTGGCAGCTTCGCGGTTGACCGGGCGGACGGCACGCAATTTGGCTTGGCCAATGAATCTGAGCTGGTTCTTCGTGTCTTTGATATCGTTTTCTTCGTCTTCGCGCCTACGATGGGCGCTCCACTCGCGCCATTGTGCGGCTTCGGCTTTCATGCCGCTGATCGTTTGGCTACCCTCTTGGATCTGCTGATTTAGGGCTGCAGTGCGCTTCGCAGCTTCGGCCTCGGTAGCCTTGGCGCGCCGGTCCCTGACATGAAATCCCGCGGCGAAGCTCACGCCAAAGCCTATTACTAAGAACGCTGTTCCCATCGTCTCACTCTAAACGCACAGACATATATAACTGGTTCGTATCCCTTAATATTTCGTAGAGCGGGGTCTTCCGTGCCGTCAGCGCCATTTGTCCATCCTTGCCGGCGAAGGCAGCCCCGAAGAGCGAGGCGTTATCCGTTGGAAGCCTCAGCACGCTGCGTGATCTTACGCCACAAGAAGACCGAGATGTTGCTCCATGGGCGCAAAATCGCGGTCGTCATGCAGCAGGACGTGGCGATTTTCGATGCAAAAAGTGCCGATGATGATGTCAGCCGTCTTGCGGATCGTGATGCCAAGGCCTCTGAGGGTACGATAATTGCGCGCTGCGCGGCAGGCGAGTTCGGCGTCCAGCAGCGGCACAAGAGGATACCGGCGCAACGCTCGCTCAATACGCGCCGCGTGCTCCTCATTTCGGGCGCCTTGAAGGACCTCCAGCAAAATGAGGTCGCCAATCAGCAGAGGCTGGCGGCGGGCCTCTGCCTCCAGTTTGGCAGTAGCCGATGTTCGATGACCCCGTAGATGCGCGATCCACACGGAGCTGTCGACGAGGATCAAGACCGGTGCGATGGGTAGCCTTGGCGCATTTCGTCGAGATCTCCTTCCCATCCCAACCCATATATATCTGCCAATGCCTGGGCTTGCTCATGGATCCGAACCAATAGCCGTAAGCTTTCCTCAACCGTCGCGCGCTTGGTCGATAGGCCGGTAGCGAGCATGGCTTGCGACAGCAATGCGTCATCGATTTCGATATTGGTCCGCATCGCGGCGTCCTTTTGGTGTGTATACTAGACAGAAAGTATACACATTGAGATCGCTGGGCAAGATGGCTTTGAGCCGCTGGCAACCTCGTCACGCGCCAACATTCCGCGGCACGTCACCGTCATACAGCCTTCGAGACGCACCGCTATTGGTACAAATCCCCCAGTCTAATCTAATGCTACCGAGTTAAAAGTATTAACTGGTTGATTTATCCCGTATTACAGGTGGACAGCCAAGGGCCCGGCCACCGACAAGGGCGGTTAAACTTTTTATAACTGTGGTACGCTCATTGTGTCGGCAGTCCCCGGCAAGGAGAATGCCACATGGAGCTGGTTCGGGTGCCCTCAGATGAGGCCGAGCGACTTTCCTCCCTGCTGGCCCATGCCATTATGGACACGGCCGCAGATCCATATCTGGACAATTTAACACGCAGGGCGGCGCGCAAGCTCCATGTGCCGATAATCCTGATAAACTTTTTGGATTCCGACCGCCAATGGGCGAAAGCGGCCTTTGGACTGCCCAGGGGTTATGAGGTGCCACGCGACCTCGCGTTCTGCTCGTACACAATCCTCACGCCGGGGCAGGTGACGATCATTCCTGATGCCACGCTGGACGATCGGCTTGCCAATAATCCGTTTGTTGTCGGCAAGCCGCGTTTCCGGTTCTACGCGGGCGTTCCCGTCAACGACGCTGACGGTCGGGCGCTTGGCACGGTTTGCGCCATGGACACGGCCCCGCGCACCTTCACGGCCGAAGACAGCGCCATATTGTCGGAAGTGGCCGAGAGCGTCTCAGCACGTCTAGAGCTTTATCACGCCAATGCCGCCTTGCTCGAGAGCAGGGAACATTATCGCGTTGCCATCGCCCCCGACCCCCACATGCGTTGGACCATGTCGGCAGACGAAGGATCTTCCGGAGCGGGAGAAGAACGATGGCTGGAGATGATTGGCTCATCCTATGAGCATTCCAACAGCCGAGGCTGGATTAGGGCCGTCCATCCGGACGATCTGAACTCCGCTTTGACGGCTTGGTCGGCGTCATTGCGGGACGGAAAGCCGCTGGATGTCGAGCATCGCTTACGCCTCGCAAACGCAAGCTACCGTTGGTTTCGTGTGCGTGCCACACCAAGGCGCGACGAATTCGGACGTATCATGCGCTGGTACGGCATGGTCGAAGACATTGATGATCGCAAGATGGCCGAGGCCGAGCACATCGAAACGGAAACACGGCTCCGCCTGGCACTTGATGTCGGTCGAATGCGCACCTGGGAGCTGGATTTGGCGTCCCGCCGCCTGACGGCGTCCGACGTCAGCGTGATCAATTTCGGCCTCCAACTCGGTGCAGCAGCGTCTGACTACGATACAGCTCTCGCGCGCATGCATCCCGATGACGAACAACGGTACGGCAGAGAGGTTGAACGCGCCTGGGCCGCGGGCCAGGATCTCGAAGTTGAATATCGTAGCATTTGGCCGGACGGCACCATTCATTGGATCAGGATCAATGGGCGTCCGACCAAGGACCTCACCGGGAAGCCCGTCAGGCTTGTGGGTCTATCGCTCGATATCACAGCGGAGCGCGCTGCCGAGGAGGAGCGTCAACGGGCCGAGGCGAGGATAGCCTATTTGGCGCGTCACGATCCTCTCACCGGCCTGCCCAATCGCCTCCTGTTCCATCAGAGGCTTTCCGAAACGATGGCGTCGATGCAGCCGAACGCCATGGTCGCCCTCTTGCGCATCGATCTCGACGACTTCAAAGCCATCAACGAGGCGCTGGGAAATGGCGTTGGCGACAAGCTCCTGCAAAACGCCGCGGAGCGCCTAAAGTCTAGCGTCGCTGAGGACGGTTTGGTCGCGCGCTATGAAAGCGACGAATTTGTCGTCTTACTGGGGAGCGTGAATTCCCCTGAACAAGTGGACCTGCTCACCCGGCGACTGTTGCAGTCGATCGGGGAGCCGATCCAATCGGCCGAAAAAGATGTGGTTTTGGGCTGTAGTATCGGGATTACAATGGCTCCCGATGACGCAAACAGCCCGGAGCAACTGCTGAGGAATGCGGGAACCGCTCTGCGCCGCGCGAAATCAACGCGTCGTGGGGGCTGCCAATATTTCGAGTCCGCGATGGATACGCATCTGCAAGCCCTTGATGACCTCAAGCTCAGCCTGCGGGATGCGCTGAGCAGGAACGAGTTCCGACTCTTCTATCAACCCCTAATCAGTACAGGCACCGGGACGGTGGTCAGTGTCGAGGCGCTGATCCGGTGGCAACATCCCGTCCATGGCCTGGTCTCGCCAGCCGAGTTTATCCCCCTTGCCGAGGAAACGGGGTGGATCGTTCCGATTGGAAGGTGGGTGCTTCAGGAAGCGTGTCGGGAGGCAGCGACCTGGCTGGGAGACGTGAGGGTTTCGGTCAATCTTTCCGCGGTCCAGTTCGGCCACAAGGACTTATGGCTGGAAATCGGCGCGGCGTTGACCGAGTCCGGCCTTGCGCCCGACCGCCTGGAACTGGAAGTGACCGAAACGCTGTTGCTGCAGGATGACGATGCGAACATTGAGTTGATGCGTGCCCTCCGGAAGATGGGGGTACGCATTTCCATGGATGATTTCGGCACCGGGTACTCTTCGCTTGGATATCTGCGCCGGTTTCCCTTTGACAAGATCAAAATTGACCAGTCCCTGATTCGGGACTTGCCGGACAGCGCAGGGGGTGACGCAATCGTCGTTGCCATCATAGCCCTCGCCCACAGCCTCGGCATGTCAGTCACCGCGGAAGGCGTAGAGACGCAGGCGCAGCTTGAGCTATTGCGCAACAATGGGTGTGCGCAGCTTCAAGGGTATTTGTTCAGTCGTCCACTCCCAGCCACGGAGATCCCTGCGCTCTTGGCTCGGACGTTCACCAACGTCCATGCCGGCTCTTCAGTGACGTTCGCCGAGCAAATCTCGGAGGCTATGGAAGTCGCGTCGTAACCGCCGCGAGTTGAAGCCGAACCGGACCGCAGCGAACTTACCGCTTGATGCAGGCACAGCTTCACGCTTTTCATAGCACAAGCCAGACGGAGCCGTTGCTATGGATGACATTGCCGCACATACCGCGGTCACCGCGCCGCCCTTGACGCCGTTTCACATTGCCTTCCCGGTCGACGACATCCACGCCGCTCGCGAATTTTACGGCTCCGTGCTTGGCTGCTCTGAGGGGCGCAGTTCCGATACATGGATCGATTTCGATCTGTTCGGCCATCAGATCGTGGCGCATTACAAACCGCGACAAGCCGGGCAGGGCGGCGCAACGCACCATAATCCCGTCGACGGCCACGACGTGCCGGTACCGCATTTCGGTGTCGTTCTGACCATGCCGCAATGGGAAGCGCTGGCCGCGCGCCTGAAACAATCCGCCATCCGCTTTGTGATCGAGCCGCATATCCGGTTCAAGGGTCAGGTCGGCGAACAAGCCACGATGTTCTTCCTCGACCCGGCCGGCAATGCGCTGGAATTCAAGGCGTTCGCCGATATGCGGACTCTGTTCGCGACTTAACGCGGGAATGAAGTCTACCCGGCTCAGGCCGAACCGCCGCCGCGATTGTCATTCATTGGAAATCATGGTGCTGCCGGACAGGATTGAACTGTCGACCTCTCCCTTACCAAGGGAGTGCTCTACCACTGAGCTACGGCAGCGCGTCAGGCAACGGCTTGGCCAGTCGCTTGAGCGGCGCGGACCATGCCATAGGCGATATGCGCTTGCAAGCGATGGCTCCCCTGTCTTGCGACACCTTGCTATGCTGCCCTGATATGGCGATCAGAGGCATGATGACAGAGGAACGCGACCGGGAAGCGCCGGTAACGCCGGCGGAACGAAAGCGACAGGCGCAAGAAGAGCGGCTGGCCGAGGCGCTGCGCCAGAATTTGCGGCGCCGTAAGCTTCAGTCGCGGGCTAGGGCGGCGGCGGACGAGCCATCCGATTGAAAGAATTTGGCAGGCAAGCATGATGGATAAGATAAGGATCAAAGGCGGCACGGCGCTCCATGGCACCATCCCGATCGGCGGGTCCAAGAATGCCGGCTTGCCGCTAATGGCGGCCAGCCTCCTGACCGATGAGTCGCTGGTCTTAAGCAACCTGCCGTGTCTCGCGGATATTAATTCCATGGCGACGTTGCTCGACCAGCACGGCGTCACCGTCGATCATAAGGATGATGCGCTGGCCCATAGTCCGGACGGGCAGTGCCTGTCGCTGCGCGCCCAGCGTATCCTGTCTACGACCGCGCCCTATGATCTCGTGCGCAAGATGCGGGCATCAGTGCTGGTGCTGGGACCGCTGCTTGCCCGGTTTGGCGAGGCGCGCGTATCGCTGCCCGGCGGCTGTGCGATCGGGGCGCGACCGGTCGATCTTCATATCAAAGGGCTGCAAGCCCTGGGGGCCGAGATCGAGATCGAGCAAGGCTATATCGAGGCCCGCGCACCGCGTGGACTTAGGGGCGCCGAGATCGTGTTCCCGGTGGTCTCGGTCGGTGCCACCGAAAATCTGCTGATGGCGGCCACGCTCGCTGAAGGCACCACGATCCTGGTCAACACTGCGCGCGAGCCGGAAATCACTGATCTTGCGGATTGCCTGATCGCGATGGGGGCAGATATCGAGGGCGCCGGCACCGGACGGATCACGATCCACGGGCGCGATCGGCTGCATGGTGCCGAGCATCGCGTCATTCCCGACCGGATCGAAACCGGAACCTATATGGCCGCGGTCGCGATTACCGGCGGCGATACTGTGCTGGCCGGCGTAGAGCTCAGGCTGGTCGATGCGGTCGCACAGTTGCTGGGATCGGCGGGGATCGAGGTGAGCGAGGTCGAGAACGGTATTCGGATCAAAGGGCGGATCGCCGGTGGCCGCCCGTGCGTGCACGGGGTCGATGTCATGACCGAGCCGTTCCCAGGGTTCCCGACCGATATGCAGGCACAGATCATGGCACTCATGACGATTGCCGATGGCGCGGCGATGATCACGGAAACGATCTTCGAGAATCGCTTCATGCATGTGCCGGAACTGGTCCGCATGGGCGCCAACATCAATATCCACGGCGCCTCGGCTATGGTGCGCGGCGTGCCGCGCCTCAAGGGCGCGCCGGTCATGGCGACCGATCTGCGGGCCTCGGTGTCGCTCGCTCTGGCGGGCTTGGCGGCCGAGGGCGAAACGATATTGCATCGGGTCTATCATCTCGATCGCGGCTACGAACGGCTGGAGGGCAAGCTCGCCGCCTGCGGTGCCGAGATCGAACGGATCCGGGAAAGCTGAGACCTCGATGGCGGAAGATCGGTTGCGGTTGAAGGCGCAGGATGCTGCGGATCTCGCGGTGCTCTCGGCCTGTTTGCAGGATGCGCTGATCCTGGTCGATGACATGCTCTTTCTGCCCGAGGAGCGTCGCTTCGTTGCGGTCGCCAACCGCTTCTGCTGGGAAGCACCGCCGGACCAGGATGGATGCTACCGCCGAACCACGGCCGGCATCGAATTCGACGATGTGTCGGGGGTCAAGCGCCGCGGCTTCGATCGGCACTCAGGCGAACGCATTCTATCGCTCCTGACGGTGCAAGCCGCGACGGGCGGAATCGAACTCACCTTCTCCGGCGGAAGTGCGCTGCTGGTTGAGACTGGGTCGATTGCGATCCGATTACAGGATATCGGCGAGGCGTGGCCGACAAAATGGCATCCGCTGCACGATCCGGGTTAGAGCGACCAGCGCTAACCGCGTCCTCGCATATAGCGGCGCTCCGGCCGGTAGCTTAACCGTACCCAAACCGCCCAAAGGCGCTGACCGACCCTACGCATAATCACCACTCACACAACTAACTGACCCGCTGACACAACGGATGAGATGCAAGACTTAGTCCACGATCAAGCGGCTCTGCAAGGCGGCCAGCCGCGAGGTTAATCGACATTGATTCCATCAAACTGCACGGTCGCTGTCGGTGTGCCTGTGCAGTTGGCGAATTTGTATTGGAGCGCGGCCGGGGTGGTCGTGCCGTCGACCAAAAACGGCGAACTGCCTCCAGCCGGGTTTACGCTTGTTATGATGGAGTTGGACGCAATGTTGTCGCCCGAGACAAGCTGGCCCTCTCTCACGCTCGGCGGAACGACGCCTGATGTAAAAGTTATAGTTTTTGAACCACTTTGGAGCGATACGGGTTGTTGTTTTAAATAGCCGGTTGTAACCCTAAGAGACGTAGCCGGGATAGGTGATTGACCTACTGTAATTATTGATTGTAAGGCCAGATAAGATCTGTCCACCCAAAGGTCTCGAAGCCCGCCGCCCGAGCTGCCCTCAAATGTGATACAATCCGATAAACCGGTAGCACAAGATATGGTGGTCGCCGATTGTGACGCACTTCCGGCCACTCCCTGTCCTGCGAGCGTTATATTTTGCCCAGAGATAACGAGACCCGACCCGTCAATGATGCAGGTTCCTGTGGGTAGGACGACAGTGCCGCCGGCAGCGCCATCGGTCGTTGTCAACTGCATGATCGCTGAATTTATCGAGGCCAAATCGGAATATTGACCATTA
>Ga0116226_10003642_pt1 | contig 13575 bp, 14 predicted proteins | sample S1TSphfallax_FD_89692 | JGI IMG/M metagenome (GOLD analysis project Ga0116226, IMG submission 89692) | Host-associated microbial communities from peat moss isolated from Minnesota, USA - S1T2_Fa - Sphagnum fallax MG | ecosystem: Host-associated > Plants > Peat moss > Unclassified | place: USA...
CCACCATGAGCGCGAGCAATTTCTTTGGATAATGAAAGTCCGATTCCGACTCCTTCAATTTTACGAGTACGGGCTGGATCTCCTCGATGAAAGCGATTAAAGATCTGCTTGCGATGCTCTGGTGGTATGTCCTGAGAACTGTTACTAATACTTATTGCTACAGCATTTTTGTTTAACCACCCATGAATTTTGATCCAACCTTGAGGTAAATTATATTTAATCGCATTGTCGATTAAATTGCGCAAAACTTGGATTAATAAATCTGAATCAGCAGCACAGCATAGGTTAGGAGCAACATTAACTTCTAAACGTAATTCAGGCGCTAATATTCCGATATCTTCTACCGAGTCGATTAAGATTTCTGATAAATTGACTTTTGCTTGATGTAATCGCATTTTTCCAGCATCAGCTAAAGACAATAATAGTAACTTACGCACAATGACGCTGAGACGACGTACTTCATCAAGTAGATTACTCAAATTTTGTTGAAGTTCCGATCCTAAAGGTGCTTGATTTAAACTTCGTTCTAATTCACCTTGTAATATGGCTAAGGGAGTCTTAAGTTCATGAGCAGCATCGGCGCTAAAGCGTGATGCTTGTTTGAAACTCCTTTCTAAACGCTCCATCATTTGGTTAAATACTTGGATCATTTCTTGAAACTCAATATCCAAGTTTTTGACGGAAATACGTTGATCTAATTCTTGTGCTGTTACACGCCGAATTGTGGTTGTGAGATGTTCTATGGAACTTAAAGCACTAGCGGAGACAACCCATGCGCCTATAGCAACTAAAGTCATTGCTCCCGGAACGGAAAGCAAAAAAACATGACTGATTTTATTCATCTCAGGATTAATCGCCCGTAAGTTGATGGCGATCGCAATCCCAATCATCGGAGCGGATCCTACGCCTAAACGCCAATCTCCAGTATTAGTATGCTTTGTGGTAATTTGATCCAATTCAACTTTGGGAGGAAGTCCACCAGGAGGAGGTGGTCGATCACCAGGAGATTCAGGAGGTGGATTTCCCAAATTAAAATCTACAGGATTGGGATTTCTCTGTGGATCGGATTTTTTCCAGAAAATCTCACTATTTAATTCTCCAGACCAGTTATCAGATTGATATATGGGGTCTCGATTAACATCCACCACAAGCACTGCGATATCCGATGGAGAAACATGTTGAAATTCCGGAATCAGAGATTTCATGTCCAGTTTTCCCAAGGTTCCTGGATGCATTTTATTGAACTCCTCTAGCAATTGGCTGTTAATTTCAGCATCAAAGTCTTTTTGTTTGGCTTGGTAAAGCATAAACCAGGAAGCTAGACTAAATCCGGCGATCGCTAATCCGGCGAGGGTAGTTGACATGAGAGCGATGCGCAGTCTAAAGGAACGTAACTTTAAACTTTGCATGATGATTCTGTATTAGTAAAACGATATCCGACACCTCGCACACTTTCAATACAGTTAACTCCATCCACAGCTTCCAATTTTTTGCGAATCCGTTTAATACAAACGTCAACCAAATTGGTGTTAGGGTTAAAATCATATCCCCAGATATGTTCCAAAATTTGTGTACGAGTAAAAACCCGACCAGGCGATCGCATGAGATATTCCAACAAATTAAACTCGCGACTAGTCAGCTCCACCGTTTGCTGATGACAAGTCACCTTATGAGTAATTCGGTCTAATTTAATCGCACCGACAGATAAAATATTTTGACGTTCCCCAGAAACCCGACGGACAACAGCATGAATCCGAGCGATTAACTCTTCCACAAAAAACGGTTTGGCTAAATAGTCATCCGCGCCCAAATTCAGTCCTTCCAGGCGATCGTCTAATTCATTCCGCGCTGTCAACAAAATTACAGGTACATTCCGACCAGCTCGCCGTAAACCTTTCAGAATAGCTAATCCATCCTTTCCCGGAACCATAATATCCAGAATCACCACATCATAAGTATTCTCCATAGCTTGTGAATATCCATCATCACCATTATCGCAATATTCAACGAGAAAACCCTGTTCTTTTAAACCCGCACAAACAAAACTAGCGATTTTAACTTCATCTTCCACATAGAGGATATGCATAAATCATCCAAAATTCCGCAATCAACTATATTTTCCTTTGATTACCAGAAATTATACTTCCATATCCAGCCGGAGAAAATTACAAAAATTCCATTTAAATCATCTTCCATCTGTCATGTTCTAGTTATTTAATCAAATTATTCGGTTCAGACTAAAATTACAAGACAATCTTACGGAGAATAAATATATGAGCCTACGTCACTTGTATTTATTAGCTACAGCATCCTTCCTCCTACCTATTGGAAATGCGATGCCTGCGGCGGGCGAAGCCATCGCTTTTAATCAAACACCATCAACACCTACAGTTATATCCTCTAACTCAACGGCGAAAATCGCCGCAACTCCCAATTTATCTACTTCCCTAAATGCTCCTACTACTCAATGTCCACCTCCACCTCCTCCATTTGGTGGTCCCCAAGGAAGTTCACAACCACCTTGGATCAAAGATATTAACCTGAATACCAAGCAGCAAGAAAAAATTAATACGATAGATCAACAAAGCAGAAAAACCGGACAAGAACTTGGTGAACAACTCCACCAAGCGGATGAAAAACTGCATTCTTTGTTAACTAGTAACGCTGCGCCAGAAAAATTACGTCAACAACATCGAGAAGTCCAGCAACTCCGTCAGCAACTTGATGATCACCATTTTGAAACAATGTTAGCTATCTATCAAGTTCTCACACCCGCACAACGTCAACAAGTTGGTAAATTAATCCAGCGACCACCTCAACCCATACCACCAGATCAACAACCTCCCCAAACGATACCAAACTAAATTTCACGGACAGCTCGTCTAAGGTTCTTAAATCCCTCTGGAGGAAGGTTTCCTACCTTTCTCCATCAGTCGAACTCACTTTATATTACCCACGTTATATTAAATAATATATACAGTAAAGAGAATCTTACCAACTTGGCAGGAAATAGTGTATAAATTAAGATGAAGTTACTTTTTACATATTACCATATAAATCCAAATCAACATCTGGTACAACGCCATCATTTCTTTAATCTTCACAGCTTCCCCCTTCGGTGTATAAACCCATTCTTGTAAATAAAGATTAACCTGGATAAATAGAATTAATGTGACCGAGAAAAATGGTATATTTTGTGATAATTTTATGTAATTATTCACTCCCCCTCCAAAATCGTCGAAACCCTTGATTCCTCGTTAAGAAGTAGGGGGAGATATGAACGGTTACATTTTATGTAAATTTTATGAGGTCTAGAAAGTGTAAGTATGAAAAAACTTCAAAATGGTATCTATATCGTACCAGGGATGAAATGCAAACAAACTGGTCACAATCAATATATAGTTAAAGACGAATTTAGCGACACTGACTTAGATCCAAATGATATGGAAAGTAAAATTTTAATTTATGAGAGGGAACAAGTAGAATGGCTATTAAAACCAGCCAATAAGTTAGAATTAGATTCTTTTATTTCTAGTCCTATCATAGTTTCACAGCAAAATCGATTCCTGGAATAACCAAATTTCGTTGGCTTATTGAGAAAATTCTCAATAATTTTCAGGATTCCAAAATACCTACCTTTGAAAACGTTCACGGGGGGGTCTGAAAAATGCCCTACATGAAATCCCAAGGAAAACAGCATCAAAAATAGTATAGATTGGATTTTTCGAGGCTATTTAAAATTGGTAAAATCTCTATATCGTTTTGCAAATCGTTCTCTAGTCAATTTTGGCATAGTTTGTTAATATACCAAATCTGCTAAAAACCTGACTAAGTAAAGCTTTCAAGCTTTCTAGTAAATCCTTACTCCCCGTGAACGGTTACAAATCAACAAAGTGTTAAAATAGTAATATGGCTTTTTGAGGAATTAATGTAAAAATGGCTAGACAAAAGCAGCGCATATCCGAAGTCAGATTTTCTCAAGAATCGCTTGAAGACGTTATAGGACTAGCTAGCACTGACAATGATGTTATAGCTAAAATAATAGGGTTATTAAAGCAGATCACACCTACTCTCGATTTAAGTAGTAATAGTGATACTGTACAATATATTGCGAAAGAGTGTGGTATTAGCATTGGAGAAGTATCTAGAATATTGCGTGTTGTTTTAGCATTCTCTAATTTTAGCAAACCTGATTTTACTAATATCGTATATGTTGCTGATTTTCAGCGTGTTTTGGAAATAGTTAATCTATCAGCAAATGAGAAGTCAGACATTTTATTGCAAATAGTGCAAAACTTCTCTGTTGATGAAGAGAAAAAAATAGACATTTTATTGCAAGTGTTGAAACACTTTTCTGTTACTTATGAACCTATACAATTACTTGTTCTGAAAATACTTGAAGAAAAATATGAAATACAAAATCCCAGCCCTGTTGCTGCTTTCCTATGTGAGCATACGGAACTAATCGGATTTTTAATAAATGAGGCTTACTTAGAGATCCGGAAGCGATTTCCTCATGAAAAGTTAATATTAGAGTTGTTCTTTGATTCAGGGGATAGTCAAGAGTTATTTCTTGACATTTTGACTTCTTTGTCAGCAGAGGAAGGATTAAAAAAAATAGATGAATTAGATGAACAATGGTTCTTAGATCAGACAGACAAAATTAATGGGCTATTTAATTACAGCATCAGGTATATATGAGTTTTAACTGGGAAAATTATCTAAGCTTGGCACGTATTTTACATAACAGGTGTGTCTATGATAATGGAACCCCAGATGAGGAAGCGTGTTTTAGAGCAGCAATTAGTAGAAGTTATTACAGTGCTTTCTGTGTAGCACGTAATTTTGCTCGTGATCGAGATGGAGTGAAACTAGACAACAGAGCCAGCGATCATTCGCTGATAATCAACCACTATAAAGAATTTAGAGGTTCTAATCGCAGAAAAAAAATAAAATAGCCTTAATCTTGCAAAGATTAAGACGTTCACGGGGATTAGCTGATTATGAAGATAGAACTCCTAGTAAATTAGAAGAAACTACCAAGGAAGCACTAAGATCAGCGGAGGAGGTCATTTCCCTCTTAAATAGTATGTGATAAGCAGGTTTTCCATCCTTTACCCAAACGTCGAACTCAGGTTAAGATAACCACTCCACACCCATTCTCAAAAAAGCCAAATTCTCTCCCCCCGAACCCGCACGGGCCCGAAGGGAGAGAATATGCATCCAAGAATCCTCCCCTCTTATTGCTAGCTCAACTTGAGGGGAAAGATTATTTGGAAGATACTTTAATAGTACTTCCAGCCTTGACTATATTCCCTCCCTCTAGAGATAGAGATTATGGCGCAGGTTTTTCTAAGTGAATTTACTGATAAAGCTGAGTTTGGGTAATGAAAATTACAAAAATGCCATACAAATTCACCACGAGTTGTCATTTTTGAGTTATTTAATCATTAGCTATAGACAACTTGGAATTACAAGATTAAAGAGGAGGAGAAATGTCTGTACTTAAATCATTAACAGTTTCCCAAGATGGCTTCGCGTTCGATTTAGCTACAGGTGAGAGTTTCACCGTCAATCCTTGTGGTCGATTAATTCTACAGCGATTACAAAATGGAGAAACCAATCAACAAATAGCTCAATTCTTATCCAGTGAGTTTAGTATAGCATACAGCACTGCGGAAAGAGATATAGCTGACTTTTTTCAACAACTCCATAGCTTAGGACTGATAGGAGCTTAATTTATGAAAAGCTGGACAATTGCTGTCACTGGAATTAACGCTGTAGACAATCCTGGTTCTGGTACTGGAGTAGCTCGGAGTTTACGAGAAGATCATGAATTATCAATGTCCATCATTGGATTAGCTTATGATGCTTTAGAACCAGGATTATATATGGATTGGTTATTCGATCACCGTTATTTAATGCCATATCCTTCATCGGAACCAGAAATTCTGATTAACCGGTTACAACAAGTTCAAGAACAAGTCCGACTAGATTGTGTAATTCCTAATTTTGATGTGGAATTACCTTTGTATATCCATTGTGCTGATAAATTAACTTCTTTGGGTATCCACACATATCTACCGACAAAAGAGCAGTTTGCTTTACGGAATAAAGCCCGATTGGCGGAAGTAGCGCCAGAATTTGGTAGCTTTACACCAGAAACTATTGTAGTTAATTCAATTCAAGAATTACAGTCAGCAACCGCTGAACTGGGTTTTCCTGTAATGATTAAAGGTTCTTATTACAAAGCTTATCATGTTTCCAGTACCGATGAAGCAATACAGCGATTTCATCAATTAGTTGCTGAATGGGGCTATCCCATTATTGTCCAAGAAGTTGTTCATGGGACTGAATTGAATTTAGTGGGAATTGGCGATGGTAAGGGTGGTGATTTAGGATTAGTGGCGATTAAAAAGATGTCTGTAACGGAACTTGGTAAAATCTGGAGTGGTGTAACAATCCATCATCCTGAATTATTGGAAATGGCGACAGCATTTCTATCTCATACTCATTGGAAAGGTCCCTTTGAATTGGAGTGTATAGCAGATAAATCTGGACACATTTATTTGATTGAGATTAATCCTCGTTTTCCTTCTTGGGTTTACTTTGCGACTGGTGTAGGGATAAATTTACCAGGGCGATTAGTGAGAGCTTCATTGGGATTACCTTTAGCGCCTTTATCATCCTATGAAGCAGGTAAGTTTTTCATGCGTTATACCTATGAAATGGTTACAGATACAAGTCCTTTACAGGCTTTAGTTACTGTGGGTGAACGGTAAAATTGAGTATTTTGTTAGGAGAAAATTGGAAAGAGAGAGGATAAATCTATGTTGATACAATACGAAAAACCCGTAATTCACAAATTACAAACTGGTTTGATGAATAAGTTTGCTGGTAGTTCATCATTACAAAGAAGAGTTAAGTCACATATTGCGGGGGTCGCTGTTGATGATTTAGTCGCTGAATATGGTTCTCCTTTATTTGTTTATTCAGAATCAGTTTTGCGTCGTCGGTTTCGCTATATACGCGATGCGTTTACCACTCGTTATCCAGATGTGACTTTTGGCTGGTCTTACAAAACTAATTATTTAAAGGCTATTTGCGCAATTATGCATCAAGAAGGTGCGATCGCTGAGTTAGTCTCCAAAATGGAATATGACAAAGCCAAAGCATTAGGTATCCCAGGAAACCAAATTATTTTGAATGGTCCACACAAGCCTTTCGCTACTTTGGAAGCTGCTGTTCGTGATGGAGTGATGATTAATATCGACCATTTGGATGAAATTGAAGATCTGGAAGCGATCGCCACTCGCCTGAATCAAGTTATTCCAGTAGGTATCCGACTCAATCTAGACGCGGGGATTCAACCCCTTTGGTCGCGCTTTGGCTTTAATCTAGAATCTGGTCAAGCCATGACAGCAATCAAGCGGATCGAGTCCGGTGGTAAATTACGAGTTAGAGGACTACATAGCCATATTGGTACATATATTTTAGACCCTGCTGCTTATGGTCGCCAAGTAGAGAAGATGGTGAAATTCGGTTATGCGATCGAAGCCGAATGTGGATGGCGCATGGAATATATTGATATTGGGGGTGGTTTCCCTTCTCGTAGTCGTCTCAAAGGTTCCTATCACGCAGCAGAAGTCATAGTACCGGACATTGATGAATACGCAGAAACTATTTGCGATACTCTGTGGAAGACATTAAAACCCGGACATCGACCCAAATTAATCGTCGAATCTGGACGCGCCATGATTGATGAAGCTGGAGCTTTAATTACTAGCGTTTGTGGAACTAAGCGATTACCTGATGGTACTCGCGCTTATGTCATGGATGCTGGGGTAAATTTGCTATTCACCAGTTTTTGGTATCGCTTTGATATTGCTCTCGATCGCCACATTCCTGGTCTAACGGAACCATCGGTAATTTATGGACCATTATGTATGAACATTGATGTCATTGATGAGAAGATTTCCCTTCCTCCTTTATCCCGTGGTCATCGACTAGTAATTTCCACTGTGGGAGCTTACAACAATACACAATGGTTACAATTTATTGAATATCGTCCCAATGTAGTCTTGATTACGGAAAAAGGGGACGTTGAAATTATCCGGGAAGCAGAAGACATCAGCGATCTAGAAAGACGCGATCGCTTACCATCTCACTTGGCTATTCGCCAACATGCAAATATTGGGTTCTGAAAGTTCGTAGTTGCGCTTTAGCGCCATTTACGTGTATTGCGCTAAAGCGCAACTACGGACTCAATAAATAAATCAAATAGAGCCGTTATTTATGATTGATCTGCGTTACCAATCTAATTTAGCAAATAATCATTTCCACCATCAGAGCAAAAAAAAGCCAAAAACTGGGCGATCGCATATCTTACATCAATGGTGGGGAAATCCTCAGTCCCTGGTATTTTCCGTGTGCGCTGCTACAGCCGAGATCCTGTTTTTACAGGGAGCTAAAACTGGGGCTTTACTCCTTACCGCCATGTTACTCCAACCAGCAGTTCTACTCATGGGAATCATCGGAGTCGTGTCAGCAGTAGGCTTTGCTAGTGTAGTGCAATTAGATCAGACCTATCGAGACAAAGGAGCATTGTTATTCAACCCACTTTTAGCCGGATTAAGTGTTGGTTATTTATTCCAACCTAGTGGAGCAGCCATATTCCTCGCAGCGGGAGCAGGTATTTTGGCTTTTTTACTAACTTACACTTTATCCCATATTCTATATATCTACTTCCTGCTACCTATCTTAAGTTTACCCTTCATTGCTGTTAGTTGGATTGTCCATTTAGCAGCATTCCATTATGCGGGATTACAACATGGGATCACCCCTAGTTATGCTTATTCCATCGGTATGCCAGCTTACATTGAAGGCTTTCTACGTACACTAGGATTGATTTTCTTCTTACCTAACATCTGGGTAGGGATGATAGTCGCCCTACTATTACTCTGGAATTCTCGCATACAATTCCTGCTGGCTTTATTTAGCTATTATTTGGGGACAACCATTCGCGGTGTACTTACAGGAACATTCCTTTATGTCTACTTTGATCCAGCAGCACTCAATTTCATTCTGGTCGCATTAGCCATCGGTGGATATTACTTATTACCATCTCCTCGCAGTTATTTACTTGCGGCTTTAGGTGTAGGAATGACTGCTTTATTAAGCGAGGCTATTAGTGTATTCTGGGCAGCAGTAGGATTACCAGTACATGCTTTACCTTACAATGTGATTACCCTACTAATGTTATATCTTCTAGGTCTGGCGGGATGTCGATCTTTGGCGCGATCGCCCCAATCATCTCCTGAAAAAACCCTAGATCATGAACTGACAGCGAGATTGCGATATCAAGGTAGTGGACGAGTGATCGCTTTACCATTTTCCGGAAATTGGATAGTTTGGCAAGGTTACAACGGAAAATGGACCCATCAAGGAATTTGGCGTTATGCTTGTGACTTTGTAATTCAGGATGACCAACAGCAAACTTTTCGTGGTGATGGTTTACAATTATCAGACTACTACGCTTTCCAGAAACCTGTACTTTCTCCAGTGACAGGTTGGGTAGTGAGAGTAGTTAACGATTTACCAGATGGCGCAATTGGTTCTGTAGATACCATAAACAATTGGGGTAATCATCTGATTATCTATGATGAACGTGGTTTTTATGTGGAAATTTCCCACTTCGCTCAAAATAGTATTCTGGTTAAACCGGGCGATCGCCTCTCGAGAGGATCGCTAATTGGACGTTGTGGAAATTCTGGTTATTCCCCTCAACCCCACATTCACATCCAAGTACAACTTACCCCAGAATTAGGATCTGCTACTGTTCCCTTCAGTTTTGTCAACCTCATGGTAGATGACGAATTTCACCCGGAAGCTATACCAACAGAAGGTTCAAAAATAGCACCTCTGGCTCAAAATGACTCTTTAGGACGTTCACTAACTTTCCCACTTGACTCTCAGTTAGATTTTTCCATGGTTCGTCAAGGTAAAGTAATTGGTAAATTAACCGTAGTCGTGAAAATGGCTACTGATGGTTTATTCTATCTGGACTCTGGTATAGCCAAATTATTCTTTACCCGCGATCAGGACAAATTTATCTTTCATCGATTGGAGGGAAATGACTCCAGGTTAGCATTACTTTTTACCGCTATGCCTAAAATACCTCTGATACATCAAGCTGGACATAAGTGGAGTGATTATTTACCTATTAGTACGGTTGTTAATGGAATGCGTTGCTCATTCTATCAGTTTTGTAGTTCCTTTTATCCCAAATTAGCCTCCGCTAGATATATGGGAAAATGGGAATCTGACAACACTCTAGTTGGTCTAATTTCCATACCACACATTTCTCCTCAGATTTCTACCCTTGTCATGTTTGACCACGAGAAGCAGTTGCTTCGAGTTAGTGTGGGCGATCGCACTTTGGTAAGAGTTTTTTAAGATGTCGAATGTGGATGAACAAGTTTTACAATTAAAACTCGTGTGGTAAATTTTAATTAGGAGTTAGCTAAAATGGCTGATACATTAGAAAATAAAGCAATTCGCGCTGATAGAGTTCAAATCCCTCATGCAGATTTGCTGATTGATGCTTACTTAGCAGAACCCACAGAATCAGGCGTGGTAGTTACAATGAAGATGCTGCTCATGATGCTTGGCTAAAAGTCACGCAGTTTTTCGCCCAAAATTTACAAGGAAATTGACATTCCTTCTCAGAGGATATTTGGAAAGTTATCTTCTCGGTATAAAAACGCTTTAGATCACCCTAAATCCCCCGATGCTTTGGGGTTAGGGGGGATCTAAAAGTGTCTAAAATCACAGCAAAATGCTATTCAAACAACCTCTAAAATAGTTTTAAGCTTTTGACAGTCTGAGTCTTGTAATTGACCTAATTTTCTAATTAATAAAGTTTTTTGAATAGTAGATATAACAGGTTTAATTACAGAGTATTTAATTAAACCTGTGGATAAAATATCAGTAATTTGCAACTCTCCAAAATCTAAACCTGAACTAATTTGACTAGTAATCGCCATAATAATCAAGTCTGGTTTTTGTTGATTATAAGTATTTGAACTTATAATCACTGTTGGTCTTTTCTTTATAGAAGTTTGATCGGTAAAAGGAAAAGGGACAAGAAAAATATCGCCAAAATTAAAATTATAGGTTGTCATAGGCTGCATCTTCAGGATTATCCCAAATTTTAGCAAAGACAGATTCAGAAAGTTTAGTTGATACAACGGTTAATTCTCTATTCCCTTGACTCAGTGTATCAATAAAATTTTCAACTTGTTGGATTTGTTCAACAGAGAGTTTTTTAACCTTTTCTATGAGTCGATTTTCTAGATTGCTATTTGCTATCATGATTATTTTCTTCTTTTTGATTATATATTGGTACTTGATATAACAACGATATCCAGTAACATCAGTACCACAAAACCACAGACTAAAACCTCAGTGATTAGTTTCAGCACTTCTTGCACTTCCATGAAAAACTAAAAACTAGATTTAGAGACTATTATAAAACATTTGTTCTACAAAAAAATCACTCTTCTGGCTGTTGACTTTTTAGTACTGCTGCTAAGGAGCCTTATTGCTTCTTCTCCTCCTACCTGCTTAAAATCGCCTAATACCCGATTCTAAGCCAGCACAGACACCTGCAAGAAAGTCTAAATCTAAAGTGTCAATCGTGTCGCCTGGTTGATGATAATGTGGGTTCCTCAAAAAAGCCGTATCTGTGACCATCATCGCTGGATAATCCTCATCCCAAAAAGGAGCATGATCGCTCAGTCGAGTTTCAGGAACAAGCCATCCTTTGTTGGGTACGGGAAGCCATTGGCTCAATACCCCAATTTTTTGCATATTCCGCTGCAAACTGATCATATCTTTTAATGTCCGCAGGTTACCAATTAAAGCAATAAAATTACCACTATTAGGATAAAAGTGACGCAATAGAGGTGGATAGCTTTGAGAACCAGGTGCAAAATCTCGATAACCTAACATTTCTAAAGATATCATTAAACGCAATGGCTGTTTCTGCTGACGTAGCCAAGATGCATAATCAGCGCTACCCAACAAGCCATATTCTTCCATATCGAAAGCAACTAGTCTTAAGGGGTATTTAATCGGTTTTTCCGCAAATTTTTGGGCTAATTCTAACAAAACAGCCACGCCTGTAGCGTTATCATCCGCTCCTACGGTTCCTGGTACTGCATCATAATGAGCAGCAATTAAAATCGGAGGTAAATCTACTTTTTTCTCTACTTCCTGACTAGATGGTAAATTTAAGATTAAGTTCTTGCACTTTAACCCGTTGACTGCAAAAGTTCGGATTTCCACACTTCCCCATAGAGCAAATTGCTGGGAAATGTATTCTTGGACAAAAAAGTGACCCGCAGTTGCCATATATGGGTCGCGTTCCCGTGCTATCTCCTGCAAATGAGCTAGGAGACTCCTCTGTACACTACTCACTCATTACCTCTCGCTGCGTATGATCGATCCCCGTAAAACTCGTGGCTACTTAGGCGCACTAGCCTTAGTCAATGCTATCCTAGTCTTGCGAGTAGCATCTCCGGCTGAAACTTTATAACCTTTCCTATTTTAATGACTATTATACCATTGGAGGGGTTTAATTGTTTAACATCATGCTGGAGGTAGTCCCACCAAACCATAATAGATATATAAAACACTTATTGGAGAAGATTAACGCATGGGCAAGGTAGTCGGCATCGACTTGGGTACAACCAACTCAGTAGTTGCCGTAATGGAGGGTGGCAAGCCTGTGGTGATTGCCAATGCAGAAGGAATGCGCACAACCCCCTCCGTGGTCGGTTTCAGTAAAGATGGGGAAAGGGTCGTTGGTCAAATGGCTAGACGACAAACTGTCCTTAACCCGCAAAATACTTTTTTCGCAATTAAACGCTTTATAGGCAGAAAATATAGCGAACTTAGTCCAGATTCTAAACGGGTACCTTATACTATTCGTAAAGACGAAATCGGTAGTATTAAAATTGCTTGTCCGCGCCTAAATAAGGATTTCGCTCCAGAGGAAATCTCGGCGATGGTGCTGAAAAAATTGGCGACAGATGCTGGTCGCTATTTGGGAGAACCTGTGACGGGGGCTGTAATTACTGTTCCTGCATATTTTAATGATTCTCAAAGACAGGCTACTCGCGATGCTGGCAGAATTGCTGGTTTAGAAGTGTTGCGCATTTTGAATGAACCAACAGCAGCTTCTTTGGCTTATGGACTGAATCGTGGCGAAGCAGAAACTATTTTAGTTTTTGATTTGGGTGGTGGAACTTTCGATGTGTCTATTTTGGAGGTTGGTGATAGTGTCTTTGAGGTTAAGTCTACTAGTGGTGATACGCAGCTAGGTGGCAACGATTTTGATAGAAAAATAGTCGATTGGCTGGCGGATGGTTTTCTGGAAACGGAACAGGTGGACTTAAGACGCGATCGCCAAGCTTTACAAAGATTGATGGAAGCAGCGGAAAAAGCCAAAATCGAACTTTCATCTGTCAGCGTTACAGAAATTAATTTACCCTTTATTACTGCTACAGAGGA
>Ga0116226_10003644_pt1 | contig 13573 bp, 11 predicted proteins | sample S1TSphfallax_FD_89692 | JGI IMG/M metagenome (GOLD analysis project Ga0116226, IMG submission 89692) | Host-associated microbial communities from peat moss isolated from Minnesota, USA - S1T2_Fa - Sphagnum fallax MG | ecosystem: Host-associated > Plants > Peat moss > Unclassified | place: USA...
GGATGGGCGGCGAGTTGGGGTTGTGGGGGTTGGCGGCGGAGTTGTCGTAGCTGTACCGCATGTGGATCACGGAGCCGGCCGGAAGCGCCACCGGCTGGGCGTAACGGTAGATCGACTGCCGGTTGATGTCCCAGTCGGGAATCAGGATCAGGTCCTTGCGCCCGCCGCCGGGAAGGTCGGCCCAGCCCTCAAGGCGTTTGCCGAGGTAGTGGGCGTGGGGGTAGATGGCGAGGACGTCTACGCCTTCCGGCAGCTTCAGCTTGTCTTCCACCACAAAGTTCGCGTCGCCGGGCGGGATATCGAGCGCGGCGTCGTGCTGCAACTGAACGAGGATGGGCAGCTTCGTCGGAGCATCGGGGGTGAAGTAGAGGCCGATCCGGGCGCGGACGGACTCCGTTTTTCCGGTGGGCTTCAAGTGCATGTTCAGCACGAGGTCGTTGCCGGGGTCGAGCCGCCAGGCCATACCGGGTGGTTCTACCAGCGCGGAGGTGTCAGGCTTCCAATCGAGAAAGTAGCCGTCCGGGTCGAAGCCCTCGCCGGCGTCGACGACGACGTCCATGCCGGGGATTCCCTGCTTCCAGTCGCTTGGGTGCCCGCGCCTCAGACTTCCAGACCGGTCGATGATGAGGTTCGCGTGGTGCACGACGCGCGGCGAGCCCGGCTTGATCTCCATGGCGCGGACCCACTTCGACTGCTGCAACGGAAACGGCAGGATGAAGTTGCGGAAGAGGTCGGTGCCGGAGGCGGGGACCTGCATGGGTGAGTCGACTTCGAGGATGAGGTCGGGCGGGCCGAGCTGCCAGTCGCTCTTGTACGATGGTGCGGCGGGAGACTCCGCGGGATCGCCTTCGGGCATTCCGGAGCTGACCCAGCGGTGGATGAGGGCGATGTCGTCGGCGGAGATATGGCGGGAGTCGGCGAAGTCGCCGTGGCCGGACTCGGGGAGCCACGGCGGCATGTAGCGGGAGGCGACGGCGGAGTCGAGCGTGGCGCCCCAGCGGCGGGCGTCGGCGTAGGAGGTCAACGCGAATGGCGCGGAGCCGCCGGTGTGGTGGCAGCTCGCGCAGTTCTTGTAAAGGATCGGCGCGACCTGGCGGGAGTAGGTGACCGGGGCCTCGGCGGCGCGGACCTTCGAGTGCGGTGCGAGCAGCACGATGGTGAGGGCAAAGGCGAGAGAGAGGGCTGCGAGCGGTCGTGCATCCCACCCATCGCGAAAGACAAGAGCGCGATGTATGGGGCACGCGGGCTTTGTTTCGCTCAGGATGACGGATCTCTGGTTACGCGAAGGTTGGGGTTGCGTGGTCATTTCATCGGAAGGTTCATGAAGGCGCAGCCGACGGCGGGGCCTCCGGGCGGAGGGACGGCGTGGCCGGCGAGCAAGGCGGAGATCGCGGATTCGAGATCGTGGCGGGTAGGGACAGGGCGCTCGGTGCCGATCGAGAGGTAGCGGTCGTCGATGCGGCCGACGTAGACGGGCTTGAGGGTGCCACCGTGCGCGATGAGAAGGGCGGCCTCGGGGGTAGTGTTTGCGGCGGTCAGCCGCGCCAGCGCCTGGTCGGGATCGGTGAGAGTGTTCGACCCGATGCCGTAGGCATTGCGATGGCCGCGTATCGTTGCGGGGGTCTCGGTGGTGTTGGGGTAGACGAAGAAGAAGCGGACTCCTTGCGAGGCGAACTCGTGCTCGACGCGAAGCATCTCCGGCAGGGTGCGGTTCGATATGGGGCAGTCGGAGGCGATGAAGTAGAGGACGACGGCGCGGGCACCGCCAATCTCGAGCGGGACCGCCGTCTGCCGGGCCGTCGCGGCGATGGCTGGCTCTCGCGAACAGAGGAGCAGAGCGGCGCACAGCAGAAGCGCTCGTGTGCGAGGAAACATGCCTTCAAGTCTATTCCCGCGGGGGTGCGGACGGCTACGTCCGGACCGCCGTGACCTGCAGGTACTCGTTATGGACCAGCGTGTGCGACGCGGGATCGGGGGCGACGTTCGCGCTTGTCCAGAGGGCTTCGAGGTCGGCCGAGAAGCGGGCCTGGCCGGCTTCGTCCAGGCGGCTGAAGGCGACGTTGGTAGGGCCGAAGTAGCGGCGGAAGAAGGCGACGGCACCGGCCGGGCTGGCCGGGAGGTCGAAGTCGATGGGGATGAGCGAGGTCTCGATCTGCGTGAAGAAAGGTGCGAGCCGGGCGCGGACGGTGGCGTCGTCGCCCCAGAGAACGGGCGGCGGGAGGGCGGGCGTTGGGGCTGCGCCGGCCGGGTGGTGACCGGCGGTGACCTTGAAGAGCTTGCCCGAGAAGCTCTCCGGGTTCCAGTTCGCCATGGCGAGCAGGCCGCCGGGCTTCAGCACCCGCGCAAGTTCCGAGGCGACCAGTTCGGGACGCGGGGCGAACATGGCGCCAAACATGGAGACGACGGCGTCGAAGGTGGCGTCAGGGTAAGGCAGATGCTCGGCGTCGCCCTCCTCGAAGGCCGCTTTGAGTCCCTCGGCGGCGGCGCGCTGGCGGGCCTGCTCCAGCAGGTTCGTGGCGATATCGACTCCAGTGACGCGGCAGCCCTGTCGGGCGAGCGGGATGGCCAGGTTGCCGGTGCCGCAGGCGACGTCCAGCACCCGGCTGCCCGGCGGGATGCCGGTCCGGGCGATGAACGCCTCCGCGCCGCTGGAGATCGTGCGCGCCACGACACCGAAGTCCCCAGCCATCCAGGTGGCCTTCATGGACTCCTTGATTCTGTGGATCGATTCGAGATCCAGATGGCCCGTCTCGTGCGTGGAATCGCTCATGTCGCTCTCCTGATCGTCTGATGGAACACATGGAGGAGGGCCGATAGCGAATCCTACAGCAAGGCGGGTAAAGTTTGGAGAAAAAAGAAGGGCGGAGCCCTGGGTGACCCAAAGCTCCGCCTTTCCTGTTGAATTGCGGGTTGGTCCGATGGCGCTCAGCCTTTGAGTATCTCGACGCCTACTTCGGTGTTGGTCGCCCATACGGCCTTGTTGGCGGTGTCGTAGATGACGACGTTGCCGTCGGTCTGCGCGGTGAGGGTGGCACCGGGCTTGCCGGCGGTGTTGGAGGCCCAGATTGCGTGGTTGTGCCCGTCGTAGATGACCAGGTTGCCGTCCGCCTGCATAACGAGGTCCCAGACGTTGCCGTGGCCGTTGGTTCCGGAGGCCCAGAGCGCCTGGTTGTAGGGATCGTAGAGGACGAGGTTGCCGTCCTGCTGCAGGATGAAGGTGAACCGGCCGTCGGCCGACTTGATGGAACGGCCGGGGATGAGTCCCTGGCCGGGCAGCAGCTTGCCGCCGGCGGCGGGTGCGGCCGGCTCGCCGGGGACGACAGTGTTCGACGCCCAGACGGCATGGTTGCCGGAGTCGTAGAGAACCACGTTGCCGTCATTCTGCACGGTCAGCGAGACGCCCTGCTTGCCGTTGGTCCCGGTCGCCCACAGCGGATGGTTGTGCGCGTCGTAGATGACGAGGTTGCCATCGCCCTGCATGATGACGTCCCAGACGTTGTTGTGGCCGTTGGTGCCGGTGGCCCAGAGCGCCTGGTTGCCCGGCCCGTAGAGGACCAGGTTTCCGTCGCCCTGCATGATGAGGGTGAAGCGGCCGTCGGCCGATTTGATCGAGCCGCCAGGAAGCAGACCTTGTCCGGGAAGCAGACGTCCAGTCTGGTTGGGAGCGGCCGGCTCGGACGGAACGACGGTGTTCGAGGCCCACAGCGGGTGGTTCGCGGCGTCGTAGACAACGAGGTTGCCATCCGACTGCATGATGACGACCGTGCCGCCCTTGCCGTTGGTCCCGGTCGCCCACAGCGGATGGTTGTGGCCGTCATAGACGACGAAGTTGCCATCGGCCTGCATGATAGCGTCCCACACGTTGCCGTGGCCGTTGGTTCCCGACGCCCACAGCGCCTGGTGGCGCGGGCCGTAGACGACGAGGTTGCCATCGGCCTGCATGATGAGGGTGAACCGCCCGTCCGCCGACTTGATCGACCGGCCGGGGATGAGGCCTTGTCCGGCGTGCAACCGGTCGCCCTGCGTGGGCGCGGCAGGCTGCACCGGCACGACCGTGTTCGTCGCCCAGACAGGCTGGTTGGCCGGGTTGTAGATGACGACGTTGCCGTCGTTCTGCACGATCAGCCGCGAGCCGTTCTTGCCGTTCGTCCCGGAGGCCCAGAGCGCGTTGTTCTTGCCGCAGTACACAACCAGGTTGCCGTCGCCCTGCATGATGCAGTCGAAGACGTCGGGATGGCCGGCGGTGTTGGAGGCCCAGAGCGCCTGGTCGCCCGGCCCGTAGAGGACCAGGTTGCCATCGCCCTGCATGATGAAGGTGAAGCGGCCGTCTGCGGACTTGATCGATTGGCCAACCTGTAGTCCCTGGCCAGCAAGCAACTGGTCTTTATTGTTGGGCGGGACCGGCCAGACGGGAAGCTGATGGCCGCCCATCTGTTGCCACAGCGAGGCCAGCTCGTTGTAGCCCTTGCCGTTCGGCGCGATGCCCTGTGCGTTGAACCATCGCATGGAGAAGACGACGAATCCGCCGGGATCGCAGTCCTTCACGCCGGCCGGGGTGATCCAGCCGTAGGTGCCCCATGTTTCCAGGTGGTACTGGCCCTGTTTGTTGACGCCGTTCCACCAGACGCCGTGGCCGTTGTTGCCGTCCGCTGTCGCGGGGGCGTCCCAGACATCGCCGGTGAAGAAGCCGTGGTACCAGTTGTCCGGAATGTTGAGGGTGAAAAAGACGCCGCCGAAGAGATAGATGGCGAGTTGCACCAGCGAGGCGTCGGTGGTGTCGATGGAGAGCGCGTCCATGATCTTGGCGTTGGGGATGCCGGGCAGCCCGTTCTCCCAGAAGCCGATGATCTGGCCGGAGTTGAGACCATTGTTGCCGCCGGAGAGTTTGAGATAGTCGGTGACGGTGAGCGACTGGTTGAAGGTGCTCTCGGCACCGGTGTTGCCGGTAAAGGTGTTGTCGGCGTGCTCGGCGGCAGCCATCATGCAGTCGCCGTAGATGTCGTTGCCGTCGATGGGGAAGCTGAGGGACTTTGCCCAGTCGATGGGCAGCGCCGGAGGAGCGGGGAGGTTGGCCGGTCGGACAAGGTTCTGCGTCGGGTGGCCGACCTTCATGGCCTGGCGGTCGACGAAGGTTGCGAACTTGTTGAGCCGCTCGAGGAAGACCTGTTTGGTGATGCGGTTGGTGGCCATGGCGTGGCCGTTGCTGGAGGCAGTGCTTCCGCTCGCGGCGGGGTTGGGGCTGGGGGAGGGGGTGTTTCCGGTGGTGGAGGGAGTGGTTCCAATGCTGGTCGTCGGCATGCTTGCTCCTTGTGTTGCGGCGTGCGTTATTCGAGCGTGGGTGTTGCGCGTGCTTCTACCGCGGCGGGGGTGTTGCGCCGTGGCGGGTTGCGGCGTGCGTTGCCGTGCTTGGCTACGGCGTTGCCCAATATAGTGAAAACGACTGAGGATTCGTATCCCGAAAGTTTTGATTTTTTCTTGAAGTCGGACTAACCAGGAGGGGGCGTGATCCGTCCCGGAGACGGCGTGTATCGGGCCGGGACAGCCGGGGGAAAGGGTCAGAAGATGGCGGTCTACAGGGATCCCGGGCCGCAGATCGTTCGGCTGCGCTTGGCGCAAGGGCACTTCGAACTTCCCACACCATGACACTTCAAGCTAGCGTGCGGACTCCAGCCTCATAACGCTTGCTATGCCTCTCGTTGTTCTGTGCGCGGGTCTGATCGAGATAGCCGGCGGCCCAGTCTTCGTCGCCTCGGCTGGCGCTGATGGCTGCCTGAAGGTGTTGCTGATAGAGGTCTGCCAGTGGGGTTGGCGTATCGCTGGATTGAGCGATCTCCTGGAAGAGGCGGGTGTCCTTCGCGCCGAGTCTGATGGTTGCCCCGGGTTTTTGCGGCGGGTTCAGCATCACCTTGCCGTAGTTGGCCATAAATGCGGACTGGAACAGGGCGCTGTTGATGGTGTCCAGGAAGACGGCCGGGTCGACGCCCCGCGACTCGGCGACGGTGAAGGCCTCGGAAAGCGCGGCGATCATGGAGGTGATGAGGAAGTTGCCGCCAAGTTTGACGGCGTTCGCCTGGCTGGGCCGCGCGCCGACGTGGGTGCTGCCGCGCGAGAAGGTTTCGAGCAGCGGCTTCACCTCGGCGATGGTCTTGGCGTCGCCGCCGAGCACGAGCCACAGCTTGCCCTCGGCGGCAACATTAGGGCGCCCGAAGACCGGGGCGCTCAGAAATCGCTGCCCGTGAGCGGCATGCTCGGCTTCGAGGCGGTCGGCGAGCGCGACGGAGATAGTCGAGAGCGAGATGTGGATGGCGTTGGCGGGGATCGCTTCGAGCGTCTTGTGGGCGAACAGAACGTCTTCGACGGCGTGGTCGTCGAAGAGCATGGTGAAGACGATGTCGGCGGCACCGGCCGCTTCAGCGGGCGTCGCCGCGAGCTTCGCGCCGAGGGCGACAAGGGGCGTCGCCGCGGCCGGGGTGCGGTTCCAGACGGTAACGGCCTGCCGCTTATCTACGAGTAGCTTCGCGATGGCGAAGCCCATCTGCCCGAGCCCGAGGAATGCGATGCGCATGAGAGATTCTCCTGTGGCTTCGATGCGTCTCGCTGCTGCGGGATGCAGGCAGCCGATGCAGGTGTCAGGCAGCGAGTTTGTTTCGGTCGAGGCGGATGGTCAGCAATGCCAGCGCCAGAGCTGCCACCGTAAGGCCGATGCTGGCGATGGGCAGGATGCGGTAGCCGAGCCCTGCCGTGATCAGAACTCCGCCGAGCGAGGCGCCTGTCGCGTTGCCGAAGTTGAAGGCCCCCTGGTTCAGCGTGGAGGCGAGGTTCGGTGCCTCGGATGCCTGGTCGACGATGCGCGATTGCAGCGGCGCACCGGCACCGAACTGGATCGCTCCCCAGATGAGGATCATCGCGATGCACGGGACGGCGTAGGGTTCGGCGGCCCACAAAACCGCCAACGCGGCAATCAGCACCAGGAGCGATCCGACGAGGAACGCCATCGGCCGCCAGTCCGAGAGCGCGCCGCCGGCCAGATTGCCGATGGTGATGCCGACGCCGAACATCAGCAGCGTCAGCGTTACGCCGTGAGGCGAGACGCCCGTGACGGTCAGCAGCATGGGCGCGACATAGGTGTAGACGCAGAAGAGCGATGCCGAGGTAAGGGTGCTCATGACCATCACCAGAACGACCTGCGGGCGGCGGAGGACGCGGAACTCATGGAGGAGGTTGCTCTTCCCGGCCTCCTGCGGATGGACGAAGAAGAATAGCGCCGTCGCCGCGGCGAGCCCGATGGGCACGATGGCCCAGAAGGCCGCGCGCCAGCCCAACGCCTGTCCGAGGGCGGTCCCAGCGGGAACTCCCATCACATTGGCCAGCGTCAATCCGGAGAACATCAGGGCGATGGCCTGCGCGCGCTGGTTCCGGGGCACGAGGTTCGACGCGACAACCGAGCCGATCCCGAAGAACGCTCCGTGGCAGAGCGCCGTGACCACCCGCGCGGCGAAGAGCAGGTTGTACGTCGGCGCTACCGCGCAGGCGAGGTTGCCCAGCGTGAAGACGCCCATCAGTAGCAGCAGCGCGCGTTTGCGCTCCAGGTGCGCCGTCGCCAGCGCGACCAGCGGAGCGCCGATGGTCACGGAAAGCGCGTAGCCCGTTACCAGCGCGCCTGCCTTGGGAATAGAGACGGAGAAGTCCGCCGCAAGGTTCGGCAGCAGCCCCATGATGATGAACTCAGATGTGCCGATGCCGAAGGCGGCAACGGCCAGCGCCATCAGAGGCGTGCGGGTAAGGATGTTGGCGGACTTGTGCGCTGGCGATGCCTCGCCGGTGGGAATGGGCATCACTTAAGTCTAGCCGAAGGCTGGCGGGGCGACAGGCGCGGGACTATCATTCCCGGTATGAAGTCGTTTGAGGAACTCCTCCGCGAGGCCGAGATCGCCCACGGCCACCTGTGCGCCGGCCAGATTCTTGGCGTGCGGATGGCCATGCTTGGCTGCGCGCGGTTGGGCATCGACGATCCGCGCGGTGTCGACCGCAAGCGGCTCGTGACCTTCGTCGAGATCGACCGCTGCGCAACGGACGCCATCGCGGTGGTCACCGGCTGCCGATTGGGCAAACGCGCGCTGAAGTTCCGCGACTGGGGCAAGATGGCCGCCACGTTTATCGACCTGAAGCCCGTGACCGGAGAGCAGCAGCGGGCCATCCGCATCGCAGCGCTGGAGTCGTCGAAGCAGCGCGCCCGCGAGCTCTACCTGGAGATCGAGGACAAGAACAAGCAGCAGATGCAGGCCTATCGAGAACTTCCCGACGCCGATCTCTTCTCCGAGCAATGGGTGCGGGTGCCGCTCCACGCGCGGGAGATGCCCGGCTTTAAGTCGCAGCGGATCGCCTGCTCGGTCTGCGGCGAGGGCATCAACTACGACCGCGAGGTGCTGGTGGAAGCGGACATCCTCTGCCAGGGCTGCGCCTCACCCGAGACGCGCTACTACCAGCCGATCTAGCCACGCCGCCTGTTATTCTCGCTAAGAAGCCGATGCCCGACAAAAACACCTTATACTACGGCGACAATCTGGAAGTGCTCCGGGGAGAAGAGGCCGATGGTCGCCCCTACATCGCCGACCAGTCCGTAGACCTTGTCTACCTAGATCCACCCTTCAACTCGCGCCAAGACTACAACGTCCTTTACAAGGAGAAGGACGGCGGCAGCTCCGCATCGCAAGTGACGGCCTTCAAGGACACCTGGGAGTGGAACGACGAATCGTCCCTTGCGTACCACGAGGTAGTCGAAGGTGGAGGCAAGGTTTCCGAGGTCTTACAAGCCTTCCGCAAGTTGCTTGGCGGCTCCGATATGCTGGCCTATCTCGCCATGATGTCGCAGCGGCTTGTGGAATTGCGGCGAGTTCTGAAATCCACCGGATCGATCTATCTCCACTGCGATCCCACTGCCAGCCACTACCTTAAGTTGCTGATGGATGGGGTCTTCGGTCCAGATGCATTTCGCAGCGAGATCACATGGAAGAGGAGCCATGCTCACAGCGATTCGAAGCAGGGCAGAAAAGGATTCGGAAATGTCGCGGACATTCTTCTCTACTACACAAAAAGCGAAAACTATACTTTCAATACCCAATTCATTCCGTACGAACAGGAATATATAGATAAGTACTACCGCTATCGTGACAGTGACGGTAGAAGGTACTGGCTGGACAATTTGACTGGCCCAGGCGGGGGAGCCAAAGGCAATCCTCTTTACGAAGTAATGGGCGTGTCGCGGCACTGGCGCTATAGCCGCGAGAAGATGGCCAAGCTGATTGAAGAAGGTCGAATCGTTCAAAGTAAGCCTGGCAACGTACCGCAATACAAGCGGTATCTCGACGAGATGCGTGGTGTCCCGGTGCAGAACATATGGACGGACATCAGTCCCATCAACATGATGGCTAAAGAGCGTCTGGGATACCCGACGCAGAAGCCAGAAGAACTACTGAACCGTATCCTCTCGGTTTCCAGTAATGAAGGCGACCTCGTTCTGGATCCCTTCTGTGGTTGCGGCACCGCGGTCCAGGTCTCTCAAAAGCTCAATCGCCGGTGGATTGGCATCGACATTACACATCTCGCCATCGGGCTGATTAAGAACCGCCTCGATACCACGTTCGGTGTTGGTATACGCCAGACTTATCAAGTAATCGGCGAGCCGAAAGACCTTGCCGGCGCGATTCAGCTTGCCGAAGAAAACAAGCACCAATTTCAAAATTGGGCTCTCGGTCTTTGTGGCGGAATACGATACGGGGAAGCTAACAAGGGTGCCGACCGCGGTATCGACGGGCGTCTCTACTTCTTGGAGTCCAAGGGTGGTGAGGCGAAACAGATTATCTTCTCGGTGAAAGGTGGCCGTAACATCGGTGTCTCCGAGGTCCGCGACCTCATTGGTGTGCTTCAGCGGGAGGGTGCCGACATCGGCGTTTATATCTCACTCGCGGAGCCCACCAAGCCCATGATCCGAGAGGCCGCGGAGGCTGGCTACTATACTTCCATAGATGGCAGCAAATACCCGCGTATCCAACTGCTGGGGATTGAAGGTCTCATGAGCGGGACGCAGCGTCTCGAACGGCCCCTCCACGTTTTGGATGTTACATTCAAAGCGGCTCCTCGTCACCGACCGAAACCCGCAACCAACCTTTCGCTTGACTTAGGTTGAGCGAAAGCCAGCCACGCTTACAGCCATGGCTGACGACCCGGGGAAAGGCGCGGTGCAGAGAAGTTGATCCTCTAATCTACACATGCACGAACCATCGCATAAATGTATCTCGCGACGGGTGGAGCTATCGGTACCCGCGATCAAACCGGTCATGATGGAACCGGCGGAACTCTTCGTGGCGAAGGAATTCCTGTCTGCGCACGAACGCCTCGTGGCGGCGAAACGCCTCGATGCGCTCGCGCTCGTAGAAGTCGTGCCGGGCGTACGGGCCGCCGACCCCGACGAATACCTCCTGCGCCTGCGCCTTTGTGGGAGCGGCAACGACGACCGCTCCAGCCAGAACTCCAACCGCGAGTACCTTTGCGACGATTGCCTTTACGTTTGCGATCTTCATGACCTTCCTCCGTACCGCACTGAACTGAACACGCATTCAGGACAGCGTGTTACGCGCAACTTTCGCGGCCCGCGGTGTTCGCGCCCCTTTCGCAATCAGCCGTTCTCGACGCGCGCCTTGATGTGGGCGTAGGCCGCCTCGATAAGCCTGCCCAGGGCCGCCTCGTCCGTCGCCGTTCCGACCCGCAGCTTCACATGGCGCATGAACTTCCCGCTGCCTTCGAGCAGTCGGCTCGGGTCGGGCAGAGACGCGCCGTGGAAGAAGCCCACGTTGACGTGTGACTTGAATGCATTGACGTAGCCGAAGGGCGCGTCTCCCAGGCAGGCGACCGGGCAGCCGTCATGCAGCAGCTCGCGCACCTCGTCTCCGCAGCCTCGCATCACCTCAAACCAGCGGCGGGCGATTGCCCCGAGCTCGCCGGGATGCTCATCCCATCAGGCATCGATGGCCGCATCGCGCTCGACACAGCCGTTCAATCGAAGCAGTTCTGATTTCATGGCCGTTTCCAACGCAACCTCGGCCGCGACAGTCTGCCTGTTCGCGGCCGCCTAGCTCTTTCAGGGCACTTTGAGAGCCTCCCTGTGGGTCCAGGGTGCGACACTCTCCTCATACTCCATCGGATCGCCGAAGCCCTCGGTCTGGACGCCGAGCTGGCGCAGAGCCTCGAGCGCCATCAACCGGCGGTGCGCGTTGAAGGTCATGATGTGAGCGAAGACGCCGCCGTAGGTGAAGGTCTCCGCCGGTTCGCACAGAGCATCCACAAAGACATCGTCCCAGCCGGCGCGGTTGCGCACTTCGCAAAGGATGCGATGCAGCGCCGCGTCCGTCGCTTCGAGCCGTTCGAGCATCGCCCGCGGAGTACGCCGCGATGGCGGCGAACCGTTCATATCCATATCGGTCCCGGAGAGCGCCGCAGTCCAAACCTCCTTCGTGAAGACGATGTTCTCCAGCAACTGCCTGAGGGTCTTGTTCGACTCCCGCCAGGGCAGCAGTTCGACAACCGTGGCCAGCGGCCGGTCCAGTTGGTCGTCCGTCAAAGTTGCGGCGTACTCCAGCAAACGCCGCGTGTGCCAGGAGTCGTTGCCTGCGAAACGATCGAATAGATCCATGTCTTTTCCTCCTCTGGTGGTGGAATCAATTGCGGAACCGGGTGCAAGGAAGTGGATTCCACTGGCAGCCGGCAGATGAAAGTGCGGATCGCGCATGCGACGGTAGAGGCTGGGGGAGCTGCGGAAGGCCCTTCGGAAGGCGCGAGTGAACGCCTCCAGCGAACCGTAGCAGGCGTCCAGGGCAATCTCCGTGACTGAACTTCCCGTACGCCCCAGTTGATAGGCCGCCCGTTCCAGCAGGAGCCGCCGCCGCATGGCCGCCGGAGTCTCTTCGACCGCCGCCCGGAATAGCCTGTGGAACTGCGTACGGCTCCGGTGCGCCTGCCGCGCAAGGTCCTGCGTTCTGGCGGGAGCGTCGAGAGAATTCCCCACGATTGCAGCGAGCCGGTTTGCCGTATCCTGACCATCCGCTTGATCCATGCGCAGTGCCCCTCAACTTGAGCGAATCATAGATTGAGCGAATCATAGACCGAAGATGCCACGGCGCGCCTGATCGTCCGTACCAATCTTTCAATTTGCAAGTGGCTCAGCGCGATGGACCGGATAAATGGCAGTCGAGAGCATCGGTGGGCGCAGGACTTGATCGATATCCGGACTCATGTAACACTTTTCCTATCGTGATTCCGACCGGCCATTTCGTACACACCTCAAGCGCCTCCCGGCGCTGTACGTCGATGCGCTGTTGTTGTAGCTAGTCCCTTCCGCGATCAAGCTCCCACCTCAAAATTAACAGCCGCCACAGCCCGATTCTCGGCGCTGTTCGGCGACCATCCATAGCTCCCTCAGGAGAATCTCATGCCCTCGCAGACATCCGCAAAGAAGCCCATTCTCTCACTTGATACCTTGTCTCTCGATACCTGGGCCGTGATCCTCTCGCTTGCCCTCGCCCTCTTCGTTCGCTTCGGCATCATCAAGTCCGTCACCTGGTAGTTCCTTACCCCTAGGAGAAACCCATGTCCGTCTCGACAACCCTTCCCGACCTGCGCGAGAGCTATCCGCCGCATGCTCCCCATGCCGTTCCAGAGCAGAAGACCTCGCTCCTCGGACTCATCCCCGGCATCCTTCTGCTCTTCGCGGTCGGCTTCGCCGGCAAGTTCGTCGAGCACGCCATCAATACCTATACCAAGGCGCACCGCATCACCTTCCCGAACATCGAGTACGTCCTGTGGGCGATCGTCTTCGGCATCGTCATCGCGAACACCGTCGGTCTGCCGAAGCTCTTCCGTCCGGGCGTCGCGACGTATGAGTTCTGGCTGAAGGCGGGCATCATCCTGCTGGGCGCGCGGTTCCTCATCGGGGACATCCTGAAGCTCGGCGGCATCTCGCTGGCGCTGGTGGCCGTGGCCTTTACGCTCTCGCTGGCATTCATGACGTGGCTGGGCAAGGCCTTCGGGCTCGGGCCGAAGCTGACGACGCTGCTGGCGGTGGGCTCGTCGGTTTGCGGCGTCTCCGCAATCATCGCGACCGAGGGCGCGATCGACGCCGACGAGCGCGACACCTCGACTGCCATCGCAGCGATTCTCGCGCTCGGCGCGCTGAGCCTCTTCACCTTCCCGCTGATCGGACACGCGCTGCATATGTCCGACCACGCCTACGGCATCTGGGCTGGGTTGGCCGTGGACAACACGGCTGAGGCGACGGCCGCCGGGGCGCTCTACTCCGGCGAAGCAGGCAAGTACGCCGTGCTGGCCAAGACCTGCCGCAACGCCCTGATCGGGTTCGTGGTGCTGGGCTATGCGATCTCGTGGGCGCGCAAGGGGCTGGCCAGCGCCGCAAACCAGGCGCAACTGAAGAACAAGGCCGCGTTCCTGTGGGCGAAGTTCCCGAAGTTCGTGCTGGGCTTCCTGCTGATCTCGTTTCTGGCGACGCTGGGCACGCTCGACC
>Ga0116226_10003646_pt1 | contig 13570 bp, 10 predicted proteins | sample S1TSphfallax_FD_89692 | JGI IMG/M metagenome (GOLD analysis project Ga0116226, IMG submission 89692) | Host-associated microbial communities from peat moss isolated from Minnesota, USA - S1T2_Fa - Sphagnum fallax MG | ecosystem: Host-associated > Plants > Peat moss > Unclassified | place: USA...
AAAAAAATAATGAACGTAAAGACCAGTAATATTAATAATTGCCCATAACAACCAAACCCAAAACCTGATTTTTGAATGCTGAAAAATATCTTGTTGAATCTGAATTAACCCCCATAAAGATAAAGTAATTAACAACATCGGTAGAGTGTAATGTCTCGCTTCTTGGGAAAGATAAACAGCAAAAGGAGAAATAGCCATGACTAACCCCGCCATTATTCCCGATGTTGGGGAAAAGGCGAGTCGGTTAACTGCGTAAATTGCTAAAATTGAGCTAATACCACATAACATGGGAAATGAGCGTAACTTTGCTATCCACTCTGTACCCAAGGGATGTAACCACCCCAGCCAACTGTACATGATGCAAAAAAACAAAGGAGGATGCGTTGACTGGTTGGCGAGATTTTCAGCTATTTGAGCGCAGCTGACTCCTGGTTGAAACCGAAATATCTGCTCTACCTGATTCAGGGGAATTACTCTATCTAAAGGCAAATCATGAAAATTTTTACCTAAACTAAAGATAGCTGTAGTTACTTCGTCCATCCAGAGAGGTTTTAAGTCTAAATCCCAAAGACGAAAAATTGCTCCCAGTGTGATCGCTCCCACTAAGCCGAGATAATGTAGATAAATTCTGTGTTTTTTCATGACTGAAATAATACAACCATCTTTAGCCGAAAATTTAGCAGCAGGTATTAGAGAAATCCGTAATAGCCTTCGTCTGGGACAAAAGCAGATGACAGATTGGCAATCGGGATCATTAGCAGTTTCCGCAGTTCCCGGTGCTGGTAAATCTACAGGTATGGCGGCTGGAGCCGCAATTGCGATCGCCCAACAATATACACACAGCCATACAGAAGTTCCCCATTCCCGCAAACAGCTAATAATCGTCACTTTTACTCGTTCTGCTGCTGCTAATATTAAAGTAAAAATCCGCGCTTATTTAAAAAAATTATCATTACCTCAAATAGGATTTACCGTCTACACCCTACATGGTTTGGCATTAAATATTGCTAGTCGCCATCCTGAGTTATCAGGTTTACAGTTGGATAATGTGACATTAATCACTCCCAATCAGAGCCACCGATTGATTCGTACATCAGTGGAACAATGGATTACTAAACATCCAGGACTATACTCCCGATTACTGGAAGGTCTAGAATTTGACAGTGAAGAAACAGAACGGCTCCGTCGTCAGTCAGTACTGCGAACAGAAGTATTACCCGACCTGGCTTATACAGTGATTCATGAAGCTAAAAGTTCTGGGATTACAGTAGAAAAACTCAAAAATTGGAGTCAAGAAATAACTACAGATAAATATTCAATTCTACGTATAGCATCAGGATTATATGCAGAATACGAAAACCTGATGAAATCCCGTGACTTTATCGACTATGACGATATGATTCTGGCCGCTTTACGGGTGGTGAAAAATGAAAACGCCTGTTATGTAGAACAAAAGCAAGTTTTCGCCGTGTTTGAGGACGAAGCTCAAGATTCCAGCCCTTTGCAAACTGAACTTTTAGAAACTTTGGCTAGTGGAACAGGGGAAGTGAATTTGGTCAGGGTAGGCGATCCTAATCAAGCGATCAACTCCACTTTTACTCCGGCTGACCCGATTTATTTTCGGAGATTTTGCCTAGATTGTGGTTCGACTGAACGACTGGCGACGATGGACCAAGCTGGTCGGAGTACTAATATTATTATTCAAACAGCTAATTTTGTTGTGGGATGGGTAAATAGCCAGTGGTCGGACACCCTGAAAAAGGATCAATTACCATTTCGCGAGCAACTAATTCGTCCTGTTGACCCTGACGATCCCCAAGCAAACGCCAATCCTGCTCCTGTGGGTAGAGGGTTAGAATTGTATAGTCCCCGTGATATTCATCATACCGTCGAGTTGTTGGGAGTAAGGCTGGTCGATTTATTTACCCAACAACCTCAAGCTTGCGCAGCAGTATTGGTGAGAGAAAATCGTCAGGGAAGATGGTTATCTCAAGCTCTCGTGGGTATATGTGAAGAACATAAAATTAAACTTTACGATGTCAGCGAACGCGAGCGTCGCTCCCATGTTCCTCAAGAAATTTTGACATTATTGCAATTTTGTGATCGCCCCCATTCCCCTGATTATCTCAAAGCTGCTCTCAATGTCCTCGTAGAACGCCAATTAATTCCTACCCAAGACATTAATACCCTCGCAGTCCTACCAGAAGAATTTTTATATCCAGGTCCGATAGCTGCTCCTCAACCAGATACAGTCCAAAAAGCAGCCCACTTATCTCGTAGTTTACTCCGTGCTCGGCTGGAACTTCCTTTGTACCAACTCATTTCTTTTCTGGCTTTGACTTTAAATTATGACCAAGCAGAACTGGCGACTGCGGATAAACTGGCGGAGCGAGTCAACCAACAAATTGCGGGGAATAGTTCTATGGGAGCTATGCTACAGGCTTTAAGTGAAATTGTGACTTCCGAACGTTTTGAACCTGTGGAAACGGAAAATTTAGAAGAGCAATATACTCAACAGGGTCAATTGACAATTATTACTATGCACAAAGCCAAAGGGTTAGATTGGGATTATGTATTTTTACCTTTCCTCCACGAAAACTTAATTCCTGGTAAATCTTGGGTTCCTCCTCAAAGCCAGTTTCTTGGTGGATTTACATTATCAGAAGTAGCTCGCGCCCAAATTCGTGCTAAGTTGCATCACGATACACAGAAAATACTCGATGTTAATCAGGCTTGGGAACAGGCAAAATATTTGAAAATTGCTGAAGAGTATCGCCTATTCTATGTTGCTATAACTAGAGCTAAACAGCTTTTATGGATTTCCGCTGCTCAACAAGCACCATTTACATGGAATAAACCGAATAATTTGCAATCTTCACCACCTTCTCCTGTATTTATAGCATTAAAACGCCAATTTCCCGAAAATGTGGTCAATTTACCCCTACCATTCCGTCGTAAATAATACAATAAACGCACTAAAGTGCATCAGGATCTAGATTAAATGCCCTTAATTTAGCAATCAACTATACTGTAAGAGGGCGATTTACAACTTTGCGAGCGTTTTATTAAATCAAATTATGAGTAACATTCCCCAAATAGGACAACCAGCTAGAGATTTTTCGCTTCCTGACCAGAGCAATGGCCAAGTTAGTCTGAGTGATTTTAGTGGTCAATGGCTAATTTTGTATTTTTATCCAAAAGATGACACACCCGGTTGTACTACAGAAGCTAAAGACTTTAACGATTTAGTCAGTGAATTCAATACTCTAGGAGCCAAAATCGTGGGTGTCAGTCCCGATTCTAGCAAGTCTCACGGCAAATTCATTAACAAGCATAATCTCGAAATTACTCTTTTAAGCGATCCAGAACATCAACTTATAGAAGCGTATGCTGCTTGGCGCTTAAAGAAATTTATGGGGAAAGAATATATAGGAGTAGCACGTTCCACGTTTTTGATTTCACCAGAGAAAACCATCGTTTACACTTGGCCTAACGTTAAAACTAAAGGTCATGCTCAAGAGGTATTAACAAAATTGCAAGGACTGGTAGGTTCTTGAATGATAATTGATTTAAACTTATATAAGTATATTGAATTTAGCCAAGCTAATACAATTTCTGCAATACTTAGAAGAAAGATTTAAATTAAAAAAAGTAAATTTATGATAGCTAACTCACACCCCAAAAAACCTGTATTTGGGTTAGTTATGAATGGTACGGATTTTATTTTTCTGAAACTAACGCAGGTGAATCAACCAAAATATGGTTTATCTGACCAATTTTCCTTGTTGAGGCGGGAAAATGAAATTTATCAAGTTCTAAGAATATTTAAGAAAATCAGCCAAGTTTTGAGTTAATCATGTCAATTCGTCCCATCTACCTTGATTGTCACGCTACTACGCCTGTTGATGAAAGAGTAATAGCAGCAATGCTACCTTACTTTACTGAAAAATTCGGCAATCCAGCCAGCATTAGCCACGTTTATGGTTGGGAAGCGGAAGCTGCTGTTAAACAAACACGAGAAGTATTAGCAGCTGCGATTAATGCTTCACCAGAAGAAATTATTTTTACTAGCGGAGCTACAGAAGCAAATAATTTAGCGATTAAAGGTGTAGCGGAAGCTTATTTTTCTCAAGGTCAGCATATTATTACTGTAGCTACAGAACATAAAGCTGTTCTTGACCCTTGTGAATATTTAAAAAATTTGGGTTTTGATATTACTGTTCTCCCGGTACAAAAAGATGGTTTGATCGATCTAAATCAATTGCAGAAAGCTTTGCGTCCTGAGACGATTTTAGTATCTGTAATGTCTGCTAATAATGAGATTGGTATTTTACAACCAATAGCTGAAATTGGCGCAATCTGCCGCGATCGCCAAATTATTTTCCATACAGATGCAGCCCAAGCTATTGGTAAAATCCCTTTAGACGTGGAAGCCATGAAAATTGATTTAATGTCTTTGACGGCTCATAAATTATATGCACCCAAAGGGATTGGCGCATTATACGTCCGCAGACGCAACCCCAGAGTTCAGCTAGCTCCTCAACAACATGGTGGGGGACACGAACGAGGAATGCGTTCTGGTACTTTATACACACCCCAAATAGTTGGCTTCGGGAAAGCTGTGGAAATCGCCTATGCAGAAATAACCACGGAAACCCAACGCGTAACTGAACTTAGATATAAATTATGGTCTTGGCTGAAGACGTTGACCGGGATTCATTTGAATGGACATCCAACTCAACGCTTGGCCGGAAATTTGAATATCAGTATAGAATCCGTGGATGGTGCAGCACTTGCTTTAGGATTACAGCCAATAGTTGCTGTATCTTCTGGTTCTGCTTGTACCTCAAAGAGTACTACACCTTCCCACGTTCTTACCGCACTTGGACATCCAGATAAGTTGGCTTATGCTTCTGTACGTTTTGGTATCGGTAGGTTTAACACAGAAACAGAAATTGACCAAGTTGGACAACAGGCGATCGCGACTATTGAAAGTCTACGTCAACAGATCAGCTGATTAATAGGGATGAGAATCAATTCTCCCTTTGTCCACACTCCGGAGATAATAACCTGTTGTTGGTCTGTCTCTCAAGTTGAAAGTGTCTCCTCTTCTAACTTTCCAAATTTTATAGCCAGAAAAAGTCAGTGGAGTGCGGGATCGACATACTTCAGGGGGATGATCGCCCAAGACAAAATAAACAGGACCATTACCCATGACTTTAGCTAAACCATTTCTGTCGATAACTATGGAAGTTTCTTCACTCACTGCTATACCCAAAACGCTGCGAGCTACACCATCTTGAATCTGACGAGCAATGAAAGCCATCAAGCGACCCATTCTATCTCGTTGCTGAAAATGAGTATCGATAATTGTTCCTTGAAGATGCTTCCATGCGAAAAAATTGTAAGTAAATGTGATCTCACGGTAAGGGTCAGCCAGTGCGTCTCTGGATTCAAGGTGGTTAGGGGTAGAACAAGCATTGTAAATATATTCGCTTTGAATCATCGCACCTGCACTAGTACCACCGATCCCACCTCCTTGTAAGTAAACTGACTCTACCGCAGCTTTTAACTTTGTGTTTTTCCAATTGCGAATATATTGACATTGGTCCCCACCAGCAAAGAAGATGACTCCAGCATTTCTCACCTTATTTACTATCTCCGACCTATTGGCATCTTGCTGGTTACGTACCAACAAAGTTTCTACGGAATTTACGCCTCTCATGCGATAAATCAGTGAATTGTAGCTATCATCACCGGCCGCTCGAATCACCACAACATTAACTTTGTCAGGGCCCTTAGTCCGCACTTGATTAACCATCCATTGAATTGCATCAGCTACATCTGGTCCACCTCCACCCAAGTTATAGATGGGTCCACCCCAAGCTTGATTTCCCCCAGGATTTTCCCATCTACTAGTAGGATATAAACTACTAGCAAGACGACCATTGATGTTACGCTTCTGGCTAGTTTCGGCAAAGTAGATCAGGATGCCTGCTATAATCAACAGCAGCGCCACCACAATTTGGAACAGCTTTGTCATAAGTCTGCCCTCTGGATAGTACTGCACTCATAGTCAAATTTCCCATTTGAGAGTAGAAATTCAAAGCGTACAGCCTTGGTAGCGGAATAATTGAGCATTTAAGCCTGATTGTGGTTATTTTTCCCTATTTTCTCCAGTTTTTGCTGGTTTTCTGCTACCACTTGACTAGCGATCGCTCTTTTATCACTCGCTCATACACAGACTGCGTTTCTAAAGCCAATTGGGACCAATTAAATCGTTGGCACAAGTCGTTATAAGCATGGTCTACTAAGTGTTGTTGATAATCGGGATTTTGTAAAACTGACAAAATTCCCCAAGCTAAAGATTCTGGGTTATTTGCTTGAGTAATCACCCCTGTTTTACCATGTTGTACCACTTCTGGAAAGCCACCAGTATCAGAAACTACAACAGGAACACGAGAAGCAAAACTTTCTAAGGCAACAATACCGAAGGGTTCATAAAGGCTAGGAAACACTGCACAGTCAGCCACAGTTTGAAATTTATCCAAGTATTCGTCAGAGAGGAAACCAGTAAAATAACACTTATGCCAAATACCTAAATCCCAGGCTTGACGTTTTAACTCCTCAGTTCTACCACCTCCAATAAACACAAATTTAACGTTACCTCCCATTTTGGCCAATATGGAAGGAGCAGCATCAAGTAATACGGGTATGCCTTTTTCATAGGTCATTCGACCGAGATAATAAACAATTTTTTCTTCATCCGCAGCAAACTGACGGCGAAATCCCTGAGCATAAAAATCTTGCTGTTGCCGTTTTTTTTCGGGGCGAATACCGTTATAAATCACATCGATTTTATCCCAAGGGCTGTGTAGAACTCTGGCTACTTCCTGGCGCATATAATGGCTACACACTACAATTCGCCAAGCGTTATAAGCTAATGAGTTCTCTTTATCATTAATATATGATTGGGTACTATTATGAATACCGTTGTAGCGCCCATGCTCTGTAGCGTGAATTGTGGCAATTAGAGGAATTTTAAATCTTTCCTTCAAGGCGATCGCTCCATCCCCTACTAACCAATCATGAGCATGAACTAAATCAAAATCTGCTTGCGACAGCACCAGTTCACCCCCATAATGCCCTATACTTGCGTTGAGGTTAACCACCCAATGTAAAAAATCATTCCCTGAGGAGACAGATACTCGATGCACATGAATACCTTCAACCAATTCATACAGGGCTGCTTGACCAAATTCTGGGGTAATCAGGTGAATTTCATCTCCCAGCTTTACTAGTTCAGGATATAGTTCAGAGACATGACGGGCAATTCCCCCGACTATCCTGGGTGGAAATTCCCAACTCAGTACTAGTATCTTCATTCATTCGACTCCCCAATAATTGACAAAAATCTCAAAATCTCTATTTATCTCAAAATACTACTCCGACAAACAGTTTTTGAAATCAGAAATTAGGATGGGGTGCTGGAACTATAGTGTTATATTATACAATATGAAAGGCTAGCTACTGAGAAATAAATATACTGCTGAGATTCTCAGTGATTGAGTTGACAGTTGATTATCAATATCTCTTCTCAGAGATTTGACTATTGATTCACTTGCATAAACTGTTAATTCAAAAAAAACCTCATTCTTCAGAGATATTGACAATCTCCTTCCAGGCTCGTTACGATATTCTTTATAATCGGAATATAACTAAAATTAATTATGAATAGGCGCACTTCTATTATCTAGATAATATCGAGAAATAACCAGATTTTTCCTCATCCCTAAGAAATAAATTCGTTTTTCTTCTACTCAAAAACTTCATTCTTTAGAGGGATGAAAAATTCTGGCAGTCCCCGTTACGATATTCTTAATAATAGAAGTGTAACTAAAATTAATTATGAATAGGCACACTTCTACTATCTAGATAATATCGAGAAATAACCAGATTTTTCCTCATCCCTAAGAAATAAATTCGCGCTTAAGCTCTATTTATTGTTGATCTAAACGCAAAACCGCCATAAATGCTTCTTGAGGTACATCTACAGTTCCCACAGCCTTCATCCGCTTTTTACCTTTTGCTTGTTTCTGTAGGAGTTTCTTTTTGCGGCTGATATCACCGCCGTAGCACTTAGCTAATACATCTTTCCGGAGAGCAGGTATATGTTCACTGGCGATGACCTTACTACCAATAGACGCTTGGATTGGCACTTTAAATTGATGTCGGGGGATCAATTCCTTCAGTTTCTCCGCCATAGACCGACCAAGAGCATAAGCTTTATCTCTGTGGACAATCATCGCTAAAGAATCTACAGGATCACCGTTAATCATAATATCCAACTTAACTAAAGGATTTTCCCGATAGCCAATCAAATGATATTCCATAATGGCGTAACCTCGCGATCGCGACTTCATTTGGTCAAAAAAGTCAGTTACAACCTCCGCCAAAGGAATCTCGTAAGTGAGTGTAGTTCGACCTTGGGTTAGATATTTCATATCCTTGAAAACACCACGACGATTCTGCGACAACTCCATCAAAGTGCCAACATAGACTTCTGGGGTAATCATTTCCACTTTGACATAAGGTTCTTCTATTCTTTCGCGGTCATTGGGAGCAGGTAAGTGGCTGGGATTATCAATGTATAGTTCTTCCCCTTTGAGAGTAATCACTTTATAAACTACTGAAGGAGCTGTAATGATCAAATCTAGGTTATATTCTCGCTCTAAGCGTTCTTGCACAATTTCCATGTGCAGCAAACCCAAAAACCCACAACGGAAGCCAAATCCCATAGCGCTGGAAGTCTCTGGTTCATAGTGTAATGCAGCATCGTTGAGTTCCAGCTTTGCCAAAGCGTCCCTCAAGTCTTCAAACTGGTCTGCATCGATGGGGAACATCCCACAAAATACCATAGGATTAGCTTCTGTATATCCTGGTAGCGCTTCTGTAGCTTTGGCGTTAGCGAGGGTAATCGTATCTCCTACTCTGGCATCAGCTACCGCTCTAATAGAAGCGGCTAAATAGCCCACTTCTCCCGCATGTAGTTCTAGTACTTGTTTTTGTGTGGGAGACAGTACGCCTATTTCATCAATTACGTATTCTTTACCCGATGCCATTAAGTAGACGCGATCGCCTGTTTTCAGATTACCGTCCATTACGCGAAAATAGACAATAACACCACGATAGCTATCATAGTAACTGTCAAAAATAAGCGCTCTTAGCCGTTGGTTAGCTTTATCCGGTGCTGGTGGAATTCGCGCTACAACTGCTTCTAAAATTTCCTCAATCCCAATACCTTCTTTCGCAGAGGCTAGAATAGCTCCACTACAATCTAAACCAATAATTTCCTCAATTTCCCCAATTACTCTTTCTGGTTCAGCCCCGGGTAAATCAATTTTATTCAACACCGGAATAATTTCCAGATTGTGTTCCAGTGCTAAATAGACATTAGCTAAGGTTTGAGCTTCTACACCTTGGGATGCGTCTACGACCAATAATGCGCCTTCGCAAGCTGCCAACGAGCGGGAGACTTCATAGGAAAAATCTACATGTCCTGGTGTATCAATTAAATTTAGAACATATTGTTGACCATCTTGAGCTGTGTAATTCATCCGGGCAGCTTGCAGCTTAATTGTAATGCCACGCTCCCGTTCCAAGTCCATATTGTCGAGAAACTGTTCCTTCATCTGTCGGTCTTCTACAGTGCCTGTAGCTTGTAGCAAGCGATCAGCAAGGGTGGATTTCCCGTGATCAATGTGGGCAATAATACAAAAATTGCGAATGCGAACTGCGGGAACGTCAGTCATATAACAGTTTTGTGCTTAAGCAGCAGCGAAAAATTAAGGCTATTCACTTAATGTATTTTAGTCCTTTCTTGTCAAAGGTAACAGCGAACTCTCTAACAGAGAATCTGAGTTTTGTTTTATATGCTATTATAGCGGCCTATAGCACGATAGGTTAAATCAGCCTGTTAGTTTGGTACTATTTTCAGGAAACTAGATATAGCTACACTTTTTACGTAATCGTGAGAGTGAATATAGTTTCCTTTTAGGAAAATATCGTCTGCTTGCAATCATTTATTTTAGACAAAACACTTTCCCTCACTATGTAAACCCATGAATATACAAGAAAATCCTGCCGATGCAGCTCACAGAAAAGCTGATAAGGTGGAAATTGCTGTCCGGTTAGATTCCGAATTAATAGAGCAAATTCAGCATCTTACCAACGACCCCAGTAAAGTAATTGAGGTGGCAATCCGCCAATGGTTGCGGGGCGATATACTTAGAGACGACGAACTAACCCGCACTCCAGTACGTACTCCTGTTCCGCCTCGTGGTGAGTGGAATGATTAGAGGTAGTAATTGTGGGTGTATAATAGTACGGAATGTAAAAAAATGTAAAATTTAGGGTGTTAGATTCTAGAAAAGTCAAAAATACATAATTTATAACGTGAAAGCTGTAAAAGTTTATGCCAGAATTTAATCAGCTTTAGTACAACCACGGTGGAAGGCAACTGTCTATCCAACTCTATTAAATGACTATTACTGCTAACACCCAATCGACAAACTTACTTCCTCAGAATTTGGCATCTGGGCCCCGATGTACTGATGGATTATGGCTGACTCTGGGAGCTGAGTTAGTATATACCCAAGATACTTCCGGGCGCTATCTTACTTTTGCTTGGCAACATAGCGAAGCTTTCGGTTTAGGAACTGAGATAATAGTTGACCAGTTAAATCAGGAGGAAGAAAAATTTACTCCGGTTGATCGAGACGCTTACTTAGAGCAATTACACGGAGTTTTAACAAGTTTAGTTCCTTCTAAGGTGGAATTTAGTTTTAACTGTAATCAGCAGTTATTAGAGTTGGAATTGACAATTACGCCTATTATGCCGCAGCTAGGTCAAGCCGCAACCATAGTCTTAGTTATGGGTAGGTTGTTATCCACTAAAACTGGTTCTAGTGAAGTGAACCGGAAAACAAAAATACCTACAGTTCTAGATCTAGCTTTACGATCCCAGCGACACCAAAAATTATTAAACTAAATTATCAGAAATATCAGACGGACTCTAGATCCAGAGATTATTTGGCAGCAAACAGCTGATAGTTTAGGTAAAGCACTAAACTTGTCTCATTGTATTATTTGTCCCTATCAACCTCATAACTCGAAATTACAAGTTATTGCTGAATATCATCACCCCGATATTAAGTCTGTGCTGGGTTCAGAAATAGGAATAGCCACAGAATCCGTATTTGCCCAGGTTTTAGCGACTTTAGAACCAAGATTGATCGAGACACCTAGTTATATCAACAATCTCCACCAGACAATGCTGGTAGTTGCTACTTCTTATCAAGAACAGGCCAACGGGTTAGTTGCTTTCAATTTAGTTAATGAGTGCTTACCTTTGACTCCATCTGAATTAGACCTCGCGAAAGAAGTAGGAGACCAAATAGGAACGGCGATCGCTCATGCTAATCTCTACAAGGAATTAGAAGCAGCTCGACAAAAAGCCGAAGATGCTTCTCGCTTAAAAAGTCATTTCTTAGCCAGTGTGTCTCATGAAATCCGTACCCCCCTGAATGGCATAATTAATTTTTTACAATTTGCCTTAGATGAGGATATGGCAGATACTCTGGAAGAACGCAACTTATTTTTAAATGACGCTCATAAACTATCGCTTCACTTACTAAATGTTCTCAATGACATTTTAGACATCGCTAAAATAGAAGCAGGAAAAATGGAAATCAGTTCTGCTCCAGTAGAACTAGGTCAGCTATTTAGCAAAGTCGAAACCTCCACCCGTCCTCAAGCCGAAAAGAAAAATCTCAGCTTTCATATGTATATGCCTAGCACCTCTGAGCCTATTCTTGTCCAAGGCGATGACCAACGCTTATTGCAAGTTATGCTCAATCTGGTAGGTAATGCTATTAAGTTTACTGATGAAGGTAGTATAATTATCAGTGTTGATTTAATTATTAGAAAGGGTAGACATAAATCTCCTGGAATGGTAAAAGTCCGTGTGATAGATACAGGTATTGGTGTTTCTTTAGAGAAGCAAAGTAAGTTATTTCAATTGTTCTCTCAGGTAGATGGTTCTCTCACTCGTCAATACGGAGGTACTGGGTTGGGATTAACTATATCTCAAAAGCTGATAGAAGCAATGGGTGGGGAAGTAAACTTCTTTAGCTTGGGTGAAGGACTCGGTTCTACAGTAACATTTACAGTACCGTTATATCAAAAACCATACATGAATTCTGCTAGTGAGAGCGAATTAGGTGGTATACATGCTGTGAAATCAGCGAATAACTAGTAAGGTAAGGTGTAGGGATATAAAACGAAGAATATTTTTTATGACCTCTGTGGATGTTGACAAACATAAAAAAGCGAGAGCGCTCAAACCAGGTAGCCGTCGTCCCGCTAAAGAACTTTGTAGTGAATGTGGATTATGTGATACATACTACATCCACTATGTCAAACAAGCCTGTGCCTTTATCAATCAGCAAATTAGTAAATTAGAGTCATTAGTACATCAACGATCTCGCAATTTAGATAACCAAGATGAACTCTACTTTGGAGTTCATCAGCAAATGTTCGCAGCACGTAAACAGCAACCTATAGAAGGCGCACAATGGACGGGTATTGTTAGTAGCATCGCTATAGAAATGCTGAATCGAGGTCTAGTTGAAGGTGTTGTTTGTGTAAAAAATACTCCAGAAGACCGCTTCCAACCTATGCCCATTTTAGCTCGTACTCCAGAAGAGGTAATGGCTGCACGAGTCAATAAACCAACTCTTTCCCCCAACCTTTCTGTCTTAGAACAAATAGAATCATCAGGGCTTAATCGGTTATTGGTGATTGGTGTGGGTTGTCAAATTCAAGCACTACGGGCTGTAGAGCAGAAATTAGGGTTAGAAAAGTTATACGTCTTAGGTACACCATGCGTAGACAATGTGACGCGGGCTGGGCTACAAAAGTTTTTGGAAACTACTAGTCGTTCGCCTGATACTGTTGTGCATTATGAATTTATGCAAGATTTTCGCGTTCATTTTAAGCATGAAGATGGTTCAGTCGAAACAGTACCCTTTTTTGGGTTAAAGACTAATGTGCTCAAAGATGTGTTTGCTCCTTCCTGTATGAGTTGCTTTGATTATGTTAATTCTCTTGCAGACCTAGTTGTGGGATATATGGGCGCACCTTTTGGTTGGCAATGGATTATGGTCAGAAATGATACGGGACAAGAAATGCTAGATTTGGTGCAGGACCAGTTAGATACTCAGTCTGTCATTTCTAGAGGCGATCGCCATGCTGCAGTGCAACAGAGTATACCTGCTTACGACCAAGCCCTGACTTTGCCTATGTGGGTAGCAAAACTAATGGGCTTAGTCATTGAAAGAATTGGACCATTAGGTTTGGAATATGCTCGATTTTCCATAGATTCCCACTTCACCCGTAATTACTTATATGTGCAGCGGAATCATCCAGAAAAGCTAGAAACGCAAGTTCCTGATTTTGCCAAGAAAATTGTCGCCCAATACAAACTACCCAAATAACCCTTTACTCCCCC
>Ga0116226_10003647_pt1 | contig 13569 bp, 18 predicted proteins | sample S1TSphfallax_FD_89692 | JGI IMG/M metagenome (GOLD analysis project Ga0116226, IMG submission 89692) | Host-associated microbial communities from peat moss isolated from Minnesota, USA - S1T2_Fa - Sphagnum fallax MG | ecosystem: Host-associated > Plants > Peat moss > Unclassified | place: USA...
ATATGGGACCCGTATGGGTGGGGTAAATGCGGAAGAATCTTGAGAGAGATGAGCCGGATTCTCGTTGGACAAATTCTGAAGTTATTGCCTGGGTTAAAAGAAACGGAGTCTTAGATGAGGCCCGTGACGACGGTAACAAAGACAAGCAGGTCCAGAAGCCTCCAAGACCGTTTAAAGGCCCTGAGTAAACAAGCAGTCTATGTAGGTATACCTACTACAACCGCTCAAGATCGAGACGCTCAACTAATTAAAATAGCTTCTGGAAGCAAGAATAAAAAGCGCAGAGGTAGAGCCGCTACGGTTTTTGTTGCTAATGACATTAACAATGCTGAAGCTCTTTATTTATTTAGTAAGGGTTCTCCGGCAACAAGACAACCTCCCCGTCCTGTAATAGAGCCTGCCATCTCTGCTCCAGAAAATGCTAAAGCTATTTCATACGAAATAGCTCAAGCCTCTAAAACCTTCTTGAATGGAGATGCTACAGAGGCTAATAAGAGACTTAAGAGAGCCGGGATCGCTGGGTCAAATGCCTCTAAGAGGTGGTTTACAGACTCACGCAACGGGTGGGCACCAAATAGTCCTCTTACTATAGCTTTAAAAGGCTCCAATCGTCCTGGTATAGATACAGGAGCTATGAGAGCAGCTATTACCTACGTAACTAAGGTAGACTCATGATAAATCCTGGAAATAGTGCTTTAGCTAATGATTTTAAATTCGATGAACTTTATCATGGAACTAGTCCCGCTAAAGCTCATCAAATTTCTAGAGAAGGCCTTAGAGCTAACGGTGGATTAAATGGCAAAGAAGCTCATTTAACTACTAGACGAGAAATGGCTGAAACATACGCAGAAGGAAATCATCATGGTAGAAAAACTTCCAGGGGAGCAGTTGTTGTTTTTCATAGAGACCATCCATCTATGAAAGGGCTTAAATTTGATCACGACTCTCAACCTAGACCAGATAGTCATCAAGACTCATTTATTTCTCATAATCATATTCCTCCGGATGCTATAAAAAGAATAGACGAGTTCGAAAATGAGTGAAGTAAGTGATCTTAGTGAAGTAATTGATGATGGGATTCTTGGTGAGCCTTTTACTATTAATAGATCAACTGGGGTATTTTCTTTAGGCGGCTATGTAATTACTCCTGTTTCTATAGCGGCCTATGGTGTTGTGTCTGTCGCTAGAGATGAAGACCTTAGAGAAATACCTGAGGCTGATAGAGTTACTGGGGCCATGGTTTTCCATACTTCTACTCGTATTTATCTTACCCAGCAAGATGCTGATGGTACTCAGCACATATCTGACATAGTTTTATGGAACTATCAACTCTACCGTATTATTCATGTAGGGCCATATCCTAATCGTACCTATTGGAAAGCTTTAGGAGTAAGAATACAGGGGAACTAATGTCAACCATTACCTATTTAGATGGTACATCATTAACTTCTACTGCTCTTACTAATTCTCAAATAGAGACTGCTTTTCAGATAGTAACTGCTCAAATGCTGGGGATAGTTATATTTCAAGTTAGTGTAACTTATACATTAAATTCTAATATAGCTACTCCAGCTTATATGGGTAATTTAGCTATAGGACAAAGTGTAACTAGTGCTAGCATTCCTACAGGCACTACTATAACTGCCATAGGTTCTACTACAATTACTATTAGTAGCCCAGCTACAGCTAATTCTACTGAGACCTCTACTATAGCGGCTCCTAACGCTTATTCTCAGGTAAGAATTGGTTGGCAACAAGAAGGACAGCCAGGGCCATCAATTGATATTGATACCTGTTTTTTAAGATGCGCGCCACACGACACTGAATATGGCCGCATGCGAGATAAAGTACCGTCTACGTCTGGTAACACTATTACTTATACTGATGTATATACAAGGGCCTGGAAAACCTACTGGACTTTTTATGGTGATAATTCTTTAGATAGAGCTAGAGCTCTTATATCAGCTTTAATAACTATTCAATTTGTTGCTAATTTTCTTTCTGAATATAATCTTTACGTAAATCCCGATATTAAGCAGGAACAAAGGCTTCCTGAGAATTTTCAGGGCCGTTGGTGGGAACGTGTGGATGTAGAAGTGATGTTCAATGAGCAAGTTACGGAAACCTATACGGTAGGAACTGCTGGATCCGTCGAAGTTAAGGTCTATGATAAAAATGGTTTAGAGAATGATTTCACGGTAAACTTACCGTAAGGAGTTAACATGTCAAGTTTGCCTCTCAGCATAATTGCTGATGTGACCGTAATAACTGCTTCTCCTCAAGTTTCTTCCCCAACTTTTAATGCGGGATTAGTTGTAGGGTCTTCTCCAGTTATTCCATCTTATGGAACTAATCCTAGAATTAGAAAGTATCTTACTTCTACTTATTCAACTCAGATGTTGACTGATGGTTTTACTCTTACTAGTCCTGAGTATATTGCTATGGGGCTATATTTTAGTCAGTCCCCTTCTCCTCAGTCTGGTTATGTAGGGCGTCAAGATCTTACCGCTATTCAAACAGCTATACCTCATACCGGAAACGCCGGTACTGGTTACGTAGTTGGAGACATAGTTACAGTAACTCAAACTGGCGCTAGTTTTGGCCAGCTTAGAGTAGCTTCTGTGACAGCTGGTGCAGTTACGGGTCTTACTACTATATCTGGTCAACAAGGCACTGGTTATGCTGTAGCTACGGCTCTGGTAACTACTGGTGGGAGCGGCACGGGTCTTGAGGTAGATATTACGGCTATTGGAGAAACTCCTCTTCAGGCTGTTCAAGCCTGCAGAACCGCAAATTCTCAGTGGTACCCTTGTATGGTTACCACTGCTGTTGATGCTGACCATATAGCTATTTCAGCGTGGGCTCTTACTCAAGTAGGTACTCTATATTTTGGAACTACTGGAGAAGCTGCAGTACTTAATGGTACTGCTGGAAATGTCTTATTGACTTTGTTTGGAGCTTCTTCCAAAAGAACGTGGATGCAATATGCCACTACTCAAGGAGGGCTTACTCCTAATCAGATTTATTTTGTAGCCGCTGTTATGGGTCAAGCTATGGCCTCTAATACTCAGTTAGCTAACTCATCCTTTACTGAAAAGTTTAGCGGTGGAGTTCCATTAGTTAATGTCTATACTGAGCCTAATCTTACTATTACTCAGATATCTAATATTGAAGGAGCTATTCCTTCTCAAGGTCCTAACGGTAATCTATTCTTAAATTACGCTAATTACTTTAATGTGCTTGAGCAAGGCACAATGATGGCTAATGAGGTTTTCTTTGATCAGATTTTAGGACTTGATGTACTGGCTTCTAATATACAGTACAACATAATGAACTTGTTGGTTTCTGTTCCTAAGATACCTCAAACAGATGCTGGTCAACAGTTATTGATACAGGCCGTTGAGCAGGCCTTGGCTCAGTCTGCTTCTACTGGATTTATTGCTACTGGGGTATGGGAAGGTCAAACTATACTTAACCTTACTCCAGGAACAAACCTTCCTAATGGATATCTCGTTCAATCTCCTCTTTATAAGACTCTTACTCAAGCTCAAATAGCTTCTCGTACTGCTCCTCCGATATATGTGGCTTTAATTGAGGCTGGAGCTGTACACTTTGTTACAGTTGAAGTTCTGGTCCAAATTTAATTAAGTAAAGGAGCCTTGATGGCTACAACATATGCATTCAAGAGCGTGGTCGGGGCCTTTACTGACCCAGACGTTGGAACATACACTTTTGCTGGTCAAGAAGGTGTAAAGCACATTACTATATCTAATGCCACAGATCGTACTGCCCATGATACTGCAGCAGACGGTACGGTCATGGTTAGTTATGTTTCTGGCGCCTCAGGGTCGTTTGAAGTTGAGTGTCAGCAAAATAGCTCTCTTCACTCTTTTCTTATAAATTGGGCTAATACTAAATTTACTGAGAGTGAAAATGGCGGAGCAGCTTTATTTGCGGCAGCAGCTATTAAGGTTATTGATCTTTTATCAGGAGCTACACATATTCTTACTGGAGTATCTCCACTTAAAATTCCAGATAAGCCATATGGTCCTGCAGGAGCTTCAGTTACTTGGAGATTAATGGCAGCTGATGTAGTAAATCAATAAGGAGTAATCTATGTCCCTTAATCCTGACGCAGTAAATGCTGCCGTACAAGAATTACTTACGGCTGATAAAGCCTTAACTGATTCTGAAAATAAAATCGCTGAAGTTCAACAGAACCACACATTGTTACTTCAGAGTAGAGACCAAGTAAAGGCTAAACTTACATCTATTATTAACCAATAGGAGATTTCAGTGAAGAACCGGGTTTTATCTAAAGATTATCCTCTTAATGGAAGAGTCTATAGAATTACAAAAGCTGACCCTAGATCAGCGTGCTGGCTTTTTACTTTGTTGGCAGGAAGGTCAGATGGAAATAATAATCTTCTTTCTTCTTTAGGTAGACTTTCTCATTCTGAGTTTGATGAAGTTCAGGCTATGGCTTTATCTAAGGTGTCTTTAGTAGATTCTTCTACTGAAAATGTCTTTGTTACTCCTATAATTAGCGTTGATGGAAAATGGGCCGATAAGACTTTATCAGAAAATGCCGATGAGGTTCTTGAGCTTACTACTCAGTCTATTATGCTTACTGTGTCCCCTTTTTTGAGCGGCCAAGAGTAGAAAGATATGCCTTTATAAGTTCTATAGGTTTTGAACCTTGTGAGTATGTTTCTCTTGATGAATTTATGATGAGACCAGTGGAGTCAGGATTCTGGCTATTAAGAGAGACATTTGATGGAACTTATAACATCGATGACCTATTTGACATTAATGAGATGTTAGATGTTAGAGCTGAAAACTCCGCTAGAATAGAAAAAGAAAGGGCGAGGAAATGAGCAACATTTTAGATGAATACCTCGTCCGACTTGGTAGCGTAGTTGACCAGCCTTCATGGAATAAGTTTAATCTTACTCTTAAGTATGCAGAAAATACAGTCTTATCTTTTACAGGGAAATTTGCTTCTCAGTTTTTAAAGATTGAAGGTTCTTTAGTAGGTTTATTTGCGGCAGCTGGGGCAGGTATCATAGCTATAGCAGATAAGACCGCTATGGCAGATCAGCAGTATAGACTATTTGGTATGAGAATGCTTATGACTAAAGACTCTGCAAGAGCCATGCAGATGTCTATGGATGAGTTAGGAGCTTCTCTTGACGAAATTGCCTACGACCCTGAACTTAACAAAAGATTTCAATATCTTTATGAGCAAAATCAAAAACTAAGTAAGACCCTTGGTGTAGGGTTTGATAAGAATATGGTAGCCATTCGAGGACTTCGAATGGAGTACAAATTTTTTGGAGACGAGTTAGAATTTGTAGCAATGGGCGCTATATCTAAGCTCTTTGAAAAAGCTGGATATGGTACTGATGATCTATTAGGTAAGTTAAACCAACTATCTACTGAATTTATTTCTGACATACCTAAATGGTCAGAAGACGTTTCTAATATGCTTCTTCCAGCATGGCAGGGCTTTACTGAAACTATGTCCCAAACATGGGATATAACTAAAAAACTAGCTCATGATTTTACTTTTCTTACTGGTGTAATAGGTGGGGATAAAAGTCTAGAAACAGAAACTACTAATTTTTATCAGTTTTCTGTGGCTATAGGAGAAGTAGTAGGGGAAGTAGCTATATTTACTAGAGCTTTATTAGACGGAATTAAGGTAGCTCTTACTTTTGCAGAGACTATAGGAAATGTTTTATATAGACATAAAATTCCTGACTTTACCCAGCACATAGGAAAAGACGGAAAAACCTACTTTGATATATGGAACAATGGAAACAATAAGACTCTAGATGACTACCTAGAGCCCATTGACCCTGAGATATCAGGAAACATTAAACCTAAGAGTACTTTATCTGTTCCTAGTGACTTAAAAAATTCTTTATCAAATCCTAATTTCTTAAAACTTCTTCATGGCATAGCTATGACTGAGTCTGGAGATAGGCAATTTGATATCAATGGTAATGTAATAAAAGGTAAGCCTAATTCTACTGAAGAAATAGCCTTAGGAAGATTTCAAATACTCCCATCTACAGCTAAATCTCTAGGAATAGATCCTAATGATGATGCTCAAAATTCCATGGGCGGAGCCATGTATCTTAGGAATTTACTTAATAAGTACCATGGAGACGTAAAAGCCGCTCTTAAGGAATATGGCGGGTTTAAGACTGCTGACCCTACGGACTATATTAATAAAGTAGAGAGATATGGTTTTCAGAGTGGATATAATCCCGCGGTTTCTGGGGATGTTACTATTCAGCAGCTTACTATTAATGTTCCAAAAGATTTACACAAAGATGAGTGGGCTGGATTTGTTAAAAAATCTTTTCATGATATTAACAAAGAAGCTATAGTTCGTGGAATAGCCTTTAATGGGGCAGGAGCCTATCAGTAATGGGAACCGGAGCGCTGTTACCTCTTGGTACTTTAATTGCGGCTAAAACTGTTACATCTATATTAACTAGCGGTACTGGAACTTCTACTGCAGGAGCTCCTTCTCCAGGTATACATGGGCCCTGGACCCCTCCTCAATATTCTCAGTCTGCCTTAACTGTATTAACCTCAACTAGTTCTTCTACTACGTCTAGTGAGGCTTCTTCAACTACTTCATCTGTATATGTTTTTGATGCGGTGTTTAAGTTAGCCCATCATAGAGTTCTTAAAAAGACTCAACACCCAGTACTTACCGGAGCTAACATTACAGATCATGCTTATATAGAGCCCTCTAGGGTTGTATTAGAGATAGGCATGAGTGATGCTATGGCTTCATTTACTAATGGGGTTTGGGTAGGATTTTCTACCAAGAGTATTTCTGCTTGGCAAATACTTAAACAACTTCAAGTAAATAGAACTTTACTTACTCTTTCAACTAGATTAGATACCTACTATAACATGCTTATAGAGGAAATGTCTACTTCAGATACTAATCAAACTAGAACGGCTCTTAAGGCCTCTATTACTTTTGGTGAGGTTTTATCTGCTGGGGTATCTTCAGTAGCTACGTCTAGTACAAGAACTCAGACTACCGGCTCCACATCTAATGGAACTATATCTTCAACCCCGCCCGGTCAGCAGCAAGTGAATCAGAATGTGCTTCCTTCCGTTCTTTTTCCTGATGCACCCACCTACCCTAATGTTCCAGGGGCTGGTAGTGTGAGCAGTACTACACTCTCTAATTCACCATAGGAGAAGTCATGAGTCTTCAACAGGTGCCTCTGACAAATTCTCCTAATCAAACTTTAACAGTTAATTTAGAGGTTGACGGCTCTCCACTTACTCTTAATCTTACTGTTAAATATAATGAAATGGCTGGTTATTGGATAATGTCTATTTCAGACATTAACAATAACCTACTTATAGATTCTATTCCAATGTTATGTGGGGCTTATCCTGCCGCTAATTTGTTGCAGCAGCAAAGATATCTAGCTATTGGAAGTGCTTTTATTATAAACACTGGGAATCTTATACCTTTGTATAGTGAGGGTTATGGAGAAGGCGGATATGGTCAAGGTGGATATGGCGGCCAGTCTGGTCAAGGTGGAATAGATTACCCAGATGACACTACATTAGGTACAGTGTTCCAATTATGGTGGGATGACACTCCTTTAGTTTAAATGTGCAAAAATTTTATGATGGATTAATCATCTTTTTATTGCACAATTAACCTAGATTGACTGGTGATTACTCAAAATAATCCTAGAAACGTGAGTAATGATATGTCAACATCGTCAACAACTCCATTTTTTGGCAGAGCCTACTCACTCACTATAGCTCCTAAATCTGGGCCTACTATAATAGTCTCTAGTGATGCTTTTGAGCCTGAGGCACTAAGGTTTACTTTTGATATAAGTCAATACGCCTACTCTTCTTTTTGGCATGCTGAGTTTATAATTTACAACGCCGATGGAAATATAAGTAGCGGTCCTTCTGCTGGGTTAAATCTTTATCAGGCTGTAATTCAAGAAGGTGATATTGTAACTCTTTGTGCTGGGTATCAGTATGATTATCCTAACGGTAATCTTCCTGTAATTTTTACTGGTCAGATTTTTTATACTATTCAAGATAGACTTGATGTAGTAGATAAAAGACTAATAATTCATTGTCTTTTAAGTAGAGTTCTTACTACCCAGAATTTCTTAAACTCCACTATTCCGGCTCTTTCTACTCAGTTTACTCAAGCTCAGTTAATAGCCTCTAAGTCGATGAATCCTATAACTATAAATTCATCTCAGATTCAGAGCGCTATATCTAAAGCTACTCCTCAAAGAGGAGCAGCTAATCTCCCTAGAGGAAAATCTTATTTTGGTAATCCTCACCCTTATCTTAATGCCATAGCTGATCAAAATAGCTTAGCCTCTTGGTTTACCGAAAAAGAATGGCACGCAGATTCTTTACAGTTTCCTGTCGGTAGTTTAGTTGCTACTTATGCCCCTGTTTCTCCAGCAGGAGGGCCTCCAGCTCAAGTAGGTGGAGTTACTCTTAGTCTCATAGGGCAGCCTCAGCAAACTCAGTTTGGTGTTACTTTTAGGATCTTATTGGACCCTAGAGTTCAAGTAAAAGCCCCTCTTCCTCAAGTGGCGGTTCAACTACAGTTTATTCGTCAAGCCCCAATAGCCTATCCTCTTCCTGCTGGAACAGGTCCTGCTTATCCTTTGGTAGATAAATATGTTGTAGTTGGGGTAAGATTTACTGGAGATACCAGAGGAAATACTTGGTATTCTGAAATTACAGGATTAGCTCAAATTCAGAATGTAATTGGATTATTAGGCAGTGGATCAGTTCAATCTGACCCATCGGGGAATTAAATGTTTTCTATACAAGAAAGATTAGGATTACAAACTGAACCTATAGCAGGAGCCGCGTGGCAGTGGGCATGTATGCTTCGGTGCGCAACTCCAGGCTTTGTTAAATCTTTTGATCCTGTTAAACAAACTTGTGTAGTTCAAATAGCTACTCAAGAATTGGTTTTACTTCCTTCAAATTCTAGTGCCTATCAAAATACCCCAACCTCAATAACTATTGAACCTATTCAAGATGTTCCTATTATAATGATGAGGGTACCTGGGTGGTCCATTACTTTTCCTATAGTAGAGGGAACTGAGTGTCTTTTAATCTTTGCTGATAACTGTATAGACGGATGGTGGCAAAACAGCGGGGTAAATGCGCAATATGACCGTAGACGTCATGATCTTTCTGACGCTTTTGCTTTGTTTGGCCCTTGGTCTCAACCTAATGTTCTTGAGAACTATTCTACATCTTCTACTCAAATAAGATCAGATGATCAAACAAAAGTTATAGACTTAAGTTCTAGTCAGATAACCATTACTGCTCCTGTAGTTTCTGTTAAAACTGTTGGAGGAACACCTCTTCCTTTAGTTAATAATGGGCTTTACACCTGGATAAATTCTACATTGTTACCTGCTCTAGCCTTTCATGGTATTACAGTTGCTGCCCCTCCAACTACTTCACTTACTACTATTCTTGAGGCTCAGTAATGGCCACTATTACGGTTAGAGCACTTGATTCTAATGGAGACCCTTTACAGGGAAATGGTCAGAATAATTTTCTTTCTGATATTTATGCGGTTGCTCAAATAGTATTAACTAGACTCAGACTATTTCAAGGGGAATGGTGGCTTAATCTTAATGATGGTCTTCCTCTTTTTCAGTCTATATTAGGTTCTTCAGGGTCAGCAAGAAATATAGAAGTAATAACTAATTTAATTTCTTCTAGAATTTCTGGGACTCCTTATGTAACAGGAATTAGCTCTTTTGTGGTTACTTATACTAATAGACAGTTAATTTATTCTGGGGTTATACAGACTCAGTTTGGGGCTATTACTATAAGCAATTCTCCAGGCTCTTTAACTAATTCATAGGAGGAATAAATTTTGGCTTACTCACCTCCTGTAATTAGTTCCTCAGGCTTAACGGTTCCTAGTTTTATAGATATTCAAAACGCCTTATTGGATAGTTATTCTTCTATATACGGCTCAACTGTATACTTGGGAAATGACGCCGCCGATTATCAGTGGATATCTGCCTTAGCTCTTAAACTAAGTGATAATTGTGGATTGTGCCAATTAGCTTATAATGCTCGTTCTCCTTTAACTGCTGTTGGGGCTGATTTAGATTCCATTATAAAGATTAATGGTTTAGCTAGACTATCTTCTTCTCCTTCAACGGCTTCTTTGTTTTTAACAGGGGTAGCTGGTACAGTTATAAGTAATGCGGTAGTATCAGACTCTAATGGTATTTTATGGGCTCTTCCTAGTTATATAGTTATTGGTGGTGGAGGAAATGTCACCGTTACAGCTACGTGTGAACAAAGCGGGTCTGTGAGTGCCTTAGCTAATACTATAACAAATCCAGTAGGAGGATTTACTGCTGGATGGTTATCTGTAACTAATACATCTCCCGCAGTAGTAGGAACTCCAGTTGAGGCTGACTCAGCAGTAAGAGCCAGACAATCTATATCTGTTGCTTTACCATCTAGTACAAGGCTAGCTGGAACTACCGCTGAAATTAAAGCAGTACCTGGAGTTACTCTTACTAATATCCTTGAGAATCAAACCTCGGCTACCGATTCTTATGGTAATGAGGGGCACTCTATGACGGCTGTAGTACTTGGTGGAACTAATCTTGCTGTAGCTACCGCCATATTTAACAATAGAGGAATTGGGTGTAACACTCAAGGAGCTACTGTTCCTACAATGACTATAGTTCCTGTCACCGATCCTAATTCTGGAAATATAACTAACATTGGGTTTGTTAGGCCTATATTTGTTCCTATATATGTTAGTCTTTCTGTTCATGGTCTTAACTCTGGTTTTACTTCAGCTACTCAATCTTCCATAGTTGCCGCCATAGTGGCTTATCTTAATGGACTAGAAATTGGAGAAGAAGTTACTCAGTCTGCTTTATATGGTGCCGCTTTAGCTGTAATGCCTAATCTTTCTCAGCCTTTATTTTCTATAAGGGCTTTGACTTTAGGTACCTCTGCCTCACCTACTGGAACTACAGATATTACTCTTTTATTTTATCAAGTTTCTCAAGGAATAATAACTAACATAGTTCTTACGGTGGTTTAGAATGGGAACTACTCCTATACAGTCTTTATCTTCTGGATACTATTCTAATTTATTAACCTCAGAGTATAAAAATTCTACTAAGTTTAATCTGTGGATTAATTCAGTTTTAGGAATAGCTACAGATATATCTAATTGTCTACAATTTATTACCTCTGCCTTTGACTTAGATTTTGCTGTTGGCGTACAACTAGATACATTAGGAGTTTTAGTAGGGGTCTCTAGAACTGTTCCTTTTCAACCTTCTTCTGGGGTTAGTCCTATATTAGATGACACTACGTATAGGTTATTAATAAGAGCTACTATAGCTAATAATCAATGGAATGGAACTATAGGAGAACTTTATCCTATATGGTCTCAATTATTTCCTAGTGGGCAAATTATTATTTTAGATAACCAAAATATGACTGCCACTATTATTATGACAGGGACATTTTCCTCTATTATACAAGACTTAATAAGAAATGATATGATAGTTCCTAGACCTCAAGCCGTTCAATACACTTATGAATTTGGAACTCTTCCATATTTTGGTTTTGATCGAAATGATGGATTTATTGCCGGATTTGATTTAGGTAAGTGGGTATAGGAGATTAAATGGCTAGTACCAACTTTTTACAATGGAACAGTACTCAGGCAAATCAAGAAAGTGATTCTGCTTATTTAGCTGATTCTCAAAGAACTGGAGGAGCTCCTACTGGGGTAGAGTTTCCTTCTGCTACTGCTAATAAGTTATTTTATCAGGTATCAACCTTTATTGCTGCTTTATCTAATTCACTAGTAAGTAAGGGATATAGTCCAATGGACTCTAATATATCCTCTTTACAAGGTGTTTTAGCTAATATAGTTACATTTGCTGATTTAAAGCCAAATTTAACTTCAGTAAGTTTTTCTACTAGCCCTCAGTTTAATGCCCAGTATACAAATGGCTTTGAACTGGACCTTGCTGGAAACGTAACTAGTTCTAGTTTAATTAATTACTCTGTAGGGCAGATTTTAACTTTTGTTATAACTCAAGGGTCTACAGCCTATTCTTTTGTTCCTCCTCCAAATATAACTGGGTGGATTCCTATAAATATGAATCCAGGAACTAGTACAGTTCAACAGTTTATTGTTCAAGAAAATACTGCTATTGTTCCATTGTCTACTGAAATAGGGGTAATTTTAACTGAACTGGCTAGTTTATCTATGTCATTAAATAAGACTATAACTGATGAAACTAGTTCTAGGTCATTTGGGGTAATCTATACTGCATCCTCTAATTTATTTGTTAATGTGACTGGGGTAATAAGTTTAGGAGTTGGTCATACTGCTACTATTCAAGCTTTGGTTGGGTCAGTACCTGTAGATACTAGTAGTATAACTAATTCCTCAGGAATGACTTCTATAGGTTTTTTTGTCCCTTCTGGATCTAGGTATATAGTCAATACAGGTGGAATTGGGCCAGGAGATAATGTCTCAGCTTCACTTTATAAGTGGATTGAGACTATAGGGGTATAGATGAAAAAATTACTTTTTTGGTTTTTTATTACTCATGTTTGTTTTGCTCAATATACCCCTACACCTAATATAGGACTACAAATACCATCAAATGGAAGTAATAATTGGAATCTTCCTCTTAACTATAATTTTAATAGAATAGATTTACTTCTTTCTGGAAATGTGGCTTTACCTGGTCTTAGTATTTCTGGAAATGAAACAGTAACTGGGTCTATAACAGCAGGTTCTTTTATAGGAGCAGGAGGCTCTATTTTTGTTACTGGGCTTCCCGCCAATCAATATAGCCCAGCTTTTTATAATGGAGTAGGCTCTACCACTATAATAGGTGGAATTACTCCAGTAAATGGTATACTTAAGTGGAGTATTTCTGGCCCTCCTTCTACTATTTCTTACTCCGACATAGTAGCTCTTTGGTCAGGTACTTGTACTGGAACAAATGTTCTTCAAGCCAATGGGTCATGTGGCACGGGTGGAGGTAGTGGGGGCGGTCTTACTAGTTTTCAAGGAAGAACTACAGCCGCAGCTACCCTTCAATTATCAGATGTAAACGGTCTTGGAACTATATCTAATTCTACTACCGGTAACGCGGCTACATCCACAGCTTTTGCCTCTACTCCTACTCCATGTGGAACAGGATTAGTGGTACAAGCCATAGCGGCTAATGGTACTCTTACTTGCGTTGCTAATGGATCTGGGGGAGGTTTAACTAGTTTTCAAGGAAGAACCGCTCCCGCCGCTATTCTTCAACTTTCTGATATTTCAGGATTAGGAACACTATCAAATAGTATTAGTGGAAATGCCTCAACCGCTACTGCGGCTAACTCCGCTATCGCGCTTTCTACAGGTATAACGGTAAGCGGCTCCAATGGAATAGGGGTAACAGGCTCTCCAGTAAACGCGGCTGGTACTATAGGACTTTCACTAGGCAATATAACTCC
>Ga0116226_10003648_pt1 | contig 13569 bp, 8 predicted proteins | sample S1TSphfallax_FD_89692 | JGI IMG/M metagenome (GOLD analysis project Ga0116226, IMG submission 89692) | Host-associated microbial communities from peat moss isolated from Minnesota, USA - S1T2_Fa - Sphagnum fallax MG | ecosystem: Host-associated > Plants > Peat moss > Unclassified | place: USA...
CGTGATGATGTCGGTCGAGGCGGCGGAGAAGACGCCCCAGGACTACGATCTGACCGTCGTCAACCCCGGCGGTCACAGCTCAAGGCCTGTGCCCGACAACGCCATCTATCATCTGGCCGCCGGGCTAACGAAGATCAGCCAATACAGCTTTCCGGTCCAGTTCAATGACGCCAATCGGGGCATGCTGACGGCCATCGCCAAGATCTACGGCGGTCAAACGGCCGTGGCCATCCATGCGCTGTTGGCCGATCCCACGGACGCCAAGGCCTACGCCGCCGTCGCCGCCGATCCGAGCCTGAACGCGATCCTGCACACCACCTGCGTCGCGACCGAGCTGGCGGCCGGCCACGCCACCAACGCCCTGCCCCAGCGCGCTACGGCCAATATCAACTGCCGCATCTTCCCCGGCGTCTCGACCGAGGCCGTTCGCCAAGTCTTGGCCAAGGTGGTCGACGATCCGGAGATCGCCGTCACCATTCCCAATAGCCGCGGCCCCCTCGCCAAGCCGACGCCCCTGACGCCCGAAATCATGGGACCGATCGAGGCCCTGACAGCGAAATACTATCCGGGCACGCCCGTCGTTCCGGTGCTGCAGGCCGGCGCTACGGACGGCGTGTTCCTGGGCGACGTGGGCATCCCGACCTACGGCGTCGCAGGCTTCTTCTACGACGCCGACCTTGGCCATATCCATGGCCTGAACGAGCGGATCGGCGTCCAGAGCCTTTATGAAGGCCGCGATTTCCTATTTGATCTTGTGAAAATCTACGCCAACCAATGAGACGCGCCAACTAACTTCTGAACATCTCAAGCGGCCGGGACCGATCTCAATCAACACGATATACGATCGTGTAAGAGCATTGGGATGCACGGCCCCATAATTTACCAAGACTTTTTATACATTATTACTTGCATCTGAAATAGGCTTTCTTAACGAGCCTCGAGCCATGATTAGGTCGTGGGGCAAGAGATGCAATTGGGCGAATGGACTGAACCGCAGGGCATGAGCGAGCTGATGACGGCTCGCCGACGGCAATTGCGCTTTAGGCTTGGCATAGCCGGCGCGTTTGTCGCCGGGTTCATTACCATTCTCGGCGATTTCCACATCGTGCTTTGGGGCGCTGTTTATGCAGCCCTGCAAGGCGCTGAAGTGGTTATTTTCCGCCGCGAACGGATTTCACCTCTGTGCGAAAGGGAAAGCTACCGCGTGTTGGCGCTCTTTATGTTGGCCACCAACATTGCAGTGTTTGCGAGCGTCCCCTTCCTTGAACTTGCTCATTTCGGGTCCTGGGGCGTGGCCTATGGCGAGCTCGTCGTCGCCTGTACGTTTTTAAACGTCGCTCTGACCACCCATGGCAGCAGACGCGCCTTTATGGCGTCGCTGGCGCCCGGGCTGATCTATCTGATCATTCTTCCCGTGACGGCTTGGCATGTGTTTGGCTGCCCTCCGCGTGTGGCGATAGCCATCGGCGCCTTGGGCGTCGCCCTGGTCTTGGCGACGCTGAAGCTATGGTCGCAAACCGGAGCGGCGCATGAGGCCGAACGCCGGGCCAGACTAGAGTTGCAGCGGAGCATAGAGGCGGCGAACCAGAGCAAAACCTTCTTGGACGTGATCCTCGACTACGTGCCCTCGAGTCTAAACGTGCGGGACGGGGACTCCGGCCGCATCGTGTTGGTGAACCGCGCCATGCAGATCGCCACCGGCCTGTCGCGGGCCGAACTGACCGGTAAAACGCCGATGGACTTCATGGCGCCCGATCAAGCCGAGGAAGCTCGCGAAGCAGACCGCAAGGTTTTGCTCTCCGGCCAGCCTATAAAGGTCGGCCCCTATGCGATGACGAACGCCCAAGGCCAGCGAATCCTGCGCACGACGAAGGTGCCAATCGCAGGGCTGGATCGGCCTTATGTGCTATCGGTCGCCGAAGACGTCACCGAGGATCAGGCGATCGCGGAGGCCAAGGCCGCCGCCGCAGAAGCGCTCGCCCAGGCCCTGGCGCGGGCGGAGGCGGCGAACGACGCCAAGAGCGCCTTTCTTGCGACCATGAGCCATGAAATTCGCACGCCGTTGAATGGTGTGCTGGGCATGGTGCAGGCGATGGCGGTCGATGAACTGACGCCCGTCCAGCGCGAGCGGCTTCAGGTTGTGCGTCAATCGGGCGAGACGCTGCTGGCGATTTTGAACGACGTCTTGGACCTCTCCAAGATCGAAGCCGGACGGCTGGAGTTGGAATCGATCGCGTTCAGCCTGTCGGCCGTCGCCGCCGGTTGCCAGGCCGCCTTCGCCAATGTGGCGACCAGCAAGGGCCTCTCGTTTCTGTTCGCGATCGACGACAACGCCCACGGGACTTACCTTGGCGACCCGACGCGCGTGCGCCAAATTCTCTACAATCTGCTGTCCAACGCCATGAAGTTTACAGAAACCGGCGAGGTGAGCGTGCGCCTGTCGCGCCTCGACGGCTGCCTCGTTATCGCCGTGAAAGACACAGGCGTGGGCATGACGCCGGAGCAAACCGAGCGCCTGTTTCAGAAATTCGCCCAGGCCGACGCCTCCACCACGCGAAAGTTCGGTGGGACGGGCCTGGGCCTGGCGATCGCGCGGGAATTAGCCCTCGCCATGGACGGCGCGATCGAGGCGGGGAGCACCTTGGGCGAGGGCGCCACCTTCACGGTTCGGCTTGGCCTGCCCTGGGTCGGACCCGACGTAGAACAGCCCCACGCCGCCGAAACCGAGGACGCGGAACGCAGCCAAGCCGGCTTTGACGCGCTCCGCGTGCTGGTCGCGGAAGATAACGAAATCAATCAATTGGTCATCAAGACCCTGCTCCAACAGGTCGGCGTGGAACCGTTCATTGTGGCGAACGGCAGGCTGGCCCTAGACGCCTGGGCCGGCGACTCTTGGGACCTTATCCTGATGGACGTCCAGATGCCGGAGATGGACGGCCCGACCGCCGCCCGCTTGATCCGCGAGCGGGAGCGCCAGACGGGGCGGGCCCGCACGCCCATTGTGGCGCTGACCGCCAATGCGATGACCCATCAGATCGCCGAATATGCCGCCGCCGGCATGGATGATCACGTGGCGAAACCGATCGAAGCCTCGCGCCTGTTTGACGCGATCGAGCAAGCCCTGGCCCAGGCTGAAAAGGCGCACACTGAGGCGGAAGACGTACACCCGGTTCCGATAGCGATCGCAACCGCCCTCGGTTAGGGCATCGGCGGCTTAGGAAACGGCCCGGCGCGACCGAGCATGGCGGGCAGGCTCGCCTCGCCCAGCTGCTCGGCGACCCAGGCTGCGGTCTCAATGACTGCGCTGAGGTCGTAGCCCGTCTGAACCCCCATGCGGTGCAGCATATAGACCGTGTCTTCGGTCGGGATATTGCCGGTCGCCGCCGGGGCGAAGGGGCAGCCGCCGATGCCGCCGACCGACGCGTCAAGGACCTCGACGCCGGCGCGCCAGGCCGCGTAGGCGTTGGCCAGACCCGTATTTCGGGTGTTGTGGAAGTGGCAGCGCAGCTTCACACCGGGCGCGACCGCGCGCACGGCCGCGATGCGCGCGGCGACCGTGACCGGGTCCGCCACGCCGATTGTATCCGCCAGCGCGATTTCATCGACGCCGATCTCCGCCAGCCGCGCCGCCCAATCGACCACGGCGGCTTCTGCGATCTCGCCTTCGAACGGACAGCCGAAGGCCGCGGCGATCGTGACGCCAAAGGTGAGCCCGGCCGCCCTCGCCGGGCCTGTGGCCTGGGCGATCTCGCCAAGCGTCGCCTCAGGCGGCGCGCCCTGGTTGCGAAGACTGAAGGTTTCGGAAGCGACCAGGACATAGTTGACCTCGTCGACGCCAGACGCGACCGCTCGCTCAAACCCTCGGCTATTCAACACAAGACCGATCAAACGAACGCCTTGCGCCGCCAAGTCCGACGCGTCGCGCAGCCGCGTCATCACCTCTTCGGCGCCCGCCATCTGGGGCACCCGGCGCGGATTGACGAAGCTGACCGCCTCGATCCGACGCGCGCCGCACCCGACCAGACGCATCACCAGCTCGGCCCGCGCCTGCGGCGACAAAACGGCCGCCTGATTTTGCAGACCGTCTCTGGGGCCGACCTCTACGATTTCGATCTGCGACGTCATATCGGACCTCCACGCGCGTTCGATATTGCATACAATCGCGCTAAGCGACATAGGCGGGCTTGACCGGATTGGGTCGGCCGATACGGTGACGCTCCGCCATAAGCCGAAAAGGTGCGCCGCTGACTGATCACGCCCGTAAGATTGCGCCGGCCTGGCTGCTCGGTTTCGCCAACGTTCCGCTTGGCTTGGAGGGCGGCGCGACGCTCCTGACCATTCCCCAGCTCCTCGCCGGGCGCCATGTGCCGGAGCCCGTGATCGCTCAGCTGACGACGCTGGCGCTCGCGCCTACGTTCGGCATATTTCTGTTAGGTCCGATCGTCGACGTGCGCTTCCGTCGCCGGACATACGCCGTGATTGGGTCGCTCCTGGCCGCAATGGCCACGGGCGTCGCCATCCTGAAATATGACGACCTCGCCCTTCTGGGGGCCGCCATGTTCCTGGCGTCGAGCGGCGCCGCCTTCAATAATCTGGCGATCGGAGGCTGGTTTGGAAGCCTCCTACCCAAGGAAAGCGACGGCCAGTTGGGGGCGTGGATGACCGTCGCCAATATCGGCAGTTTCGGCTTGATCGCTATGGTGGGCGTCCCCCTTGTTCGCGCGCTCCCGCTGCCCGTCGCCGCCGGCTTGCTCGCCGCGCCGAACCTGGCGCCTCTGCTCCTCTACGCCGTCACGCCGGCGCCACGACCAGACCAGCGCCTAGCCCGCGAAAGTTTTGCACGGTTTCTGGCCGACCTGACTGTGCTGGTTCGACGGCCGATGGTGCTGCAACTCCTCTTGTTGTTCGCCGTGCCGGCCGCTTCGTTCGCGCTGACCAACACCTTGGGCGGCCTTGGGCGCGACTATCACGCTTCGGAACAGTTCGTGGCCATTATGGGCGGCGCGGCCGTAACGGCGGCCGGCGTGCTGGGCAGCCTCGTGACGCCCCCTCTCGCCCGGCGGGCCCCCACACGTTCACTGTACATCGCGGTCGGCAGCCTCGGCGCCTTGTTCACCCTGAGCCTGATCGCCTTGCCGCACACGCCCACGGCATTCGCCCTGGCGATCGTCGGCCAGAACGTCGCTCAGTCAGCAGCCCTGTCCTTGAACAATATCATCGCCCTGCAGTCCCTCGGCGAAGACAACCCCTTCGCCGCGACCCAGTTCGGGCTGATCACGAGCGCGGCCGCCTTGCCGATCACCTACATGCAGCTCTTGGACGGCCACGCCTATGGCGCGGGCGGCCTCCCGCTGATGTATCTTGCAGACGGGGGGCTTGGGCTCGGAGCCTGCCTGGCGATGGCGCTTCTGCTGCGCCTATGGTCGCGCGGCCGCCCGTCATTAGCGGCGCCGGCCTAAGCCGACGCCGCAGCCTCAAGCCCCGCCGGCGGTCGGAAGGCGGCGAGCGTATTTTGCACTTTGGGCGATGTCGCCGGCTCGCGTCGGTCAAGCAGGCGGGTTTGAGCGCCGACCAGTCGCAACATCAGTTTCAAATCCAGCTCCTGCAGACCAAGGGCCGCATCGGCCCAAACATCCACAATCGCCTCCAGTTCGCGCAAGTTGATCGGCGCGGCGGATTGGGTCGCGCGATAGATGGCGCACTGGCCGTTATGGCGACGCCGGTTCTGGCGGATATAGGCGCGAACGGCGGCTTCCCCCTCCCCTGGCTCGGCCAAGACGTGAACGAGGCCGAGCTCGTACATCTCTTCGGCCGTATAGGTGGCGCAGCTCAAAATCATTTGTTCTGCCCGCGCGGCGCCAAGCCGGCGCACCAGAAAGCTATGGGCGCCCATGCCCGGAAAGAGACCAAAGGCGGTTTCCGGCAGGCCGAACTTGGCGCCTCGCTCCGCGACAATGACGTTGAACGAGAGGAGCGCCTCAAATCCCCCGCCGAGCGCGTCGCCCTGCACCAAGCCGATGGTGACGATGGGAAGATCCAAGCCCAGCATGTTCCTGTGCAGGATTCGCACACAGGCCCGGCCATAGGCGACCAGCGCCGCGCGATCTTGTCGGCGGATCAGATCGGCGAACAGAGCCAAATCACCGCCTAAGCAGAACACGCCGGGAAACCGCGAGCCCAGCACAAGATACCGCAAGGTGTCTCCGCCCGGCCCAAAGCGGGCCACGATGCCGTCCTGCCAGGCCTGAAAGTCGCGGAGCATCTCAGGGTTGAAGCTCGGACGCCCATCCGGCCGCATGAAGGTCCAGAGCGTCGCGTCATCCTCGTCCCAGCATGTCTCGAGCTGGCGTAGGGCGCTGAGGCCCACGGGCGGCGCCGGGCGGGCGATGCGACGGGGCGTGCGCCGCAGCGAAGGCGGCGCCGATCCGTAGCGGGCGACCCCCAAACGCGGGTGAGACGAAGGCCTGCCATACATAGCGAGAGTTGTCATCGAATTCGCCCCAAAAGCTAACAAAACGTAAATTACACGCCTCTCAGGGGAAATCTAGTAAATATTTTGTAAACGACTCGCGCCTTTGTTGCTGCCAAACGGATGACGAAATAGGAATTTTGTTAACCATGTTTGTTAACTATGTCCGACCGCCATTTCAGGTTGACCAGCACGGAACGACAGCTTTACGAGTAGCGCCCCTTACTTCTACAACAAGTTAAATCTATGCCAGCCCTGAAACAATATGATTATACTGAACTACTCTTATACAATTAGGGAATTTTTAATGCGTATTTTTGGCTGTACACCGCACTTTAAATAATAGTGGCGGTCATAACCATTTGTTAACCTCATTTTTATCGCCGCCACTACAGCATTGAAAGCTTGTAACGAGAGCAGATTTCCCATACAATTTTGGGCATGGTTGACGACGCCAATCCAAGACTGCCTGGCGACCCTCCCAGCGACCTTGAGCTGGATGTTCGCAAAGACCTGGTTAATACCCTTTATGCGTCGACCCGATCGCTTGCGGCGGGCGCGCTGGCCGGCGCCGCCGTAACCATCACGATCGCCGTCAAGTCTGGACTCTGGTCTCTGACCATCGCCGCCGCGCTTGTATCGCTGGTGGGCGCCGCTCGGATTGCACTGAGTATCGTCTACAAGTCGGCGAAGCGCGACGGGCGGGGCGGCGGTCCGATCTGGGAGGGCGCCTATCAGTTTGGCGCGGCCAGCTATTCCGGCTTATTGGGCCTGTTCGCCATGCTGACCCTGCTCTTGGCGCACGACCCGACGCTGCACATGTTGGCGACCACGACGGCGATCGGCTACGCCGCGGGGATCGCCGGACGCAATGCGGGGCGCCCCAATGTTGCGGTGACCCAACTCACGCTCGCCACCCTGCCCGTTGCGGTCGGCCTTCTCTGGACGCCGAACGGACTGTATCGGATGCTGGGCGTCGTGACGCTGCTGTTCTACGCCGGCATGATCGACATCATGCTGCAAACCTATGACGTCGTGCTGAGGGCGTTCCGGAACGCACGCGAGAATCAGGCGCTCGTCAAAGCGGTCCAGATCAAGGCCAGCGAAGCCTATGCCGCCAATGAGGCGAAGACCCGTTTCCTCGCCAATATGAGCCACGAGATTCGCACACCCTTGAACGGCGTGCTGGGCATGACCGAGGCGATGTTGGCAGATCCCCTCAGCGATCAGCAGCGGATGCGACTGAAGGTGATCCGCCAATCCGGCGGCGCGCTCCTGACCCTTTTGAACGACATTTTGGATCTTTCCAAGGTCGAGGCTGGAAAGCTGCAGATTGAGTCCGCGCCGTTTCATCTGGGCGAGTTGCTGGAGAGCGTCTCGGCGGCCTTTCAGGACGCCGCCGCAAAGCGGGGCATCGGCCTATCTATAGCCGCCTCCGAACAGGACCTCGGGATGTACGAAGGCGATGGCGGTCGCCTGCGTCAGATTCTGTTCAACCTGATCTCCAACGCCTTGAAGTTTACGGAAATGGGCCATGTCGAGGTGAAACTTGCCTTCATTGGCGAGAGCCTCGAAATAACGGTGTCCGATACCGGCATCGGCATCGCGCCCGAGCATCTTGACAGACTGTTCCAGCGCTTCTCCCAGGCGGACGCCTCGACGACGCGCCGCTTTGGGGGCACCGGTCTTGGCCTGGCCATCTGTCAGGAGCTTACAAAGCTTCTAAACGGTCAGATTTGGGCGGAAAGTCGTCTGGGCGAAGGCGCGACCTTCTTCGTCTCTCTTCCCCTTATCCGGCTCGCCCCCGCCGAGGCTGAAGTCATGCTGACGCCCCCTCCCCTCTCGGCGGCTGCGTCGCCGCCCCCTGCCGAGCCCGAACGCAAGGTGCGTTTGCTGTGCGCGGAGGACAACGAAGTCAACCAGATGGTTCTTCGGGCGCTTCTGGAGCCCTTCGAGTACGACCTGATGATCGTAGACGACGGCCTGCAGGCTCTGGACGCCTATAAGGCGGAGGCGTTCGATCTCATTCTGCTCGATATCCAGATGCCCGTCATGGACGGACCGACAGCGGCGGCGGCCATTCGCCTTTATGAGACGCAGACGAACCGCCCCATCGTCCCGATTATCGCCCTGACCGCAAATGTGATGGCCGACCAAGTCCAGAGCTACCTCGCCTCAGGCATGAATCAGGTCGTTCCTAAACCCCTGAATATAGACGAGTTGTACCGCGCGATTGAGCGTCACCTGGCCGATCCCGCCATAGACGACGGTTTGGAGCCGCAAGAGCAGCTTTCGCCGCGCGCGGTCGTGGGCTGACCTAAGCCCGCTCGTCGCGCCTCAGGCCCCAAACGGCGAGGATTCAAGCATCACCCGGACCTGATCTGCACCCGACGCGAGATCGCGCGGGCGTGACTTGATTTATGCAATAATCAGGAACATGGTTACCAAAGTGTAAGATGCGTCAAAGGATCAACGCTCGAGGAAACCGTCATGATGTCTGCAATCAGCGTGACGGCTGCGGTCGCCGGCATTCTCGCCGTGGCGGCGCCAGCCATTTGTTTCGTGGTCGATTTAGCCTTTAGAGTTTTAGGCGGCTAGACTAACCGGTCTTTGCACAACAGTGCTCGGCGACGTCAACGGTCAATACGGCGGTCAGCAACGGCCGCACGAGTGTATTGATCATGGTGAGATCAAAATCTGTGCGGCGTCCTATGCGGGCGACAACGCCTTCGAACAGCAGGCAGACCTGTTCTGCGCGTATGCTCATCTCGGTCTTGGATAGACGAGAGAGATCGGTGGAGTTCATCAACTCGATAATGCGATCTTGAATCTGCAGGTCTTTGTTGATCAGAATCTCCTGCAGATCAGGATGGCGCGCCGCTTCTGCACGCACCTCAAAGGTCAAGCTCAGGAACCCGCTGTCGATATGACGGCGTATGGATTGACTGAAATTGTTGAGCAATCTTTCCGACAGCGGACCCTCTTCGCTCGCCAGCATCGTCAGGTCACGCATAAACTCTTCAATATGCTCGCCGACGATCGCCGCGACGATGGCCTCCTTGTTATCGAAATAGCGATAGATTTGGCCGACGCTCATCTTGGCGCCCGCGGCGACGACCGCCATGCTGGCGGCATGGAAGCCATGAGAGCGAAAAGCGTCTCTGGCCGCGTCCAGAATTTGCTTGCGCCGCAACGCCGCGCCTGAACAATCTACGGACGCATCAAGAAGCGCCATCCCCAAGTCTCCTCACCAAGTCGGCCTCGGCGTCGCCCGTCGCAAGTCTTCTTATCTATCGATAGGCGTCAAAAAACCGTCTGACGCCTAGACCCAACGCCGCGGCCATAACCTTCACATTTCGCGGCTTGACGCTGCTCGGCTTCTCCCATAGCACAACGAGAGATGAGAATGAACGTTCATTCTCATGCCTTGTCCCGTACGCGGACGAACGCGCACGCTGAATAAAAGGTCCCTTCGCATGGCAGCCACTTTTGCTTTGCGCCCCTCCCTTGCTCTTCGAGCAAGCGCTACGGCGTCCCTTGTCGCCCTGGCGTTGGTGGGTTGCGCGCGCCGGCCGCCCCCGCCGCCCAGCGGGCCGCCAAAGGTTGGCTATGTGGTGATCGAGCCTCAATCGGCGGTGCTGACCACCGAATTGCCGGGGCGCACCAACGCCTATCTCACCTCCGATGTTCGACCCCAGGTGAACGGCATCATCAAGAGCCGCCTGTTCTTGGAGGGCTCCAACGTTCGCGCCGGTCAAGTGCTATACGAGATAGATTCCGCTCCCTATCAGGCCAGCTACGATCAGGCCAAGGCGCTCTTGGCGAGCGCCGAGGCCTTGGAAACGACCGACAAGCTCAAGGCGCAACGCTACGCCGAACTGGTCAAGATCAACGCCGTCAGCAAACAGGATTACGACGACGCCGTCGCCGCCGATCAGCAGGCCCAGGCGACCGTGGCGCAAAACAAGGCGTCGCTTGAGTCCGCGCGCATCAATCTGGACTACACCCATGTGAAGGCGCCGATCTCGGGCCGCATCGGCCGGTCTGCGGTCACGCCGGGTTCGCTCGCAGTGTCGGGCCAGACCACGGCGCTCGCCACCATCCAGGCGCTCGATCCCATCTATGTGGACGTCAATGAGTCGGCCGATGAGGTGCTGCGCCTGAAGGGCGAGATGGCCAGCGGCAAGCTCGACAGCGCCGGGGCCGCCAGCGCCAAGGTAAAGCTGATCCTGTCCGATGGAACGGCCTATCCGCTAGAGGGTCAGTTACGCTTCGCCGAGGCGCTGGTGGATACCTCGACCGGATCGGTCACGCTTCGCGCCGTCTTCCCAAACCCCAAGGCGCTGCTGCTGCCGGGCCTGTTCGTACGCGCCGAGCTGAGCGAGGGCGTGGCGCCCAACGCGATTCTGGCGCCGCAGCGGGCCGTCTCGCGCGATGAGAAGGGACAGGCCACCGCCTATGTGGTCGACGCCCACAATACCGCCCAGCTTCGCATCCTGACCACGTCCCGCGCCATCGGCGACAAGTGGCTAGTGACCTCGGGCCTCAATCCCGGCGACCACCTGATCGTGGATGGACTGCTGTCGATCCATATGCCCGGTCAGCCGGTCTCGCCTGTTCTGGCGAGCGAAGCGCCGCCGCCCAGCCCGTCCCCGGCCGGCGGAGCGCATTAGATCATGTCTCGCTTCTTCATCGATCGACCCATCTTCGCCTGGGTCATCGCCCTCGTCGTCATGATGATCGGCGGCCTGGCGATCGTGACCCTGCCGGTCGCCGAATATCCAAACGTGGCGCCCCCCGCGATCTCCGTCACCGCGACCTACCCCGGCGCCTCGGCCGATACGGTTCAAAGCTCGGTCACCCAGGTGATCGAACAGCAGATGACCGGTCTGGACCATCTGGAATACCTGTCGTCCACAAGCGACAATTCCGGCACGGCCATCATCACCTTGACCTTCGCGCAAGGCACTAACCCGGACATCGCCCAGGTGCAGGTGCAGAATAAGCTGCAGCTCGCCAACCCGCTCCTGCCCCAGGAGGTGCAACAGCAGGGCATCATCGTCGCCAAGGCGGCGAAGAACTTCCTGCTCTTTGTGGCCCTCTATTCCGCCGACGACTCCCACACCGACGCAGACCTCGGCGACATTATCGCCAGCAAGCTGCAGGACCCGATCAGCCGCATTACGGGCGTCGGCGACACCCAGATCTTCGGCTCGCAATACGCCATGAGGATCTGGCTCGATCCCTATAAGATGAACAACTATTCGCTCTCCACGACCGACGTGAAGAATGCGATCAGCGCCCAGGACGCCCAGGTCGCCAGCGGTCAGCTTGGGGGCTTGCCGACCGTCAATGGTCAGGAACTCAACGCCGCAGTCAACTCTCAAACCCGGCTGCAAACGCCTGAACAGTTCCGCGACATCGTGTTGAAGACCAACGCCGACGGCTCCAGCGTCTATCTGAAGGACGTCGCGCGGGTCGAATTGGGTCAGGACAGCTATACGATCTCCGGCCGCTACAACGGCCATCCCTCGGCCGGTATCGGCATCAAGCTGGCGCCCGGCGCCAACGCGCTCGCGACCGCCGATGCGGTCAAGGCGAAGATGGCGCAGTTCAAGAGCCAGCTGCCGTCGGATGTGCGCGTCACCTACCCCTATGACACGACGCCCTTCGTGCGGATTTCGATCGAGGAGGTCGTGAAGACCTTGATCGAGGCCATCGTGCTCGTCTTCATCGTCATGTTCATCTTCTTGCAGAACCTGCGGGCGACGCTCATCCCCACGATCGCTGTGCCGGTCGTGCTGCTGGGCACCTTCGGGGTGCTGGCGGCCCTGAACTACAGCATCAACGGGCTTACCCTGTTCGCCATGGTGCTGGCCATCGGGCTCCTGGTCGACGACGCGATCGTGGTGGTCGAAAACGTCGAGCGGATCATGTCCGAGGAAGGGCTGTCGCCGGTCGACGCGACGCGAAAGTCTATGGGCGAAATCACGGGCGCCCTCGTCGGCATTGTCATGGTTCTGACCGCCGTCTTCATGCCCATGGCCTTCTTCGCCGGCTCGACGGGCGTGATTTACCGGCAGTTCTCCGTCACCATCGTCTCGTCTCTATTGCTGTCGGTCTTGGTCGCCTTGATCCTGACGCCGGCGCTCTGCGCAACGATCCTGAAACCGGACAAGTCGCACGGTAGGCCCAAGCGTGGCTTCTATGGATGGTTCAACCGCAACTTCGACAAAAGCGTAAAGGGCTATCAAAGCGGCCTAGGCTACGTCCTCAAGCGCTGGATCCCGTTCGCCATCCTCTACGGCGTCATCGCGGTGGTCATGGTGGTGATGTTTGCGCGCATCCCCACGGCCTTTCTGCCGGAAGAGGATCAGGGCATCTTGATCTGCGTCGTCCAACTTGCGCCCGGCGCGCCCATGAGTCGGACGATCGCCGTGAACAAGCTGATCAACGACTATTTTCACACCCACGAAGGCGCCAACATCAACGGCGTCTATACAGCGGCCGGGTTCGGCTTCACCGGCCAGGGCCAGAATACCGCGCTGGCGTTCGTTTCCTTGAAGAACTGGAGCCAGCGTCCCGGCGCCGCAAACCGCGCCAGCGCCATCGCCGGCCGGGCGTTCGGGGCGTTCAGCCAGGTCCGCGACGCCATGATCTTTCCGGTGGTGCCGCCGGCCGTTCCGGAACTGGGCACAGCCACCGGCTTCGACCTTGAACTCGAGGACGTCGGCAACGTGGGCCATCAGCGACTTCTGGCCGCCGAGTATCAGTTGCTCGGCATGGCGGCTCAGGACCATCTCCTCCAGGGCGTGCGGCCCAACGGGCTGCCCGACGTCGCCCAACTTCAGGTCAATATCGACAAGCCCCACGCCACGGCGCTAGGCCTATCCTTAGCCGACGTGAACGATACGCTCTCCACCGCCTGGGGCGGCGAATATGTCGACGACTTCGTGGATCGCGGCCGCGTCAAACACGTCTATATCGAAGGCGACGCCCCCTATCGCACCAAGCCCGACGACCTGAACCATTGGTATGTCCGCGGCGCCAGCGGCGCGCTCGCCCCCTTCTCGGCCTTCGCCAGCGAGGGCTGGTCGTTC
>Ga0116226_10003649_pt1 | contig 13566 bp, 17 predicted proteins | sample S1TSphfallax_FD_89692 | JGI IMG/M metagenome (GOLD analysis project Ga0116226, IMG submission 89692) | Host-associated microbial communities from peat moss isolated from Minnesota, USA - S1T2_Fa - Sphagnum fallax MG | ecosystem: Host-associated > Plants > Peat moss > Unclassified | place: USA...
CTGGAAGTAATTGGATAAGTTTGTATGGCATTAGGAGTTTCTAAAGAAGAAATATAGAATTATTCGTTTATTTTTAAGATCGGAATCAAACCTGGAGAAAAACAATCGAGTTTTTTTCCTGCAACAACACGAATTTGATCAATTAATTTATCAATTTTTAAATCAAGATTAGCTTCTGTTGTTTCACGAAAATCGACCCATACAAGTCCAGCAATAACTAATCCAAGCCATGTTGATGGTTCCCAATCACGTGTTAAACGACATGGAATTATAGAAACACGTCTTCTTTCAGCATATAATAATTCTTTTTCACAATTACGTGAATTCTGATATTTTGGTGTCATAAAACAACAAACAACAGCTGCATTTTCAACTCCATCAGCCATACTAATTGAAAAGAAAAAAGAAAATTGATTTCATTTGCAAATAAAACAAATTTTTACCTTTGAAAAATATTAAAACTAATCCCACCATGAATATCCATCCATACGGGTATATTTCTTGATTTAAGTACTTTATAAATTTTTGAAACTAGTTCTTTATTATCCCAATGATAGCTTAACATAACATGTAATCCATGTTCAGACGACATTTATCAATAATTACGTATCTAGAAAAACAAATAAACATACACACCTATTGGGATCAGATTTGATTATTTTCAATAGGTAAATGAATCATAGAGTTCGATTTCCCAATAGTCTATTCTCTTCTCTTTTACACAAATCGCCTGTTTGGTTTCGAACCAATCCATTTTACAACAACGACAGCAATACAAAGAGAGAAAGAATAATAAGGCGTCTCTTTTTTCTTTTTCTCTCGGTTTTTTTTTTCTTGTATGTTGCACAAAGCAGAATGAATGAACAAGCAAAACGAATCAATCTACCCTTTAATTAGAAGAGAGACGACTGTAAAAGAAGACAAAAAAAACGGAAGCCTGAATCATTCATTATAGCTCTAATAGTAAGAACAAGAAAAAAAAAAGAATCTCTATTTCTCATCATTGATAAAAATGAACGGTCTTCGGTAATTGAATTATTTGTATGAACGATGCTGAACATGATCGATGGGTGAACTATATATACATACAACGATTAGATTATATCGTTCATCAATCCGAGGTGATATTTTATAAAAAGAGGAAGAATGAACATTAGAGTGAAGTGAGCGGAAATTACGATCTTTCTCTTTTTTTTTTTTGCTCATTTTTTTGTGAGATTGAGCATCATAAACGTAGCAATCAAGTTGCATTCATATTTTAGTCAAATTACATACGGCATACACGCACACAGGAAGTGACAGTGACCAGATTTTTACACATAATAAAAAAATGTTTATTTCTTTTTGTTCCGGGCGATTCACACCGTTAAAATGAGAAAAAAAATATACTAATGAGAAAAGTAAAACATGATAACATTTTCTAGAAAAGTTCATCATGAATGATGATGATGATCGATCGATTACTTTCAACCGTCGTTCTAATTATTCTATCAACGTGTAATATGATCATGAAACAAATATTGACTTTGTCTGTTGACTTTTTGTCTTTTATTTTTCATTTACCGATGTCTGAACATATATACTTTCTATCACATACTAGTGCTCAATTCGTCGCTTTAATATATTTTTTTTCGACTAAATATTTCATCGCGAAAAAAAAAGTTCTTCATAAATGGCCATATCAATCCAACGAAGTGGTCACTCATCAATTCAAGTTCGATTATGAACTCGTTCAACTGCATTCGTCCGAATAATTGGTCTTCTTTATACTACTTCACATACCTTGTCTATGTGTGTCAACATAAAAGTAGAGCTTAACGCTCTCGGCCGATGTCGGTGTGTGTGTGTGTTTTGTTTATCTAACCCCGATATAGATTGTCAATTGATGCTAGAAGCATCAGAACAAACAATAAACGATTTCGTTGCTTTCTTTTTTGAAAAAGAAAAGTTGTAGATGAACGTATTAAAACAAACACAAACCTTTAAATGATGAATGAACGAGAAAGAGGCGTTGATCATTTGAATGCATCGAATACATACACGTGTCAACGCATCACATGTTTAAATGCGAGAATATGTACATATTGAGAATAAAAGTGGGATGTATATATAATAACACGCAAACGTTTTTACGATCACTCCGGGGACATTTTTATTTAGTATTGTCATTTTTTTCTTAATAGTTTAAATGATACAAATTTGCTTGAAAAAATCGCAAAATATTTCTCTAATTAATCGTGAGTATTGAGATGAACTAGGGACATGTCTCATTAATGGATGAACGATCAATTACTAGTATCAAACTGTGATTGACAATTTTCGTTTCTAGTCTATCGTTGCAGTCAACGAATGTCTTACAGGCAGATTATTAATGTTTTGTTCATTTTTGTCCCTTTTCGATTTCGAAGAAGATTTGCTTTCAGATATTCTGTTGGTATATCATATTGAAAACATGATTAACTTACGAACAATAATACCAACATAGACAATTGCCTAAGATGAGTGTGAGTAGAACTGGTACACCGACAATACTTCCGATCACAAGCCATTGATAAAGATTGGCTATAATAAGATAAAAATTATTTTGCATCATGACATACAACTGACGTTGCTGTAGCATTTGCTGTAAATACATACACTTCTTTGAGATCGTCAACAAAGATGTAAGCAACAAAATAAACACATTAATTACTCGTTTTATGAATAGAGTTCTGCTATATAATTTCTTTCTTTTATTTAGTATTTTCGTGTTATAGTATATGTGGTGTTGAGTCAAATCAAATGAACCTTTACTTACCGATGAAGAAAAGCTTTTTTTTGACAAATTAGATGAGGTCGAGATTTTTTTCTCTGCATCCTACCGGAATTGGATAGTCACACGACAAAAAAGGAAGAATACATATGGTGATGCCTTTTTTTTTATGAAGTAACCAACTGTGAGAATAATGGCAAAGAAATATAAACTGTCTTCATAGAATAAATAATTAATAAATATACTCCAAAAAGAAAACCGATTATTTCCAATATCGCAATAGATGATAAGTCTTTTTATATTCAAAATATATACATTGACATCGAATAATACAATGAATATATATATAATTTACTTAAGCAATACATAAAATAGAAGTTATACGACATGTCGATACATTTCTAATACATATTCGAGTGACAATCTTTTGGTGTTGATTTTTCTTTAATTTTTCTTTTAAACCCCGAGTAGACATGAACACAACAATAATAAAAAGAAGAAGAGAATAAAATAACAACACTGTATTTAAATGACAGCAATAAAACAAATAAATAAAAATGATTAACATATTTTATTTCTTCTTTCTACATTTCTTTCATTTTAGCCATTAAATCTTCAATTGATAATTCATCATCTCGTGTTGTACTTGCAGCTGATGTTTCAGTATCCGATATATCAATTTGTGAATCACATTTTGCTTTTGGAACATATTGATATTTCACTTGATCAAGTGAAATAGTTTCATTTGAAGAGGAAGTTAATTGAATACGATCTCGATCGATTGTATTTTCATTTGGAACATCAATACTATTACTAACAAGTTCAATACCTAAATAAAAATTATTTTAATTTCATTTTTATTTAACAAATAATTTACCCCATTCATTTGATTCATGTGTTACTTCAGTATTTGTTGGTTGAGGATTTTCTTCAATAACAGTTGGATTTAATTGTTGCTCTAATTGTCTTTTACGACAATATGAATCATCACAATCATCATTCGGTTTTAATGTTAATATCTAAAATTTTTAATTTTAGATAAAATGGAGAAAAATTCGAAGAAAATTTACAAGAAAATGATCATCAAGTGCATTGTAACCAATATAATTTGAAACACGACCAAATTTAAGTAAATATCTAAAAGAAATTGCTCAAGAAATTTTGTTGATTAATTCAAATACAAACTTCAGTGTATTTTGTACAAGAAAACCAGCAATAATACCCATCGTTGTTGGAAGACTTGCAGCACAAACACCTTCACGTTTTAATGTACTTTCATCTACATTACTAGCCAGAATTAATGGTGGGGCACACTAAAATAATATTTTCCCTTCATGATACACATGCTTTTCTCCTATACATACAGCAAAACAAGCAGTTCTTCCTGGAACTATTAATTGTATATGACCACTGACAGCATTTTCACTCACACCTGATTCCATCCATGTTTGATCAAGTTCATTACATGCCTTCAAAAGAAACCAAAAAATGTATTATGCTTGTTTTCAATTTGATAATACTTACTGTATTAATTGTCATTCTCGCACCAAAATTGTCCACACAGCTAAGTACTAGATCAACAGGACCTGAATTATCTTTATTACCAGTTCTAAAGAAATTCCAATGCATATATTCGAATTAAATGGAATTTTATTTTACTGAATTTTTTCCATAAATAAAGGAAAATTTTCTACTTTAGTTATATTCATATTATATGGTTCAATGATTACATCAGGATTAATAAATCTAAATTTAAAATTTTATACATATTTCATATAAATAACATTAAATACCTTAATGTATCAGCAGCGGCTTCAACTTTACTAAGACCAGCTTGATGAGGTTGATAAAATAAACGATTCATATTGGCTAATTCAACTTTATCATAATCGTAGAGTAATAACTATAAAAAAAAAGAAATCGATGACAATTCAATCAGATGAATTCACCTTTCCAATTCCACATCTTGTAAGCATTTCTGCAGCTACACTTCCCACACCACCAACACCGACAATCATAACTGAAAATTGTCGTATACGTTCATAATCTTGTACAATACCCATTCGTTGTAATGCCATTAAACGACTATAAGGATTGGAATCGACCACTTCGGCCGACATTTTTTCTATCCGTGCACGAGATGCCATCTAGAAAAAGAACCGTAAAACAATAGAAGAAGAAAAAACAAGGTGTTTTTTTGTTTTAAATCACACAAAACAATGAGATCGGCAATTGTACGAAAAACATCAACAAAACAAAAAACAACAAATTAATGTAAATTAACAACCAGACAAATCTTTTTTTGAGGTAGCTTTTCGATGCCATCTAGTATCAATTGGATCAAAACCACGTTCATTCGAACCAACAACTGCCCAATCAGGTGTTAAAGCCATATAATCTAATGAAGTAAATGATTCAGCACCTGATGTAGCTTTATGTCGTGCAACAAGTTCATGAAATCGTTGATAATCAATCCATGTATGCCATTTACCATCAATACGAAACTAAAAATAATATTTTTCATGAAAATAAAATCTTTAATTGAAATTTTTTTTTTCTTACTTTCGTATTAGCAAGTAACAGACAATTTGAATGTTCATGTTCACATGCTAAATCAAATTGTGGTAAACGTTCACAAAGAAGTCGAATAAATGTAACAACTTCTTCATGCCATGGAACATTAGCCATTGTTAAACTACTTGCACCCGAATCTCCACAATAGGTAACTCCCTGAAAAAAGAAAAGAATTTTTTCTTTTCCAGTTTTGTCTATTCAGAAATTGAACCTACTTTAACTTCAATAAAATCTGGATCACCAAGTTCAACTAATTTCGCATATTGTTCAATTTCTTCGGTATTATAACCTTTAACTAACGTTAATCGATAGACTGTTCTTTGACCCTATATAAAAGACAAAAAAATATTCATAAAATTTGAAATGATTTTTTTTTTACTTTATCTTTCAATGCTCGTAAACAAGCTAAAAATCGTTCCCAAAAATCTCGAAATAATGGTCGATCAATTTTTTTTAATGATTCTTTTGTTGCTGCATCTACACTAACATATAATTGTGTAACAGGTTCTAATGATTTAATTTCATCAGGAAATTGAGCATTTGTTACAAGAAATGAACTTATATGTTTTGAATGAAGTAAATCAATTAATTCATTAATATGTGGATACATAATTGGTTCACCAACAAGTGATAAAGCACAATGACGAATTTTCATGCCTAGAAAAATTTTATTTTCTTTATTAATCAAAGAATTTATTGAAATACCTTCAGCCAATCGAGTAGGTAACACACCAGGTGCACCTTTAAATGAATTTATCATTTTATAATGATTTTCTATGGCACCTTGACATACAGTATTAGCATCATCAGTTTTCCATTGCCATGATGTTCCAACTGGATTTGTATGATGTCTATATTAGATAAAAAAAGTTCAACGAAAAAAAGAAAAGAAGATTATGGTTAATTAACCTCCAACAAAAGACACATTTATTTGCACATGCAAGACTTGGTGTTGTTTCCATGCAACGATGACTTTCAATTCCATAAAATGTATGTTTATAACATCCTCCACGTCCTCTTAACATTGACTAGAAATAGAAAATAAGTTAAATATTATATTAAACATCTATATACCTTTGTCCATCGACATAATTTAACACCTGAATGACTACCGATTATTTTATAACCTTGTTTTTCTAATGATTTACGGATTAATGGAGTAACCATTTCTTTTGGTGGACCTTTTGGGGTCTAAAAAACAAATACATTTATCTATTGAATTTCTTTTTTTCAGTAAATATTTTACTTTCGTTGGATATGATGTTTCTACATAATCTCCCATATCTTCTAAATCCATAATATCATCATTTCCATTTTTACATCCACCAGCTTCATCATCATCATCACTTTCTATTCTTAATTCTTGATTTTCATCATTCTTCTAAATAAAACTAAACAATTTAAAATTTATATAAATATTTCTATTCACCTCAATTGAATGATTACCATTTGTTAATGATTGACAACAAGTCGTTGAATTCTCATTTGAACAATCACATTTTTCAGTTTTTGGTGTTTGAAATGCAGATGTTAATTGAGATGACCATTTTGAATAATGTCCTTCGAGACCTGAATTAATCAATTCAATATATTTTTAAATTTTCAAATCAAATTAATCTTTACCTCCATAAATACTTTTCGCTGTATTTTCATCAGCTAATTCAATTGGTACAAGTCGTTTTGCTCCTAATTCTGCTAAACATCGATCAATTTCTATTGCTACCTATTCGAAATAAATACTTTATTTTCTTATCTTTCAAAATTTGATGATTTTACTTTATTAAAATTTTCATTATAGAGTGAATTTCCACATCCAAAAACTGCATAAGTTAATTTTCCAAGTTCATTTTTTGAAACACGAAAATCAGTTGCTGCTTCTTGTAAATGAAGAAAAAACCATTTAGCTGATGGTGGTGGTGTAGCATCTTCATAAGTAGAAATAAATATTAATAATGTTCTTTGATTTTTAGTCTTAAATAAAAAAATTTAAATCAATAAAAATATCGAAGAAAAATAAGTACTTGTGTTTGAAGAAATTCTTCTGGATCGGTGATATCATTTAAATCTTGAAGAATTACTTGACGATTTAATTCATTCGATAATTTATCATATGTTAATTTAGCAAATGTCTGATATAAAAAAAAAAAGAAGAGTAGAAAATATTTTTTTGCTAATCTTACTCGACTATTTCCTTTAACAGAACCAAAAACAATAGTAATTCCATTTTTCTCTTGAGGAATTATTTTTGTTGATGACTGAGATTTTGATGAAGATTTCTAAGAAATTCAATGATAATTCTATCAAGTAAATTTGATAGAAAATTACTTACAAAACGTTTGATGACGCTAAGTGATGAAAAAATAACGAAAACAAATGTATAAAGTGGAATAGTAAACAAATGCCATAATGACCATTGAGCTCCTACAAATCAAAAATGATTTGCGCATTATTTATAAAATTATTCATACCAGCTAAACAATAGAATATCAAACCGGTAAGCCCCGAACCAGCTGCAAGTATATAAAGATCAACTGTCATCTAAAATATGAATAAATCATCATCAAAATCTAGATTTTTCTGTTTCTAATAAAGATGATTAAAAAGGAAAATATTATGAAGATGGATTTGAAAGATTTTTTAAAGCAAGAAGTCCAGTATCAGCTGCAGATGTTTTAATATATTGTTGAATTTGTTTAAATTTTGGATGACCAGCATCTTGTGTTAATTGAAGAACAATAGATTCAAATGTGGTAATAAAAGCACCGGCTTGACGCATATGATCAAATGCATACATTCTAAACAATCATCATCATGTAATTACGTAAGAATGAATCAGAAGAAAAAAAACAAAATACCTGTCGGTTAAAGAACGTGATGAAACAGCATCAGCAACGATATAAACACGATAATCTTGTGATAAGAGATCAATAGTTGTTTGAAGAACGCAAACATGAGCTTCGATACCACAGATAATAGCCGTGTTAAAATCTAAATATCATTAGGTGTGCATTGAGTTCAAAACTTTTCCTCGGTTTTTAAATTCGAAATGCAATCCCAAACTCGGAGTTCGTGTTTCAGGAGATCGAAAATGAATGAATTCAACTACGGAGCTTTTAAGTTTTCTCTCATACCTTTCACTTTTTGTTTCATATGTGATACAACATCCGGTGTACACATAGAAAACAATGTTTTTTCAAATGGTTTTACATTGCCAATCTCAAGTTCAGATACTGTTCGACCAAGACCTATTGAAAATAAACTAAAATTAATCCATATCTTCTTTAATAATTAATACCTTTTGGATATTGTTCAGTGACTACATATGGAACATTGAGAATTTTACATGTTTGTAATAATTTATTTGATGTTTCGATAATTTGTGGGTAGTATTTAATTGTTGAACGAAATTTTTCTTGCATATCACATAATAAAAGAAGTGATGTTTTACTTGAAAGTCGTGCTATGCGTTGAGCCATCTTTAATATCCCTCACGAAAATTCAAAAAACAATCGGATTGCTTGCCGTTTTACGACGCAATGCACTCGCGTTTTTCATGAGTATTTATCTGATTGGTTGGATCAGCATCCATAATACTTGATGATTAACCTCTATAATACTACAATAATTAATAAAGTTAATTATCGACTGAAATAATTCTATTTTTAATCTAAATAAAATTTTTCTTTTGATGTTGAAATAATATATTAATTGTTTATTCTATTTTTGATATTGGTATTCTATGGAATATTATTATTAGATTTGATTATTTTTTATTTACGTATTTACTCAAGTTGAATCGATCGACGTCATACCATATCAATAATAGAAGTAATTAGGTGCAGGTTGTTTTTTTTGTTGTAAACATTCATCTTCGAATAAAAATAAGTTATCAGTGACATTATGCATAAAAAAATAAGACAATCTTTTTTTATTGATAACAATTCTTCTCGTTCTTTTCATTCTCTATAAAACAAACAAATCATAGACCACCTTATCTATAGAATATTACACTCCAACCAAACATAGTATTAAGTTCACCTTTAACATCTTATCTACTATAAAATGATTAGAAAATTCTAGTCAAAATCACAAACATGCCCATTCATAGAACCAATTGTAATATAAACATTTCCCTCGAACGCAGGTCAAGTTTTTTTTTCGATTTATAGAAGAGCTTAGATTGCGTGTGAAAAAATGTCATGTCATTAATTTTGCTTTTCTGAAGAATATATTTAGTGCGACATTAATCTTTTCGAGATATAATAAGGAACTTCAAAGTTCAAGAATACCATCCGGATGTTCAAAATTTCTATAAAAAAAAATTTACATCTAAATTTGAAATCTAATAGTTCGTTGAAACAAGAAAGAAAGAATTTTCTTTCATCTTCATTCCAAAAGCACATCATATTTTCCAGAACACTCTATTTGAAATGCACACTTTCATCATAATAATAAAAAAAATACGACCAGGTAGGTTTTTTTCCTATTCCTTCTAGAACTCTTTTTTTTCAATTACTGTTACGTAGTAAAACAACAAAAAAAAACCCGGGCTTCTCCTTATTGCAATTCCATCATTTCTTTTTTCTTTTTTTCTTTCACTCTTTCGTTATTTTCTTCTTAGTAAAAAAGAAAAAAGTGTATTTATTTTCTCCTTATGCCTTGTCATTATAAATGTGTCATTTTTTCTATGATCTATTACGCCTCTAAAATAAAAACAAATTTTATATCATAGTGACATTATCTATTCTAGAAAATCTTTTTCTGTTTTATTAAACATAAAAAGGAATGGTTGGTGTTTCATTAAATAATCCAAACAAGGCTGATGATAAGGAACAGTTGGTAGAAACAAACAGTGCCGATGTTTTTGTCACTGTTTTAGTAAGTTTATTTATTAATAAATTTTAATTCTTTTGTTTGTTTATTTATTATTAGCCAATTAAAGGTGAAGAAAATGAAATTCCAATACCACAAGTAGCGGATGTTCGTCGTAAACAAGCATCAGTTTTATTTGGTTGTCTTTCGGCATTACTTATGTTGGGATGTTTAGTTATTGGAACATGGTTACTTTTTGATTTTGTTAATCGTACAGATCATGTAAGAGAGAAAGAAAATATTTGTAAAAAAAAATTTTATATGGAGAATATTTTAGACATGGCGTCGTACATGTCGTTTTCGTGTTAAACCAATGGATAAGGATCCCGATAATCGGGTTTTCTTTGATCATGGTGGTTTAACCGCTTTTGATGATGGCAAAAATCAACTTTTAAAACCTGCAACGGGACCAAATGTTCAACAGGAATTTCACCAGGAAGTAAGTGCTAATTTCATTAACGATAATGCACGATTTTCTTGCATTATATCGCTTTGATCCCTACAAACACTGTTTTCTATTGAATAAAATAGGCTTCAAGTAGTATGTAAGCTTAATATTTCAGTTCTATATAATATATCTCGGTGAGAAGTGTATTGCCCTTTTTATTACGGGTAATTTTGCTTTCTTGCTTGGATATTTTTATTTAATTAAAGGATGTGACTTCTTCTTTTAAAATACAGCCGTTAGGATCAAATAAAAATGAATATTTCTTTTAGGTTAATGTTGATCTTAAAAAAAATGTTGAACAAATTGAAGTACCACAAATTGGTTTTACAAGTACTGTTCGTATAATTGAAGATTTTGATCATGTAAAATTTTTTCATTAAAAAAGAACTTTATTTATCAATATATTCATCTATAGAATATCACTGCTATTCGTGATTTTGGTGTCAATCAATGCTTCATTATGCCACTTGATCGTCAACATGTACCAAATCCAGCTAATCTTATTGAAACATTTTTAGCTATGATGGTAAAGAAAATTTAAAAAAAAAAAAATTAAGAAAAAAAATTTTTTTTTTTGATTTCAGTCAGGACAATTTTTACCTGATAATGAAGTTTTACGTAAAACAATGAAAGTTAAAACACCAGCTTTAACTGAAGCTGAAGTTAGTGCATATGGCCCAGTGGTTGCTGATACATGTCCTAAGGAAATTAAAACATATCGTTTGGTTCCAAAAACAGCTGAAGAAATGAAGAGTAAAATTAGTTTTCTTTTCGATTTTATTTAAATTTTATTTGATTAGGTCGTCGACGTCGTTCGCCAAATGCTTTGGCATTTATGTATTCAGTCGGTAAACGCGCAATTATGTTTGACATCGATCAATAGATAAGATACAAATCAAAAAAAAAAAAAAAAAAAAAACAATCTCTCTTTTTTTTTCCTTTTTGCCAACTAATCAAGAAAATTTTATTCCATTCACATATTTTGACTTTTGTCTTTATATATTTTTTTTTCTTTGCTTTCTAATTATTCTCATTCTCTAATATCTCTTTGATTAATGTACACTAATTTAGCTTTTTTCCTTCGCTTATTACATACATATATATATTGTTCGTGAATAAAAAAATCAATTTTTGGCGAGTAAAACGCCGCCATATAATATACTTGACATAGTCTGTATTTGTAGATAGATATGTCTAACACAACAGTGTCAATGACATACTTTAGTCTATATAACAACTGGTGTTGTTTTCTTTTTCTTTTTAAATGTATGTGTATGTCCATGATCATGTTAATAGAGTGATTAATTATTTGCCAGTTTGATGAATGTGTAACAAAAAAAAGCAAGCATTACACATTGTATGTGTATTTAGGATAAAGAAGAAAAAGAAATGGGATTGCACAACTGACTAGTTGGTTGTCTGAGCGAGTGAGTGATAGAAGAATGAAAAAAAAAAGAAAAGAAAAGAAAAGAACGGACAAAGCGGTGGGGGTGGCAAGTCTGTATTGAAGGGTTAATACATGTAGAAGAGATGACTCGTTTTGTTGAGTCATTAACCAATTTTTTCTTCTCTCTCTCTCTCTCTCTCTCTCTCTCTTTCTCGCCAATGTCTTTGTTAGTGAATTGCAGAAATTTTTTTGTTCGAGCTCTGACAATATATGTGACCTGAGTTCATTGCTTATCTATCTCATTCTCTTTTTGTCGTATTTATTAATCGACTACTATCTTGGCACTCATGCAAAATTTTCTATCGTTTTTTTTTGTGGTTATAATTCTTCACACGAAGAGTAAGTCAGCTGATGATGGTATATGTCACAGCATACTTAATGATTGATGTATTCAAAAGAGCGAATGAAAAAAAGAAAAAAGGTTGACCTTGCCGTTTTTGTATGCTCTTTTCTTGGGAAGCGGATAATAGACGAGTGTGTGTAAGTGGAGACAAAAAAAGGAGGGTAATACAAGGACGGGAATATCAATAATACAAAAGGCTACTACTTATTTTAGATCGATATGGCCGCTACTGAAGTATGCGGTCGGTCTTTTTCTGATGCTCTCTATGAACGTTATTGTGATTTTGATTCAACATTTGATGATCTTAAAAATGGCTGTGAAATCGTGTTTTTTGTTGGTTCATCACCGAAAAAGACAGGTAAAAATCAATTAAATTTATTTATTTAATTAATAAATAATATTTATTTTTAGAATCAGGCCTTGTTCTTACAGCATCAACTGTTGTTTTAACTGATGAACGTATTTCACATGTCGGCGACCCTCAAGCTGTAGAAACATCATGTTTACATGTTGAACTTGTCGATATATCATCAAATGCACTTTCTGATTGGCATGAAGTATGTTTATTTATTCATCTGAGTCACAAAAAATTTCTCTCATTTATTTATTTAGATATCACTTCTTCTTTCTTCATTACCTCATGTTAAAACAATCAATCTAAGCTTTAATCCATTTCCTTCTCATCTGCATATATTACCTGATGACATTCAATGGCCTAATCTTAATACATTATGTTTAAATGGAAGTTATATTAGTCTTGAAATGATTGTAGAAGTTCTTAAAAAAACACCAAAGTTAGTAAACAAAAAAAAGAAAGAAAGAGAAGTCATGGCGTTTGTTTTTTCAAACAACATGAGTCAGACTTGAAAAAAAAAATATGAGTCATTTAAAGAAAAAAAAATGGTCCTTAAATCTAGACCGTATCCTGACTTGTGTCTCGTTAGTTTTTCTTAATAACAAAAGAAAAATAAGTAAATGAAATCTTAAAAAAGCTTACTGATCACGCAATAGACATATGTATAAGGGGCTGTTCGGAAATCACCTGATCAGGTAGTGGGGAAGAGTGGGGGTCCCGAAAATATCACGTTAGATCACGGGGGGGGGGGGGCGCGCGGATCGCCGGATCACCA